>Ga0164292_10005694_pt1 | contig 10196 bp, 11 predicted proteins | sample GEODES117metaG_FD_111486 | JGI IMG/M metagenome (GOLD analysis project Ga0164292, IMG submission 111486) | Eutrophic lake water microbial communities from Lake Mendota, Wisconsin, USA - GEODES117 metaG | ecosystem: Environmental > Aquatic > Freshwater > Lake | place: USA: Lake Mendota... | reverse complement strand
GATGTTAAAGTTTTACGGGGGGTGGTTTCGATCCACCGATCTTCAGATTATGGGCCTGACGGGTTGCCTCTTCCCTACCCCGTATTTAAGAGTTGTTGATTGTTGCTATTTCCATGTGGTTTTTTTTATAATAGGTAAAAAGTTTGGATTGCTGTATGGAAATAATTTTGTATCAGTTTAATTTTGTATTGGTTCCTATCCTTTAAGATAAGATGTTTTCGGGAGGAGGTTTCGATCCTCCGGCCTTCGGATTATGGGTCCGACACGCTTCCCCTGCGCCACCCCGAATTAATTATTCATTTTTATATTTTGAAGGCCTTATACTACCTTCACATATTATATAGACAACTTGTCTTTAAGTTGTTTTATACAATATATATTATATTTCTTATTATATTTAAAGAAAATTATCTTTTTAATTGGTTTTTGCGTTTCTTTGTCTTTCTATGTCTTTTAGACCTTTTGGTTTTTTTATAAGTTCGAGCACCGCCTCGGTCTGATGGGTTTTTTTGACGGGCTGCTTCTATTGCTCTTATACGGGCTTGAGCCATTTCTCTTTGTTTGTTACTTTGTTCTCTTCGTGGTATTTTTTCTGTTGGTTCTAATTTTGCTTGTTCGTTTGCTTCTATTCGGTCGTTCCATCTTCTACGTAACACATTGTTTACGTTATCAGTCGCTCTTCTTTCTTTTGATGGAGGTAAGCCTTCCAATGGATGTATTTCACCTAAATAAGCCTGACCTTTTGCCTCATCGAGTTTAAACATATAATTGGCAAGTAATTCCCTTATATTAGGAGCATGAATGTTACCCTTTTTTACTACAAGGTCTAAATTGCCTGGTGTTGGTGCATTTAAATCATATTGATATAACTCTACTTTATCTCCTTGTTTCAGAGGCGGAAGTCCTTTATAACGAAGTTCTTCCTCCGCAATTTTTATTATAATTTCATTTATTGCGGTTCTTGTTAACTCATTAGCTGTACTGTCATCCCATATACGATGCTCATCGAGACGTGGATTATTGCCTTTCCATACAGGCATAAAACCGCGTTTAAAATATTTTGATATTTGTTCTATTATACCAATTCTCATTCCATCTCTCATTCCTTTTAAATTTAGCACGGATGGCGCATTTGTAGGCTCAACAACAAAAATACCTTCATCCCGATTAAATCCAAATGGAACCAAACTTAAATCATCAACTGTGATGTAACGTTTTAATGGGTCGCTTATGTCTAATGAATCTTCTATAACAGATTGAACTTTATAAACCAAAAGTGGAATTTTTATTATTTTACCATCAATGGTAATACCAATATAATATAATTCTGAATTACTATCTAGATCTAAAAAATTAGTCACTACTGTAGAATTATCTAAATTAGGGGCTAAAAATTTTTCAATAGCATGTGGTCCCAATGATTTAATGACATTAGCATTTACCAAAACAGTTTGACCTGCACTAGTTTGAGCATTAAACAATTTTAAATCTGGATGAAGAGTAGCATGTTCTTGGTCACTTCTGAAGTCAACATATTCCTTGCTACCTAGTAGTCGTCTACTTGCTAATTTTGCTGCGGTTGTCATATTTCCAAAACCTCTCCTAGTTAAATTAACTCCTTTTTTAAGACGTCTCTTAGTTGAATTAAACCCTTTTTTAATTTTTTCCGCAAATGTACCGAATTTAGACATTCTTGGTAAAGTGTTTGCCACCTCATCTATATCTGTGCCTGATTCATCTGATGAAAATATATCTGACGCATCAGACATAGTTGCCTCCTCATTTACATCATCTATAGCTTTATAAGCAGCAGCAGGAAATTCTTTGCCGTGAGGATCTCCTAACATTGCTTTATCTGCTTTATTTTTATCGGGTCGTATGGAAGAATCCCGCATAAATGGACCGTACGGTATTGTTCTTTCCTTTAGGTCCATTTTTTGGCGATAATATCTTCCTTTTAGTCGTCTTTCGTCTTCTTCTTGTCGTTCGTATAGTAGACTTATTTGTTGTTGTACGTATTTCTTTGATTGTCCACGCATTTGATATACCATTCTGTCTACTTCTCCTTTTTGTTGTTTTTCTAGGTTGGCTAATTCGTCTTTTTCTCGTTCCAGTAGCAGTTGCATTTGTCTTTCTGGGGGTAGTTCTATTTCTGGGACATCCATTGCTTCATTTTGCATTATTATATTATATTAGGATATTTTATTTTTCTTTGTTTTATATCTCTTTGTACTACATATATAATTAATAAGTAATTGAATTATTTATTAATTTTAAAATAGGTCTTACTGGGATTCGAACCCAGGATGCGAGATTCAAAGTCTCGAGTGCTAACCACTACACCATAAGACCATTTTGTAAACCTTTATAAGGTTATAAAAAATACATTTACCTTGTATACTATTAATAAATTAATAAAGTACACTTTTGTTATTCTTTACAGAATAACTTACTAACTATTCTTTACAGAATAATCTATAATCGTTTTTTTAAAAGATTTGTGCTGTTTGGATACAATTTTATTTTTGTCTTGATCTGCCTCCCGTTTGCTCCTCTTCTGTCCTCTGTCTGCTCCTTGCTCTTTATTGTCGGTTTTAACCTTATTGCTGTATCCATTTTTTAGGGAACGCTAGTTTCTTTTGATTAAAGGGTCCTTTAAATAAATTAAATTTAAACTGGGCTAATTGTGATTTGCTGTAAGAAACTAATGTGGGAATAATATAATATAATTTTATATTATCCCTCACATATTATATAGCGATAATGTCTTTAAGTTGTTTTAAACCTAAAGATATTATTTATAATCTAACAAACAATATTCGTATCTTCTACTATATCTTTTTCTTTCAAATCTTTTATGATTTGTGTCTCTTCTTCATAAATGCGTTTAATATATAATGTATAAAATAACATGAAACTAATTAAAATAGATAATAAAATGATGTATAATTTGTATTGATTATTATTATGATTCAATAAATAGTACAACAATATTTGATTTATTGTTAGTATTACAACTAACAAAATATTAGATAATTTGTCAGCCATAATTATTGTTAGTTTAGTTTCACTAAATAGTACTATGAAGGATAAAAATATAATTAATAATATTATTCCTGTTTTGATTGTTATTTGATTATATAGTTTATTTTGGTACATTCTAATATATATCCATATTTTTGCCTTTGAAAATGTTTCAAACTAACATAAGTATATTAATTTAAATTAAAGGCTCTTTATAAAAATATTTTTTCGTCATATCAGCTATTCTTTCTATTTGTAAACAAAAAGTATAATCTGAATCATGAATATCTGCTATTTGACCCATCGGATTTATTAATTTTATCGATAATTTATTAATATCTACTGGGCCATTATAATTTCTTGTTCTATAAATATATGTTGAACCATCTGTAAACGTTGTTGAAAATTGAGGAGATGAAATTGGTATTAATGCTAATATATCTTCATCTAACATCACTTGTGGAAATACTCCTACTGTATTTTTTGTTTGATTGCCTACATAGTCATTTACTACAAAATATACATATTTATATCTTTCTGATTGATATACTGATTCAGAAGTATAACTCATTTTATTGAGATATACTAATTTGCGATAACCCATTAAATACCCTAATGAATTAAATGCTTCTTCTGGAGTTGGAAGTTTTTTGGGATCATTTGAACCTATGGTAAATTTAAAATCATAATTATTACCATAATCGTTACAATTTACTCCTAACTTTTTAGGATGATATGTTATTATTTCCATAGTAAATGTATAAGTTGAATTACTAATTGTAGTAAAATGTGTATGTGGATTTATTGTTACTGTAAACCTTGGTGGACCTAATGGTCCTATTATTTGAGTATTTATCGCATTTTCCATTATTGCTGGAAAGGCTAAAAAACTATAATTACCTTCGGGCATTATCACTATTCCTTCATTGTTAGTTGTATCTTCACGTATGTATATTTGGTCTGTATGATTCATATTAGATATACTGAACATTACATTTTGATATTGTAACGCAGATAAAGACATGGATATTACATTTTTTAATGTCTGTGGAATAGTAAAGGAACAATTATTACTAGATGTGCCAAAATAATCATCTCTATATCGTGTATTAAATATATAATTTTTTACAAACCTTTCATATTTTAGTGGCGAATTGCTCTCTATATAAGTGGTCTCCATCGATTGATGTGATGATGAACCTGGATTTAAAATTTGCCCCACATTACTATTTGGAACTGGTGGCGGATTTTTTAAAGGGATTTGTGTTGTATTGTTATTTTCGTTTAAATTGTATAGATTACTATTTTGGGATTTTGAATTATATGGATTATATTGTACTTCTTCTTTTTCATTTTGTTTATAATCCCTTTTTGTTAGTATTTCTTTTGCCTCATTTATAAAATCCAATGTTTTATATTTATAATCTGTTTCTGCTGATGAACTAACAATTTGTTCCATTTCTGATACTTTTTCATTTAATTCTGTGTTTGAGTAATTTTTTTGTAACTTGAAAAAGCTTCTTAATTCTCTTATACTATAATTATCTATGTTCAAATCTATTGTATTGCTCATATTATTTTATAAATGGATAATAATCTAGGTCTTTTAATTTATAAATTATAAATTTATAATTTATAATTTATAATTTCTTAATCTAATATATTAGAATGTTTAAATTATCTTTAGATACCAAATTAGACTACTATGTCTTATTTTTAATTATTATTAAATGTATTTTTGTTGCCGCTGCTTTAGGACATGTTGTTCTTTCTCATACTAACACTTCTTTTGACAAATATGATACTGCGTTGCTTTACTGGAAAGAACGTACTGAATTCATTTTTATCGTTTCTATGTCTATTCTATTGATTTACTATTTCCATCCTATTATAAAATCTGAACCCATGTCTAGTGAAACCAAATTATTGTTTTTCTTATTTGGATGGATTTTGTTAGTTACCGCCAAGTGGAAAATATTTGTTACGGAAGCACCTTGGTTTGAAAAAATTTCTAGTGCCTTTAAATAAAAAATATATATTTATATTATATATATATAAATATGTATGCTGTAAATCCAAATGATCCGCTATATGATCCACCGCCTAAAAAAAAAAAAGGATATAATCCAGACTGGGATCGTTCTTATCCTTTTGAAACCCCTGTAGAGACCCAACGTATGATAAGCCGTGAAGATATAAATAGTTATAATCCTGATGAGAGTGACCCATATATAATATCTGATTTAGTAGATCTGGGTAAAGAGTTAACTAAAGACGGAAAAGGACAAAAAATGATGACTACAGTTGGTAATTATATAGATGAAAAAAAACCGAATTGGCTTAATTGGCTTAATGACGATGAGGATTGTGTTACTCGCTCTCTTGATGGTACTTGTGCTATAGGTTGTCTTGCTGATTTCGCATATACTTGTGGTCCTATGTGTGGTTCAGCGGCTTGTTGTTGTATTAAAACTGGTATAGGAGCTACTGCGGCTACTTCTATGTATAAATATGCGAAACAAAAGGGACCTAAATTTATAAATGATAAAATTCCAATGTATGATCCGCATGGCGAATCTGTTGTAATAAATAAATCAAAAAGCATTGATCAAAATATAAGGATTGATAAAAATTATATACTTAATTATATTAGAGAAAAATTAGTTTTCCCCGTTAACAATGATGATAACCTTATAAAAATGTTTGAAGGCGTTGTACCTATATATCATTATAATGAACCTAAATATATATTTGATAGAATTGATAAATCGGATATAGATGATAAAATTAATAAATTAAATGCTAAAAAAATAGATGGTGGTAAACGAAAATATAGTAAAAAGAGGAAAACTTATAAAAAGAGGAAATCTTGTAAAAGAAGAAAATCTTGTAAAAGAAGAAAATAACTTTTATGTTTTGTTAGTTAGTAAAAATATTTAAACATAATTTATTATTATAATTTATGTTTGTATCTGATAAGAAATTTATAGAACAATATTCATTTTTTGAAAGAAGCAAAGAATCTGAAAGAATTATGAGCAAATTTACTGACCGAATTCCTGTCATATGTGAAAAAAATAGGCATGATTTTGGTTGCCCAGACATTGATAAGCATAAATATTTGGTTCCGCATAATATTACACTTGGACAATTCATGTACATCATTCGGAAACGAATTCAGCTCCCGGCAAGCTCGGCGCTGTTTTTATTTGTGGGGGAGGATGCGACCGTTTTGCCTGTTAGTTTGGAAATGGAATATATTTATCATCGCTTCAAAAATAAAGATGGATTCTTGTATATTTTGTATTCTAGGGAAAATGTCTTTGGATAAGCGATAAGCGACTATAAGTGTAACGACGATAAGCGATAAGCGATAATAATCGTTTCTCTTTTTATTATTTTACCTTTTGTTAGTTATATTAATGTACCTTTATAAGTTTAACAATTCATCATTTAGTAACTTATCTCTTAGCAAAGGATTTTATAATAGGTTAACAAGTGAACTTTGGTCATGGATGATCTTTTGCGAATGGATTTATAATTCAAGGCATATTTTTTTCACTCTATATAGTAATGACAACTAACAAAGCTTCTAGAAAAAGAAAAAGTGTCGCAAAGCCTAGAAAAAGTGTCGCAAAGCTTAGAAAAAGTGTCGCAAAGCTTAGAAGAAGTAGGAGAAATAAGATAAATAATAAAAATATATCTGATTTATACACTTATGAAAGCGCTGTAACTAACAAAAGTGAATCAACTAATTCAAATTTTAATGTACAAAATAACGTAAACGTCGTTCATGGTCTTAAAGACTTTTTAGCTGTAAAAAAATAAAAAAAGGGATTAATAAAAAAAGGGATTAATAAAAAAAGGGATTACTCTTTATTTATAGAGTTTTACGATCCTTATTGGCAACCTTTTTTATTTTTATTTTATTTAAATCTATAACTACTACTACTATTTTTAATTATTTATTTTAGTCGGCTAAAGCCTTTTTTTACCATGCGCTCCCATCTTCTTGAACTTTAGGTTGTTGTTTTTTTGCTACTGGGTAGTAATCTTCCTCCTCTTCATCGCCTTCTGAATCGCTCTCCGCATTTGCCCAATCTAGCTTGCCTTTTTGTACAGGCTTTGGTAGCGGTAGTGCCTTGATTTCAGCTTTTTTAATTACTGCTTCCTTTGTCTGCTCTTCAGTCATGTTAATTAGTCGGCTGTAATTTAGAGGCTCTACTTTGGGTTGTATTTGTACTTGTGCTTGTTTCAGTGTAGGGAATTCATTTACTGGTTCCACTTCTTCTTCGCTATCGCTTTCTAAAAGCATAAACACATTTTTAGATTTTGGCTGTTGGGCTTTGACTGGCGCTTCATATGGCTTTTTATATTCAGTGGCTTTTTTTGTTAAGGGGCAGTATTTAACTGTGTGGCCATGTTTGTAGCAATTTCGGCACTCTTGAGCAAGCAGTACAGGGCAAACCGTTTTTCCTGTTCTATCACGCACATTATGGTTAGTATATTCTTTATCAGTCTTACCTGCGTCTTGGCATACCTTACAGAAGGTTTTATAGACAGACGTCTTGCTATTATTTAATTTTGTAGAGTTATTGGTTTGGCTCATTTTATAAGATTATAGTGTTTTAAACGGGTTTATAAGTTTGGAATATACTGATTTCCTATTGAAAAAAAAGTATTTCAATTTTTTTTATTTTATATATATAAAACAATTTACTAAAAATTTGTTTACTTGTTAAAGGCAATTGGTTCTTTTAATCAAATCATTTTGATCGAGACCTTGGTTTTTAATAATTTTCTTATATAATTTCTCATAATTATACCTGTTGGTGTCCCATTTTCTTCCTTTTTTGTTAGTTCTGTATGTTTCTGTAGGAATTGATTTTTGTATAAATTTTCTACTGTTCGGATACTCAAAACCTTTAAAATAGTTTTTTTTTCTTTTATCATTCGTAGGTCTTCTATTACACAAAATGCCAAAAATGTACCACATTTTCTGTATCTATTTTTATTTCCATGTGGCGCATTATAGTAGCGAAATGCGGTTGCTTCATTTGCGTCTGAATTATCTTTTACTAGGGCACAAATCGGCTTCATTATGATCGCACAGGGACTACCTAAACAATACATTAATATTTTATTTTGTAACGAATTATCTAATTGATTGATCATAGCTTGTAGCATTATTTTAAAATGTGTTTCTAAGATAGATATATACTACTGATTTATTGTAAAAAAGCATTTCAATTTTTTATCAAATGCTTTTTATCAATAAAAAAGGTGACTACTCATGTCCTTATGGACTTAAAGCAGTTTTACTATCCTTAATGGTAACCTTTTATAAACATTTATTTACATTTTAATAGCAGTAATATTTATTTCTCAATTTAGTCATCTCGTTTAAGGCATTGGTTAGCTCAGTAAACACTTCTGGGTTCATATATTTGATTGTTAAAGGCGTCCTGTTACAGCCGTTTATAAGTTTTCCAAGTGAAAACTTTGCCCACAGAGTTTCATTTTCCAACATCGTGTAGCCTTGGTTAAACAAACCTCTTATATATTTTCTCATAATGATGCCTGTTGGTGTCCCATTTTCTTCTTTTTTTGTAAGAATATCCATTCTATTATCCAAATATGTTTCAAAACACATTTGTACTATTCGTTCGTGTTCTGCTCTTAAATCTAGATAATGATTTTTTATCAGTTTTACTTCTTCTGTTATAGCCCGTCCTAAACATGATCGGATATATTTTCTTCGTTTACTCGATTTTATTTCTGGTATGTAGTAGCGAAAAGCGGTCACTTTGTTTTCATCTTCATTGTCTTGGTCTCGTCTTTTTGCTTCGACTTGCGCGCATAATGGTTTCATTATGATCGCACTTGGACTACCTAAACAATACATTAAAATTTTATTTTGTAATGGTTTGAGACCATCTAATTCTTTTATCATTGATTGTAACATATTCATTTTTAAAACGTATTTTTAAGATAGATGTATACTACTGATATATTGTAAAAAGCATTTCAATTTTTTTATCAATAAAAAAAGGAAACTACTCATGTCCTTATGGACTTAAATAGTTTTACTATCCTTAATGGTAACCTTTTTAAAACATTTATTTATATTTATTTATATTTATTTATATTTAATCTATTTTTCTTATATATCGCATTCTTTTCATCTATAGCCTTTGTTAGTTCAACCCTGACCTCTGGCTGGAGAAGTAAAGGCTTACTTTGGATAGATGAAAGTTGACCGCACGAAAATCTCGCCCACATCGTTTCATTTTCCATTAATTTTAGACCTCTATCAAACAAATTAGTCATATATTCTCGCATAATTATACCTGTTGGTGTCCCATTTTCTTCTTTATAATTCAGCTCTAAATGCTTTATTTCAACCAGTGTTTGTAGTAATCTTTTTTGTTGTTGGACCCCTTCTGCCTTCAAAATTGGGTCTTGTTCTTTTATCATTCGCAGTTCTTCTATTACACATAATCCTAAAAAGGACCCAAATCTGTTTTGTATTCCAAATAGTTTCACAGTTTTAAATTTCTTGTTGTAGTAGCGCCATGCGGTTACTTCGTTTTCGTCTTCTCGCTCTTGTCTTTTGGCTTCTAGTCGGACGCATAAGGGCTTCATTACGGACGCACTTGGACTACCTAAACAATACATTAATATTTTATTTTGTAACGGATTAAAGCCGTCTAATTGAGTGATCATTGATTGTAGCATTATTATAAAGTTTAAAACGTGTTTCTAAGAGTGTAATATACTATTGATTTTATAAAGTATAAGTTTTTCAATTTTTTAAAAAATTTGTATAGTTTTTATTTTGTGACTTGTATCTTGCCTCATAATGAATAAAAAATAATCACTAAAAATTTGTTAGATTTTTTATTTATAATTTATAATTTATATATTTATTACTATTAATTTATGTATTTTTCAGGCATGATATTGGCGATGGTTGCTGCTACTATGTAGCCATGACCGAACGGATGACTAGAGTCGTTTATTTTATCTTTTAGCAGGTCCTCAGTCAGTTCTAAATATGTAACGCCATGTTCATCTGTTCTCGGTCCATCAAAATCGTAAAAGGCCAGATTATGTCCTTCTTCTAGCATTTTCTTGTAATACAGCGTCATTTCATTGTCTTTGATTAGCTG
>Ga0164292_10005693_pt1 | contig 10198 bp, 4 predicted proteins | sample GEODES117metaG_FD_111486 | JGI IMG/M metagenome (GOLD analysis project Ga0164292, IMG submission 111486) | Eutrophic lake water microbial communities from Lake Mendota, Wisconsin, USA - GEODES117 metaG | ecosystem: Environmental > Aquatic > Freshwater > Lake | place: USA: Lake Mendota, Wisconsin... | reverse complement strand
CAAGGCCGTAAAGGATGTTGTCCACGCGGGCTTGATTCACACGGATGGAGTTTGCCGATGCATTGCCGGTGCCAATGGACGCTGCGCCAGTGAGGAGAAGATGGCGATATCCTGCAGCAAGGGTAAGAACATTGCTTGCCGATTCCAATGTGTCTGCATGACGAGAGAACGTGCGCAGATCGTCCCCCATGACATTCTGGAGAACGCCAGTGGTGTTATTCCCAATAGGATCCTGGTAATCCAACACCACTCCCTGATCACTGCTGGCTGCGGCGCCCGTGAAGCTAATGGTTAGCCGCCTTGGTTGAGTACGGTTGGCTGAAAGAGAAAGCAAATCGCGCCGGCGACCACTGATTTGCAAGGAGAATCGCCGCAGGATCTGGCTCGTTTCACCGAGATCTGTTAAGAAGGCCAGATCAAGATCTCGATCGAAATCCAAGGCCAGGACATTGCCTGATACCGTGAGGCTGGAGAGGAGAGGAGCCATGGCTGATGGAGGTGATTGCTGCGTTAGAACCAACCTAACGTCCGTTTACTCTGCCTCCTGTGAGCCATATCACAGCCAAATCAAACCCTCCTCACAGGCGAAGCCTCTTGCAGATTTCAATGCCCTCGTGGCTTCTCCATACTCAATTCTTGGGTGCCCAATCAGGGGAGCAGCCCGCCGTCACATCCCCGCCGATCTGGTGGTGAATAACCCGTGGGGCGGGACGGATTTTCTCAGCGGCGCTACCCTAAGCGCCCACCGCTTGGGGTTGGGTGAGGATGGGGGAAGCACCGGGCGCCAACCGGAGCACCTCGACAGGGGCAACTCCGGCGACCTTCGCCGGGGCCTACCCGGACTCCGCCCGACAGGAAGTGGCGAGATATCACCGGTAAAGCTATACATTTCAGGGAATTGAAGTGACTTACAATGTGGGCTGAATGCCCTGGGGCACTTCCCTCAGCTGACCCCTTCTAAAGCCAGCCCATGCGATGAGCAATCTCTTCATCAGCCACAGCAGCCGTGATACTGAAGCCGCCCAGGAACTCAAGGATCTTCTGGCGGAGCAGGGTCACCGTTCGGTCTTCCTGGACATGGATCCGGAGGCGGGAATCCAGGCCGGTGTGAGCTGGGAAAGAACTCTTTACACCAAGCTGCGTGCCTGCCGGGCGGTGATTGCCCTCTGTAGTGACCATTATCTGGCCTCCCAATGGTGTTTTGCCGAGATCGCCCTGGCCCGGATGGAGGGCAAGGATCTCTTCGTGCTCCAAATCAATCCATGGAGGGATAAAACTAACCTCCCCTCCATCCTCACCGAGGAGCAGTTTATTGATCTGCGCACGAGCAAGCAACAGGGATATCAGCGGCTCTGGAATGGATTCAGGGTCAAGGGAATCGTGGCAGCCGAAGCCCGGGAGTGGTCTCCAGATGCATCTCCCTATCCGGGATTGCGGGCATTCGGCGAAGAAGATGCGGCGATTTTCTTTGGCCGAGATCTGGAAATTCGTGAGGGGGTCGAGCTGCTGAACCGCGTGCGCCGCCAGGGGTATCCCCACCTGGTCATGGTGCTCGGTTCGTCCGGAAGTGGCAAGTCTTCGCTGGTGCGGGCGGGCCTCGTGCCCCAGCTTCGAAAGGAACCCAGCCAGTGGCATGTGGTTCGTCCCTTTCGCCCGGGTCGGCAGCCTTCGATCGCCCTCGCCGCCTCCCTCAGCCATGCGTTCGAGAAGGTCGGACAGAGCATCCCCTGGGAAGAGCTGCACCGCAACCTGGAAGCGGCGATGGGTGCGGATCTCGATGAGGCCATCCCCACGGAATCTCCTCCAGGAGCCGCTGAGCCGGATGGCGGCAATCTCCTGGCCACGGAAAGTCTGCTGCAGGCTCTCAGCGCGATGGAAGCGGAATTGACGGCCAGCGACGCCGATGAACAGGTGTCGGATTCGGTGCAGCGCCTCAAGGACTACCTGATCCGGCGGCGGGCGTCGTCGACCGAACCTTCCCCCGGCACTGAGGAAGATGGCGTGGCGGCCTCCCTCCCAGCGATCCTGACCCGGCTGCGGCTCCACAGCCAGAACCCTGAGGCCAAGCTGGTGCTGGTGATCGATCAGTTCGAGGAACTTCTGGGGCATGAGTCGGATCACCCAGCCACTTCTTTTCTGACGATGCTGCGGCTCGCCCTCGAAGCGGAAGACGGTCAGCTGCTGCTGATCGCCACGATGCGCTCCGATTACCTGGGCTTGCTGCAGCGATCCCCCCCCCTGCGAGGAGTTGGATTTCGAAGTCTGTCGGTGGGGCCGATGGGGAGAGCGGGGATGCGGCAGATCATCGAGGAGCCGGCCCAGCTCGGCCAGATCCAGCTGGAGAATGGCCTGGCGGACCTTCTTCTCCAGGACACCGAAACCGCCGACGCCCTGCCGCTGCTGGCCTTCACCCTGCGCCTGCTCTGGGATCGCCATCACGAACTCAGGCGATTCGAGATGGCTAGCTATGAGCAGCTGGGCCGTTTGCAGGGGGCCATCGCCCAGGTGGCGGATGAAACCTATGAAGCGGTCCTGGCCCGGGTTCCGGAAGGGGAAGCCCGCGATGTCCTGGCCAGACAATTGCGGGACGCTTTCCTCAGCCTGGCCCGACCGGCGGCGGAGGGATCGGGTTGGTCAAGGCAAACGGTTCGCTGGCAGCAGTTCAGCGAAACGGTTCAGACCGCTCTGCTGCCGTTCGTTGACGCTCAACGGCTTCTGGTCAGGCGCGCGAACAACACGGTGGAGGTGGCCCATGAAGCCTTGTTCCGATCCTGGACCCGGCTCAAGGGTTGGCTGGATGAGAACGCCGAGGGCCTCCATCTGCTCCGGGAAATCCGGGTAGAGGCCGGCAAATGGTCCCAGGCAGGCACGGAGGAGGAAAAGGAGCCCTACCTGTTCCGTGGTGGGCGGCTGGCCAGGGCTCGCGAGCTGGAGGCTGATGGCGTGCTGGCCCTCGAAGATCTCGACCATGCCTTTCTGGCGGCCTCGCTGCGCGCCGAGACGGCGCAGGCCGAAGCGGAGGCGGCGCGCCAACGCCGGGAGCTGCGGCGGGCGCGGATTTTTGCTGCGAACGTGGCGGCGGCGTTCCTCGTGGCGGTAGGGCTGGCCTTCTATGCCAACAGGGAAAAGGTGAAGGCCCAGGACCAGACCCTGGTCGCCATCGCCTCGAATTGGCTGCTCAGGGATCCCACCCTCGCCGCGCTGGTGTTGACCGAACTGCGCCGACCACAGGACTCCGACCAGGCGGTTCCCCTGCTGGGCAAGGTCGTCCGGGATCCCCTCGCCACCCGCGAACTGGCGGGTCACGCGGATTCGATCACAGAGGCCGTGTTCTCGCCCCAGCGCGCTCGCATCCTCACCGCACCGGCGGACCACACCGTCCGCATCTGGACCAAGGACGGTGCCCCCATCACCAAAGGACCCGAAGGTGAGCCGCTGCGGCTGATCGGGCATACAGATGTCGTGACCAGCGTGGCGATCCGCCGCCAGGGAGATCTCCTGGCCACCGCCTCAGCAGACGACACCGTGCGTCTGTGGACGGCCAGCGGTGAACCGCTCCGCAGCCGTGACGGTAGCCATCGCATCGTGATGTTGCGACACGACAAGCGTGTCAACAGCGTGGCCTTCAGCCCTGACGGTGAGCGCCTCGTGAGTGGCTCTGAGGATGGCACCGCCAGGTTGTGGCGAGCCGATGGCACGCCGCTGCTGGGTGCCGATGGCCGCCAGCGCGTGCTCAATCACGGCGGGGGGAAGGTGAGTGCCGTGGCCTACGGGCCCAGGGGGGATCGAATCGCGACCGGCACCTATGACGGCACGCTGTGGATCTGGAGCCTTCCAGGGGCTGGCCAACCCCTCAGGCTGCGAGGCCATTCCGAACCGGTGTCCAGTGTTGCCTTCGATGCGGCGGGAGAACGAATAGTCACGGCCTCGCTGGACAACACCGTGAGGGTCTGGCACCGCGATGGCACACCCGTGCAGGGCCGCGACGGTCGCCCCGTGCTGCTGAACCACCCCGCCGATGTGTTCAGAGCCGCGTTCAATGCCAGAGGTGATCAGATCGTGACGGCGTGCAAAGACGGGGCGGCTCGCCTCTGGAAGGTCGATGGCACACCGGTGCCGCTGCCTGCAAGCAACCAGCCACTTGAATTCCGGCACCATGCTGAGGTCAACGCCGCCTCCTTTTCCCCCGCCGGTGACGTTGTGCTCACGGCCTCAAAAGATGGCACGGCTCGACTTTGGCGTCCAGAGGAGAATGGAGATGCAGAGCCCAGCATCCTGCCGTTGATTGGTGTCCTCGATGCCGTGTTTATGCCCACAGGACCGGGAATGATTACGGCTGTGATCGATGACGATAACGACAGGATTGGCACGGTCTATCTGATCGCATCCGCCAACCCCAGGCGACGGGTCACTCTGCAGGGCCACAGGAACCGGGTGACGGCCATCGCCTTTTCCTCCGATCGCGCGCGCATCGTGACTGGATCCGATGATGGAACCGCCCGCCTCTGGGATCTCCAGGGAAGGGCGCTGACCCGTGCGGATGGGCGGGATTTGGTGTTGGATCATGGATCGGCGAAGGTCACCAGTGTGGGAATCAGTCCTGGGGGGGAACAGATCGTGACCGGCTCTGATGACGGCCTTGTACGCCTCTGGAAGGCTGATGGCAAGGGAGGCCCGCTGCTCATGAAGGGTCACTCCAACCAGGTCACCAGTTCCACCTTCAACAGCGCCGGTGATCAGATCGTCACCACATCGAAAGACCGCACCGCTCGGATCTGGCACAGCGATGGTCGAGCCATGCTGATGCAGTGGGCTGGCAGCCCAGTGGTGTTGAAGCATCCGAACGCGGTGAATGACGCCTCCTTCAGCCCGAGGGGTGAGCGGATCGTCACCGCTTCGGAGGACAAGATCGTACGGGTCTGGAAAACCGATGGCTCGCAACAGCCACAGGCGTTGCGGGGGCATCAGTCTCCCGTGATGGCTGTCGCCTTCTCCCCCTCAGGTGCACAGATCGTCTCGGGTTCCGAGGACAGCACCGCCCGTGTCTGGCGGGCTGACGGTCGCGGCGAACCGCTTGTGCTGCTCCATCAAAACTTTGTTGCCAACGTTGGCTTTGATCGCAGTGGCAGCCATGTGGTCAGCACGTCCCAGCTCCAGGATGCAAGGGTATGGCGCATCACCTATGAATCCCTGCGTGCCAGGATTCTGGCGCATTCAAAAGTCTGTCTTACGCCAGAATTTCGCACGAATGTCCTGGGCATCAGTGCCACGGAAGCCCGAAGGATCTACTCGTCCTGCCAAAAGAAATCAGAATGAACTTGAGCCACGGAGTGATCGCATGCTCGGAGATATCCCTGACTTTATGGACATCTGCCCAATGCCTTGCGCGGCTTGATGGCGCAGGATCCCCTGGTACATCGGTCCATGGGCAGACAGACTGATCCGGGTCGCTTGAAGGGGATCTCATCGATCCCGCGGAGCGCCGTAGGACGAAAATCCGGTGAAAGGGAAATCGCCATCAGCTTGCTTTTTCTCCCTTGTACAAGATCGAAGATCTTGAATTCCTGAGATTGGGCGGCCAAGATGCGATGGGCAAAACCTCCGCTGAACACGAGAGTGCCGTTCGCACCTTTCCGCCCTACCATCACGTAGCACGAAGGGCCTGGAAGTTGTTGGACGCTGACCCCATCGCGACCGTTAATCACCACGATCCAATAACTGAGAAGCTTCTTGCTTTCTTCATTGTATCCAGTTACCCCATAGCCACTCAAGACAAGCGATGAGTCTTTGGCTTCGCTGATATCCTGGCTGAATTCCTCCACCAAAAGCTGGTTAAAGAGCAGCGAGGTACCCTGCCCTCCAGAAAAGGCTTGCGGAGCTGTCCCGGGCTTGGTCCATGGCGACAGTCGTACTCCCCAGGCGCCCCAATGCCACTCGCGCTTTGAGTCGGGCGACGAGTCGTTGGGATCATGGCCCAGCAGCGGTGGCTGTGCCTGCCAAGAGCTGATCTGATCAGAAAGCACAGTGGAGTCTGACAAGGAATAAACACCAGGGCAGCGGTCAGCCACGTTCTGGATCACGTCAGGGGCGGTGAAGGAATCCAGGACATAATCAGCTCTAGCAGGTAGAACTTCATTCGCCAAGAGGAGACACGAAAGCACAAGGGCTTGACCTGATTGCATGGCTGTGATCAAAGTCCTTCTATCCCAAACAAGGCGATATGATATCAGGCTCAATCCAAGCCTTCCTGATGTATGCGGAATAGTCTCCGTGCAGCGGCTGACATTTCCGTCTCTAGTACAGCTCCGCGAAGGCCAAGAGGTGGGCGTGCCGAAGGCGCTGGGAAGGCGCCGCTCTGATCGTCAGAAGCAAGGAGTTTGGCGTCAACCCTGTTGACACAAGTGCAAGAACCGCCCCTTCGCAGCCCATCTGGGCCTTGAGCTTTTGGACGCGGGCTTTCCGTCGTCGCACTGAACTGGGCCGTGATGCTGTGACCAGAAAAAGTGCGCGAACCATCAGAGGGCAAAGGCCCCAAGTCAGGTTAACGGCTCTCCGTTCAGCAGGAATTGACCACTCGTCTGCCATTCCTAATCCAGTGCCTTTGGCATGAAAGGGTCTCCAGATGGGGGCTGAATCCTGCCTGGACCCATCAAGACAGCAACCAATCACACCAAGGCTCGCCACCCCGAACCACTGCGCCAGCGGCTCCCTGCGCCTCGGCGTCGGCGTGGCGACTACGGCTCCAGCCCTCCCCGCGGATGGCCGGTGCGGCGCGCCAGGTTGGCGCCTCCTGATGCGGAAGCTGGTCCTGGTAACAGGCCAGAGCCAAAACTGCTCTTGGGGCGACACGAAACTGGTTCAGCCCGTGGAGCCCATCAACAGCTGCAGAGCAAGTGCGCTGATTGGATGGGCACCTACCACAACCGACCCCTCAACCACAACGACACATAAACCAGCGACACCAGCACCGGCACCTCGATCAGGGGGCCGATCACGCCGGCTAGGGCCTGCTGGGAAGCCACGCCCCAGACGCCGACGCAGACGGCGATCGCCAGCTCGAAATTGTTGCCGGCGGCGGTAAAGGCGAGGGTGGTGGTGCGGGGATAGTCGAGCCCGCTGGCCTTGCCCAGGGCAAAGGCCAGGCTCCACATCAACACGAAATACAGCAGCAGCGGTATTGCCACCTGGATCACCTGGCCAGGATCGGTGCTGATCGCCTCGCCCTGGAGGGCGAACATCAGCACGATCGTGAACAACAATCCGTAAAGGGCCAGGGGGCTGATCCTCGGCAGGAAGCGTTGCTCATACCAGCGCAGCCCCTTGAGGCGCACGCCGAGCACACGGGTGAGCACACCAGCCAGCAGCGGAATCCCCAGAAAGATCAGCACCGCCCGCGCGATCTCCACGAACGAGAAGCGCACGATCTGGCTGTCGAGCCCCAGCCAGGCCGGCAGGATCTGGAGGTAGAAGCTGCCCAGCAACGCATACACCAGCACCTGCAGGATCGAATTGATCGCCACTAGCAGGGCGGCCGCTTCCCGGTTGCCCTGGGCCAGATCAATCCAGATCAGCACCATGGCGATGCAGGGGGCGATGCCGATCAGGATCAGGCCGGTGCGAAAGGCCGGTTGATCGGGCAGAAACCACCAGGCCAGGCCGAACATCAGCAGCGGCCCCAACCCCCAGCAGAGCGCCAGGGTGAGGGTCAGCAGCCGGCGGTCGTGGGCGATGTGGCCGAGTTCGCCATAGCGCACCTTGGCCAGGACCGGGTACAGCATCAACAGCAACCCCAAGGCGATCGGCAGGGAGGTGTGATCCACCTGTACCGCCGCCAGCCCCTGCGCCAGGCCGGGCACGTGGCGACCCAGCAACAGCCCGCCCGCCATCGCCAGCAGGATCCACAGCGGCAGCAGCCGATCCAGCCAGGGGAGCTGGGCCCAGACGGCCATGTGGTCGGGAGGGGCCGAGGCGAGGGCGGAGGAGGGCTTCGTCATGGCGACAAAATTACGCAGCCCAGTGCCCAGCAGCACCGGTTCCTGAGCGCGAAATTCGAGATCACTGCTGGCAGATCCTGCCGTCCACAGCCAGTCTTGGAGAGCCCCCCACCAGCCAGCCACGATGCGCTGCGGCCAAGTCGAAGATTGCAACCCTGCAAAAAGTGCTAAATTTGGAGCCTTTCTGTCGGGGCACCACGATCTGGCCCGGGTTTCAGCAGAGCTCCGTTTCGGCCCGCTGCACCCTCGCCACAGGCCCCCCCTTCAGCACTGGGCATGACGCACTCCCCACCCCAGGGCGTTCATGACGAGGAACGGCGCCAACGGGCCCTCGATGACCTGGGGGTGCTTGACAGCGAGCCGGAGGCTGCCTTCGAAGGGCTGGTGCAGGCCGCCGCGGCGGTCTGCGGCACGTCGATCGCCTTGATCAGCCTGATCGACCGCGACCGCCAGTGGTTCAAGGCCAACCTGGGTTTGGAGGGGGTGCGCGAGACCCCAAGGGCGATCTCCTTCTGCACCCACGCCATCGAGCAGGAGGGTCTCCTCGTAGTGGAGGACGCCCAGCGCGACCCCCGGTTTGCTGCCCACCCCCTAGTGACGGGCGATCCCCACATCCGCTTCTATGCCGGTGCCCCCCTGCGCCTCTCCAACGGCGCCGCCGTGGGCACCCTCTGCGTAATCGATCGCCGGCCCCTGCGGCTCGACGCCCAGCAGCGCCAGGTGCTCGGCCACCTCGCTCGCACGGCCGTCCTGCTGCTGGAGGGGCGGCGTGCCCTGCGGTCCGAACAGCTCCTGCGCCAGCGCTCCCAGGGCGTCATGGCGGAGATGCCGATCGGCCTGTTCGGCACCGATCCGCGCGGAGGCTGCACCTGGACCAACCCCCGCTGGCGGGAGATCTTCGGCCTGGGGGAGACGGAGAGCCTGGGCATGGGCTGGATGGAGGTGCTCCATCCCGAGGATCGGCAGATGGTGATCGACGAAGGCAACGCCATGGCCGCCCAGGGCAAGGACTTCCAGCTCGCCTTCCGCCTGCTCCGCCCCGATGGCTGCGTGGTGCATGTGCGCTCCCATGCCAAGGTCCAGTGGGAGGCCGCTGCCGCCGCCCCCAGCGGTTACCTCGGCTTCGTGCAGGATGTGACCACCGAGGTGGCGCTGCAGGCCGAACTCCAGTACCAGGCCAGCCACGACGGCCTCACCCAGCTGCTCAACCGCCGGGCCTTCGACGCCTGCCTCAGTGAGTGTCTGCGGCAGCCGGCGGAGGAGGGCCATGCGCTGCTCTACATCGATCTCGATCAGTTCAAGATCATCAACGACGCCGCCGGCCACGCCGCCGGCGACAGGCTGCTGGAGCAGCTGGCCAGGCTGCTGGAAACGTTCCAGAGCGGGCGGGGCTGCCTGGCCCGGCTGGGGGGCGATGAGTTCGGCCTGCTCCTCTGCCATTGCGGCCTGGCGGAGGCGGAGGCGATGGCCGCCAGCATCATCCGCAAGCTGGAGGATTTCCGCTTTCAGGTGGGGGAGCACCGGTTCCGGGTGGGGGTGAGCATCGGCGTGGTGCCCCTGGTGGGGGCTGGGCACCTCCCCGATGCGGTGATGCAGGCGGCGGACATCAGCTGTTTCACCGCCAAGGAGTCGGGCCGCAACCGCTGGCACACCTGGGGGGAGGGCAACGCGGACACGGGCAGCCGCAACCAGGCGATGCGCTGGGTCACCCGGCTGCAGGAGGCCCTCGACGAGGACCGGCTGGTGCTCCACGCCCAGCGGATCGTGGCCCTCGACACCGCCGCCGACCAGTCCCTGCGGGCGGAACTGCTGCTACGCCTGCGGCAGTGTGATGGCTCCCTGGTGCTGCCGGGGGCCTTCCTGCCGCCGGCGGAGCGGTTCCAGATGGCCACCCGCCTCGACCACTGGGTGCTGCGCAAAGCCCTCCGCCTGCTGAGAAGCCAGGCCAGCCTCGAGGGCGTCGACCGCATCGCGATCAACGTCTCCGGCCAATCGGTGGTGGACGGCAGCTTTGGCCGGCTGGTGGATCAGATGCTCGCCGAGGCCGGCCCCCAGGTGAGCGGCCACCTCTGCTTCGAGATCACCGAAACCGCGGCGATCACCAACGTCACCTCCGCCATCGACTTCATCGCCATCGTGCGCCGCCATGGCGCCACCGTGGCCCTCGATGACTTCGGTTCCGGCACCGCCTCCTTCGGCGCCCT
>Ga0164292_10005691_pt1 | contig 10202 bp, 8 predicted proteins | sample GEODES117metaG_FD_111486 | JGI IMG/M metagenome (GOLD analysis project Ga0164292, IMG submission 111486) | Eutrophic lake water microbial communities from Lake Mendota, Wisconsin, USA - GEODES117 metaG | ecosystem: Environmental > Aquatic > Freshwater > Lake | place: USA: Lake Mendota, Wisconsin... | reverse complement strand
TGTGAACCGCAGTGGAAGCGGAATGAGAGGGGCGCGGTGGATTTTCGGGCAACTCAAAGGCAGGGTCGATATTCCCTGGCCAAGTCGGCAACTTTCCAGCTCGCAGCCCCTCGGCTAGAAGACTTGCCTCCAAAAGCCCGGAGGCGGCCAAGGCATGGCCTGTCGTTCTTTTCATGGCAGAGATCCAAGGCAGTTGATCCCCAAAAACACGACGAACGCAGGAAACCTCCGCCGCATCGAAGCGAGGCGTTCCGGTGGCATGGAGCGAAATCCAGTCCACCGGCACATCTACACCGTCTCGGCGCAAGAGCCGATTTTTCACACCAACAAGAAGCTCCTCAAGCACGCGAGCCTCGGGATCGGGAGCCATGAGATGCCTCGACTCGTTGGCACAGCCGCCCCCGCACCACTCCGCAAGTGGAGCAGCGCCACGCATCGCGACATGGCTGGCGGATTCCAGAATCACGCATGCGGCACCCTCCGCCGGCAACATTCCCGATCGCCCCACACTCAAGGGACGACACTCGGAATTCTGCGTCACGCTACCACCGCGATCCATTGCGGATTTCAAAGCAGGCGAAACGGCGGCATCCGCAGCCACGGCCACGACTGCATCGAGCATTCCAGAGGCAACCATTGAAGCTGCCAGATAGAGAATCTGGGCGCCTGTTGCCGACGCAGCATTCAACGAAAAATCCGCTCCACCCAACCCGTATCGAACGGTCACAGCGGCCGCAATCGCATTCCCCCTCCACCGGCTGATCGAATACGGTGAAAACTTTCCAGACGCCGCCACATCCTCCTCCATCGCCACCAACCCTCCGAGCGAACTTCCACTCACACACCCGATGGAAGGCAAGCGGTGCTTAGCCCCCTCCCCGCGCAAGCGATTGCGTTCGGGCGAAAGTCCCGCCGCTTTCCAAGCGCTCTCCGTGACGGCCAGAGCCAGAAGCTGATGCCGCGAAAGAATGGCCGCATCCCCAGAATCCAATCCTGCAGCCTCCGCCAGCACCTCCGACTCAGGCAGCCTGCCTCCAACCGGCCTATCATCACACAAAGCCTCAAAAAGCCCGCCCACGGAATTACACCCACCGACAAGAACGCCGCAGGCTGTGATAAAAACACGGGACGGATTAGAATGGAATAACACGCCTCCTTGATAATTGGCGACGAGATCCAATTGAACGCAAAAGTGAGGTTAGTCCAACCATGCAAATTGATCCTATTGCCGCAACTGGAGTAATACCAAAGTCTGCTAAAAAGTAGACTTTAAAAGGCGTAGACTTTGATTCATATTTGCAGCGTACGAGAACACTATCCAAGCTTGGAGAAGAAATCGTGGAGTAAATTGAAGCGGCATAGAAATTTCCGCAACGCGATTGCTCACGTTTCAAGACAGTCCATTCGTGTTTGACTCGAATGAACCCGATCACAGAAACAATCTTTAGAATTTCCAAGAACCTCGGACGGAAGGGCAGCACGAACATAGACTTCCGACGGAGCCTTTGTGTTGGACCACACAAGGCCGGGCACCGCAGCTTTGATGCGTTGAATCTCGGAGATTTCCATACCCTGATGTGAAACCATAATCTTGGGACGGGGACTTTGCCAGTTTATCTGCCGCCTGCACCCGCTGGCGCTTTTTTCTTGGGTCTGAAGATTCCGGGAGCTTTACTCGACCACTAATGACCGAGTCGGAAGCCTACATTGCTTTGAACATGGTGCCTCGGATCGGCCCGGTGCGAGTGAGGCGTTTATTGGAGGCATTCGGATCGCCTGCAGATGTTCTATGGGCTCCGGCCGCGCGTTTACAAGCGGTGGAAGGTATCGGCCCCGAGGCGGCGAAATCCTTGCATAGCTGGCAAGAGCATGTAGATCTTTCGGGCGAACTCGCCCTCGTCAAGCAACACGGGGCAAAAGTCGTTACGCTCGCCTCTCCAGATTACCCCGCTCTGTTACGCGAGATTCATGATCCGCCGACTGTCCTTTACATGATGGGCGACATTCTGGAGCGCGACCGGCACGCCATCGGCGTCATCGGCACACGCAAGCCCACGCACTACGCGTCGGATTGCACAAAAAAACTCTCCTACCAGCTGGCGTATGCTGGTGTCACTGTGGTGAGCGGTCTGGCCCGTGGAGTAGATACCGCCGCGCATCAAGCTGCGCTAGCGGCCAAGGGCCGAACGATTGGCGTGCTGGGCAGCGGCTTGTTGGAATTTTACCCACCGGAAAACAAGGAACTCGCCGACAAGATCGCGACCTCAGGCGCGGTGATCACCGAGTTTTCCATGCGCGTCAAAGCCGACCGCCAGACCTTCCCCATGCGCAACCGTATCATCAGTGGATGTTCCTTCGGCGTCCTCGTCGTGGAGGCGGGAGGCAGCAGCGGAGCGCTCATCAGCGCCAACCAGGCCGGCGAGCAGGGCCGCTCGATCTATGCGGTTCCCGGTCGCATCGACAACCCGAATGCCATTGGCTCCAACCGCCTCATCCAGCAAGGGGCCAAACTCATTACATCCGCCGCCGACATCCTCGACGACATGGGCATCCTCTTTGCCGAGAAACCCCAACTCACCCCGGCCCGCGCGCCCGAGCTTTCCGGCAACGAGGCGCAGGTCCACTCCGCCATCGGGGACGATGAATCCCACATCGACAACATCATCGAGAGCAGCGGACTTCCAAGCCACACTGTCTCGACCACCCTGCTGACTCTCGAAATGAAAAAACTCGTCCGCCAACTTCCCGGCAGCCGGTTTGTGAGAATCTCCTGATTCAGAAAGCGCCCGCATCTCCGAGGCATTCCCTTTCATGAAAAACACCATCCTTATCTTTGGCGACCAGCTCACTTTGGAGAACACCGCGCTGCAAGCGGGGATGGCCGGGAGGGATGTGGTTTTACTGGTGGAGGCGAGGGATTCCGGCCGCGCCCACAAAATCAAACGCGTCTTCCAATTTGCCGCGATGCGCGAGTTTGCGGAGGCTCTTCGAGGACACGGATGGGAGGTGGATTACCGGAAGATGGGGGATGCGCCGAGCTTCCTCGATGCCTTGCAGAATCACCTGCGATACGGCCTGGATGAGCTGCTCGTGATGGAGCCAAACAATTGGTCTCAGCAGGAAAAGCTGAATTCCATCGCTGCGAGTGGGATCCCCCTACGGATCACTCCGACCTGCCAATTTGTCACGATGCGTGAGGAATTTTTTCGTTTTGCCAAAGGCAAGAAACGCCTGCTCATGGAGGCGCACTACCGTCAAGCGCGGCAAAAGCTCGGGATTCTCATGCGCGATGACGGCGAACCCGAGGGTGGCGCTTGGAATTACGACGCCGAAAATCGCAAGACGGTGAGGGATTGGAAAAAGGATGGCGCTCCCAAGCCTCCGGTGGCGATCACCACGCAGCGAAGCGAGGGCGAGATTCTGTCCGAGGTCATGAGCGAGGTGAACCGATGGTTTCCCGATGATGTCGGCCTTGCCGAGGACTGCTGGCTGCCGACGACGCGCGATGGCGCTCTCGAGGCACTGCGGCAATTTATCGAAAAGCGCCTCCCACTTTTTGGCGATTACCAGGACCTCATGCTGCAAGACTCGCCCACGATGTTCCACAGCCTGATTGCCGCTCCGCTCAATCTCGGCCTGCTCCTGCCGATGGAATGCGTGGATGCGGCCGAGAGAGCCTACAAATCCGGCCTCGCCCCGCTTGCAGCCGTCGAGGGTTTCGTGCGGCAAATCATCGGTTGGCGCGAATTCGTGAACGGCGTGTATTGGTTGAAAATGCCCGACTACCTCCAATCCAACGGACTCGGCGCAACGCGCAAGCTGCCCGCTTTTTTCTACAGCGGAGAGACGGAAATGAACTGCCTGCGCTGCGTGATCCGCGAGGTCAAAGACACCGCCTACAACCACCACATCCAACGCCTCATGATCCTGGGAAATTTCCTCCTCCTGGCCGGGATCAACCCACAGGAGGCACATGACTGGTTTTTGGAAATGTATATCGACGCGCACGAGTGGGTCATGGCCGCCAATGTCCTTGGCATGTCGCTCCACGCCGACGGCGGCTTCATGGCTACGAAGCCCTACGCGGGGTCTGCCGCCTACATTTCAAAGATGAGCAATTACTGTTCCGGCTGCAACTACGACCCCAACAAGAAATCCGGCCCCGGCGCATGCCCCTTCAACCTTCTCTACTGGGATTTCTACGACCGCCACGCCGACCGCTTCGCTTCGAATCCCCGCACAAGCATGATGGTGAGTACCTGGCGCAAGCGGCCGGAAGCGGAACGCGAGATCATACGCCGCGAGGCAGCGAAGTTTCTGGAAGTTTACAGCGCTTGAGATCGGTCGGATCTGACTGATCCAACCGATCTTCCTCCAAAGCGCCCGCGGCGAGGTCAACTCACGCCGGCTTCTTCGCCGTGCTCTGGATGTAGAGCTCGCGGAGTTGCTTGAAATCGGCCTCCGCAGGCGACTGGGTCATCATCTCGACGCCACGGTTATTTTTCGGGAAGGCGATGACATCGCGGATGCTGTCCTCGCCGGCGATGAGCATGACGAGTCGGTCGAGACCGAGGGCGATGCCGCCGTGCGGCGGCGCTCCGAATTTGAAAGCCTTGAGAATGTGGCCGAAGAGAAGTTGTTGTTTCTCTTCGTTGACGCCCAGAACGCTGAACATTTTCGACTGCAGGTCGGATTCGTGGATTCGAAGGCTGCCGCCGCCGATTTCGACGCCGTTGAGAACGACATCGTAGGCCACGGCACGGATTTTGCCGTAGTCGCCGGACTCGAGGAGAGCGAGGTCGTCCGCACAAGGGCGGGTGAACGGGTGGTGAACGGCATTCCATTTCTGCTCTTCCTCACTCCATGCGAGGAGCGGAAAATCAACGACCCAGAGGAAATTCAGGGCGGTGGAGCCTTTGAGTGTCTCGAGCATTTCGGCGACACGCAGGCGGACGCGGCCGAGGGTTTCGCAGGCGGTCTCCCATTTGTCGGCGCCGAACAAAATGAGGTCGCCTTCCTTGATGGCAAGACGCTCGGTGAGGGCAGCCTTTTCGGCATCGGTGAAGAATTTGACGATTGGAGATTTCCACTCGCCGTTTTCGACTTTGATGAAGGCGAGGCCTTTTGCGCCGGCTTGTTTGGCGAGTTCGGTGAGATTTTCGATCTGACCAGTGGTGATGCAGGCGAGACCAGTTGCGTTGATGGCCTTCACAACTCCGCCACCATCGAGGGCGCCACGGAAGACCTTGAACTGCGTGTCGCGGAAGATGTCGCCGAGGTCGGCGATTTCCATGCCGAAGCGCGTGTCAGGCTTGTCACTGCCGAAGCGGTTCATCGCGTCCTTGTAGGTCAGGCGCGGGAAGGGCGTCGGGATTTCGATGCCTTTACTCTCGCGGAAGACGGCGCTGAGGACTTTTTCCATGAGGCCAAGGATGTCGTCCTGCGTGACAAAAGAAGCCTCGACGTCCAGCTGGGTGAACTCTGGCTGACGGTCGGCGCGGAGATCTTCGTCGCGGAAACAACGGGCCACTTGGAAATACTTCTCCACGCCGGCGACCATGAGGAGTTGTTTGTATTGCTGCGGAGCCTGCGGAAGGGCATAGAAGGCGCCTGGAGTGAGGCGGGATGGGACAAGAAAGTCGCGGGCGCCCTCAGGTGTGCTCTTCGAGAGGATCGGCGTTTCGATTTCGAGGAAGCCCTCGGAGTCCATAACATCGCGCATGGTTTTCACAACGCGGTGGCGCAGGCGCAGGTTGCGGCTCATTTGCTCACGACGCAGGTCGAGGTAGCGATAGGTGAGGCGGAGGTCTTCGTTGGAAACCTTATCGTCGAGCTGGAATGGCAGCACCTCGGCAGCGTTAAGAATCTCAAGCCCGGAAGCGACGACTTCAATTGCGCCGGTGGCGAGCTTTGGGTTCTCGGTTCCAGTCAAGCGGGGAGCGACTTTGCCAGTGACACGAATGACATCCTCGCTGCGAAGTTCGTGGGATTTTTTCGAAGCCTCGGCGTGTTCCTCGGGGCGAAAAACAACCTGCGTCACGCCCTCTCGGTCGCGGAGATCGATAAAAATAAGCCCGCCATGGTCGCGGCGGGAGGCTACCCAGCCGCAGAGTGTGACTTCGTGGCCGGAGTGTTCGGAGCGGAGGGCATTGCAATGATGGGTGCGGTAGGACATGGCGGAGTTTTAAGCGTTAAGTTTGTAAGTATTAAGTTTCGGGGCGAGGGCGGCTTGGTCGAGAGTTTCTTCGGCGCGGGTGGCGAGGTGCTTGAGTTTCACGAGCGGCCATTCCTGGCCGACCACGATGGCATGGCGGGCGCCGAGTTGCTCGGCCTCTTGGAATTGCTTGCCGATTTTGGCGGACTTGAGAGGAAAGTCAGTCGTGAGGCCAAGTTCGCGGCAGGATTGAATGATCTGGAGTGCCTCGGCGCGCTTGGATTCATCCGCGATGACAACATAAGCGTCACAAGATGCGGCGAGTGCCGATTGAAGCTGGGCTGCGGCAGCAGGGGTCTCGTCGATGAGGTGCCCGAGCACGACATCGCCCATGCCGAATCCGATGGCTGGAAGATCCACACTACCGTCACTGAGACCCTTGATAAGCCCGTCGTAGCGTCCACCACCAGCCAATGCGCGGAGATTTTTTGAGCGGTCGAAGATTTCAAAGACCACGCCGGTGTAATAGGCGAGACCGCGAACGATCGAGAGGTCGGGCTGAACAAAGCCGGTGAGCCCGCGTGCGGCGAGAGCTTTTATAACGGGAGCAAACGCTTCCGGACTTCCTGCGGCGATGAAGCTCTTCAGATCGGTAACGGTGAGCCCTGTCGGAGCCAATTTTGCGTTGAGCTTTTCCTCGGGTTCGCGTTCGAGCTTGTCGGCACAAGCGAGGGCAATGCGAGAGGCCGCTTCATCGCAGCCGCGTGAAGCCAAAAAATCCATCCACGCCTTGCGGTCGCTTAGGCGGACCACAAAGTTCTCGGCCGTGAAGCCGAAGGCGCGCATGAGATCTATGGCTAATGCAACAGTCTCGGCGTCCGCCTGCGGCGAGCTTTCGCCAATGATATCGGCGTTGAACTGCAAAAACTCGCGCAGGCGTCCCTTCTGCTGGCGCTCGTGGCGGAAAAAATTTGACACGCAAAACCACTTCATCGGTTTGCGGTAGTGCTTCTCGCGGGCGGCAACCATGCGCGCGAGGGTCGGCGTCATTTCCGGCCTCAATGCGACTTCGCGACCACCCCGGTCGGCAAAGGAATAAAGCTGCTCCAGAATCTCGGCGCCCTCCTCGTTTTTCTTGCGGTAGAGGTCGGTGCTTTCGAGCACGGGACCATCAAATTCCACAAACCCGTAGCGCTTCGCCACCTCGCGCCAAGTCGCCACGATGTGGTTCCGTCTCGCGCACTCCTCGGGATAAAAATCCCGAAATCCCGGCAATGCCTGCATCACGCGAAGAACCTCCCTTGAAGCGAAATCCTAAAAATCATCGCGGAACTCTGCCTGTTTGAACCCCTCCTGCAAAGCTGCAAATTAGCGCTCGCGGACCACGGCGGGATTTCCTGAGACCACGGCATCAGGCCCCGCGTCCCGCATTACCACCGCCCCTGCCGAGCATACTGTGTTCCGGCGCAGCGTGACTCCCGGCCCGATAAACGCACCAGCCGCGATCCAGCATCCGTCCTCGATGACGATGGGCTTGGTCACAAGGTCAAAGGTTTCTTTTTTAAATTTGTGCGACCCCGTGCAAAGGAACGCCCGCTGCGAAATACACACATGAGATCCGATCCTCACTCGGTCGAGGCTCAGAATCATCACTTCCTCGCCGATCCACACATGATCGCCGATTTCCAAGCGCCAAGGGAAATTGATGTTCACCTGCGAGCGGATCACCACACCACGCCCGACCTTGGCACCGAACGCCCGAAGCACCGCACAGCGAAAGCGGGATGGTTGTGGAAACCATGGCTCGAAAAAAATCGTCCGCGCAAACCACCACAGCACTTCCTTCCAAAAAGGAGCGCCTCGGGAGAATTCAGGGTTCTGGTAACGCGAGAGGTCCACGGAGCATTATTGAGTCCACAGCCAATCAACACCCTCCCCCGCCGCCGTGCGATGACAAAAACCCGAAAAATTTCGCCTTGACGAAATCCCGACCCGCCGCCAAATAGATAGATATCTTATCGAGAGTGGCAGAGGGACTGGCCCTATGAAGCCACGGCAACCGCTGAAGTGTGATGCTCAAACATCCCACCCAGGACCAGGTGCCAAATCCAGCCCGGCAGGCGCGTAGGTGCTGAACCGGGAAAGATGAGAGGGATAGTTGCCAAGCCGCAGGTGTCCCGTCACTCGTCCACTCTCGTTGAGGAAAAAATCCGAACATGAGCGAACAACAGACATTCTTTTCGAACCTGAAATGCCGGGAGTGCGGCCGTCTTTACCCCAAAGAGGCCATACACATTTGCGAATTTGATTTCGGCCCCCTTGAAGCCGCGTACGACTACGACCTCATCGCGAAGCACATCAATCGCGCGGTCATCTCCTCGCGTCCGCAAACGATGTGGCGTTACCGCGAGTTGCTGCCTATCGACGGCGCACCGACTGTCGGGGCTCAAGTCGGTTTCACGCCACTTGTCCGGGCCGACCGACTCGCCAAGCACCTCGGAGTGGATGAACTTTATATCAAGAACGACACGGTCAACTACCCCACCCTCTCATTCAAAGACCGCGTGGTTTCCGTCGCTCTGAGCCGGGCCCGCGAACTCGGCTTCAAAGTCGTCGCCTGCGCCTCCACGGGCAATCTTGCAAACTCTGTGGCAGCCAATGCCGCTGCTGCCGGATTGACAAGCTATGTCCTCATACCAGCAAACTTGGAGAAGAGCAAAATCGTCGGCTCGCTGGTTTACGGCACTCAGGTCATCGGCATAGAAGGCGCCTATGATCAGGTGAACCGACTCTGCTCTGAAATCGCCGGCAAATACGGCTGGGGCTTCGTGAATGTGAACCTCCGCCCCTACTACGCCGAGGGATCAAAAAGCATGGGCTTCGAAATCGCCGAGCAACTCGGCTGGAAACTTCCCCGCCACACAGTCATCCCGATGGCCAGCGGCTCGCTCCTCACCAAGATTCACAAGGCCTACAAGGAATTCATCAAAGTCGGCATTCTCGAGGAGCAACCCTTCTCCGTCCACGGCGCACAGGCCAGCGGATGCTCCCCGATCTCCGAAGCCAAGAAGAAAAACAGCGATATCGTCAAACCGGTCTCAAAACCCGACACGATCGTGAAATCCCTCGCCATCGGCACCCCGGCGGACGGCTACTACGCCATTCGCAGCATGAACGAAACCGGCGGCAGCGCCGACGATTGCTCGGATGAGGAAGTGATTCGCGGAATACGCGACCTCGCCGAATATGCTGGCATCTTTGCCGAGACCGCTGGTGGCGTGACAGTCGCTTGCGCCCGCAAGCTCATCGAAAGCGGAAAAATCCCCCGCAACGAGAGCATCGTCCTCTGCATCACCGGCCACGGACTCAAAACCCAGGAAGCCATCCAGGGCCACTGCGGCGAACCCCGCGTCATCAACCCCAGCCTGCGCGAATTCGAAGCCCTAATCGCCAACGATGAGGCTATCCTGGAGGGGAGTTTTAAGTCTTAAGTTTATAAGTTTTAAGATTCACCGACCGATAAACCGACACCCAAGACAAAAAAATCTCCACAACCACTCCACTTAAAACTTAATCCTTAAACTTAAAACTCCTCACCCATGCCCATACAAGTCCGCATCCCAGCCCCCCTCCGCAAGCTCACGAATGAGCAGGAACTCGTTCCCGCCACCGGCGCGAACATCGGCGAGGTCCTCACAAACCTCAACGCCTCCTACCCCGGCCTCTTCGAGCGCATCTGCGACGAGAGCGGGAATGTTCGCCGCTTCGTGAATATCTTCGTGAACGACGAGGACATTCGCTTTCTGGAGGAAAAAGCCACACCTGTTAGGGAAGGCGACGAGATCAGCATCGTTCCAGCCATCGCGGGAGGTTAGTGCCCTGCGAATGCCATGAGAACCGGTTGCTCAGCGTGAGTCGTCGCATTACTTGCGATGGCCTCTGCCCTGCTTGCGAAGCCGGACAGAGCGAACGATCTCTACCTTGAGTAGAGTAGGGAGACCCAGGCGGGATGAGAGGCGCGAAGGCCATTGACCTCCCGAGGGGCTCT
>Ga0164292_10005690_pt1 | contig 10202 bp, 11 predicted proteins | sample GEODES117metaG_FD_111486 | JGI IMG/M metagenome (GOLD analysis project Ga0164292, IMG submission 111486) | Eutrophic lake water microbial communities from Lake Mendota, Wisconsin, USA - GEODES117 metaG | ecosystem: Environmental > Aquatic > Freshwater > Lake | place: USA: Lake Mendota... | reverse complement strand
GTTTTCAGGAAATTCTTTGAACAATTCATAGATTGCCAAATTTGAGAATGTTGAAGCTGAAAATAAGAATAGGTGGTTTTTTATGTTATTATCTCTTATCCAGCTTTTGATGTCTTCAATCTTACCATAATCGTTAATCATTGCGTTGTATCCAACTCTAAAATCTTTCACAATGAATGGTAGTTTATCTAAGTTAGCGCTTTCATGTCCAACAAATACACAATCTTTACTATAAAAAATAGGTAGGGTTTGAAATATGAATTGAGGATAGTTTCCGTTTACCCATAGATTTGCCCAACTTAAACTTGCATCATCACCACCATGTAAATCAATCTGCCAATCAAATGCTTCTTTACCAACACAACAACTACAACTAATACCTTTGTAATAATTTGATTGTCTATGTTGATATGCTTCTATTAATTTTTGTTGATAGAATCCATGTTCTTTTGGGTCATAATGTTTGAAATCAGGAGATTGGTAGTTGCCACCTTGTGTATTATCTCCCACTTTGATTAATCCCTTATCTAAAATTAATTCTTTATTTTGTAAAATATATAATTCACCATCCGAATATCTAGCGAAAGCAAAATGCTCATCGTTTCTTATCATTTCGGTGAATTTGATAAAATGTTCTCTAAAGTTCTTCATCTAATATTTTTTTAATTTTTTGTGCAGCTTTACCATCGCCATATGGACAGGTTGTGTAAAGATAAGGTTTTTTTATCAAATTTCCAAATAAAACCTCTAATTTATTTGGTTCACCGCATAAATGTAAATGACCAGTCTCAATTCCTTCAGGTCTTTCAGTAGTTAATCTACATACAATAACTTTTTTATTAAAGAATGTACCTTCCTCTTGTAACCCACCACTATCACTTATTACTAAACTACATTCTCTTAATATTTTCATAGTCTCATCATGCGATAATGGCTCTACTACACTTACATTTTTGAGTAAGTTTTTGTGCTTTTGTACATTTGGATTTGGATGTATTGGTAAGATAAATTCGTAATCTGAATATTCAGTTGCTAACTTATCAATTTCCTCAAACCACTCTTTCATTATGTGGTGGTTTTCTCTACGATGTAATGTAACTAATATCTTTTTACCATATGTTGGTGCTTCGTATTTAGTTAAGTTATCCAATACCGTATTTCCTGTCACATAAATTGCACCATTGACACTCTCATCTCTCAAATTCATTTCTGAACGTTTGGTTGGTGCAAAGTTTACATCGGAAATCCGTGCAATCATTTGACGATATGCTTCTTCAGGATATGGGTGTTTTAGATTGTGGCTTCTCAATCCAGCTTCCATATAATAGATTTTGAGTTCTCTATTAAATGCTGCCAATGCACAAGCAAAAGCAGATGCGGTATCTCCTTGCACCAAAACACCTCTAAAATCTCCGTTTGGAAATTGTAATAAACAATCACTTACTACACTATCTAAACGATTTGAGTTATCGGATATCTTTATTCGATAATCTACTTGTACATCTTTAAGTAAATCTATATGTTGACCTGTAAACAATAAACGATATTCGTTTTTATTCATCAAATCAATTAGTGGTTTTACTTTTAACCATTCAGGTCTAGTACCAAAACATATTAAAATTGGTTTATTTTTCATTTACTAATTTCCAGCCTTTTTTACGTTGATTGTGGAAATACTCATTCATTAATTCTTTGAATGGTATTCCATCTATACTTCTTTGATTTGATTCCCATAATGAGTTAGCATCACCCCCATAAGTTGGACCTTTAGTGCTACCCCACAATTCTATATCTGAACGAGGGTGTGGTGGTACAAATGTTTTAATACCAGCATACTTTTGTAGCATATAAGAAAAGTGCATATCCTCACCGCAAGTGTTATATTTTGGGTCAGGTAATTCTCTGAAGAAATGTGATAACCACTCTTTCTTAAAGAACCAACTATGCCCTACTAAATCAACTTCTACTTTCTTATCATTGTTACCCAAATCAGGCCAACCAAAACGTAAGTAGTGTTCGTAATAAGATGAATGTTCTGGTGGTAATGGATTTGGATATAGTAACCCAACAGTTCCCATCAACCCTTCCTCTTCTTGCATTGTGTTCATACAATTTTCCAACCATTTCTTACCAGGAATAGTATCATCATCAAACACACAAACATAAGGATTTCTTGCATTTATGGCAAAACCAAATCTTGCCCAAACTCCAAAGTTGTAATTACAATAGGCAACGGGAACTTCCGTACCAATATCGTAATTAATCAAATCATTATCACCAGGATTGTTATACCATACTAATATCTCATCGGGTGGCAGTGTTTGATTTTTGAGAGCTTCCATTTGTTCATTTAGATTCTCCCCTCTTTTGTAACCATTTAATATAACTGTTATCATAAGTGTTTTTTTATTCGTTCTGTCCAAACTTTTAATGAATAGTTTTCTTCGTAGTTTCTTTTTGCCAAAGTACTACAACTATTATAAAAATCTTTATCTTTTGCCAATAATCCAGCCATTGATTTAGCCTTATCTATATTCTTAATATCAATCGATAATACTGAATGACATAATCTTTGTGTATCAACTTCTTCATTACCAATACAAGGTATTCCAAAGTATGCACAATTAAGTGAAAATGTACCGGCTGCTACCGTTGGCATTAGATGTACTGCGTATTTGTAAGTTGATAATTCTCTCATCCAATCATTCCATATAAGTCTTGGTAAATGATTTAATCCATCCATATACTCTTCGTTCTCTCTTTTAGCGTGAGAATCTTGCACCCAAATTGGTACATCAAACTTTTGAGCTACCATATAACTTTCAAACCCACCATACCATCTTGCGAAGTTACCTCCAATGATTACCTTATCTTCTTTAGTAGGTACTATATCTTTGACGTAATCATCTATCATAAGTGAATAGATACTTTGTACTTCTTTGGTAGGAAATAACCCCTTATAGTAGGGAATATCGGATTCGTTATGGGCAAATATACTATCACATTCGGATAACATATTGTAGAATCCAATTTGGTCTGAAATTTCATAATCATTCCACCACCAATGCGGTCCTTCTTGCACATAGTGTACTTTATGATTTCCTTTTTCTTTTATTCTCTGAACGATGGATTGTTGTAATAATTCTGAAATTGGATTGACTCCGTTTACCAATCTACTCCCCTCCGAACTTAAAAAAGTTTTACCTTTTGGAAATATAATAAATACATGGTCATAGTTTGTTAGGTTTTTATCCACACCAAACAAATGAATGTTATAATGGTCAGCATCTAACGCATGCATCCAAGCAAACTCCGTTCTCATATTTGGATGATTTGCTGGAATTTTACCAACAAATCCCATTTCAGTTAAGAATGCTATTCTCATAGTGTATCGTAATATGCGTTTTGTTTTTCCTGTCTTTCAATTTCTTTGGGATGATATAGACAATAATCCTCTTCAGCTGGTAATATTGAAAGTGTGTTATACCCTTTGATTCTTTCGTGTACTTTACCATCCCACTCTATTTCCGATGTTCTTCGATATAATCTAGTCTGATAATCTGGGAAATTTACCCAACCTTTATCACTTACATTCCAACCCCACTTTTTAATATGTTTGGGAGTTAATCCGCCAACTGTATTAATACGTGGTACAAAGAAAAGGTCAACATCTTTATTATATTCCAATAAATCGTGTAAATTTTCTATTAAATATTCTGATGGGATTTCATCTGCATCAATTTGGAAAATGAATATTCCGTTTGCATTATCTTTTAAGTTATTTTTAAAAGATGCAAAATCATTATTAAGTGGGTATGATATAACCCTAATGTTTGTGTTATGTAATTGAGATATAATTAATAAATACTGCTTTACAGCATCGGTAACAGAATCCTCATCATATTGGATTAATATTTCATCATCCGTTTGTATTCTTGGATGTAGGAAGTTTATTAATTTTGTAATTTCTTCTAACTCATTACAAACAGTAATAGCATAGGTAATATTTATCATAACTTATTTTGTATTTTACAAAGATACGAATAATTTTTCAATTATCCAAACATCTTTTGTTTTTTATATATGTATATATAAATATAAAGTTTTTGAATAAAACATAAAAAAATGGGTAACTTTTTTCAAAATTACCCATCTTATTTTTATTTATTTTATTTTAGTAGAATGCATTCCATGCCAACCCATCATACACATAAGGTTTTGGTGTTGGAGAACCACTCATAATCAAACTACCAGTTACCGATGGAGTTGGTTTATTACCTACATATTGTGTTAATACTAAAATATTATTTATGTGTAAAGAACCCGATGCTTCTAAATAAAATACGTTAGGAGATATTATCGCACCACCTGCACCTTCTACATATGTAAAAACACCCCCTTCGGTTGTACCAATTACTGCAATAGAAGTACCAGAAGTACCAGAAGTACCACTTGTACCAGATGTGCCAGATGAACCTGATGCTGAAGTTCCATTTGAACCATTTGCTCCCGAAGTACCAGATGTACCATTTGTAGCAGATGCCCCAGCAACTCCACTCACACCACTAGTGCCAGATGTACCATTAGTACCACTTGTACCATTAAATCCATTTGTACCAGATATTCCAGATGTACCAGACGTACCAGAAGTACCAGTTCCTCCCGCAAATCCATTTATACCAGATGAACCGGATGAACCAGATGTACCAGTAGAACCAGTTCCACCAGTCACACCACTACTACCAGATGTACCAGATGTACCAGATGTACCAGATGTACCAGTAGAACCAGTTCCACTTGTTCCAGAAGTTCCAGAAGTTCCAGAAGTACCAGCTCCGCTTGTTCCAGAAGTTCCACTTGTTCCAGAAGTTCCAGCAGTTCCAAAGTTAGTACCATCTAATCCACTAGTACCACTTGTCCCAGAAGTTCCCCGTGTACCACTACTTCCAGAAGAACCAGAAGTTCCAGAAGTTCCAGAAGTTCCAGAAGTACCGGCAGTACCAGAAGTTCCAGAAGTACCGGCAGTGCCAGCAGTACCCGTTGTACCATTTGTTCCAGATGAACCGGATGTACCAGATGTACCGGATGTACCAGATGTTCCCCCAGTACCAGATGTACCAACTCCAATTAATCCATATAAGTAATCTAAGTTGTCATCCATTTCCAAAGCGGTCAATGGAGCACCTTTTTCTAATCTTTTAACTAATGCCATATTCTTATTCTATAAAAATCATTCTTATATGGATAAATATAAACAAAAGGGAAATTACGGATTATTTATTTAAATATTCCTTTAATGTATCTTTTTTAATTACAATTTCTGAAATTTGTTTTATACCATCCATATTATATGTTCTATATATGTTTTTTCTTCCCATAATAGTTGAATTGCCATTTACATATTTACTGAATAAAGAACTACCATTTCTATCACTTCTAATCATAATATCATCCAATCTTTTATTTTCATCTATTTTTTCGTTAGTCAAACTTTTTTGAAATAATTTTTTCAACCACATAAAAAATTTATCAGGTTGTATTTCGCTTATTTTCAAACATACTAATTTTTTATCGTATATTCCTGTTACAAAAACATAAGCTGTTTTTGGACCTGATAAAGATTTTGCTGTTCCGTCTGCATACTGATAATAAACTATTTTATAGATATTTTTAGGTCTCAACAATATTTTTGATATTGGGTCTTCTTTTTCTATAAATGGTTTATATTGTAAGCTAAATGACATTTTACACTTTATTTAATTTTGGTATTTGCATTGGTGATTTATTCAATTTTGGAAGATTAAATGGTACAACCTTTGGAGCTGCTTTCACATTACCATCCATAATTTGTGTAAACTTTTCATGCATTTTATCCAATGTAAAGTTTTTAAGAGTATTATCTTTCAAACCTTTGGATTTCTCTATATAAGTATCATATTTGTTAAATACATCATAGATTTTATTTGCTGCCAAACTATAATTTACACTAAACCATTGTGATTCTTTCATACAAAATTGGTCAGCTGCCGATTCATGCACCTGTGTCAATGAACCTTCTAATAGAACTGCATTATCTTTTGGTAAAAAATCCACTTGTCCACTCCAACCACTTGCTATAATTGGTTTACCCGTCAAAGTAAACTCTGCCATAGGTCTGCCATATCCCTCACCTTTAGCAAATGAAATCATTGCTTTAACTTTAGGATGATGGTATAAATTAGCCATATCACTTTCTTCCATATCCCCATGTAATAGATATACAGATGGACACTTATCTCCCAATGGTTTTAATACTGCATCAATCTTTTCTCTTGTTGCTTCTCTATCGATAACACTAAATCCAGCATGCGATGTTTTAACAATAAGGCCTGGTCTTTTATCCTTTGGTAGATATTGAAACACAGTAGCAAATGTTTTAATTGCCATACCAATATCTTTTCTATCTTGTCCCAAATCTCCTTTTAACCAATGTCCTACAATTAAAAAGTTGAAATCCTCTTTTACATTTGCTAATACATCATTACCAGAAGGTTTTAAGAATGAATCAACATCAACTCCTTCAAATAGAACTTCACAAGGTTTAGTTAATCTTGTCTCTCCAACAACCTGCTTTGTATTTTGGTCTTGATGCTGATAAACAGTACCAGCCATAACTTGCTTTGTAAACTCCGATGGAACTAATATTAAATCCATCTTATTCATACCATCGATAAAATCTTTTGGTGCTATTGTAGTTTCAACACCAGCAGTTACACCAATGTTATAGTGCCCCTTTGGTTCAAATTCATTTGCTACTGAAACTTGGAAGAATACATCAGGTTTGTCACCAATTTCACCAATAACTCTTTCTAACATCCATTTTCCAAATTCAGTTGATGGGTCTACTTGGTTTTGTGGAGTACTACCCCAACGTAATGGTATAATTTTAATATCGTATTTATCCATTTTTCGTAGGGATTTCATTAAATCTCTACAATGGTCACCATATCCACTACGAGTGAATATAGGTCCTTGAAATACTAATGTAGGTTTGTTCATAACTTATTTAATTTTAAATACTTCAAATCTTTCTCTTGGTTTCCAATTTTCAAAGGTAGTTTCTATACCTTCTACTAATGTATCACACATATTTGTATGAGATAATCCCATATTTCCTAAAAACTCTTCTCTACCTCTTAAACCGGCAGCTTTTCTATCAGGTTTTGGTGTGTTATAAACTTTCTCAATTACTTCCGCAACTTCGTAGTTATCAACTCTATCATCCCAAATATATGGAGTTGGTACTGAACCTGCTAATGCTAATGCTCTACTCCAAATTGGATATGCCCACTCACCATGCTCTAATTTACCTTCCCACTCTCTCCATTGATGTAATGAACCAATCTTAATATAATCTTCATGCGTTAGGTATTTACCATCTAACTTAAATCCGCATTGGTCTTGCAATCCACCAGTTACGTTTACAATGATTGGTGTTCCAGCTACTACCGATTCAGCAGTTGCTAAACCAAAACCTTCGTTATTTGCAATGTTAATAGTACAATCTGCAATATTGTAAAGAAGATTAAGTTCTTCTACCGGCATTCTACTATCTGAAAATATAATATTATATTCAGATGCTATCGCTTCAACTACTGCGGGTAAATCAGTTCCGTTTTCATCCACAGGTTGTGTATGCATTAGTAAACAAACTTTATCAGCTTTTTCTTTACCAATCTTATCACAAAATACCTTAAATGCATGGATTACATCTGCTGGTTGTTTTCTTCTGATGTTACGATTTGACCAATATAAGATAAAATCATATTCTTTGCCTTTTAAGATTCCATTACGAAACTCATCAGGCACATCCGCAGGTTTGTAGATGTTTGAATTAATACCATGTGGTACATAACCTACCTGCCAATCTTTCTTAGGTTTCCAAGTTGGTTTATCATCTAATGCAGATAAACGTTTGATGATACCATAAGTTTGACGAGAGATACAACCAATCCAATCCGAACTTTCATAGAAGTTACGATTGTATAATGGGTCAGGTAAATCATCCCATATTGCATAGAATAAAAGTGGAACATTCTGTCTGATTTCATGCTCTATATCATACAACCAAGTCCAATAACGAGGGTCAGTAAAGTGTAGAATAGCATCGGGTTGTTCGGTGTTAATCAGTTGACGGATTAAATCTGCATTACCATAACCATTCCAAGGAAGAATCTTAACATTGGCATCTGCTACACCATAGTTTTTACGAATATCTTCACTTACATCTAATATTTTCCCAGCATCAGGATGATTGATTGCGGCTCCTACCTGAAACCAATCGTATTTATCTACCGTTCCTAATACTAACTCTTTTGACATTGTAGCAATACCACTTGCCATTCGTAAGTCATCGGATAGTAATAAAATCTTTTTCTTTTTTGCCATAACTTATTGTATTGTAATTTGTATTTTTGTTTTTGTCCCATCGGGTTGTGAATAAATTGCATATTGAGGTACACATTTTAATTCGGTTTTTACTTTGTTTAACATATCTACATATTTTTTACCATAGCCAGGTTTTAAATATGCAATAGTTAAATGTGGATGGTAATCTGGATACGATGTTGTGTGTGGTAGTTTTTTCAATTCTGCATTTGTTTCGTGCAATGCAGGACCGGATACATCAAACTTTAGTACATCAAATTTTTCATTTTCAAAAAGTGATGGATTGTATCCTCTACATTCCCCATATCCAAAATTACCCAATATACCCTTTACATCATCAACTGATACATCGTTGTGTAATCCATATAAAAATGTAGTGTGAGGTTCATCTTCAATACCATATCCACCATTAGTATCTTCTTCGTAAAGATGCTGTGGATTTATAGCATCCTGAATTTTGAATACTTTTGGTACTGAAAAATACAACATAGCACACCCATAATCATATGTACCTTTTGATTCTTTGATTGAATTAAGTAACGTTTTTAATTTCATAGTTTTAAAATTGTGAACCGCTTATTTGAAGTTGTAAGTACTCATTCATTTCGTTTCTGAAATCATCATCTCTAACATATCTTTCCACAGTTCTATTAACTAGCTTTTGTAGTGTTACATCGGAATCAAATGATACTTTTTTGAAACTTGAATACACATCTTTCAAAATTTTTACGGTTGTCAGTTTTGTGTTTTCATTTTGACCCATAGTTATTTCGTTTTATATATTTGTATATATAAATATAAACATTTTAAAAAAACGAAAAATTATGAATTAAGGTTTACCATCACACAATCCCCTAACAGAGAACTCACACCATTTGCAATTCTTTTTAGCATTGCCTGGTACTTTTGGATACGGAATGTCTTTAAAGTTACCTTCATCATCAAACACAATATCAATGAAACTCATAAATTCATCATACACTTTGTTTACCGATGGAGAACCATTTGGTGGAATGTGTTTTGAAATACGAGGGACAGGATATGGTGAATCTTCAGGAAGTTTCCTACGCATGATTTGAAACTCTACTCTGATTTTTGTTAGTGGTATGTTAAACAAGTCAGAATAGTATTTCTTATATAATAGAATTTGTGAGTTCTTTAATCTATCTTCCTTTTGATACTTATTCCACCCCATTGTAGAGGTTTTTAAATCAATAATTACGATTGTGTTCTCCGCAATATCTTTTAATACAATATCAATGTAACCAATGAAGTGTACACCCTTCTTAATCTCTTTATTTAATGGAATTTCAATACCAACTAATTCGTATCCTGATTTAGAATAGAACTTTCCGATATGTTTCATAAACCATTCTAAAATACGTCTACCATCACCAAAAAACTCTTCCAACTCCTCCTGCGAACAAGGTGTTCCTTCACTCATCTTCTCTACCTCTACTTTGTAGTTTTCTCTCATTCTCTCCAATAAGAGTTTATCTACATTGATTTCATCTGCTTGCTTTTTGGAAACACCATACATCACCGAAAGGTAGTGTTGGATTGTTTCGTGCATGCTGCTGCCGAAAATTGTGTGAATATTAGATGAGCTCTCTCCTAACTTATCTATGTAATTCAATTTATATTGGTGTGGACAAGAACTCCACATACCATATTGAGAAAAACTAACTCTAGCCATATTTTTTATTTATATACAAAGATATGTAAAAATGTTGATAATTCCTACTAAATCCCCAATTTTAATTTTGTTATAATTT
>Ga0164292_10005689_pt1 | contig 10204 bp, 21 predicted proteins | sample GEODES117metaG_FD_111486 | JGI IMG/M metagenome (GOLD analysis project Ga0164292, IMG submission 111486) | Eutrophic lake water microbial communities from Lake Mendota, Wisconsin, USA - GEODES117 metaG | ecosystem: Environmental > Aquatic > Freshwater > Lake | place: USA: Lake Mendota... | reverse complement strand
GATTAAAGTTAATTTGTATTTTGACATAATGTTTTTCTTTTTTTACAAATATAATTAAATTTCATCAATTGGCGAAATCATTTCTTTATCATCTAAAAATAATTTATCATTATTTGATAGTGATTCTTTACCATAATTTAAAATTTTATCTAAAATATGGTCTTTAGTTAGATGGTCTTTTCTATAATTAAAAAAATCACATCTCATTTCAAATTCAAAAAACCCAAAAACTGATGTATCAATCATATCTAATAAAACTTCATTAGTAATATCATCAATTTCGGTATAACCATCCATACCTTCGTGTGCAACCTCATCAAACTTTTTAAGTTTTTCAAGTGTTTTTTCATCACAGAAAAAAATGTTATATTCTAATTCACCTTCTCTCCAATGACACACACTACCGTCATAAGTGAATGTGTAATTATGAGTTCCGTTAATGATATCAATTATTTCTTTGACTTCATAATCTGAAAATTTTTTAACACCAATTTCACTTTGCTCTGGTGTGAAACTTGTAATTATTCTATAAACTTTATCCATTATTTTTTAGTTAAATGAGTTGTTAAATCGTTAATTGATAAATTATCTTTTATTTTCCCAAGATTATAAGTAGTATATGTCTTATCAGGATTTGATACCTTAACCATAAGATAACCTAACTCAGACATATACATTCTTTCAATTACCCCCTTACCATTGGGGGTGTTTATCTCAATTAATCCCACCATCCTTCAATACGTTGTTCCATTATTTTAAAAAGTAATTTACGACATCTATCTTGATTTTCGTGTGCAATCTCCATAGCGATAATATTCTTACTTTTTTCTTCAATAGGTCGGTTGAATCGGTTAACCTCACCTGACATTACACGTTTGTATTGACGTGGATATTTTTTGAAGTATTCGTCAAAATTCTCACTAATTTCTTCAATCTCTAATCTTTTGGAATCTTTATATTTTTCAGGGATATCATCTTTATCAGTAATATCCAACCAAAGAAGGTTAGATTCGTGATAATCCATATATTCCATATCGTAGTGGTCATCCTGACAAAGTTGGATTAAACGTGAAGTTAATCTCATCAATTCGGCATCACGTTTTGCTCTGGTGTGTCTATTGTGGAAATCAATATATTTTGCTTGGTTATTTAATTTAACCTTAATCACTTCATAGATGAAAGTTGTATCCCAATCTCTATCTCTCCAAATAGTTGGAAACCATTTCCATAAGTTTTTAACACCTTGAATAAAATCTTTGTGGTAATATCTACCATCAAATTTCCACCATAAACTTATTTTTTCAAAAATATTTATTTTGTCTCTTTCCATTGTCCAAAAGTTTTTTTAGTTATATCATATCTTTCATAAAATTCATCTGAGGACACCCAATAGAACCCAACAAGAGTTACTTTAAAAAATATATCACCATCAAGTTCAACATATTTCCCAACCTCACCTGTTTTTGGGTCAATAATCAAATATTCGTTTATAATCTTCATAGGACAAATATAATGAGTTTTTCTGAATAAAAAAAGGGGAATGTAAAATTCCCCCTCTTGAAGATATATAGTGGCTCTCGTGATGAGAGAGATAGTAATAATAAATACTATCTTTTTTAAAAAAAATCAACTATAAGACCTTAATGAACTAACTTTTTTTCTCATTTTACTCAAAATAACTGATTCTATCTTGATATATGACCCCTCAATCTTTGAAAAATCAATTGAGATTTCGGTTTTTTTCCACTTTTCAATTAACCTGTTAAATAAATTACGAGATACCTGTACTTGTTCTAATGTTTTACAAGAAGATAACACATTTATAACCCAATCATACTCATTTTTGAAAAATACTTTGTCCATATTGTTTATTTTAAATTGTAACTAACCATTATATTATCAATATACTCTTTTATTGTTTTTAAAACAACCGCTTTTGTAGCTTCAGGGTCAATTCTACTCATATCATCTTCAACAGAGTTAAAAATTTTACTTTTGATGTATTTCTTCTCATTATTTAATGTATAAGATTTATCATCAATCACAATTTTCACCATATCATTTAAAAAGGGCATTAATTCTAAACGATTTTCTTTGTCCTCATCGCTTAACCCCATTTCATCTATTGGTTTGTAAAATTTAAAATTTCTAATCAAATAAGACATTAATTTTCTACTAGATTTAACATCTGAGTACATATCTTTTATCTTTTTTTTCTCTTCTTCAGTTAATATTATTCTTGCCATAGTTTCTATTTATTATAACCTAAATATAAATATAATTTAGTATGGTTAAGTTTTTTGAACACACTATTAATAAAACATTTAAAAAAGACCTTGATATTTTATATGGTTCTGGGTCAAAGGTAGTGATAACTTCGTTCAATTACTCAACAAATGAAAAAAAATTCGTAATTCATTGTAAATTAATTGTCGGTGACACCACATTAGAAGATTTAAATGAATTATTAGTTGATGGTATGGATTTTTTAGTCGGTAAATCTTGGAGATTAACAGGGTATAAACAAAAAATCATCATTATAACATCAATGGATGTTTGATTATTCTAAAATCTATATTTATACTTATATAAAATCTTAAATAATATGAAAAAAGTTGTAGCAGGTGATACTATTAAAGTTCACTACACAGGTAAATTACACGATGGAACAGTATTTGATTCATCATTAAACGAAGGTCGTGAACCTCTTGAAGTTGTTTTAGGTGAAACTCCATTAATTCCAGGATTTATGGATGGTTTATATGATATGACTATCGGTGAGAAAAAAACTATTGAAATTGAGTCTGAAAAGGCTTATGGTGAAGTTTTAGAACAATTAATTAGTGTTGTTCCTAAAGAAAACGTTCCTGAAGGTGTTCAAGTTGGTGAACATTTACAAGCTATGGGTCCTAATGGTCAACCAGTTAATGTTCTTGTTACTGAAGTAACTAATGAAACAGTAACTGTTGATGCTAATCACCCATTAGCAGGTAAAGATTTAATTTTTGAACTTGAATTAGTTGAGATTAAATAAAAAAAACCCCTTAATTGGGGTTTTTTTTATTCATACATAGTTTCAACATACTCAGGATTTTCTTTTTCAAAAATCTTTATTAGTTGTCCGGCATAAGCATTGGCTTCATCCTCATTTCTACCTCCAATATCAGGACCAATCTTTCTTTTTTCAACTGAATGTTGATGTTCGTGAACCCATTCGTGAGCAACAGTTCTAAAAATATCACGTATCATTCTTTTTTGACTCAATACTTTAATATAATTAGGTAATCTACTACCTGTTGTCATTTTATCCTTTCTTTCACCAATGAATTCAATTTTCAAATCATCTTTTAGTGGGAATTTTTTCTGTAATAGTTTGAAAAACTTATCAAACATTTCATAATTTTTTTTATTTATTCCTGATTTAATATGGACTACAGTTAATTTCATTGTTTTTTAATATTTATTAATAAATACTATAAATATGAATAAGAGAATCGTTATTTCAGAATCTGAAAAAAAAGATATTAGAAAATTATATAAAATTGATGAATCATTACTAGATACTTTAATTGATATTGACTCACTTAAAAATAAAATTGAAAATTTAGGTAAAGAACCCGAAAAATCTGATGATACTAAATCTGATGATACAAAATCTGACGATACAAAGTCTGATGATACAAAATCTGATGACAAAACTATAAACGCCTCAGACACTTTTGATAAAGTAACTGATTTTGTTATTAAAAAATTTGAAGGTGGTTATTGGAACCCATATTGTAATCACAAATCAATTGGTGGTTCATCAACTGAAACTATGTTTGGTCTTGACCGATACAATGGTAATATTGAAAGGACTGAAGAGGGTAAAAAATTCTTTGGTATAATTGATAAGGAGAAAAAAGATAGAGGTGCTCGTAGACTTGGTAGAAAATGGTTTAATATGGGTGAATTTTGTAAAAAATGGACTCACGGATTTAAAGGTGGTGAACATGAAGCTGAGTTAAGAAAATTAACTATTAGTATAATGAAAAAAAATTACGAAAGAAACGCAACCGCTTATTTCACACCTGAATTAAAAAAACGTGTTGAGAAAAGTCCGGGGTTAACATTACACTTTTCTTACGCAACTTGGAATGGACCAGGGTTCTTTCAAAAATTCGCTAAAAGTATGTCAGAAAAACTTAAAAATGACCCAAATATGTCAGAATCAGAATTAATTGATTCAGGTATTGCTGATAGAGGTAAGACAGGTTTATATGGTAAAGATAAAGTGGCTTTAGCAATGAGAGACAAAAATTTAATTAATAATATATCATAATAAAAAAACCCCCAAAAATAATGGGGGTTTTTTATTCATCCATACTTTCAAAATATAAATATTCTTCATCCTTACGAAAACGTTTTTGGATGGTTACGTATATATAACCAATTCTGTCACGACGTTTAACCTGAACATAATTTACGATAATCTTTTTAACACCTTTACTCTTAAATTCTCTAATTAAAGTAGTATCACTTACTAACATATCATATATTGATGTCATACATACAGAACAAGTATTTTCAATCTCCTTATAAAGTAGGTTAGTGTTTGAATCTATAGTTATATTATGAACCATGTATGTCAATACCTTATCAACTGATTTTTGTTTGATTTCCCGACCTTTTAAGAATTGTTTGGTCAATGTATCGGACAAGTACCAATTAATTCCTCTATCAGTACTTATTTGAATAAATTTACCATCTTGAATATAATTAAACGCTACTTCAGATTCCACATCATAATCCTTAGTGATGATAACGTTTTTACTTATTTTATATTCATAAAATCTTTCTAAGACAACTTCACATTCTTGTGAAAAGATTGTTGAACTAATCAACAATAAAAATAACAACACTTTCATATTAAAAATTTAAAGAATCTAAACTTAAAAACTCACATAATCTACTTAATTCAGGTTTCATACTACTAGGGTAGTCAGTGTATTTTAAATTTCTACCTTCAGAATCAATCAAATCTAAATCACCTCTTGTGTAATTGAATATTTGTTTATCAGATAAAATACCGATTAATTCACGATGTTCATCTAACATTATGTAACCATCTTGTGTTTTGAAGGCTTTTAAAATACAACCTTCGGCATTTAACAATTCAATACTTTTGAATTTGTTATTCAATAATTTCACTTCGTTTTTCTTCATAATTTAACTGATTATATTTATTTCACTTTCTGTTTCAATGACAACTCTTGCACCACAACTCAATATAGGTTTTTTATCCCCACTACCACAATATATTATCTTACTTGGACCAAGTATCTCAACTTCATTACAATAAGTGTTCTTACGTCCTTGTTTTATTGTAATTACGGGTAAGTCAGTATCTTTTGTTTTGTTTGACCTTATATGATGTTGATTAACGTGAATCCTCGTCTTCATACATTCAAATATAATAATTTTATTTGGTTAAATCATCAACTGTGATATTATATGTCTCCATTAAACGTAAAACGTTACTAATCATTAATTTTTTAGTACGTCTTATACTTGTTTCTTCATTGTAATATTCACCATCATTAATATGAACAACAACAGTTTTATTACTACCATCAAACGATTTATATTCTAAAGTTAAATACTGACCGTTAACTTCAACCACCGGTAATATTGTTTTTAACAAATACGGGTCGTCTATTTTATCTATAATAAATTTTTCTAACATAATTTTAATTTGATAATGGTGCTTTTATTGTTGGATGTGATTGATAATTCTCAATTGTAATATCGGATGGTTTGTAACACTCCCAATTATCCTTTTTACATAAGTAATCAGGTAATTTTCCTAGTTTTGGTAATGGATATGGTGTTCTCGTTCTTGTCGGAATATTAAATTCATCACAAACTTTTGTGAATTCTTCATCACTCATTCCTTCCTGTATCTTAGACAAATCTAATTTGGGGTTTTCATAACACATACAAACTCTTTCATCAACTCGTAATTCTCTACCAATTTGTTCTTTTGCTTGTTCAATATGGTTTGAATATAAATGAGTATCACCCAAGTTTCCAATTAATTGGTCAGGAACCATATTCACCTCTTTAGCAATGATTTCCAATAACAATCCATAAGATGCTATGTTGAATGGTAAACCTAAGAATGTATCTACTGAACGTTGATTCCACATTAAAGAGATTGCTCTGGTTGGGATATGTTTATAGAACGTATCTAATGTGTATTTAACTTCTTCACCATATTTCACGTTGGGGTTTGTTGCGATGATGAAACTTTTCTTTGCAGTATCTGAAAGTAAATTATATCTTTCATCATCACTCAACTCTCTTGTATAAACTTGAAAACCATAATGACAAGGTGGAAGTACCATTGCATCCAATTCTCCAACATTCCAAGCATTAACCATCAAACGTCTTGAATCAGGATTTGTTTTAAGTTCGTTGATTAAACACGAGATTTGGTCAATAACTGTTTGGTCAGCTTCTTCATAAATGTTTTCATATGAACCGTCAGTTGAAAAATACATTTTCTTTTTAGTCCATCTTCTCCATTGCTTACCATACACAGGACCTAAATCACCCCACTTCTTAGCAAACTCATCATCTGTTTTGATTTTGTTGATGAATTCTTCTTGTGTTAATGTTGGTAACTTAATTGATGTTGGCCCAAATCCATCATATTCTGAGGTTTCTATACTATTCCAATAGTTCTTATAAGCATCACCATCCCAAATATGACAATCATTATCAACAAGTGATTTGATATTTGTTTCGCCACGTAAAAACCATAACAATTCGGTTATAACTCCTTTCATATACATTTTCTTTGTTGTAAGAAGAGGAAATCCGTCCTTCATATTATGACGAATGGTATAACCAAAGATAGATTTAGTTCCCGTACCGGTTCTATCTTTCTTATCAACCCCATAATCTAATATGGTTTGAAGTAAATCAGTGTATTGTTTATCTAATGAGTTCATATTAACTTAGTTTCAAATCTGTTTAACATAGCATTCAAAGTTTCTTCAGGTACATTATGTACATTAACACCACCGTGTCTATTTTCAACTATGATTGTGAATACAGTATAACCATATTTTTCCGCCAAATCAACATAAGGTTTCATTTCCCACTCTTGAGTGAATGTATTTGATACTGCAATTCTACTATCACCTATGTTACCATTCTTCATTGAAATCTCAACTTGATTCTGACACCATTCGTGAGCTTTTTTAATTTTGGTAATGTCAAATTTATATTCATTACCTTCCATAAAATACATATCAGCTTCAAAATGAACTGAACCTAATGATTTTACCAATGTTGATTTACCTGAACCAGGTAATCCTCTAACAATAAATAAAACTTTATTCATACTATTTTTTCTTTTTTTTGTTTTCTGTAAATACACCTAATGAATACCCTAACATTGTTTCAAGATTTTCTAAATTACCTTCAACTCTAACAGGTTTATCATTATTGTAAAACAGAACACAATATACAACTTTTTTCTTAGATAAACTATATACTACTTTCCAACAAATTGAAGGAATTTTCATTCCATTCACTTCAACGTTTGGTACTCCCCAATATCCACCGGTATAAATCATTAATGAATCGGTTTGAGATAATTTTCTAATCTCAGTTTCCAACACTTTCCAAATCCCTCTATTTAGTTTTCTTGTTTGTGGTAATCTATTATAATCTCTAAATGTTAATGAATCAAGATGACAGTCATATGCAAAATCTTCTGAATTAGCCAAATGTCCTTTATCGTAGATTGTACCGCTATATTGTTTTTCATCAACTAATTTTAGTTTAGTATCGTTTACCCAATTGGTTGCTCTTTTACATTTACCACCACCTTTATACAACTTGTATTTGACATATAATGGTTGTCCTAATTGTTTATTAATGTAAGCGGTGTAAGCTTCATTTATAATCGTCGTGTCAATTTTATATTGACTCAATAATGGTAAACTTACCATTAAGCATAATACTAAAAAAAATCTTTTCATTTATTTTGTTTCTTCAATTGTGTATTGACCACATATAATAACTCTTTTACGGTCTTCGTTAATCATACTAATACAAGAATTATCAATAACCTTATACGATATTGCGTGATATTGATATTTATGTGAATCTACAATTAAATACTTACAGTGATTGTATTTGTTATCTTCACATTTTACGAATAACACTGAACAAACAATAACCATTACCATTAGAATAACACCAACTATGGCATCAAATTTATACATATAACCACCTGTCATAACAATTCATTTATTAATTCAACAACAACACTTTTGTAACCACCAATAGTCCATTCAGTTATGGTTTCAATATTTGGGTTACCATATTTAGCACCATTTTTATAGTTGTAGATGTTCGCAACTTCACCATTTTCAAATTCAACTTTCCAATTGACATCGGTTTTACCATCACCACTATTTTTGGATGGTTCTCCAAATAATTCAACCAACTTATCATAAGTTGTCGTTATCTCACCTTTGTATGATGAACCTGCAAGATTGATGTGTTCGTCGTTATGTGTTCTATATTTCATTTCAATTAGATTTTAAAACAAAGATAAATAAAAAACCCCAAACTTTTTAGATTTGGGGGTTATTTTTTTTTAAGGAATTATATTAATACGGTAGAACTTATTATCCATACCTATTAATGAACGTAATTTATATAATCGTTTTGAAATTATTTCTTTAAATGGTTTTTGACGTTCTTCACTAATACTAGTATCAATATATGGATAAAAATATTTTCTTATATTTAAATCAGATTCGTGACTTATTTCATCATCACCATATTTTGTAAAATATTCAAACTCATTATCGGACTCACCAATACCTTCAACGTAAACATAAATATTAATACGGTCATTATCAGGTTCAACGTATTTGATTTTCAATGTACGGTCTAAGTCGGTAAAATCGGTGTACTTATTTCCGGGTTTATTCTCTAATTGTGTAAGAACATTTTTAAATTTTATATAATTAGGGTCGTTATCATATTTTTCATTTTTAAAAAAATGAATTGATTCATTTAAAAATATCTCTTCACGTATCATACCTTCCCACAAACCTGTTTTGTCAAGTAATTCAATAGCTTCTTGGTCAGTAATAATATCATAACCAGGAAAACTATATGGTTTACCATTGAATGATTTAATAAATAGATTTTTGTGAATTGGTAGATTTTCAACATCATAAATTTCAAATTCATTGTTATAGGCAATCGCACCAATCCATTGTTTTAATTGATATATCTCTTCACCTGATAGATTTTTAAAATCAACTGTCATATCAACAATTAATTCAACAAAATCTTCATCCATAATATCATAATCCAATATGTAAAAATCAAAATACGCATCAGGGGTATTCACTAATGAAACACTACAACTACCTTTTAACTCATCAAGATATTGTGTTAACTCAGGTTGAGACTCAACAATTTCTTTAAATTTTTGAAACCCACCAAATAATTTAATGGCTTTATATAAACCAACTTTTTCTACTATTTTATGAAACTTTTCAACCATATTTTAATCTTGTAAACTTGGAATTACTTCAGAATCTAACCAATGTTCAAATTCGTAATAAATACTTGGATTCATATCTTTCATCACATTTTGTATTCTAACATCATCATCGGATAATACAGAATAAAAGTCAACATCAATTAAATAACCACGTTTATCTGTTGCTATCGCACCAAAATATTCGTCACCATTAAATTGAATTTCTCCATAATATTCTATTTCACCATTTTCATTTTCTTTCTCTTCTGAATATGTGAATTTAATTGGTAATGTACTAATTTCACCTTTAACTACCATACCTTCTTTAGTATCGTAATCCCCATTACTGTAATCCTCATTACTATCGTAATCTTCTTCATCATAAACACTCTGTTCCAACAGATGTTTAAATCTCTTATATTGACTTTCTGTAATTATTATTTTCATATTTAATAAATATGTTATTATTTGAATAATGAAAGCTATAATCGCAGTAAATAATATAGGTTTTATCGGTTTAGACGATAAATTACTATGGAAATCATCGGAAGACCTTAAACACTTCAAAAAACTCACAATAAATCAAACTTTATTGGTTGGTTACAGGACATTTAATGGATTACCCCCATTGAAAGATAGAACTCT
>Ga0164292_10005688_pt1 | contig 10204 bp, 10 predicted proteins | sample GEODES117metaG_FD_111486 | JGI IMG/M metagenome (GOLD analysis project Ga0164292, IMG submission 111486) | Eutrophic lake water microbial communities from Lake Mendota, Wisconsin, USA - GEODES117 metaG | ecosystem: Environmental > Aquatic > Freshwater > Lake | place: USA: Lake Mendota... | reverse complement strand
TAGAAGATTTAAATAATAATTCAGAAATAAAAAATTTTATAAATAAAGCTAAAAAATTTTGGGAGAGTTTTAAATAACACGATATTAAGGGTTAAAAATAGTCAAACTTAGTATGAAAATAAATTTAGTTTATATTTCCACAGCCGGTTGGTCTCATAGCCAAGGGTTAAGAGAAGTAATTATTTATTTTGATTACTACCTCAATAAAATGGGGCACGATGTCACTATATCCAAAAATTATTTTGATAAAAAAAATGTCAATATAATTTTTTTTAGTTTTATGCTTCCTTTAAATTACACTCTACCAAAAAATTCAATTATATATCAATCAGAAGATCTTAATAAAACTACATCGTGGATATTTGAGGGGGATAAAGGAAAAATGTATTTTGATTTTTTAGAAAAAAATTCTGTTATTGATTATTCGATTACTAATCTTGAAAAAATAAATAACAAAAAAAAATTTTACTTACCTCTATTGTACTGTGAAAAATTATTATGTAATTTTTCAAGAAAAGAGAGAGAATACATATTGTTTTACGGGTCGATGACACCATATAGAAAAGCGCTATTAGAAAATATTTCTAAAAAAAATAAAATTACGATAATAACTGCAGAATCTGGTGGAGATTATAGTTTTCATAGGGATAAATTAATAATGGAAAGTCTCGGCGTTTTAAACCTACATAAAAACGAAAATTGCAATGTGTTTGAGAGCGTTCGATGCTTTTACCCACTCATTAACAATATTCCTGTTTTTTCAGAGGAAACGGATGAAAAAAAGGATCTAGAATATTATAAAAACTCTGTTCTTTTTTTTAAAAGAAATTCTCATGAGGATTTTTATAATTTACTTAATAAATATAGAAATAATAAAAATGAATACTTAGATAATATTAATAAATTTAAAAATATTGATGCTTTTAAAATTTTTAGGGAAATTATAAATAAATTGATATAGAGTGTATTAATTTACATTAAAATTTAATTGAATAATAATCTACTACAACAAGGTATATCTTTACATAGGAATGGGTTTTTTCTTGAAGCAAAAAAAATATATAAAAATTTTCTTTTACTAAACAGTAAAGATCCACAAGTTAATTTTTTATTGGGTACTTTAGAATTACAATTAAAAAATTATAAAACAGCCGAAGACCTCCTACAAGAATCTATTAATCTAAATTCTAATAACCATGCTGCCTATAATAATTTAGGAAATCTTTTTAAGGATTTAAGAAAATATTCTCAAGCAATTACAAATTATAATAAAGCTATAGAAATAAATCCAAATTATAGTGGCTGTCTATATAATCTTGCAAAAACATATGCTGTTATAGCAAACTACGAGTTAGCATTGAATTTTTACAAAAGAAGCATCTCTTCCAATGCGAATTTTTTTGATGCTTATTATGATTATGCAGAACTACTTGAAATGTTAGGAAAATTTGATGAGGCACTAGAAAACTATTATAAACTACTAAAATTGAAAAATAACTATCCTTATCTTAAAGGTTCAATCGTTCATTTAAAACTCAAAACTTGTCAATGGCAAAATCTTCAGGAGGAGATAAAAGATATTGAGAATAACATAATTAAAGAGCAGGTTGTTAGTCCATTTCACGTTTTAGTTATTACGGATTCATCAAAATTACAAAAAATTGCAATTGAAAAATATTCGCGACATAAATTTCCTGAGATAAATATTCCTTTATCTTCTCAAGAAAAAACTTCTTCTTTAAAAGATTTCAATAATAAAAAGAAAATTAAAATTGGTTATTATTGTGCAGATTTTTCAAATCATCCGATGGGTAGACTTACTGCTGGATTATTTGAAAATCATAATAAAGAGATTTTTGAAATATATGGTTTTTATTTTGGGAACAAGAATGATTCTTCAACTTTAAGAATATCAAATGCTTGCACAAAATTTATAAATGTTCTTACAAAATCAGACTCTGAAATAGCAAATTTATCAAGAAGCCTAGGCATCGATATCGCGATAGATTTCAATGGTTTTAGTAAAAATTGTAGACCCAATATATTTGCTTATAGAAGCGCTAAGTTACAAATTAATTATTTAGCATTTCCAGCAACTATGGGTAGCAAATATATGGATTATATAATTGCAGATAGAGTTTTAATCCCTGAAAATGATCAAAAATTTTTCACTGAAAAAATTATTTATTTACCTAACTGTTATCAAGTAAGCGATCAAAAAAGATTAATATCCAAAAAAGAATTTTCAAGAAAAAATTTTAACTTACCAGAAAATAGTTTTGTTTTTTGTTGTTTTAATAATGTTGTTAAGATTAATCCTGAAATATTTGAGTTATGGATGAAAATTCTAAAAAATAATACAAAGAGTGTTTTATGGTTATTATCCAGCAATAATAAAGTAATTAATAATCTTAAAGCAGAGGCAGAAAAAAGGGGGGTTAATAAGAAAAGGCTAATATTTTGTGAAAGGCTACCGAACGAAGATCACTTGGCAAGATATAAATTAGCTGACTTATTTTTAGATACCATTCCTTATAATGCCCACACAACAGCTAACGAAGCTTTATACTGCGGGATACCAGTCTTAACTTTGATTGGTAATAGTTTTGCTTCAAGAGTGGGTGCAAGTATATTAAATGCCTTAAATATGAAAGAATTAATTGCTCACTCGAAAATTGAGTATCACGATATAGCAACTGATATTTGTCAAGATTCAAGTAAGATTAAATCTATAAAAGATAAATTATCAAACAATAAAGAAACCTCAACATTATTTGACACAAAATTATATGTAAAAAATCTTGAACTAGCCTATCTTGAAATTTATAAAAAAAACAAAAAAAATTTAAAACCAGAAAATATCTACATTATTAATTAAAGGGGGGATCCGTATAAAGATATCCTTGCAAAATATTCTGTTAATTTTGCAACTTTAAAATTTTTATGAGTGACTATAATTTAAGTAAATTAGAAAAAGCCATCAAACTTCAAAGTAACAATCAATTAGATATGGCTGAGAAAATTTATGAGCAAATACTTACTAGGGACGGAGAAGATTTTAATGCTTTGTACTTATTGGGAACAATAAAGGCTCAAAAAAATAAAAATGATGAAGCGGTATTTTTAATCAAAAAATCATTAAGTATTAATCCAAATAATTTTATAGCTTATTCTAATTTAGGACTCATCTATTATAATATTAATAAACTTGAAGAAGCGATTATAGAATTTAATAAATCAATTATAGTAAACTTAGAATATTCTGAAAGCTATAATGGTCTAGGATCTGTTTATCTTAAACAAAAAAAATACCTTTTAGCTTTTAAAAATTATAAAAAATCAGTCAGAATAAACAAGCAATTTTTAAATGGTTATTTAAATATTATAAAATTATTAGTTGAGTTGCAAAAATATAAAAAAGCGGAATCAATTTTGGATAAATTATTAATTATTGATCCAAACAATTATGAAAATTATTATATCAAGGGCATTATTAATAAAAGATTAGGAAAATTTGAACTTTCAAAAGAAAGTTATTTAAAATCAATAGAATTAAATCCGAATCACCATCTATCATACAATGAAGTTGGATATTTATTTTACCTGAATAAAGATTTTAAAAATGCTTATATTTACATGGATAAATCTATAGCGATTAATCAATCCTTTAAAGAAGGTTTTTTAAATAGAGGAATATTAAATTTGTTAACTGAAAAATTTGTTGAGGGGTGGAAAGATTATTGTATAGGGAAAGATACTGTCTACCCTAGAACAAGAAAACCCTTATGGGATGGACAAGTAAACTTAAAAAATAAAAGTATTTTTATTTACTCAGAACAAGGACTTGGGGATGTAATTCAATTTACTAGATATCTTTTTATATTAAAAAATCATTTTAGTAAAATAATTTATAAAATCCCCAGTTCACTAAAATACTTATTTTCAAATATTAATAATTTTATGGATAATAAAATTGAATTGGTTACTGATTTTGAAAAAGTCGATGAGTGTGATTTTCATTTACCATTGTTTAACTTAGGTTTGTTTTTTAATGAAATCCCTATTGAGATTAATTATTTAAATATTAACAGGGAATTAGTGAGTATGTGGTCTAAAAAATTTAACAATAAAAATTATAATATAGGTATATGCTGGAAGGCCGGGAAAAAAAACGATCTCTATAAATCGGAATTTGCTGCGGAACGCAGCTTTGAATTAGATCAACTTTCTAAGATAATGTCCCTGAATAAAGTCGAGCTCATAAATTTACAAAAAGAACATGAGGAAGATCAAAAAAATATTTACTATAATAAAATTACAATATTTAAAGAAATGGACTCGGTGCAACCCTTCATGGACACTGCTGCGATTATAATGAACTGCAATCTTATTATTACTTGCGACACTTCAATTGCTCATTTAGCTGGAACTATGGGTAAAAAAACATTTCTTTTATTAAATTATAACAATGACTGGAGATGGGGTGTAGATAAAGATTATTGTAGTTGGTATAAAAATGTAAAAATTTTTAGACAAACTAAATCTAAATCTTGGGATGAACCTTTTAATCAAGTTTATGATAATATAAAATCATTGTTGTAAAATATGACAAAAATTAATATTTCGATAGTCGGAGCGCTGGGGAAGATGGGAAAAATCTTAATAAAAAGAATTAATCATAATAAAAATCTAAAGCTTTACAGTTTAACTGATGTTAATACTGGAAAATTATTACAAAATATCAAGGTACAGTCAAACAGCTTAGGGGCGTTCGATCATGCTGACGTTATTATAGATTTTTCAAGACCAGAAGGATCCTTGAAGGTTATTGCTTTAGCAGTAAAACTAAAAAAAAATGTTGTTATTGGAACTACTGGTTTTACAGAAATACAAAATAAAATAATTTTAAAAGCTTCAAAAAAAATAGCAATTTTTAAGTCTGGAAATATGAGCTTAGGTATTAATATTTTAGAATATCTATCTAAAATCATAGCAAAGAAAATGCCAAATAATTACAAAGTTTTAATTACTGATAATCACCATAAAAAAAAAATAGACTATCCTTCAGGAACTGCTCTTATGTTGGCGGGAGCAATAGCTAAGGGGAAAGGTAAAAAATTAACTTCATTAATAGGGAAATCTTCTTTTAATAAAAAAATTAAACTAAATAAAAAAATTAATTTTTTTATCACAAGAAAAGGAAGCACAATCGGGAAACATTCCGTAGAATTTAACAACAATATTGAAAAAATTGAATTAAAGCATGATGCGTTTTCAAGAGAATTGTTTGCTGATGGCGCCATAAGCGCCGCTATTTGGATTAGAAAAAAGAAAAGAGGTTTATTCAATATGCAAGATATGCTAAATTTAAAATAATTATCTTTAATTTATTGTAATAATTTTAATGCTAGTAGATAAAAAACAAGCATTTAATATTATTAGCTTATTGAATAAATCGATTCCTAATCCCAAAACTTCCCTTAAATATAGAAATAAATTTACTTTATTAACCTCGGTAGTTTTGTCTGCTCAATGCACTGATGTTAATGTAAATAATGTTACAAAAAATATTTATAAAAAATATTATAAACCTTTACACTTTGTTTCTCTTGGTGAAAAAAAAATTAGAAATCTAATAAAAAAAATTGGATTATTTAACAATAAGGCAAAAAACCTTTACAATTTATCAAAAACTTTAGTTGATAAATATAAAAGTAAAGTGCCAAATACTTACGAAGATTTAATACAATTACCTGGTGTTGGTAGAAAAACTGCAAATGTAGTTTTGAATGAAGTATTTAATAAAGCAACTCTTGCTGTTGATACCCATGTTTTTAGAGTGGGCAATAGAACGGGGCTTTCAAACGGAAATAATCCTACACAAGTAGAAAAGCAGCTATTAAATGTCTTGCCAAAAAATTATTTAAAAAAAGCGCATCACTTATTGCTTCTTCATGGTCGATATATTTGCAAAGCTAGGAAGCCTTTGTGTGAAAGCTGCATTATTAATAAATTTTGTTTATACAGAATGAAGAATGACTAGAAAAATATTAGGAATAGGAAATGCTATTGTAGATGTATTTTCCTATGTAGAAGATGATTTTTTAAAAAAAAACAATCTTGTCAGAGGATCTATGAAACTTTTAGATAAAAATGAGTTTCAAACATTAAAAAAATTAATTAAAATTGAAAAGACTCTTGCAGGGGGTTCGGTGGCAAACACTATGGCAGGAATTGCTTACCTTGAAGGTTTTTCTTCTTTTATAGGTAAAATTAATAATGATGAATTTGGAATGCTTTATAAGAAAAGTCTTAAAGATTCTAATGTGAATTTTATATATGAAGTAAGAGACGAAAAACTACACACTGGTGCATGCGTAGTTTTAATAACTCCTGACTCTGAAAGGACAATGTGTACTTATTTAGGAATTTCATCTCAATTGTCAGTTAATGATCTAGATGAAAATAAATTTAACAAACATAAATTAATTTTTCTTGAGGGCTATCTTTGGGATAAGGGACTAAGTGAACAAATGTTTAAAGTAGCAATAAAATTTGCAAAAAAGAATAATATTGAAATTGCCATGACCCTATCCGATATTTTCTGTGTAAAAAGACATAAAGTTGATTTTTTAAATTTACTTAAAAATGACTTGGACATTTTGATAGGTAATGAAAATGAAATAAATGAACTAATGAATGAAGATAATTTACTAAAATCTATAAATAAATTGAAAAATATTAATAAATTAGTAATCATAACTAGAAGCGAAAAAGGTAGCATTGCAATTCAAAAGGGGAACGTATTTACCTGTGAGAGCTATAAAGTTAACAACGTTGTGGATCTAACTGGAGCTGGAGATCTTTTTGCCTCTGGATTTTTAAAAGAATACGTAAACGGATCTAAAATTGATGAATGCTTAAAGCTTGGCTCGTATGCAGCAGCACAAATAATTCAAAAAATTGGAGCGCGACTTGAAACTAAATAACTATTTCGGACACAAATAATACAACGAGTTATTCTCTACAATAAATTTATTATCTTTGAAGTGTTTCTTAATTTTTCCTCTTAATCTATGCAGATGAGTTTCGAAAGCATGACTTTCTAAATTATCATTATAGTTCCAAACTTTTTTTAATAAAAAAGATTTTTTTAAACCTTCTTTGTTTTTAAGTGCCAAAATTAAACTAAGCTCTTTTTCGGTTAATTTAACAGCGATACCGTCTCTAGAAATAATCTTTTGATTAGAATCTAACTCATAAACATCAATAATAGTTTTAGAGTTCTTAAAAAAGTTATGTTTTGAAATAATAATTTTTATTATTTCTTTTAAAGAGAAAATATCTATTGGTAAAAACAAACTCTGATGAAAACTCAATAAAGATAGCTTATTTACTTTTAAAAAATTTTTATCGTGGAGCAGGACTAATGTAGGAATGTCCTTTTGTAATAATCGCTTAAATTCACTAAATTTTATTTTTTCCGGAAATACAATCCTAATAACATCTTTTAAATCGTTATCGTCTTCTAAAAAATTGTCTTTTTTAAAAAAAATAGAATACTCAATATCTGTCTCTTTTAATAAAGTAGCAAAAATATCAGATCCATAAACGTATAAATGAATATTTTTCATAAAAAATATAATACATTTTTAGCATGATTATTGTAAAAAAAACTGGTTATTTAATATTTAAAAATTTGAAATTTCGCTGTTCTGTAGGCAAAGCAGGAATAAAAAATAAAATAAAAGAAGGAGACAATATTACTCCAAAAGGTATTTTTAAACTTCTAAAGCTTTATTATCGAGCAGATAGAATTAAAAAAATTGACACAGAATTAAAGAAAATAAAAATTAAAAAAAACATGGGATGGTGTGATGACCCTGAAAGCAGGTATTACAACAAGGAGATAAAAATACCAAATAATTTTAGTTATGAGAAATTGTATCGAAATGAAAATATATACGATTTAATAATTGTATTAAGTTACAATATTAGTCCGACAATTAAAAATAAAGGCAGTGCAATATTCATACATATTGCAAAGGACAAATACCTTCCTACCCAGGGGTGCATTGCTTTAAAAAAAATACATTTAATAAAGATATTGAAAGAAATAAAGTTGAACACACTAATTAAAATAAATTGAATTTTAATTAAAGATTTTAGATCCAACTCTAATAAAAGTAGAGCCGGCTTCAATAGCTTTAATATAATCACTACTCATGCCCATGCTTATTTCATAAAGTTGATTTTCATCAGCTAAATTTTTTAGTTTCTCGAAATGTATCTTAGGATTATCATTTAATGGAGGTAAGCACATCAAACCAATAATATTAAGTCTTGTATTGTTTCTGCAAAAATTTATAAATTTTTTAAGATTAGAGGGGCTAATACCATTTTTTTGCAGCTCATTTCCAATATTGACCTGAATAAAATATTTGATCTTTTTTAATGATAAGGCCTCCTCTTTATCTAACACGATAGCTAGTTTTTCTGTATCTAAAGAATGCACATAATTAAAAATTCTCAGAGCATCTTTTGCTTTATTAGACTGTAATTTACCAATTAGGTGAAGATTAAGGTAAGGTTTAGTTTTTAAATAAATATCCCACTTACTAAGTGCTTCTTGAACTCTATTTTCTCCAAAATGATTATGACCATCATCTACAAATGGGATAATTTTATCTAAACTTTGATTTTTTGTTACGACTATAATACTAATTTTTTTCTTAAAGGAAGAAATTTCATTTTTAATTATTTTAAAATTATTTAAATAATTCATTATCTATGAATATCATTAATTTAGAAAAATACATATTTATTGACTGCCTAAATGAAAAAATAAAAAAAGAAATAATTAAACTTAAAAAAACACGTTTAATATATTCTCTAAAAATAAATAATAATCGAACACTAGAACAGTTCTTGCAAATAGTTGATTTCTCAAAGAAAAATAAAATACCACTTTATTACGCAGATGACTATAAGGTCGCAATAAAATATAAGATTGAAGGAATTTTTTTGACAAGTCTGAATAAAAGAATCTTACCAACAAGTATAAAAAACAAATTAAAAATTATAGGCTCAGCTCATAACCAAAGGGAATATTTCACTAAAAAAAATCAAGCTTGCGAAATGATATCTTTGTCTCCGCTTTTTTATAATAATAAATATTCAGTAAATAAAATTCTACTACCATTAAAATTTAATTTAATTACTAATAATTGGAATGTAAAATTGTGTGCGCTAGGTGGAATTCTTAAAAATAATCGAAAAAAAATTCAATTAACTAAGGCTGAAGCAATTGGTATTAAAAGATTTGTACTTAAATAAAAAAACCCACCTACATTATTTTGTAGGTGGGTTTTTAAATAAAATTAAACTTGATGTTTAATTAAAACGCTCCACGTAATTGAACGAAACCAACTCTAGCGTCCTCAAGAACTGAAGTAGATCCTTGAACGTTAGAAACGTCAGCAACACCTGCTATTAAAGCAACTGGGCCTAAGTTATATCCAAGTTGCAAAGAATTAATCTTTGCAGTTTCCGCAGTAGCTCCACCACTAGCTTTGTCTTGTCTGATAGCAACTGTTAATGCAGGAGTAACAGCATAAGCTACAGCGTATTGTTTTTCTGTTACGTCTACAGTTTCGCTAAGAGAACCAGATCCTTTATGATCTTTTTGGTTATAAGCAACTGTTAGAGAACCAAAATTGTAGTTAGCTCCTAAGTTTGTTGCTTCTCTTTTTGCAGCTTTTGCGTCTCTTTTTTCTTCTGTATTTTTAAACGCAATAACGTTTAGACCTTTAACTCCTAAATCACCTGTGAAACCAAGTTCATAAGCGGATTTTCCTTGAAGTCCGTTATAACTTTCAGAAGATCCTGGAGCTGCGTTAGTTGGAACGTAGTTAATAGAAAATGTTCCTACTGGTGTTTTTTGTAATGCCGCTACACCAAATGATTGGCTAGGTGCTGCACCAAGAGATGACTGAAACAAGTTTGTTGAGTCAGGAGCACTCGCAGTTGCTCCAGCTTGTCCAGCTGTATTTTTCATAATACCTAGAGCTATTTCACTTGCCGCATATCCAACTAACTGAGCTGCAGATCTATCTGAGTCAGATCTTTGAATATGATCTCTACCAATAGAAATTGTAGTGTTTCCACTAATAAAATCTATATAAGTTTCTTCATTAACTAAAGC
>Ga0164292_10005687_pt1 | contig 10205 bp, 11 predicted proteins | sample GEODES117metaG_FD_111486 | JGI IMG/M metagenome (GOLD analysis project Ga0164292, IMG submission 111486) | Eutrophic lake water microbial communities from Lake Mendota, Wisconsin, USA - GEODES117 metaG | ecosystem: Environmental > Aquatic > Freshwater > Lake | place: USA: Lake Mendota... | reverse complement strand
GGCACGGCCGTCCCTGTCGGGGTAGCCCTCCCTGGGCGGCGGCGTCTGAGAGGATGGCGCGGTCCGGGAGAACCCCGGCGGGTCTGCAGGGGAGGAGGCGTCGTGGCCGACGACGACACCCGGTCGAACGTGGGGCCCACCGGTCGTCCCACCCCCGACTTCCCCGTGCCCGCACCGCTGGACCATCACGGGCCCGCGCGGGTGATCGCGATGGTGAATCAGAAGGGCGGCGTGGGCAAGACCACGTCGACGGTGAGCCTCGGTGCCGCCCTGGCGGGTTACGGCCGCAAGGTCCTGCTCGTCGACTTCGATCCCCAGGGCGCGTTGTCCGTGGCCCTCGGGGTGCCGGCGCACGACCTCGACCGCACCGTCTACAACCTGCTGATGGACGAGGGCTGCTCAGCCGAGGATGTCATCGTCTCGACGAGCGTGCCCGGCCTCGACCTGATGCCAAGCAACATTGACCTGTCCGCGGCCGAGGTCGCGCTGGTCAATGAGGTGGCACGCGAACACGCTCTCGCGCGCGGGCTCGCGGGCGTCATCGATCACTATGACTACATCATCATCGACTGCCAGCCCTCCCTGGGCTTGCTCACCATTAATGCGTTGACCGCTGCCAACGGAGTCCTGATCCCGCTGGAGTGCGAGTACTTCGCCCTCCGCGGCGTGAAGCTGCTCACCGACACGGTCACCAAGGTCCAGGGAAGGCTCAACCCGAATCTCGAGCTGACCGGAGTCCTCGCGACGATGTACGACGCGCGCACCCTTCACACGCGCGAGGTTCTCGAACGCGTCGTGGATGCCTTCGGCGACCAGGTCTTCCACACGGTAATCAGCCGGACCATCAAGTTCCCCGATGCCACAGTTGCCGGTGAGCCCATTACGGTCTTCGCGCCCACCAGCCCCGGCGCCGATGCCTACCGGCAACTGGCCCGAGAGCTCATCGCCAAGTGACGCAGACTCCCGTGGCCGGCGATCAACTCGACCAGGCCGACGTGCACGCCGATGTGGGCGACCCGACGTCCGCGGCGGGCTTCTCCGTCACCGTGGGGTCGTTCGAGGGGCCGTTCGATCTGCTGCTGCAGCTCATCTCCAAGCACAAGCTGGAGGTCACCGAGCTCGCCCTGCACATCGTCACGGACGAGTTCATCGCCTACCTGCGCGCGCAGGGCCCGGAATGGGACCTCGACGAGACGACCGAATTCCTCGTCGTCGCCGCGACCCTGCTCGACCTCAAGGCCGCCCGACTGCTGCCCAGTGGCGAGGTCGAGGACGAGGAGGACCTCGCCCTCCTCGAGGCGCGAGATCTGCTGTTCGCCCGGCTGCTGCAGTACCGCGCCTACAAGGAGGTGTCGGCTCTCTTCGCCGAGCGCATGGCTCGGGCCGGGCGTCAGGTGCCGCGTACCGTGGGGCTGGAGCCGCACTTCGCCGACCTCCTCCCTGAGGTCGTCCTCGGGCTTGGCCCCGATGCCTTCGCTGCGCTGGCAGCCAAGGCACTGACGCCGCGTGTCGAGCCGGAGGTGAGCGTCAGCCATCTGCACGTGCCGTTGGTGAGCGTGCGCGAGCAGGCGGCCATCATCGTCGGCCGCCTGCGCCGGCAGCGCACGGCGACGTTCCGGGCGCTCGTGTCCGACGCCACGACGACGATGGTGGTCATCGGCCGGTTCCTCGCCCTTCTCGAGCTCTTTCGTGAGGGGTCGGTGTCCTTCGAGCAGGTGGCGCCCCTGGGCGATCTCACGATTCGCTGGACGGGCAGCGACGACGGCGAGATCGACGTGCACGACGAGTACGACGACTACGACGAGGCCGCGACCGAAGGCGGCGAAGCCGATGGCAGCACCACCGCGGAGACAGAGGAGATCGTGGAATGAGCGACGTGACTGTCGACGAGCCCGGTGATGAGCCCACCGATGAGCCCGGTGATGAGCTGCCGGCACCGTCACTGGGAGCGGCACTCGAGGCGCTTCTCATCGTCGCCGTCGAGCCCCAGTCGACCGTGGAGCTCGCCGAGGCCACCCGTCAACCGGTCGACGTGGTGGCCGCGCGCCTGCGGGAGTTGTCCGAGGAGTACGCCGCTCAGGGGCGGGGATTCGCCCTGCGCGAGATTGCGGGCGGCTGGCGGTACTACACCAGCGAGTCGTGCTCCGGCATGGTCGAACGATGGGTACTCGACGGCCAGCAGGCTCGCCTGACCCAGGCGGCGCTCGAGACCCTTGCCGTCATCGCCTACCGCCAACCGGTGTCCCGTGCCCGCATCAGCGGGGTGCGCGGCGTTAATGTCGACGGTGTCCTGCGCACCCTGCAGTCGCGGGGACTCATCGAGGAAGCGGGCACGGATCCTTCGAGCCAGGCGATCCTCTTCCGCACGACGCCGTACTTCCTCGAGCGGATGGGGATCGCCTCCCTGGAGGACCTGCCGGATCTCGCCGAGCACCTGCCCGATCTCGCCGAGCTCGAGGCAGTCATCGACGCGGTTGCGGCGGGGGAGTAGTGACTGACGACGGCGTACGCCTCCAGAAGGTCCTCGCGGCAGCGGGGATCGGCAGCCGACGAGCCTGCGAGGAACTCATCGCGCAGGGCCGGGTGGAGGTAGATGGGCGGATCGTTCGCGAGCAGGGTCTGCGTGTCGATCCGCTGCGGGCCATCGTGCGCGTGGATGGGGAGCGGGTGCCCACCGCCCCGGACACGGTCGTCCTGGCCCTCAACAAGCCGCGCGGCGTCGTGACCGCGATGGTGGATGACCTCGGCCGTCCCTGCGTGGGCGACTACGTCACGGAGCGCACCGAGCGGCTCTTCCACGTGGGTCGCCTCGACTCGGATACCGAGGGGCTGCTCTTGCTCACCAACGACGGCGTCCTGGCCCAAAACCTGGCCCACCCCTCGCACGGGGTGGCAAAGACCTACGTCGCGCTTGTCCCCGGACCCATCCCCCGAGACGTGGGAAGGCAATTGCGTGCGGGGGTGGAACTCGATGACGGTCCGGCCTCGGTCGATTCCTTCGCGATCCTCGAGGCCACACCCAATAAGGCACTCGTCGAAGTCGTGTTGCACGAGGGCCGCAACCACATCGTGCGCCGCCTTCTCCAGGCGGTGGGGCATCCGGTCGAGGAGCTTGTGCGCACGCAGGTCGGACCGATTCGCCTGGGTCAGCTGCGGCCCGGGCGCACCCGAGTGGTGACAGGCCCGGAGCTGCACAGCCTCTACACGGCCGCCGGTCTGTAGTCACTAGGGTGACCTCATGCCCATGAGGGGAATCCGCGGAGCCACGATGCTCCAGGACGATGACGCAGCGGAGATGGCCGAGGCCGTCTCCGAACTGGTCGCCGAGATGCTGTCGCGCAATGGAATCACCGCCGAGGCGCTCGTGAGCATCCTCTTCACCTCGACACCCGACCTGCATTCCGCCTTTCCTGCGGCGGCAGCACGGTCACTCGGGCTGCAGGACGTACCCCTCATCTGCGCACAGGAACTCGACGTCCACGGTGCACTGCCACGCGTCGTGCGCGTGCTTGCGCATGCCGAGGTTGATGTGCCGCGTGCCCAGATCCAGCACGTTTACCTGCGCGGGGCTGAAGTCCTCCGCCAGGACCTTGCGACATGACCGTCCCCGTCGCCGGGCCGGTGCTCGTGATCGGCAGCGGACTCCTCGGAGCCTCCGTGGGTCTTGCGCTACGCCGAGCAGGCGTGCAGGTGTGGCTCGACGACACGGACCCGGGAGCCCTGGCCGAAGCTGTGGGGCGCGGAGCGGGGGAGCCGTGGCGGCCCGGTGCCGGGGATCCGCGGCTTGTTGTTGTTGCGGTACCACCGGCTGATGCCGGTGCGGCTATGGCGCGCGCGACCGCGCTGCCGAATGCGACAGTCACGGATGTCACCTCGGTCAAGGCGGAGCCGCTCGCGGCCGCGGTGGCGGCGGGTGCCGATGCCGCTCGCGTGGTGGGCGGGCATCCCATGGCCGGCCGCGAGACCGCAGGGGCCGGATCGGCACGGCAGGACCTCTTCGACGACAGGGTATGGGTGGTCGCCCCGCTGCGCCAGAGCGATCCCCAGCGCGTGGAGGAGATCCGCGAACTCGCCCTCACCTGTGGAGCCGTGCCGGTCGTCATGACCCCGGAGGAGCACGACCGCGCCGTGGCGCTGACCTCGCATGCCCCGCAAGTCCTCTCCTCGCTTCTGGCTGCACGACTTCTCGACGCCGACCCGGACGCCGTAGCGGTGTCGGGGCAGGGACTCCGCGACATGACGCGCATTGCGGGGTCCGACCCCGACCTGTGGCGAGCCATCCTCGGTGCCAATGCAGAGTCGGTGGTGGGGGTGCTCGAGGCTTACGCGCGCGACCTTGACGACGTGATCACTCGACTGCGCGAGCAGGGCGACGTGGCGGAGGCGCTCGAGCGCGGCGTTGAGGGACGCCAGCGAATCCCCGGAAAGCACGGCGCGGCGGCTACGGCGTACGACCTCGTCCCCGTCATCATTCGTGACGAGCCCGGCGCGCTCGGCAGGCTCTTCGTCGCTGCCGGCGACCTCGACGTCAACCTCGAGGATGTACGCATCGACCACGTCCTCGGCAAGCCATCGGGCTTGGTCGAGCTCTCAGTCCGGCCCGAGGTCACGGCACGCCTTGTCGCTGGTCTGCGCTCACTCGGCTTCGAAGTCCGAGCCTAGGGAAACCTGTGGCCGGACCCATTATCGCCATCGACGGACCCTCGGGGTCGGGCAAGTCGAGCACATCCCGCGGCGTGGCCGAACGATTGGGGCTTCGCTACATCGACACGGGCGCGATGTATCGGGCCATGACGTGGTGGGTGCTGGCCAACGGCATCGACGTTGACGACCCGGCTGCACTTGCGGCACGGTGTGGCGAGCCGGTCATCGAGTTGCGCGATGATCCCGCGGACCCCGGTGTGAGTGTCGACGGTCGCGATGTCTCCCTCGATATCCGCGAGGGCCCGGTGGCCGATGCGGTGAGTCGGGTGGCAGCGGTGCCGCAGGTGCGCGAGCGTCTCGTCGTCAGCCAGCGGTCGATGGTCGACGATGCGGTGGCGGCGGGCTCCGGGGTGGTCATGGAGGGGCGTGACATCGGCACCGTGGTGCTGCCCGATGCAGACCTCAAGATCTACCTCACCGCGGACGTCGAGGCACGCGCCGCGCGCAGAGCTCTCGAGGAGTCGGAGCGATCCGGCGAGGGCAGTGTCACCTCCGTCCAGGCCAACCTCCAGTCCCGAGATGCGCTCGACACGACGCGCACCGTGTCACCCCTGCAGCAGGCTGCTGATGCGATCGCCATCGATGGCACGCACCTGTCACTCGATGAGGTGATCGATGCGGTCATCCGCGCCCTTCCCTCGGACACGCAATGAGCGGCGGCGCGACCGCACGCAACCTGGTCGCACCTGTCCTGCGCTGGGGATACCGCCTGCGTGTCCAGGGTGGGCACCGCTGTCCGCGCCGTGGTCCGCTTCTCGTCGTCGCTGCGCACCTCGGTTTCCTCGATCCCACGGTCATCGCCACCTGCCTTCCCCGACCCGTTGACGTGCTGGTGGACCCCGGTGGGCTTTCGGCGCTGGGCGCACGTATCCCGGGACGCATCGTGATCGACCAGGCAGACCCGGGCGCCGCGCTCAGGTTTGCCCGGGATCGGCTGCGCGAAGGAGCGGCCGTCGGGGCGTGGTCTGGCGACGGGCTCGAACGTGCCGCCGGGTACCTCGCGTTGCGCTCCGGCGCCGCGATCCTGCCGGTCGCGGTCCTGGGTGGCTCGGGTCGCCATCGCGGTGACCCGCCTTCGCTGCGCGCGCCCATCGATGTCGTTGTCGGCGAGCCCTTCACTCTCGGTGACCTGCCTCAGGCAGGCTCGCAGGACTCCTTGGCGCGTGCCGATGTCGTGCGCACGGCCGAACTCATCCGCCAGTGCGTCACGGATCACCTCGCGGACGCGAAAGTGCGCACAGGACGCTTCGACGGGGTCGCCCTCGATCCTCACGGGTCGGCCCCGGACAATGATGCGTTGTGACCTCAGACGGAGATTTCCCCGACACCGACCTCGACATCGTGGGCGAGGACGCCCCCTGGGTCGATGAGTGGGCCGACGATGCCTCCGAGGACGATGCTGGCTCCCCCCAGGATGCCCTTGTAGCGGCAGCGCGTGCGGCTGCGATTGCGGAGTTCGGGGAGATCGATGAGCTGGACCCGGATGCGGAGTCCGAGGAGGACCTCCTGCCCGTAGTGGCAGTGGTGGGCCGGCCCAACGTCGGGAAGTCGACCCTCGTCAACCGCATCCTGGGCAGGCGCGAGGCCGTCGTTGAGGACATCCCCGGTGTCACTCGCGACCGCGTTTCCTACGAGGCCGACTGGAACGGACGCCGCTTCCTCCTCATGGACACGGGCGGATGGCAGCGAGACGCGCGGGGGATGGCCGGGCAGATCGCGGCACAGGCGGAGCGCGCGATGAACGACGCCGACGTCGTCATGCTGGTCGTCGACGCCACCGTCGGTCCGCTCGACGCTGATGAGTCGGTGGTGCGGGTCCTGCGCAAGGCCGGCGTACCCGTGCTGCTTGTCGCCAACAAGGTCGATGATGCGCGCACCGAGTCGGACGCTGCTTCGCTGTGGTCACTCGGACTCGGCGAACCACACGCCGTCTCAGCCCTGCACGGGCGGGGGAGCGGTGACCTCCTCGACGAGGTCGTCGCCCTGCTCCCCGAGGAGGGCCAGGGCCGGGTTCGCGGAGGCGGACCCCGCCGCGTGGCCCTGCTGGGCAAGCCCAATGTGGGCAAGTCCTCCCTACTCAACAAGCTCGCTGGGGAATCGCGCGTCGTCGTGGACTCCGTGGCCGGGACCACGGTGGATCCGGTGGACGAGCTCATTGTCCTCGGGGATCGCGAATGGTGGTTCGTCGACACGGCCGGCATTAGACGCCGGGTGCGTGAGGCCAGCGGTCACGAGTACTACGCGAGCCTGCGCACCCGCGCGGCGCTGGAAAAGGCCGAGGTCGCCCTTGTCCTCGTGGATGCCTCCGAGCCCTTGAGCGAGCAGGACCTGCGCCTGTTCTCCCTCGTCGTCGAGACCGGTCGAGCCCTCGTGATCGCCTACAACAAGTGGGACCTCATGGACGAGGATCGCCAGCGCTATCTCGAGAAGGAGATCGATCGCGAACTCGTCCAGGTCCGCTGGGCCCCGCGGGTCAACGTCTCGGCGCTGACAGGCCGCCACGTCCAGAAGCTGGTTCCCGCGTTGGACGAGGCGCTCGCGGGCTGGGAGACACGGGTGTCTACGTCGCGACTGAACTCCTTCCTCTCCGAGTTGGTCGCGGCGCATCCGCACCCGCTTCGCGGCGGAAAGCAGCCGCGCATCCTCTTCGGCACGCAGGGGGGCACCCGCCCGCCCACCTTCGTCCTCTTCACCACCGGCTTCCTCGAGGCTGGCTATCGCCGATTCATCGAGCGGCGTCTACGCGAGGAGTTCGGTTTCGTAGGCACGCCGATCCGCATCAATCTGCGCATCCGCGAGAAGCGCCGCCGCTAGGTCGTTGTGTCACGGGACGTGCGGCAGCATCACGTCGCCGCCGAAGCAGCGCTCTCCATTACTTCCAGTAATCGTTAGCGGCTGCGATGGTCGCGAACTCAATGGCGACCGTCTGACCGAGAGCGATCATCATGCTCGGATCCGTTGAGTAGATGTCTCGCTGGCGGGCGCGCTCGTCGGCGTCTGGCTGCGTCACCTTGATGATCATGCGAGCCAGTTTCATCGCAAGTTGCCGCCCCGCCTCGGGTGTCTGTGTCTTCAGCGAACCCCCGGGTATCAGCTCCATGTCAGCCACGACTGTGTCTCCCTCCACCTCATCTGCCTCGTCCTTGGGCGAACTCTCCTGCAAGATCCCCGATAAGGCACGAAATTTCGGATAAGCAAGCGTCTGCCCGTGTATCGGGCTACCGTCCTGCCACCGTGGCCCAACGTGGATGGCCACTCTTGGAGGTAGTCATGAGCATTTCCCAAGATCTCGACGCGGTGCTCGACGGCGTAGTCGAAGGCGACCCCCGTGTCCCCGGAGTCGTCGCCATGGTGACGGACCGATCGGAGAACATCTACGAAGGCGCACGGGGGGCTCGTGACCTCGGTACCGGAATCCCGATGACGACCGACTCCGTTTTCGCAATCTTCTCGACGACCAAGGCGATTACGGGAACTTGCGTCATGCAGTGCGTGGAGGAAGGCCTCCTCGACCTCGATGCCCCGGCAAAGAATTTCGCGCCAGAGATCGGCCGACTGCAGGTCCTCGATGGCTTCGATGGTGACGGGAATCCCGTCCTGCGACCGCCCAAGCGTGACATCACTACCCGCATGCTCATGCTGCACACAGCTGGCTTCGGCTACGACTTCTTCAACGAGAAGTACAACCGGCTCGCCGAAAATCATGGGCAGCCCAGCGTCATCACCGCCTCTCGTGCCTCCATCGAGACGCCTCTGCTTTTTGATCCGGGTGACATGTGGGAGTACGGAACGAATATCGACTGGGCGGGCGAAGTCGTAGAGGGGGTACGGGGAAAGCGCCTCGGAGAGGTCATGCGCGAGCGGGTCTTTGAACCCCTAGGGATGGTTGACATCGGCTTCGTCATGTCACCGTCGATGGCGGAGAGGCGGGCGACCATCCACCTGCGCAATGCGGATGGCTCCCTGACGCCGCAGCCGGACCTCGTCCTGACGCAGGAGCCGGAGGTCCACATGGGGGGCCATGGGCTGTACTCGACGGTGGGCGAGTACATGAAGTTCATTCGGATGTGGCTCAACGACGGCGCCGGTCCGAACGGGCGCGTGCTGAAGAAGGAGACCGTCGACGCTGCTGTGCGCAACGGGCTCGAGGATCACCAGAAAGTCGTCATGCTGCCCGGCGTCATCCCCTGGCTTTCGAACGATGCCGAATTCTTCCCTGGCCTGCCGAAGTCGTGGTCCTTCACCTTCATGATCAACGACGTGGAAGCGCCGACCGGACGACCTGCCGGCGCTATCGGCTGGGCGGGTCTCGCGAACCTCTACTACTGGATCGATCGGGCCAACGGCTTTGGCGGATACTGGGCCACGCAGATCCTGCCCTTCGCGGACGGGGTCTCCTTCACTGGTTTCATGGAAATGGAGGCTGCTACCTACCGGAGGAAAGTGGAAATCGCAGTCCCCTGAGTCTCGCCCCCGCAGGTCGTGCGCTCTCGATAGCGGACCCGTGCATCAATCTGCGCATCCGCGAGAAGTGTCGCCGTTGACCTGCATAGGAGTCAGCCGGGCCGCTCAGATAGGATTCTTCGGTTCCCGCAAGCCGGTTTCGACTGGGACTGCGGGGCGGCGGGCTGTAGCGCAGCTTGGTAGCGCACTTGACTGGGGGTCAAGGGGTCGCAGGTTCAAATCCTGTCAGCCCGACACGTGAAGGGACCCAGGGTTGATCCCCTGGGTCCCTTCACGTGTCGTGGCTCGTGGCGTCAGGATGTGGGAAGAGGGTCGCCGGCAGACAGTAGAGCGGCCGCTGCGCTCTTTACGTCGTACCCGTGAGGGGTGTAGGTTCCGCGGACGCGCGACTTTCCGGCAAGGCCCACAGGCAGGAGACGGCCCCATGACCACGCTTGCACTGCGCACCTCCCTGGTCGCCGGCGCGACCCTCCTCCTAAGCGCGGGGGTCCTTGTGGCACCCGGCCCCGTGGCCAGCGCCCGGCCTGCGGCCGCAAAGCCCGTGCTGACCGGTGACTACACCGACAGGCAATGGAATCTCTTGTCGACCTCTCTGGAGGCTGTGCATGCCGCGGGGCACACCGGCAAGGGTGTGACCATCGCGATCCTCGACACCGCTTACGACGGCACGCACCCCGAGATTGCCCCCAACGTCGTGGAGGCGTTCCGAGTCGTCGATGAGACGGTGGAGGAGATGGACCCCGCCAACATGAACTCCAATGCGACGCACGGCACTCACGTCGCGGGAATCGCCGCGGGCGTTGCCGACGGCAAGGGCATGACGGGAGTCGCCCCCGAAGCATCTCTTATCCTTGGCGAGGTCGTCGGACCCAGGATGAGTATGGAGATTTGGCCTTCTGTCATCGCTGGGCTAGACCACGTGGCCGGACGCGCCGATGTCATCAATATCTCCCTCGGCATGCCCAAGGAAATCATTCGCGAGGAACTCGGCAAGGAACTATGTGCCGCGGTTGGTCGCGCGACCGCAGCAGGTAGCG
>Ga0164292_10005686_pt1 | contig 10207 bp, 6 predicted proteins | sample GEODES117metaG_FD_111486 | JGI IMG/M metagenome (GOLD analysis project Ga0164292, IMG submission 111486) | Eutrophic lake water microbial communities from Lake Mendota, Wisconsin, USA - GEODES117 metaG | ecosystem: Environmental > Aquatic > Freshwater > Lake | place: USA: Lake Mendota, Wisconsin... | reverse complement strand
ACGCTCACGTCGGGGGTAAGGCGATATCCCAGCGAAACGCGCCCGCCCAAGCGTTGTTCATTCCAGTCAAAGTAGTTTCGACTGAAGAGAAAGCCGCTGACTGAGAGGCTGACTGCCGTGTCGAACAGGTAAGGTTCGGTGAAGCTAACGAGGTAACGTTGAACTTCATTACCGGGGACGAGTTCAAGGCGAAAGCCCTGCCCTGCACCACGCCAGGCGGTACCGTCCGTGATGTCGCGAAATGAGCGCGGGAAGCGGAACAGATCGAAGTTTCGTTCATCGATAATGAATTGTCCTACCAGACCATTGTCCGAGTTGTAGGCACCGCCCAGATTGATGCGGCCCGTCATTGTCTCCGTGACGTAGACGTCGAGATCAGCGTAATTTTGCGGAAAGCTTTGCTGGCCCGCGGCGCCGTAGGACTGTTGAATCCCGCTGGGGAAAGTTGGAGTGCCAAGTTGGCCGCCTGGAACCTGTCCCGGGTTGAGCGTAGGCGAGTCGGGATACTGATAGGTTGTGGGCCGTACATTCGGATCGAGAATGGTTGTGCCATTACCTTGCGGCTGTTGGACCGGGCTCTGGGCTCGGACCACCGGTTGTTCCCCCGAGCCGCGAGCGTTTCCACCGGAAAACGAAGTTGTACTGCCTGCGGAACTGGCAAAGCCAAGCGTCTCCAAGCTCAGGGCTGGGGTGTCTTGTTCGGTGATCAGCAGTTCGGAGCCGGTTGCGGTTAACTCTGGCCTAGCACCGGCAGGACCTTTGTTGGCAGGGGCCGGATCGCTGGCGACCACTGGCTGCTGCCAGAGTTGGGAGGCGGGCTGGGCTTGGCCAGCCAAGCGGTGGGGTGGGCCGCTCACGCATCCGGCCGACAGCAGGATGAGCGCGGGCAGCATTCCAACCAGTTGAAACAGCAGCGGGGATTTCATGTTTCTGTTCGCGGGGGGAATCACTTCGTCGGTTGGGTCAAGTCAGCGCCGGGCCGTAGCGGTTTCTCCGCGTCTGGCCATTGCTTCGATTTCTTTCTGTTCCGGCGGGCGGACGACGACTTGGGGTGGCGCTCCCGGCATGCTGGGATCGGAACCAGCGAAGATCTGGGCGGCGCCGAGTCGCCGTTCCGTCTTGCGTAATTCCCGCACGTCGATGATGTCGCCCGGATTGAGACCAACCCGGTTGAGCACTACTTCCCGTTTGGTCACGCCGTAGTCGCCGTCGATGTGGACATTGATTTTGCCCACCCGATACTGCTCGCCTTCACTGATCTTGTAGACGATGTCGATCATGCCTGGTTCCTCGAGGAAGCGAGGTTCGGCTTCAACTTCAGCAAAGACATGCCCTTCCGAGCCATAGAGGTCGCGGAGATTAACCACGTCTCTCTCCATCTTGGCAGAATTGAAATCGGGAGGTGTGTCGGCCTCCGGCTTCAACTTTAACACTCCCAGTAATTGCTCTTGGGTATATTTGCTGTTACCGATGAAAGCCACATTCCGGATGCGATAACGGGGACCCTCGTCAACGATGAAGCGGAGTGTCATCCAGCGACCATCGTTGCTCTCACTGATTTCCCGGCCGATCCGGGCGTTGAAAAAGCCGAGGCTGCGGTAGTAGCTCATCAATCGCGAAATGTCCTGATCGATTTCTTCCCGTTTGACGAGGCCACCAAAGACCTTGAGGATGCCAGGTTTGGACTTGATTTGAGTCTTCAATCGTTCGTCCGTGGCGATTGTGTTCCCCTCGAAACGCACGTCCCAGACGCGCTGTTTCTCGTCTTCGTGAATCAGAAACACAACTTTTTCATCGTCGGGTTGGTCACCATCGAGAATCTCGACTTGGGTCTTCGGGTAACCTTTTTCGTGGTAGAAGTCCTCAATTCGGGACTTCAGCATCTTCACTTCGTAGACATCAAGCGGCTCGCCATCTTCCAGACCGGTTTGCTTTTTCAGGGTGTTGTCCGAGATGCCACGGTTGCCGATGAATTCGACCGTGGTAATCAAGTGCTTTTCGATCACTTCAATTGTGATCACCAATCCGCGCGGCGTTCGCTCAAGGTAGGGACCATTGATGCGTTTGACTTCCTTCATCCGCCAAAGTTGATCGACGTCCTGCTGCAATTGGTCGGGATCGAAGTAGCGACCCGGTCGGGTGCGGATGTTACGGGTCAAGTAATGCTCAGGCAGGTTTTTGTTGCCTTTGATTACAACCTCAGCGACCACTTCGCCAGCCCCCGGTTCGCCGGGCGACAGGCTCTCGCCTGACTTGGGTGGGTCCTTCAGGGCCTCGCTTAAGCTGCGATCGAAACTGGGCGGGGCTTTGATGTCCGGACTTTGGAATCGCATCATGCCAGCTGGAGTTTCCAGCGTATGCGGTTCCAATATCTGGCATCCGCTCAGGAGGCAGGCAGCGCCGGCGACCAGCCACAGCTTGACGAGCGTTAGCCATAACCAGCTGAGGGATTGCCAGCTGAGGGATTGATGGTGAGATGCCTGGAGGGGGCCGGGGAATTGGCCGAGCGGGGGCGCGCTTGGCTGTGGACCTGCTACCGGGAAACTTCCCTGAATTGACATTTCCTCTGTCCTTCCATTGACCAGAGACCGAAAAATCTTCTCGCCCGGCGGGTTAATTACAGGATGATTCTTAAACTCACAAGGCGAGTTAAAAGAGGCACGGCAAATTGAGGCGCTTCACTTTGTTCCCGAAAGCGAAGAGTCCAGCTGCTGCCGTCCCTGCAGCCAACATGCGGCGGTCGAAACTCTACGAGTATTTTGGCTCAGCGGTTCAAAGAAACTGGCCGAATCGAAGCCTCTGAGACAGCCAGCAGCTAGCGGAGTGGCTAGTGGAGGGAGGTTGGGGCATACGGAGGTTCTGGGATGGAATGCCAGCACTCCAGCGGGGCCTGCTCCGCGATGCTGTGCTCCCGTCGTGAAGTCAAAGGTAGACCCGGCCAGCTGGATCACCGAACGTGGCGAGGCTTATTCCGCGACTTGCCCGCGCGGCACGGGAACCAACTCCAGCCGGAAGTGGTATTCCTCATACGGCTCGTAACTGTCATGCATGACCCGCGTTTGGCCCGTCATGAGGCAACCGAACTTCTGATAGAAATTGTGTGCGCGGGAAAACCGGCTATCCGACCAGAACTCCATCCGCTGGAATCCTTGTTGACGCGCCCAGTCGACCGCCGTTTGCATCAAGTCCCGTCCCCAAGTTCCTCCCCGCAGGCTCGGATGTAGATAGAGCCGTTTGAGCAGGCAAGGAACGATCGGGTCAGTGGAGGGCTCGTGCGAGGGTGTCACCGCCACGGTTCCCTTGATTTTCCCCTGCTCTTCCAGAACCCAAAAATTGCCCCCTTGGGCTGTAAAGTTCCTCTCCAAATCGAGCAGATCGCTATCGCAGTTGTCGAGGCATATCGTCTCGCCGTACTCCCGAAAAATATCCGCTATCAGCCGCACAATCTGCGGCTGGTCGGTCCGATCGGCGAGGCGAATAGGCATGATTTCAGCCACTGGTGGGAATTTGAAACAACGCAACCCAAACGAAAGTCGCAAAAACAGCGTTTGCAGACAGCGTATTCTGCAAAAAGAATCAGGCGGTCGCGCCGGGACCGCCTGAGGATGCTTCGTAACTGTTAACCCACGCAACCGGCCGAATTTCGTCGGTTGCCTTGGGGAACGGGCCAGCTTGGGGCTGACTGTAAGCGGTCGCTAGACGCTGAAAGAGCTGCCGCAACCGCAAGTTCGCTTGGCATTCGGGTTGTGGAACTGGAACCCGCGTTGTTCCAGCCCATCGTAGTAGTCTACCGAAGTGCCATCCAGAAACAGGGCGCTCTTCTTGTCGACGACGACCTGAACACCATGCTGTTCGCTTTTGGTGTCGTTGGCGTCGTCAAATTGGGTATCGATGTTGAGGCTGTAGTTGAATCCGCTGCAACCGCCACCGGTCACGGCAACCCGCAACATGGCTCCATCGCCATGCTGTCCGTCAACAATGAACTTCTTGATTTCGGCCGCAGCCTTTTCGGTAATCGTGACACTCATCCGAGATCACTCCCAAACAGTAATGAAAGCACCTTGTATTCCAGCAGCCGCAAATTTAGCGACCGTTTAACTGACCACTCCATTCTTCGTCAGTTCGGCAAAACTGTCCAGAGGCTCACCCCCAAGAGCCGTCGCAACCGGCAGATTTAACCGGCAAATCGGGCACGGAACCACTACTTTAGCTGCTTCCGCTTCCACCCAAAGACCGTAGGCGGCGGGCTGATGCTGCTAGCAGGTCGGTCGCGGCGTCGATTTCCTCATCAGTGGTGTAGCGACTCAAGCCGAACCGCAAACTGGAGCGAACTTGGTCACCGTCCAATCCCAAGGCGGTAAGCACGTGGCTGGGCTCACTGCTGGTCGCCGTGCAGGCACTGCCACTGGAAAGAGCCACTTGGGGACTGCCAACCATCAACGAATGGCCGTCCAACCCCGGAAATTGGCAATTCAAGTTATGGACCAAGCGCAGGTCCTGCTCCCCCAGTTGGGGCCCGTTCAGCGGGAGCTCTCCGAGTTCTGATTGCAATTGTTGGTAGAGGCGGTTCCGCAGTTGAGCCATCCGGGCGGCATCTGCATTGCGGGATTCAAGCGCCAGCTCCAAGGCCTTGGCCAAACCGACAATTCCGCTGACGTTGAGCGTTCCGCCCCGCCTACCCAGCTCCTGTCCGCCGCCCTCCATTTGGCTCTGCAACCGCACGCGGCGTCCGCTTCCGCGAACGTACAGTGCTCCACACCCCTTGGGACCGTGCAGCTTGTGCGCGGTAAAGCTAAGCAAGTCCACTCCGAGTTCTTCGACATCGACTGGCAATTTTCCAATCGCTTGCGTGGCATCGCAGTGGACCGCGATCTCGCGCTCCCGACAAATTCGGCTAATCTCCGCCAGCGGCTGGATGACGCCAATTTCATTGTTGGCAAGCATCACGCTGACCAGTAGCGTGTCGGGTTGAATCGCATCGCGGAACTGGTCCAGGTCGACCAAGCCGGGGCAATTTGAAGCCCGGCCGAGAACCGGTAGGCGCGTGACGCGGTAGCCAGCTTGTTCCAATTTTTGCAGGGGTGCCAGTACGGCCAGGTGCTCGGTCTGGACCGTGAGCAGATGGCCGGGACCGCGACGCAGGCAGTATCCTCGCAAGGCAAGGTTGTTGCTTTCGGTCGCGCCACTGGTGAAGACGATCTCCGAAGCCAGCTTGGCCCCAATCAATTGGGCAATCTGCTTCCGCGCCCCTTCGACCCGTTCATGGGCGGCTTGCCCGAGGCGATGAGTGACGCTGCCGGCGTTGGCATAGTCATCTTCAAAGGTCGGCAACATCGCTGCGATTACACGGCGATCGACTTTGGTGGTCGCGTGATTATCGAGGTAAATGATTCCGGAAGTTTTCATCGATGTTTACCAACAGCCCAACCTGAGCGGCGGACGACAGCTTGCACTTGGCGCAGCGCTCGGTCCGCCGCAAATCACGGTGCGGTTGGTACTCATCAGCCGCCGTTGCCGCCATCCTGCCCGGCCGGCGGTACAGTCTTTGAGCCTTCGCCACCGCCGTCGGCAGCCCCGGCCTTTTCGGCTTCTTCTTGCTGCTTGCGGCGTTCGGCTTCCCGGCGCCGTTCGGCTTCTCGAGCCCGTTGCATTGGATTGCTGCCACCGGCTCCGCGCCGACCAGCTGCCCCTTCTTCGGCCGCTGGTTCATTCAGGTTGGGAGTTTCAATCCGGCGGGGGTACCAATTGTTATTGTCATCCACATCAGCAGTTTCAAACCGCGGGTCCAGGCGAAGGACTTTGATTGGCTTTTCGACCAACAGCAGTTTGGTCACCGTTTCGTTGTTTCGCCGCCAAACTTCGGCGGGGATTCGCTGGACCTCACTGTCACCGTCTTCGTACTGGATTTCAATGATCACCGGCATGACGAGGCCGCCGGTGTTCCGGAAGGTAACCATGTACATGTAGGGCGTATCGGCGAGCAGTTCCTTTTGCTCCGGCGTCATCGCCGCGACCATCTTTTCATACGCCTCCCGATCCTCTTCCGTCACCTCCAAGGAATCGTACTCGTTATAGAAATCCTTCAGTTCGGGGAATTTCTCGGCTCGCTTGGGCAGTTGCTGATTGCGCTCTTCACTCAGCGAAGGCGGAGTCGAATTGCGCTGTGCCTGTTGCTTGGGCTTCTCGAGGTACGGGGCGGTGGTGTTGAAGTTGGCTTGCCGTACGGATTCGATCCCCAAGTCAACATGGTCGGTGGTATAAAACCAGCCGCGCCAGAACCAATCGAGGTCGATACCGGACGCATCTTCCATGGTGCGGAAGAAATCCGCAGGCATTGGACGTTTGAACTTCCAGCGATTGGCGTATTCTTTGAAGGCGTAGTCAAACAGCTCGCGCCCAAGAATGGTCTCGCGGAGAATGTTCAGGGCGGTTGCCGGTTTCGCGTAGGCATTTTCCCCCACCCGAATCACCGAGTCGCCGGCAGTCATGATCGGCACCTGGTTGGCCGACTTCATGTAGGCAGTAATATTCCGGGGGTCGCCGCGGCGCGAAGGGTACTTTTCTTCCCACTCCTGCTCGGCGAGGAATTGCATGAAGGTATTCAAGCCCTCGTCCATCCAGGTCCATTGACGCTCGTCGGTGTTGACAATCATCGGAAACCAATTGTGGCCCACCTCGTGAATTACCACGCTGATCAGTCCGTACTTGGTGCGGTCAGAGTACGATCCATCCTTCTCCGGACGGGGACCGTTAAAGCAAATCATCGGGTATTCCATACCACCAATCGGCCCGTTTACCGACATGGCCACGGGATACGGGTAATCAAACGTGAACTTTGAATAGACCTCCAACGTGTGGGCTACCGAGTGGGTGCTGTAGTTGCTCCACAGTGGCTCGCCTTCCTTCGGATAGAAGGACATGGCCATCACGGTTTTCTCTCCGAGCGGAACTCCCAACGCATCCCAAATGAATTTGCGCGACGAAGCAAAGGCGAAGTCGCGAACGTTGTCAGCTTTGAATACCCAGGTCTTCTTTTCAGTTGCCTGCGACGCTTCGTTCGCCTTGGCCTCCTCAGGAGTCACGACAAACATTGGCTTATCCGCTGTGCGAGCCGCCTCGAGCCGCTTTTGTTGGTCCTGCGTGAGAACCTCGGCGGCGTTCTCCAAAGTGCCGGAGGCCGTGACGATGTGATCGGCCGGGGCCGTAATCCGTACGAGGTAATCGCCGAATTCGAGGGTGAATTCCGCAGTTCCCAGATATTGCTTGTGCTGCCAGCCTGTCACATCCGTGTAAGCGCAGGCCCGAGGATACCACTGAGCCAATTCGTAAATGTAGTTCTTGTCGTCGTCGAAAAACTCATAGCCTGTCCGACCGCGTGCCACTTTGGCATTGTTGATCGCATAATTCCAACCAACCCGGAACTGGAATGAATCACCGGAGGCCAGAGGCGCAGGCAGGTCAACCCGCATCATCGTTTTTACAATGGCATACTTCAGGGGTTCGCCGGTCTTGCTGTTGACGACCTCGTCAATCCGGATTGCACCATCGAATCGGTCGCGAGCTAACCGCCCCTGCAGACCTTGAAGATTCATCGTACCGGCATTTTGCCCCGGCGGAGTGCGTTCGGCATCAGTCGTCTCCGTGAGCCGCGCGTCCGAATTGTGTCCGTGCATATTCGGGTCAAGTTGTAACCAGACGTACTTCAAGGGATCAGGCGAGGCATTACGGTACGTGATTTCCGCGGAGCCCTTGATCGTTTGATCCGCGTCGTTGAGTTCGACATCGATCACATAATCGACCGTTTGTTGCCAATACTCATGTCCAGGCGCGCCGGACGCATTGCGATAGGAATTGGGCGTCGGGAGGATTTCCTCCAATTGGCGGAATTTGTCTTGCTGGTTGAACTTCTCGACCTTCTCCTGAGCAACGGCTGGTGCCGACCAAGCCATTGCAGCTATCGAGAAAACGCAAAGCAATTTGGTCCAAACCGATTTCATGACCTCAATACCCTGTTCCAGGAACTTGCTTGGGAACTTGTCTGACAAACACGAAAACGGCTGGAATCGGATTTGCACCCGAACCAGCCGTCCGTTGACTTTTCAAATTTTAACTCAAACCAGCCAACTCGTGGCTAGGCTTTGTTCCGTAATGTTCAGGCAAGGCCAAAAGGCAGCCGGCGTTGCCCGGCCATCTGTTTTCGCCTTGCCGTGGAGTCAGACGGTTCCGTCGCTGCCGAACCGGGGGCTGGCGCGAAGCCCGGCCGATACGGAACTGTTGGTAAAACCTGGGCTGGTGGGCGTTAGCCCCCCCCGAATAGCGCCTTTGGCTTCGGGGTCAGGCAACCACTTGGCCACCCGTCGGTCAGACTACAGCACGCCTTGGCCCTTACTTCCCGTCGTTGGGAATCAGGGCAGAACGGAATTCCTCGGCAGTCATTTCGCCCTTGGCAAGCTTGCGAATTGAACCATCGAAGTAGGCAGTCAGCAGAGTCTCGCCGTCCTTGAGGCTTTCATACAAATTGACTGCCTCGTCGACGGTCAATCCCTTGGGATCCATCCAAGGCTGTCCTGCTGGGTTGCTGACCAGCATGATTGTGTTCGAAGTTCCGTCAGTGATGTCTTGGAACTTTTTGACCGGCTGGTCCAAGGCGATGTGAGCAATATCGCTGAGCGAATCGGAACCGTTTCCGAGAACTGCCGGCATCTGGTCCGCAAACTTCTGATTTGCCGAACTGTCGTGCCCTTCTTTCTTGTTGATTGAGTCGTAGACGTTTGCCTCCTCCAGGAAAGGAAGGACTCGGACCCGCCAACTCAGATCCTTGGAAATCTCTTCCAGGCTTTCACCGAAGGGAAAGCTCTGATAGGCATCGTGGTAGTTGTGAACGCACAAAGCTGCCTGTCGGAACCGATTCATTTCGGTAACTTGATTAGCTGACTTTCGAGCGCTGTCGATCGACTCCTTGAGCATTTCATCCATGCCTTCCGGACGGTCGACGACCAAGGTCATCTCGTTACCCTCATTCTTGGGCTTGAGGGCAGCCAGTAATTTGGACGCAACTTCGGCCGTCTGGGGGGAATCTTCTTTCATTTGAGCAATTTGTGCTCCCGCGGCAAACTTGGCCATATTCAACAGGCCATCCACGGTCTGGAAGATTTCTTTGGTAGCCTCTTCGTCGCGGCCACCAACACCGAGGACCAGCATCTTCTCGGCTTCCATGTCGAAAGAGAGCTTAAGCGACTGAATCTTCATCGCGACGTCAAAAAAAGGAGCTGCTTCTGGCGGGAGTTGGCCATTCAGCATTTCCTTGACCTCGTCGAGCAAATCAGTCGAGTTGCTCAGGTCGATTGCCAGTTTCAAACTGTGATCGGGGAGCGTGCCCATCAATGCGTTGACACCCTTGGAATTGGCGGTCCGGCCAGACTGTTTGATAAAGGTTGGAGTTCCAATCGCCATCGAAACATCATCGAGCTGGGTGAACAACATGTTTGGCGTTTCTTCATTTGCCAAACGGAAACCGCTGATGCCATCCATTTCCGCTGGTTCAAAATCGGCGGTGATTGAATCCCAAATCTTGGACATGGTAGCCGAGTCAGGGAAGTTGACTTGGACGACAAAATTAAAAGGAATGTCCTCTTGCGGCCCCATTGTCATCAAGTCTTGGGCACTTGCCGGGAGTGAGAATGAACCGGAGATCGACTTGGCGGCAGCGATGATCGCCTGCGGTCCAGATGTAACCGGTGCCGATTCCATCTGAGAAAACAATGGAGCAAGGGCTGACGACTTCAGCTTGGCGATGTCGACGGAAAAAGACATCACAGCTGGCCTGACCGGATTGGCTGACTGCGCCTTTAACTCCGGACTCAGCACGAAAATTCCAAGCAAACAGACGACCGCCAAGACGGATTGATTGAGTCCCTTGACGGTTTTGAGAAGGCTTTGCGACATGCAACACCACAGAAAGGAGTGAGAAAAAAAGTTTTCCTAAATCTAGCCGAACCCGCTGTTGGTCGCTATTGCCGACCAGGAAAACTTCATTTTTCGTCGTTTACGACAAGTCGCCGAGCAGCTTACGGGCATCGCCAAAATTGCCGTGAGGGGATTCGGAAAAGCGTGGGGGGGCTATCGCCCACCCCACTCAATAACAGAAGAATGCCGCCTGCCTGCTCCGACTTGATAACCCGCTTTCGGGGAGGTCCCACCGGCAATT
>Ga0164292_10005685_pt1 | contig 10210 bp, 7 predicted proteins | sample GEODES117metaG_FD_111486 | JGI IMG/M metagenome (GOLD analysis project Ga0164292, IMG submission 111486) | Eutrophic lake water microbial communities from Lake Mendota, Wisconsin, USA - GEODES117 metaG | ecosystem: Environmental > Aquatic > Freshwater > Lake | place: USA: Lake Mendota, Wisconsin... | reverse complement strand
TGGTAGAGGCATCAAGGTCAGACCCAAATTTTGAGAAAGCTTCCAATTCCCGATATTGGGCTTGGTCTAGCTTTAAAGTGCCGGCCACCTTTTTCATGGACTTAATTTGGGCATTGCCGCCTACCCGAGATACCGAAATACCTACGTTGATGGCGGGGCGGACCCCCGAGTTAAACAGGTTAGATTCGAGGAAAATCTGCCCGTCGGTAATGGAAATAACGTTGGTGGGGATGTAGGCCGAAACGTCGCCGGCTTGCGTTTCAATGATGGGCAGGGCGGTTAAAGAACCGCCGCCTTTCACTTTGCCCTTCAAAGATGCAGGCAAGTCGTTCATGCCTGCCGCGATAGCGTCGTTCGCGATGATTTTCGCTGCACGCTCCAGCAATCGGCTGTGCAAATAGAATACGTCCCCAGGATAGGCTTCGCGGCCGGGCGGGCGGCGCAAAAGCAAAGATACTTCGCGGTAAGCCACAGCTTGTTTCGACAAATCATCGTACACAATCAGCGCTGGCCGCCCTGTATCGCGGAAGAACTCTCCAATGGCGGCTCCCGCAAAAGGAGCATAAAACTGCATGGGAGCCGGGTCGGCGGCCGAGGCTGCCACAATGACGGTGTAGGGCATAGCTCCCTTTTCTTCTAGAACCTTGGCAATGCCCGCAACCGTAGATGACTTTTGGCCAATGGCTACATAAATGCAAAATACTGGTTCGCCGCGGTCGTAAAATTCTTTTTGGTTGATGATGGTGTCGATGGCCACGGCGGTTTTGCCGGTTTGCCGGTCTCCAATAATCAATTCCCGTTGACCACGTCCAATAGGAATCATGGCATCGATGGCCTTAATTCCCGTTTGCAAGGGTTCATTCACCGGCTGCCGGAAAATAACTCCGGGAGCTTTGCGCTCTAGGGGCATATCAAAACGTTCCCCTTCAATAGGGCCTTTGCCGTCAAGAGGTGCTCCCAAGGTATTGATTACCCGACCCAGCATGCCTTCGCCCACTTGGATTGAGGCGATTTTTCGCGTTCGTTTGGCAATATCCCCTTCTTTTACTCCTCTGGATTCGCCCAACAAAACGGCACCCACGTTGTCTTCTTCCAAGTTAAGAACGATGGCCTTTACGCCTCCGGCCAATTCAATCAACTCTCCCGCTTCTACGTTGTTCAATCCGTAAATCCGGGCTACCCCGTCGCCTACTTGCAATACGGTTCCAACTTCTTCCAAATCGCTGCCCTGATTCAAGCCAGCCAATTGTTGGCGCAATATCGCCGTTACTTCTGCAGGTTTAATCTCTGCCATGGTTTATTTATTTGATAATCACTTTTTTAATTCCGTATTTTCGGGCTACGCTGTCGCGTTGTTCTTTGTAGAGCATGCCCCTAGTGGTGCTGAACACCTCGGCCATTCCTTTGTCTAAACGGCTATCCCAAATCAAATCGTTGGCCACAATAACATCGTTTACAATGTAACGTTTGCTTGGCACTTTCGGATACTCCACTTCGCACACCTTTTTTAGGCTAGGAAAGCAAACCAAATAGTACTCGACCCTGCCGGTTGGATTCGACGGAGTATAAACTCCGGGGTCGCGAAAAACATGGTGGCGAATCGTCATAAGCGTATCGTTGCCTTGAATGGGCAGAATGTTAAAGCCGCCGCCGGCCTCGTCATCCAATATGCGAAAAGAGGTTATGCCATCTAGGCTTACCTTTTCGTCGTTGATTTTAATTTTAACGCTTTGGGCGAGCAACGAGCCCAAGCCCAATGCAAGCATCAGGGCAAGCAATAAGATGTGTTTCATGGCAGTGGGAATTAAGAGCCACGCTAAACCAAGCAGACGCGGCAAGCCCAAGGGACTTGCATTCGTATATTGGGTATGCGGATTCATGTTTCCTCTAAGGTACAATTAAATTTCGGCCACGTAGGGGTTGTCTTCAAACTCCCGCTTAAATGAATCCAACTTGGTTTTAATGCTGGCATCCCATTGCTGGTCTTCTACGCGCACCACAACCCCTCCAATAAGTGCGGGGTCAACAGATTCTTTAAGTTCAATGTGCAACTTCCCCTTAAACAGGGTTGAGGCTTGAACCATTTCTTTGATTTTGGTGCGCGCCGTTTCGGTTAAGGGTACGGCCGACCGAACCAGTACCCGAACAACCCCCATTTGCTGACGGTAAAGTTCGTCGTATGCCTTGGCCACCTCGCCCAATATATTCGTGCGGCGGCCGCGAAGCAACTTTTCAAAAAACTGAAAGGTTAAAGGCTGAAAGTCCGCTGCAAATGCGGCCGTAAAAAAAGGCAGCTTCTTGCCGGGAGCCAATACAGGATTGTTCAAAAATGCACGAACTTCCGATTCAGAACTCCAAACCTGTTGAAAACTCAGCAGGTCAGCATGCACGGTTGCAGCAATGTTCTGCTCATTGGCCAAACTCAACAAGGCTCCGGCGTACCTAGACGCCACCAAAGATAGGCCGCTCATGCTCTTAGTTTAATGACATTTCGTTTAGGGCTTGCTCTACCACTTTGTGGTGCTGCCCTCCCTCTTCCAATTTCTCTTTCAATATGCGTTCTGCAATTTCAACAGAAAATTGAGCCACCTGATTTCGCAAATCGGTAACCACACGGGCTTGTTCGTTCTTTATGGTTTCGCGGGCCTGAGCCAACAATTGAGCCGCCTGTTCTTTGGCCTGTTCTTTGGCCTCTTGAACAATGGCGTCTTTGGCCGCACGGGCTTCTTTTAAAAGTTGGTCGCGCTCCTTGCGGGCCTCCATCAACAGGGCTTCGTTGTCGGCCGTCAACTGCGCCATGCGCAATTCAGCCTCTTTGGCCGATTGAAGGGCCTTCTCAATGCCCGACTCCCGCTCATGCAAAGCAGTTAATATGGGTTTCCAAGCAAATTTGCGCAGCACAAACAGCAACACCAAAAAGGAGATGGTCATCCAAACCACCAAACCAATCGAAGGATTAAGTAAATCCATGTTTTATCTTTTTTTCAAAAAGTTAAAAGAACCTGCCGGCCAATCGCCGGCAGGCGACTTTTTGTTTTTTTAGGCATTCATAGCCAAGAAGCAAATAACAGCACCGAACAAAGCTACACCTTCAATGAAGGCAGCTAACACGATGGCTGTTCCGCGAATATCGCCGGCCGACTCCGGTTGACGGGCGATGCTTTCGGCGGCTTTGCCTCCAATTTGTCCAATGCCGATACCGGCACCAATGGCTACCAAGCCGGCTCCGATTCCTGCGCCCAATGGGCCGTAGGAGGAGATTTCTAACATTACATTAAGCAAATTTGCCATGTTGTTGGTTTTATGTGGTTTACGAATTAATGAGCATGTTCATGGCTGTGGTCGTGTTCTTCAACAGCGGCTCCCAACATCAAGGACCCCAGCAAGGTAAATATATAGGCTTGTATGGCGGCTACCAGCAATTCTAAAATCAGCATCGCCACCGTAAATAAAGAGGTAACAACACCCACCGTATGGCCTACTACCGATTCAAACGCGAAGGTGATGCCAATGATGCTCATAATTATAATGTGGCCCGCAGAAATGTTCGCAAACAAACGAATCATCAGCGAAAAAGGCTTGGTCAGCAAACCCACAAATTCAATAATGAGCAACAACAACTTGACCGGAACCGGTACCCCAGGAAACCAAAAAATATGGCCCCAGAAATTTTTATTGGCTACAGCAAGCTGAACAACCAAAACCACAGCGGCCAAAGCGAATGTAATTGCGATGTTGCCCGTTACATTCAATCCCCCTAAAAACGGAACCAAACCCAACAAGTTGTTAATCCAAATGAAAAAGAAAATGGTCAACATCAATGGCATAAATCTGCGGTAATGCTTTTCTCCAATGGAAGGCTTTACCACGTCGTCGCGCACAAACAAAATCAAGGGCTCAAGCAGCGATTGTAGGCCTTTGGGGGCTTGGCCAGTACGGCGGCCGTAGGCTTTTGCCGAGGCCATAAAAAGCAGCAGCAACAACAGCACCGACAGCAGCATCCCAAACACGTTTTTGGTAACGGAAAAATTATAAAACACCGCTTTCCCGCCCAAATTTATAAGCCTAGCCTCCTGTGCCTCAACCTCTACATGCCCCTCCGCATCCAATTTTGGCTGCCCCGCAGCATCTAAAACAGGAACGGTTAACTTTCCGTGGTGGTAGGCATATTTGCCATGCACCAACCCGTGATCATCCACATGATGCAAGTCAGACGAAGAAAAAACATCCCAACCTTGACCGGGAAAATACAACATCACCGGCAAGGGAATGGAAAAAGGGCCAATATGCAGGCCAAAATCATCGGAAATGTGATGCAAAATCTCTGGAGTACCAAACGATTCTTCGGCTGCATGGACTCCCTGTGCAGGGGCCGCGGCTTTTAATTGCGGCGCAAATTGACTAAAAACAAGGACAACAAGTAGATATATTCGGCGCATCCGAGCGGCTTTCGTTTATCGAGGGCAAAGGTAGAAATTATCTGCAGCCCGCCCTCCTTCATGCTTAAAAAATTGCCGAAAAAGTTGTGGGCACGCTCTTGGGGCAGAATTTGGGCGGGTTCCGGGCTTTCGTGGGCAGTCCGCGGTGGGCAGCAGCAGGCCCAGCGGCTTTGCGGGGGCTCCCAAGGTCGCCTCCGCAGCGCGCGGGCCCCCTGCTTCCCCCCTTGCGTGCTGCCCTACTCAATCCCGCCCGCAGCCGCCTCAAATTTAAAGCAGAGCAAACCTATTCTTGCCTTTTTCTTACCCAGATTGGCCTTTCGCCTTTTTCTTCCAAAATTTCATTTAATTTTGTTTCATATACATTTTCGAACCCCAACCCGTATGAATTCTAAACTTTACTCGAAAGCCCTGTTTTTGTCCCTATTTATATTGGGACTCTTTTCAAGCAATTCCGTTCAAGCACAATGCAGCGGAGGCGTTCCATATTTGTCCCTGAGCCCCACCCAAAGTTGGCAAACTTTTTCGGGCGGTTATGCGGGCGAGTACCAAGATTTTACGGCCATTGCCGGAGCTACCTATGAGTTTTCCTACTGCGCTGCCGACGGCGGAAGCTCTTCCTACGACACCGAAATAACCCTGCAAAACGCGAATGGAACGCCCCTGGCATACAACGACGATTTTTGCGGTGCTCAGTCGCGGCTAACCTGGACCGCTCCCTCCGGAGGTACCTATCGGCTCTACACCACCGAAAACACCTGCATGTCCAATATGATCTCATCAACCCTGGCCTATCGAATCTTATCGCAGCCCAACCCCAACAACGATGTGTACCTGTCGTCCGCCACTTTCGGTAGCGAATACCTACGCATTCCATTGGCGCAAGTTCAGGCTCAGGTGTTTAGCGGCGAGGTTACCAACGGAAGTACCTCTACCGCCACCGGTTTTGGTTTGAAAGTAGATGTAATCAATGCCGGCAACAACAGCATTATTCAAACCTTTACCAGCGCCCTAACAAACGCTCCTGGCGGAACGGTGCAAGCGTACAACAATTTTGGCAGCTGGACTCCCAGCACCATTGGCACCTACCGCATACGGTTCACAGCCCTGGCTACCAGCCAAAACGGCAATGCCAGCAACGATACTGCCTCTTATCTTTTAGCCGTAACCGATACCGTGTATGGCCGCGACGACAATGTTCCTTTGGGCACCTTAGCCATTGGCTCCGTAACGTCACCAAGCCCCGGTGAATTGGGCGTAAATTATCAATTGTTCGCCCCCGCCAACCTAAAATCCATTGGTCTTCGGGTAGACAATAGCACTGGAAGTGCCACCGGCTTTACCTTAAATGTAATCGTTCGTTCGGCCGCTTTAAATGGAACTCCAGGTGCGGTGATTGATACCACCGTTTCGTACACGGTAGGAGCCAATTTAAACGGATGGATTAATTTGCCTTTGCGCAACGGTCAAGCAAACCTGCCTGCAGGAAAAATATTTGTAGGTGTTTTGGAAGGCAATCAGCCCATTCCTGTTTCCATGTTCGACAACATCTTTACCCTAAACAGCAATTGGGTGAATTCCCCTGGACTAACCACAGGGTGGCAGACCTTTGAAAGTTTCCAAATTGTTCAAACCTATGGAGCCCGCATCAATGTGGGTCCTCCCTGCCCAAACTTAAACCCCAACACCACCGTTTCGCAGCCCAGCTGCAACCAGCCTTTAGGTAACATCTTAACCAATGTAAGCGGCGGCAATGGACCATACACCTATGCTTGGAGCAACGGAGCCACCACATCTGGCCTGAACAACGTTCCCGCAGGCACCTACATTGTAACCATCACCCAAACTTCAACCGGATGTTCGGTGCTTGATACCGTGGTTCTAAACCCAGTTAATACCCCCACCATCAACTTCTTGTTGCCCACAAATGCCTTGTGTTTCGGTCAGAATGGCCAAATCACGGCCAACATCAGCGGGGGAACTCTGCCTTACACCTATTTATGGTCGAACGGCAGCAGCAACGACACTTTGTTTGCTCCTGCGGGTGCCTATTCTTTAGGCATCACCGATGCGGCCGGTTGCCAAGCCAGCTCTCAGTTGGCTTCCATTGGCGGACCTCAATCTGCAATTTCGATTGCGAGCAACAGCACCAACCCATCATGTGGGCAAACCAACGGCAGCATTACCTTAGCCGTTACTGGGGGCACTCCTCCTTACAACATTACCTGGAGCAACGGTGGCACGGGATTGTCGCTCGTTAATTTGGCCGCAGGGTCTTTTACCGCTTCCATATCTGATGCCAACGGATGCCTTGCCACTTCAACCATTGCCTTGGTTAACCCCAACTCGCCCACAGCGGCTAGTCAAGCCATTGCAGCACCAAGTTGCAACGGCGGAAACAACGGCAGCATTTCTTTGAACGTGAGCGGTGGTCAGGCCCCGTACACCTACGCATGGAGCAACGGCTCAACCACTGCAATCCTTACCGCCGCTTCGGGCACGTACAACGTAACCGTAACCGACCAAGCTGGGTGCAGCACCGTGCTGTCGGGCTTGGTTATTCCTGTTCAACCCCCCATTCAATCGGCCATGGCTACCACCAACGTGGACTGCAACGGGAACCCCGGCACGGCAACGATTACCGCCACGGGCGGAGCCGGAAGCTTCAGCTTCTTGTGGTCGAACGGAGCTACTACCGCCAGCATAAGCAACCTGCAACCCGGTCAATACACCGTTGTGGTTACCGACCAAAACGGCTGCAGCTTGATTGATACTGCCACCATTCTTCAATCTACTCCCATGTCGATTGATCAAGTAAATGCAACGCCAGCATTGTGTGCCGGACAAAACGGTTCGGTTAGCCTTGTCATTAGCGGAGGTCAGGCCCCATATTCCTATGCTTGGTCTAACGGCAGCACAAACGCCATTTTGAATGCCCCAGCTGGAACAGGATATTCTGTTGTGGTTACCGATGTGGCCGGATGCACGGTGCAAGCCGGCAACATTAGCATTACCGCCCCAGCGCCCATCGCCGCTACCTTTAGCGTTCAAGACGCCAACTGCGGAGCCAGCGACGGAAGCATTTCGGTCAATGCCATTGGTGGCACCGGTTCTTTAACCTATACATGGACCAACGGCACTTTTGGTGCAACCAACTCAAACCTAAGCGCCGGATTTTATGAGGTAACCATCACCGACCAAAACGGTTGTTCGGTGGTAGATACTGGAATTGTTGGCAACATTGGAGCTCCTTCTGGTACTGCCACAGTTACGAATGCCAATTGCAGCGGCGACAACGGAAGCATTACGCCTACCATAAGCGGAGGCCAAAGTCCGTACAGCTATGCCTGGTCCAACGGCAGCAGTGTAGCTGTTCTTTCTGCTCCCGCCGGTTCCTATACTTTGGTGGTAACCGATGCCAGTGGTTGTATTTTGAACTTAGGCCCTTACAGCATTACTGAACCGGCCCCTCTAACCATTTCGGTTAGCACAACCGATGCCAGCGGCCCGAACACGCCCGATGGAAGCGCAACAGCTTCGGCGAGTGGAGGCACTTCACCTTACACCTATTCATGGTCGGGCGGAAGCAACAGCAATTTGCTGCCAGGAAACTATTCGGTTGTGGTAACCGATGCCAATGGCTGCAAAGATTCAACCGCCTTTACGATTGGTTCAACCATGTTTATTCAGCCTGAAACCGCCGGGTTTAGCCTATATCCAAACCCCGCAAGTACTCAGGTTCAGCTGGACTTGAGCAGCTTAAAAGGAAGTTGTGTGGTGCGTTTGTTGGATTCGCGCGGTCGGGCATTGACCCAGCTTAAAGCCGAAGGCGGCCAAGGCCTCAGCCTAGATGTATTGGGCTATGCTGCTGGAGTGTATGTGATTGAAATCCATAACGGAGAGAACAACTACCGTCAGCGTTTGATTTTGCGTCCTTGATGCTTTAAATGTAAATTTGAAAAGAGAGCCGGGTTCGTAGAGCCCGGCTTTTTTTTGCTTTAAAATGGGCTTCGATACATAATGTGGTTGGAGTAATTATCGAGGGGGCCTGCGGTAGGGATTGAACCGAGTAGCCCGCAAAGCAGCTGGCCATGGGCCCGCGTGGGGCGGAGGCGACTTTAGGAGCCCCCGCAACCCCGCTGGGCCTAAGGCCAGTTGCTGCGGACTACCGGTGAAAGCCCGCAACCGCCCCAAAAATTACAACAAAACAGCCTGGCCAATTTTGGGCGGAGAGATTTGGAATAACAAAAAAAAAAGGTACATTTGCAACCCAGTTTATGGGAGCATAGCTCAGCTGGTTCAGAGCACCTGCCTTACAAGCAGGGGGTCACAGGTTCGAACCCTGTTGTTCCCACCCTTTAATCCCCCTTTTAAGGGGGATTTTTTTTTAGCCCTGCCGTCCTACGAATTGCCTCCAGCGCTCAATCAAATCTTGCATGCCCGAGGGCGGATTTGCAGTAAATTCCATTGTTTCGCCGCTTTCTGGGTGCTGAAAACCAAGCATTTCAGCATGCAAGGCCTGCCCGGGAATGCAAGCGAAGCTGTTTTGAACATAGGTTTTGTAGCTGCCGCTGTTTTCGCCGCGCAGCACGGCATTGCCGCCATAAAACGGGTCGTTAAATAAGGGGTGGCCAATGTGCTTCATGTGCACTCGAATTTGGTGGGTTCGGCCTGTTTCGAGCCTGCAGTGGATCAGCGAAACGTAGCCCAAAGGCTCGATTACCGAATAATGCGTCAGGGCATGTTTGCCCTCGCTTCCGTCTGCAAAAACGGTATAATGTTGCCGATTTTTGGGGTCGCGGCCAATGTGTCCTTGAACGCTGCCCTGAGGCGGGTTTGGAGTTCCCCAAACCAAAGCCAGATACCGTCGGCGGCTGCTGCGTTCAAAGAATTGCCGAGCCAAATGGGTCATGGCCTCTTCGGTTTTGGCAATGACCATTACTCCGCTGGTGTCTTTGTCGAGCCGGTGAACCAAGCCAGGGCGTTCGGCAGACTGACCGGGCAGTTGACGAAAATGGTGCAGCAGGGCATTGACCAGGGTGCCCGAATGGTTGCCGACTCCTGGGTGTACCACCATTCCCGCAGCCTTGTTGATGACCATCAGGTGTGCATCTTCATACAATATGTGCAAGGGCAGGTCTTCGGCTTGCAGCTGGCCCGAAAAGGGCGGGGTTGGAAAAGACAAGGAGACGATGTCGCCGGGCTTGATGCGGTAGTTGCTTTTAACGGGCTTTTCATTGGCGAACAGGAATCCGGCATCGGCCGCCTTTTGAATGCGGTTTCGGCTGGTCTGTTCCATCCGGTTGCTCAGAAATTTATCGATGCGAACAATGGCTTGGCCGGGGTCAACCACCCAGCGCTGATGTTCGTAAAGTGTTTCCTGTTCGTCCTCGTCCCAACTTTCTTCCATGCCTACTAAGGTTGCACCAGCAGGCGCTGTACTGAAAATCCGCCTTCGCTCAAATTCACTTTTAACAAATAGGTTCCTATGGCCGTATTGGGAAGGGAAAAGGTTTGGCGAAGGTCTCCGTTTGAGGGGTATCGGCACAGTTCACGGCCTGTGGCATCCAGCAAAATGGCGCTGGACCAATCTGCAGGCGAAACCAAGGTAAATTTGTCCTGGGCTGGATTGGGATAAACCAGGAGGGGTGTTTCGGGCGCTTGGGTGGGATTGCTGAGTTGATCTAGGTTAAAATCGTTGGCCACCATAGGTCGCATCATGGGCGCGCCTGGAATATCAAGGGTTTCCCAAGACTGGCCTATGCGGTAAAAAC
>Ga0164292_10005684_pt1 | contig 10210 bp, 6 predicted proteins | sample GEODES117metaG_FD_111486 | JGI IMG/M metagenome (GOLD analysis project Ga0164292, IMG submission 111486) | Eutrophic lake water microbial communities from Lake Mendota, Wisconsin, USA - GEODES117 metaG | ecosystem: Environmental > Aquatic > Freshwater > Lake | place: USA: Lake Mendota, Wisconsin... | reverse complement strand
GGGGCGATACCGGCACCGAGGAAGCTAAGGCTAGCTGTCAGCGCGACCGTAATGATGGCGTCGCCGACGGCGTAGGCCATCGTTGTCGCCAGCACGATCGGGCTGATGTGGCGAATGGCGATGCGGGTGTCGGAGTAGCCAAGTTGCCGCCCGGCCGTGACGAAGTCGCGCGTACGCAGCGACAACGTCTGCGACCGAGCGATGCGGGCGTAGTAGGCCCAGCCGACGATGACATAGGCCGCGAGCAGCGCCGGCATCCCTGGGGGAAGCCCCAGCACTGTCGCGTTACTGCCGATCACGACGACGAATGCGAGAGCGAGCACGGTGAATGGGAAAGCAATGACACCATCGGTGAGGCGCATCGTGAGCCAGTCGAGCCCGCGTATCCGCGTGCTTGCTACGAAGACGCCGACGGCGGTGCCCAGTAGAGCTGCCGTGCCGACGCCCAGTATGGCGACCAGGTAGTCGACGTGCGAGGCTGCGAAAGTCCGGACCATGACGTCGCGTCCGAAGGTGTCGGTGCCGAACGGGTGAGCGCTCGAGGGCGGTAGCAGTGGGCGGGCCACGAACTCGTCCACGCCATACCCCGTGATGACTGGCAGTACGAACCCGAGGACCACGATGAGCAAGAGGGTCGAGGCGGAAGTTGCCACGATCCAGTCAGGGGCGCGAAGCCTAAGTCGCCTCCGGTACGGACCGGCCGGTGCGGCCTGGGCCATCCGTGGCGCCTGGGCCTGAGCGCTCATGCGGCCACCCGGACACGGGGGTCAATGACAACGTAGGCGAGATCTGTGAGCCCGTTGATCAGCACGACGATCAGTGCTGTGATCAGCGCAACCCCCTGAATGACGGGGTAGTCGCGAGCGGACACTGCTTGGTCGAGCACCTGGCCGAGTCCGGGAATGCCGAACACGACCTCGACGACGACGGCGCCGCCGATGAGCGCGGCAGCATTGAGGCCTAGCACGGTGATTACCGGCAACGATGCGTTGGGAAGCACGTGGCGCAAGGTCACGCTGGAGGCCGAAAGTCCACGGGCGCGCGCCGACTCGACGAACTCGTGCCCTCGGATCTCCCCGGCGCTCTGGCGCACGGTTCGCAGCACCTGGGGCATAAGAAGCCCGCTGAGGGCAACGGCTGGCAGCCATATGTAGGCGAGGTTCTGCGGCCAGCCGTCGCCCCAACCACCTGCGGGAGCCACACCCCATCGCACCGCGACGACTAGGAGGAGCACGAGCGACAGTACGAATGGTGGGAGTGCGAGCATACCGATGGCGAGCGCCGATACGCCCTCATCGACGGCTCGGTAGCGAGTGAGGGCGCCCCATAGCCCCAGCGCGATCCCGACCAGTGCTGAGATGACGACAGTCAACGCGATGAGTGTCAGCGTGATAGGCACCGCATCCATCACAATCGAGATCACCGAGCGGCCACGATCGACGAGGCTGCTGCCTAGGTCTCCGCGCAGGACACCCCACAGCATCGAGCCGACCTGCGAGGGCATCGGCGCGTCGAGGCCAAGCTGCTGTCGTAGCGCGTCGATCTGCTCCGGGGTGGCCTTCTGGCCGAGGATCGTGCGTGCCGGGTCGCCGGGGGCCAGGCGGATCAGGAGGCTAGTCAGGACAACCACAAGCAGCGCGACGACGGCCATCTCGCCCAGGAGGCGTAGGATCCGTCGTCCAACGCTGCCCAAGTCACCTCCGCTCCCGGACTTGCCCGTACCCGTCCGGCCGGGACTCGTGCGGCTCGGGTCGGGTCAGTGTGGCAAGCGACCTTCCTGTACTCAATCTACGAATGACGCGTGCACCTGCGTCAAGGGTCGTCGTCTGTCGATCAATCAGCCATCGACTATAGGCGGCTCGGTGATGAGGCCGGCGAGGCGGGCCGTCTTGAGCCCTAGATGCAGGTCGAGCCGGTGCAGCCCGTTGGTCAGGTCGATCCCAGCCACCGCCTCGATCCGCTTCAGGCGGTTGTAGACCGAGGTCCGATGCAGCATGAGTCGCTCCGATGTGCGCTTGACGTCTCCGGCGAGGTCGAGAAAGCACTCCACTGTGATGAGGAGTTCCAGGTCACGATCGGCCGCCAAGAGGGCACTCAGTGAGGGGGGCAGAGCCTCATGTGTCAACTCGTCGGGAGAGAGCTTGGTGAGAGTGCGGTAGACGCCCAGGGCTCCCCAGTCGGTGAGGTCGGCTCGACGCACGGCGCCCACGCGAGCGGCGTGCAGGGCTTGGCGGTAACTGTCAGCGGCGCCGTCGAGCGTGCTCACCCAGGACCCCAAACCGATGCGCGGCTCGGCATCACCGGAAGCGAGCGCGCGGAAGCCCACAGCCACTCTGCGGGACAGTTCGCTCGTGTCGCGACGCTGATCGGTACTCACAAGCACGAGCACGCCATGGTCAAGGCGCCCCAACTGCAGGCTGGCACGCAACGGCCACTCGAGCCGTGCTTGGCCCAGCGCTTCGTCGATGGTCGAGCGAGCGCTGGCATCGAGTCCCGCGGGTCGCAGCACCAGGGCGCAAACGGCGCGTGGTGGCGCGACCAGCTGGAGCTCCAGCAGTTCAGTAGCAGCATGGGAGCGCAGCGTCGGGTCGGCGCCGAGCAGGTCGCGCATGAACCCCTGCTCCTGAGCGAGCCGAAGGTCCTGGGCGAGTCGGTCGTTGCGGAGGATGTCGCCCGCGGCCTCCGCCGCTCGCACGACCTTGTCCACCTCGCTGTTGTCGAGCAGCCGCCCTGACTCGATGATCCAGAAGTAGCCGAGCAGACGGCCGCGGTCGCGGATCGGCACGCAAAGCCGGGGCAGCAGGCCGAGCTCCTCATTGGCCGGCACGCGCACTGGCTCGTTCGCGGCGCTGATGCCGAAGGACTGTACGTAGGCCATGGCCTTGTCGGGCGCCTTGCGTGTGAGCACCGACTCCAGCCGGGCCTCGTCGACGTCACCGTGGTGTCGGCTGTACGCCAGCAGCCTGGCGCCCGGGTCGTCGACGGCGACGGAGCGCTGGAGCGACGAACCGAGATGCTCCACTAGGGCGCCTAGCTCGACCGACACCCCAACCCCCTTTACATCTTCGACGATCGACGATCGACGATCTAGAGCAGCCTGACACTCGACGATCGTCGCTTTAGTGAGTATACTGTGATCGCCTAACGTCACGCGTCAAGAAGGCGGCCAACCAGGGTGGCCGGGCGGATCCGGGGAGCAAGCGTGGGTGTTGACGTGGCGGTGATTGGAGCCGGCGTCCACGGCTGTGCTGCGGCTGCGAGGCTGTCCGCCCGGGGTGCCAGCACCGTTGTCATCGACAAGGGTCCTGCAGCAGGCGGCCCGACCGGGAGGTCGAGCGCTATGTGCCGTGCCTACTACTCGAACCCCTTCCTAGCCCAGGTCGCGCGTGAGTCGATCGACATCCTGCGCGACTTCGAGTCGTGGTCGGGCGGCGGCTATTCCGACTATCGGACCACGGGGCTGCTCTTCCTCCACCCGCCCGAGGACGCCGCTGACCTTGGAGCCAACGCCCGCATGCTTGAGGCAGTGGGGACGCGCGTCGAGCTCCTCGAGCCGGACAGGATCGCCGACCTCGTCCCGGGAATCGATGCCTCCGGCCTTGGACCATGCGTGTGGGAGCCGCTCGCCGGCCCTGCGGACCCGAGCAGCACCACGCTTGGGCTGCTGGCGATGGCGAAAGCCGGCGGTGCGGTGACCTCCCTATACAACGCCGCGAGGCTGATCGAGTTGCGCCAAGGCGGCGGGGTGCGCCTCACGACCGATGAGGGTGTCATCGAGGCGGATCGGCTGCTCATCGCCGCCGGTCCCTGGACGCGTGAGCTCGCACTGCAGCTTGATGTCGACCTGCCGCTGACGGTCGAGCGTCACTACGTGACGACCAACGACTGGGGCACCGCAGAGCCCATCCGGGTGAGCATCGCCGACATCGTCAATGGCTTTTACCTGGTCGGTGAGGGCGCTACGCGTTTCGGTCTCGGTCAGCTCTTTGATGAGCCGGCGGTCGATCCTCATCACTTCTCCGAGCATGTGACGGCAGACGAGCAACTATGCATGGCCGGTGCTGCGGCCCGGCGCATGCCAGCCCTTATGGGAGCGCGAGCGGCTGGTGGATGGGCGAGCCTGTACGACGTCAGCCCAGACTGGCAGCCCGTGATTGGTGAGATCGCGCCGGATGTGTTCGTGGACGCGGGCACTAGCGGGCACGGCTTTAAGTTGGCTCCCGTGCTTGGTCGTCATGTGGCTGACCTCGTGCTGGATGGAGTCCCGACTCCGGGACTTGAGCAGTTCCACCCGTCACGATTCACCACCGGCACCGAGATCAAGGGCGGCTATGGCCGCGCCCGGATCCTTGGTTGAGTCGAGGCGTTAGCAAATGACATTCCACGAGGAGAGGGGTCAGCGGTGAAAGGTCCTCGCGTGGTGGTGATCGGCGCGGGCGCGATGGGCGTCTCCGCAGGTTGGCACCTCCTCCAGCAGGGTGCCGGAGACGTCACGATCATCGAGTCGGGCGAATCGCCGGCGGTGGGCACCACATTCGCGGGAGCTGGGTTCGTCGACCTCTGGTCGACCGTCTTCGACGGCCACTTCAGTCCGGAGGCGCTGCCTCTCCAGACCTACAGCATCGACCTGTACCGCCGCATTGCAGAGCGCGACAGCCAAGTTCAATTGCGCGAGCGCGGCACACTCTTCATCGCCTTGTCCGATCAAGAACAAGCCGAGACGCTCGAGCCCCTGCTCAAGCACCCCTTAGCGCATCCCAGCACGAGAGAGGTCAGCCCTCGGGAGATCCACGAACTTACTCGCCTTGTTGACGCGTCCGCCGTGCACTCCGGCGTCCTGCACGCGACGGGCATCCAAGTCGAGGCCTCGGCCGCAGTGACTGCGCTGGCCGATTGGTTCGCGGAGCTCGGGGGACGGTTGGTGACGGGGGCGACTGCGACGTCGGTCGTCGCTGGCGACGCAGGGGTTGAAGGCGTTCGGACGACCACCGACTTCTTTGAGGCCGATGCCGTCGTCCTTGCGTGTGGAGCGTGGACGAACAAGCTGTTGCAGCCGTTTGGCATTCGACTGCCGCTGGAGAGGTACGTGGCCACGCGAATCATCACGCCACCGGTGGGTGCGCCTGCTGATATGCCGACCCTGGAGATAGGTGAGTTCAGCGCGCTGTGGATGCGCGGCGCGGGATCCGCCCTGACGTACGGAAACACCGCCGGTTACCGTCCGTGGATCTCGGCTCGTGACGGTGAGCCGTCTCGGCGTCCTGAGCTTGAGGCCCTGGCCAAGGCATGTGTCGACGATGTCTCCGCACGGATGGCACGAGTCATGCCTGGCGTCGATCTGAGCGCCTCGACGTGGGTGCAGGGGACGATCTGTTACACACCGGACCGCACCTTCCTGACCGGTGCGGTCCCGGAGGTGCCGGGGCTGTTCGTGTCGGCAGGCTGCAACGAGGGCTTCGTCAGCCATGCGCCTGGGCTTGGCCGCGCGCTGGCGGATCTCGTCGTCGAGGGCGTGACCGACTTTGCCGACGTATCGCCTTACCGCGTTGACCGCTTCGGCAAGCATACGTACATCGATGAGGAGGCACTACCCGCAAGCCCGTGGGCGGCAGCGTGACCGCACCTGCGGACCGCGCCACGCGCTTCGTCGCCTCCGAGCAGTTCGCCCGGGAGTGTTACGAGTCCTGGCTCGCACCCGGCTTCGGCAAGCCCTGTGAGCCGTCAGCGCCCGTGTCGGAACCGGGCAGTGACGGCGTGGTCCTCGCTGCACGGATTCGGATGGGAATCGACGAGCCGGCGCGCGACGTCCTCGTGTTCGTGGACGCCGCGCTTCGGCTCACGACTCTCCCCACCGTGCCTGGGGTGGACCGCGAGGTGAGTGCGCGGTTCGCACCGAGCGGGTGGCCGTTGGCCACCGTGGGTATTGGCGAGGACGGAGTGGGGCAGGTGCTGCTTCGGGACGCCCCGGACGACGAGCCGCGAGGGCTTCCGACCGTTCCCGGAACGGTCGAGGAACTGTGCTGGTCTCCGGACGGCGGCCGGCTCGCGCTGCGTGTGGCCGCCCTCGGCGCCTCCCGGCCCGGTGCGCTGGGCTCGGGCAAGGTGGCGGTCACGTCCGGGGCTGAGTCGTGGCGACCCCAGGTCGTCGAGGGGATCGACGACCAGTGGCGATCGGTCTGGGTGGGTGACAGTGCCACGGGGTTTGCGCAGATCTCGCCCGCGGGAGTGACGGTGTGGGAGATGTCCTGGCTCGATGATGACCGCCTCCTGGTGCTGGTCTCCGAGGATCCGGGTGAGTCCGGTTGGTACGTCGCGGACTTGCGCATCCTGGGTACCGATGGCGCCCTCACACCGCTGTATGCCCCGGATCCGCGTCGGCAACTGCACGCGGCCGTCAGCTCGCCCTCGGGCACTCACGTCGCCGTGATCGAGTCGAGGAGCTCGGATCGGGGCATGGTCGCCGGTGATGTGCTCCTGCTCGCGCTCGGTGACTCACTCCACCCGCCATCGGCCCTGCGGCTGGATCTTGGCTTTGATGCATCGGACCTCGCGTGGACCCCGGACGGCCGCTTGTTGATCGCAGGACTTGCGGGTACCACCTCGCTGATCGCGTCTTGGACATCCACGCACGGCGTGGTCCGGGAGTGGGAGACCTCGTCTACCTGGGACGACGTAGCTCCGACGATCGCGCTCACGTGCGATGGATCAGCACTGGTGGTAGAGACTTCGTTCACCACCGCTCACCGGCTGATCCGTGTGAGAGGCGGGCAGGCGCACGTCCTCGTCGACTTCGCGCACGAAGGCTCGAGGCGCGCCGTGGCGGCGACGGCCGGCGACACTACCCAGGAATGGGCTGCGCCGGACGCCCGCGTTATCCAGGGCATTTTGTGCCTTCCTCGAGGGGAAGGGCCATTCCCGCTGGTGATCCAGGTGCACGGCGGCCCCGTCTGGGCTGCTCGTTCGGAGTGGGACATGCTCGGGCACCCGTATACGCGAGTACTCGTGGCCGCCGGGTACGCGGTCCTTCATCCCAATCCGCGCGGCAGCTTCGGCCGCGGCCAAGACCACATCGACGCCCTGTTCATCGACCCGGGATTCGCCGACGAGGGTGATTTCAGGGCTGCGATCGACCATCTGGTCGCTCAGGGCGTAGCGGATCCAGATCGAATCGCTGTCGTCGGGCTCAGCTACGGCGGCCTGACCGCAGCATGGCTCGCCACGCGGTGGCACGACCTCGGTGCTGCCGTGGCGTTGTCCCCGGTGACTGACTGGGTGTCGCAGCACTGGACGAGCAACATCCCCTGGTTCGATGAACACTACCTCGATGCAGATCCGCGCGACCGCACCGGTCGATACGTGACGCACAGTCCGCTCACGCATACCGTGGGGATGTCGACGCCGACGCTGCTCATGGCGGGGTCGCTTGACGACTGCACTCCACCGAGCCAGGCCACCGAGTTCTACAACGCCGCGCGCGACGCGGGGGTGCCGACCGCGCTCGTGATCTACCCGGAGGAGGGCCATGGCGTGGCCGACTTTCCGGCTCTCCTCGACTACACAGCTCGCATCCTTGACTGGCTTGTCAGGCACGTCCCGCCTGACGGCTGGTCACCCGATCACCACCACGAACCCAGGAGAGCATCATGAGGTCATTGATGATGAGGCGGATCGCAGCGGGTGCGGTCGCGCTGTTGGCGCTGAGCGCTTGCGCGTCCGGTGAGGCTGGTGACCCGAGTCCCTCGGTCACCGTTGAGGACGGAGGCGACCTCTCGCCCCAGGTTGTTCGCCCGGAGCTGAGAATTGCCCTGGCCGAGAAGGTGGTGACCCAGGACGCTGATCTAGTGGCTGACTTCCCGAGCCTGCAAGTGCTCTCCCTGCGCTCCGGCACGCTGTTTCGGCTGAGCGCCGACGGGTCCGAGATCTTGCCGTACCTGGCCAGCAAGGGCAGTTTCTCCGACGACAGGACATCTTTCGTGGCGACGCTGCGCTCGGACATCAAGTTCGCCGACGGTAGCCCGATCACCGCGGAGGACGTCGTCGCGACCTTCGAGCGGTCGATGAAGAACGAGGCCAACATCAACATCGGCGACTTCACGCCCATCACGTCTGTCACGGCCAGCGGTCAGGACATCACATTCACGTTTGATCGCCCGTACGCCTCGTTTCAGGCGCTCGCCGCTACCTATGAGATGGCCATCCTGAAGGCCTCGGAGATCGCACCGGACCTGAGTATTCCCGAGGTGCCGACCTCATCGGGCCAGTACTCCCTGTCCTCCGGCTCAGTCACCGGCAATTCCTTCGCGTTGACACGCAACCCTCACTCCCCGCTCGACCTGCAGCCGTCTGTCGAGAAGCTCTCCTTCAGTGTCGTCGGCGACAGCGCGGGTCGGCTGGCGCAGCTCAAGGGCGACCAGGTCGATGTCGCGTTGGAGATCGATCCCTCTGCGGTTCAGGCAATTGATCCATCGCTAGCGTCCGTCGGGTCCTCCACTTTCCTCACCTACAACATGGTGATGAACAACCAGGCAGGCATCACCAAGGACCCGAAGGTCCGACAGGCAATTTCCCTCGCGATCGACAGGCAGCGCATCGCCGATGTGGCCTGGGGAGGTCTGGCCAAGCCCAACGCCGAGTTCTTCGCAGCCACGTCGCGCTGGTCCTCGGGTCAGGGGACCGTCACCGCCGACGTCGAGCGCGCGAAGTCGCTGCTTGCAGGCACAGAGTGCGCCAACGGCTGCTCACTCAAACTGCTCGCGTCCGGAGGCAGTGACACCGATCAGCGGACCGCGGTGATCATCCAGGACAGCCTCAAGCAGATCGGGATCGAGGTCACAATCGAGACCCTCGACACAGCCAGCATCAACGATCGGTTGTTCAATCTTGATTTCGAGGCGAGCCTCAACTTCGTCGGCAGCCTGGTCGACGAGGCCGACCTGCTGACGAAGTACTGCTTCGACTACGACTACGGGCTGCTCTCGTGCTTCTCGGGCAACGCCAACACGTCAGAGACTGAGGCGCTCGTCTCTGCGACACAACTCGGTCAGAGCGATGAAGCGCTGAGGGCGGCTGCCGACGACGTGACCGAGTATTTCCTGGAGACCATGCCGTTCGTGAATCTCGCGGACTACGCCATCACGGGCGTGGCTAGAGCCGATGTGGCGCCATACTTCTCGATCGGGAGAACGCTGCAGATGCAGATCGCAGCGTTGAAGCCGTGACAGGGGGAGACTTCGTGGAGGCAGAGCCCTTCCGCAGCCTGACTCGCGACGAGTACCTCTCTCCCGAGGTACTCGAGCGGGAGACGCAACTGATCTTCCAGCGCCAGTGGACCTATGCGGCGCACGTGTCTCAATTGCGCTCCGCGGGTGACTTCGTCACGCTGCGGATCGGTTCGCAGCCGGTCCTCGTCGTTCGCGGCGCCGATGGGGCCCTGAGCTCCATGGCCAACGTATGCCGCCACCGTGGTTCGCTCATCGAGGAGCGCGAGTTCGGCTGCGGTATCTCACAGCTCGTCTGCCCCTACCACCAGTGGGCGTACGACCTCGACGGAACTCTGCGCGGTGTGCCGGGGCCCACGCGGGGCATGGATCTCGAAGGACTGCGGCTCAAGGAGTACGCCGTCGTGGAGTGGAACGGCCTCGTCCTCATCAACCTCGATCGAGGCGCGCCTTCGCCGGCGCCTCTGCTCGACGGCCTTGCCGGCGATGAGTTCGCGGCGTTCGATGTTGCGCGGGCGAAGATCATTGCCGTCCACGACATCGAAGTCGCGGCCAACTGGAAGCTGGTAGTCGAGAACTACAGCGAGTGCTACCACTGCGCTGCCAACCACCGCACGCTCGTGGGAGTGATGGACCTTCGCCAGATCTTCGCCGACGGGGCAGGCGACGTCGGTCCGGCACCTCGTTTCCTGCCCGGAGCTCTGGAGCCCGCAGGTGGTGCCCGCACCATCTCTGTGGACGGGAACTACGTCTCTCGTCGCCTGCTTCTTCGCGAGGGACTCGACCCCGCGGACGCGCCACCCAGCGCTGGTTTCGGCCTTCACCCGGCTCTCACGTGGGCACAGTTCTGGCACGACTACGGGATCGTTCACACCGTGCGTCCGATCACGGTCGAGACCGCTCAGTTCACGACGACATTCTTCGTCCACGAGGATGCGGTCGAGGGTCGCGACTACGAGGTGGCTGACGTCACGAAGGCCTGGGATGTCACT
>Ga0164292_10005683_pt1 | contig 10213 bp, 9 predicted proteins | sample GEODES117metaG_FD_111486 | JGI IMG/M metagenome (GOLD analysis project Ga0164292, IMG submission 111486) | Eutrophic lake water microbial communities from Lake Mendota, Wisconsin, USA - GEODES117 metaG | ecosystem: Environmental > Aquatic > Freshwater > Lake | place: USA: Lake Mendota, Wisconsin... | reverse complement strand
TGGAGCCAGTAGCTATTATGGCTACATCATTTCCTTCTCTCAATGTAATTGATTTACCTACTTCGAATTCATAATTCGCGTGATAGACGAGTTTGTCTCCAGGCGCACCAGTTAGCCGAATGAATACCGGACCCGTTAGAAGAGCTGCTGCTTCCGTACACTTCACAACTTCTACACAATCTGCTGGAGATAGAATGGTGATATTGGGAATTGCGCGAACAATAGCTAAATCTTCTAATCCGTAATGAGAATTTCCGAGAAACCCCATCGAGAGTCCGCTCCCAATAGCCACCAGTTTGACGTTTAATTGCATGTACCCTAAATTCATTCGAATTTGCTCGCATGCGCGCATTGTTATAAACGGAGCAAATGAAGAAGCAAAAGGGATCAGTCCTTCCTTTGCTATTCCAGATGCCACACCAACCAAGTTTTGCTCAGCAATACCAACATTTATAAATCGATTTGGAAAATTAGACTTGAACCTATCAAGTCCAGAAGAATTTCCCAGATCAGCAGACAAAGCAATTAGATCTGGAAAATCTTCAGCCAAAGCGAGAATTGTTTGTCCATACACAGCACGTGGACCCATCTTGGCCCAAACTCTAATTTCATTTTCAGAAAAATCAATCACTTTGTCTCCTTCAGGCTCAACAATGCACTCTCGTAGTGGGTTTTTGTCAGCCTGCTATGGTGCCATTGGTTGTTATCTTCCATGAAGTCCACCCCCTTCCCCTTGATAGTTCGAGCTAAAATTAGGGTAGGACCTTCTGAATACGATATCGCCGAAAAAGCCTTATAAATCTCCTCGAGTGAATTTCCATCCACCTTAAGTACTGACCATCCAAAACTTGACCATTTTGAATTCAAATTCTCATAATTGGAAGCTTGGATTATTGGCCCATCGCTTTGAAATCCATTAGCATCCACGATAGCGACTAAGTTTTTCAACTTTAATTCTGAGGCATTCATTGCCGCTTCCCAGACAGATCCTTCATTACATTCGCCATCGCCCATTAAGACAAAAACTCTGTGCTTAAGCCCCTTAAACGTGGCAGCCCAAGCTAGTCCAATTCCTAGTGAAAGTCCGTGGCCTAAACTGCCATTGGAAGACTCGATTGCATTGTCTAAATTCATTATTGGGTGTGCGATAAATTCACTTTCGTTTTGCATAAAGGATGAAGCATCCTCTTCGCTGATTAAGCCCACCTCTCTCAAAGTAGCGAAGAAACCGAGCACACCATGACCTTTACTTAAAATAAATCTGTCGCGATCCACCCAATCAGTCTGATTTATTCTGTATTTGAGTTCGTGCCCGTAAAGATATGCCAATAGATCTACTAATGACAGCCCTCCGCCTAGATGTGTGCTTTGGCCGGACTCATAGCTCATCTTTAAAACTCGAGTTCTAATTTTTAACGCTAGATCTGTAAGGCTATCTATATTCATCGCATCGATCCATCAACATTAATAATTGAACCAGAAATGTATGAAGATTCGTTTCCAACCAAGAAAGAAACAAGATCCGCTACCTCGCTTGCCTCTCCGAATCTCCCCATAGGAACACGAGATAACATGTTACTTTTAGCTTTCTCTTCCATTGAATTCAACATATCCGTATCAATCAACCCAGGGGCTATTGTATTGACCCTGATTTTTTTGTCTGCTAATTCCATTGCTAATACTTCACAAGCGTAAGAAAATGCCGATTTACTTGAACCATATGCAACCATTCCAGACTGCGCTCTATAGGCTGTTACTGAGGAGATGTTAACAATGGAACCTCCGCCGGTCCTTACCATCAATTTAGAAACAGACTGCGTTAACAAGAATGGCCCAAAGAAATTTGCTTCAAATATCTCTCGCAAATTACTCGCCCCGGTCATGTGAATAAGTGAACCAGAAGGAGCTCCTGCATTGTTAACTAAAATGTCAATTTTTAACTTTTGACTAGTTAGATACTTAATCAAATGCACGATCGTGTCATTGTTCGTCAAATCAAACTTTTGCGTATCTACAGTTATCCCAAAGTTTCTAGAAAGATTTTTAGTTTCTTCAATAAAACTTTCATCGATTTCTCTGGTGAGTGTGATCAGATTACATCCTTGACTAGCGAGTTTTCTTATTATGGCAAGCCCAATTCCTCTATTTGCACCAGTTACAATTGCCAATTTATCTTTCAAGGGCAGTTGAATTGAACTGGAAGGCATTTCAAACCTCTCTATAGATCGGGCCTCGCGAGTGCACCCCTTCAAGCAGACCATAGTCTAGCGCCAGCAAAGTATTTCCTTTAGGAAATGGTGCGGGGATGTTTTGAGCGTAATATGCGCGAACTTGGGGAATTTGGTAATAGTACTCAACAAGCCTCATACCCAAGATACTTGCGAGGCCCTTTTTTAGATCCTTGTCGTAAATGAAGAGATCCACAGAGTTTTGAGAGAATTTCGCCCCTAATTTTAATTCTAATCTTTCTATCAATTCGCCAAATTCCAGTAAATACTCCTCAAATTCACCTTTAGTCTCAAGGAACTTAGAAAAGTCCATAAATTCCAACGAAGGTAAACCAGTCTCACCATCAAATGGGATCAAACTCTCTACTAGAAGTTCAATTGACCCTAGATACGGGTGTTTTGCAGACTTTTCATGACTGCTCATTTATGGACGAAACCTCTCTTTTATTCTCGCTGCAGTTCTTAGTGCTAATGCTTGAATAGTAGCGGTGGGATTTACTGAACTTGAAGTAACAAAAACACTCGAATCCGCAATGAATAAATTCTCACAATCGTGAACCTCACCCCATTTGTCGGTAACTGAGGTTGCTGGATCGTCTCCCATGCACGCTGTTCCCATGAGATGCCATCCGGTTTCACGAACAGGACCAAAAGCTTTTGTAGTGGATGCACCAGAAGCAATTAGCACCTCCCGTGCCCTATTTATTCCAAAGGCCATACATCGCTTTGTATTTTCTCCAAGTGTGTATGTGACTTTAGGTGCGGGGATGCCATTAGAATCCTTCAAAATTGGATCTAGCACTACACGATTCGATAACTCGGGTAAATCTTCAACAATAATAGATAAGTGCGCAGTGTGAGAGTAACGCTTTCTCACCGATTCATGATGATTATTGCCCCACTCTAAAGTTTTTTGGAGTTGATATGAGCGGGTTGCTTCTGACAAACTTGGACCTCTAAGTGCCTGCATGGTAAAGCCCCGAACAAATCCGCGTGTGGGTGAAGATTCAGCAAACTCATGACTTGAAATAGAACAACCCTGTGGACCTAGGTGAGAATCAAGATTTTCTTCAAATATTCCTTCAACATAAGCCAATGGGTGCAGCATTAAATTTCGACCCACTAAATCTTTACTATTACCTATTCCATTTGGATTTAAGTCAGACTTTGAGTTAAGTAAAATTCTAGGAGTACCAACTCCGTTGCACGCAATTACTGTAAACAATGATCTAATTTCAAGTTCTTTCCCATTTCGATCAAAGTATTTAACCCCGATGGCTTGATTGAACTCATTTACGAGTATTTGACTCACTCGGCAACCAGTTTGTAGCTGAACTTTATTTCGCAAGGCATATGGCCAGTGTGAGACATCTGCACTAGATTTTGCGCCTTGAGGGCATCCAAGATTGCAAGGTCCAAGATTGATACAAGGTTCATGGTCTCCAAATTTGCGTGTGGCGATAGCGCTGTATGCCGGCCACCAGTGCCAATCCATGGAATTAAATCCCTTGGCGAGTTTCTCACCCATTTTTCCAATAGGTACAGGTGGTAGCAAGTTTTTTATCGCCGGATAGGCCGGATCACCCTCTAGTCCAGCTACAGCTGTGAACTTTCTATTCAATTCATAAAATGGCTCCAACTCGGCATAAGAGATCGGCCAATCTTCGGCTATTCCATCCACGCTTTTGACTTTAAAATCTGATGGATGGAAGCGAGGGTAGTGTCCAGAAAAAAGCACTGTACTTCCACCAACTGCATTGTAGTTGGCGACTGCTATTGGAGACTCATCGCAGTTAATTGGGTAGTCCTCTTTCAATTTCCGGACATTTGGATTCGGATTGAATTCGCTCCACCTAAAAGTTTCCCAATTTGATTTAGTGCTTGGAAGGTTATTGACATTTGGAAAGTCACCTTGCTCTAAGCAAATTACATTTATATCAAAGTCTGACAAATACGCAGCTACAGCGGAGCCGCCAGCTCCCGCACCTACAATCACTACGTCCCAAATCTCAGACATGACTACCTATTACTTTTAGGTAAGTATTTTTCTAGTAAGTCAGGAATGGCGATTAGCATCTCAGCTTCGCAGGCTACCTCTCCATTCGTGATACCTACCCCCGTTCCCCTTGCTATTCCTCGGTTCCAAGACAAAACTCTTGTTGATATCTCGAATTTGTCTCCTGGAAGTACTTCTTTTCTAAATCTAACTGTATGAGATAGTGCATGTGTCACTTTTCCCTTTAAACCGGGCAAAGTAGTGATTGCAACTGTCAGCATTTGAGCTAGTGCTTCAAGTTGTAGTGCACCTGGCATGTTCGGACCCCCAGGAAAGTGACCTGGGAAGTACCACTCATTCATAGTGAGGTTTTTGAATCCTTTTGCGGAAACACCCGGAATGACTTCTTCAACAATATCTATCATCAAGAATGGGTATCTGTTTGGTTGATACTCTTGCAATGCCACGCTATCTAGAAACATTGCTTGCTCATGATCCATGTCCCAAATTATGCACTATCTGATCGAAATAATCCTGCTCAAGACAATTGGCAAGTCGTAACCATCCCAGTGGATATCGATATCCAAGGCCGAACCCATTGGAACCAATCGGTCAATACCCTTAAGAGCATCACCCTGCGCAAGCTTTATCAACTCATCCTTGTTTACACCAAAATATGTTGCTGTTTGAAACTTTCGAGTAATTAGATTGCCGAGCGAAGAGAGACTTTCTAGTCTGATTTCGAAGAAAGTTCCATAACGATTCCGAATATCTGTGAAACCTACATTAAAGTCGTCGGCTTGAATTCTACTAATCAAACTGTTCGCAATTTCAAAATTCAAAAAAGGTTGACTCTCATCAACAGATAGGAGGCACAAATCAAGAAATTTCTGCATACGGGAAGAATCCTCAATTAGATATTTAGCCTCAACTACATTTTGAACAACAGACCAAAATTTAGTTTTTGCAAATTCTGTTTCTTCATTTTTCCCAACCCAAACTACTGTTCTAGGAGATGAACATGCATTCTGATCGAAAATGTATGCATCATTGTAAAAACGTTCAGCCAAAATTTGTAGTTTTGAGTCATCTAGATCAAGAATTGAACGAGAATCAATTATACTGAATGAGTACTTATCGATAAAGCAAACATCAACTGCGTGTAAAGGTTTGTTTAAACTTAAAACCTCTTGAACCGTTCTATCACCTCCCCAGATAATTCGAGCATCTGCAATCTGGGAGATTTGCTGAGTAATGTCGGTCTCCTTAGAGTACCTAACAAAGACATTTGAATTTCTGATTTCCATAAATTCAGAAATTGAGGTAACGGTGTCAAAATGTTTAAAGAAAAAATCCTCTTGCGGGAATTGTTTTGAAGGAAGACGAACTACATTTGAATTTCCTGCCAATAAAGAAAACGCGAATGAAAATGCAAAATTAATTGGAACATTAGAAGGTGCTATGTGAAATACAACACCCCGCCCCTTACGTATCTCTGAATTAGAGTATTGGGAGCGGATCTTCCTTAAACTAGAACTTCTACACCAATACGCAAACGCAACCACGTCGCCGTGCTCGCGGCATTCAGAATCTTTAAGAATTGATTCAGAGAGTGAAGTAAGGAATTTGCAAGCGTTTTCATTAAACAGAATTGAAGTATTGCCCTGGACTGTCTTATCAAAATTACCAGAAATGATCGAAAGCTCAGGCAAACTGGCTTGAGTAAGTGTCACTGCAACCTCGAATCTCTGCGCTCTTAAGTCGCCCGTCAACCTTGAAATACTTACCAAATCGCCCACAGCTACAACCTTCTTCACCAAAAATTCTCCCAGTATCTTCAGTGATAATCGAATGTCCCGGGTAGCTTGATGGCAAAACCGACAAAACTTGTATCAATCCACTTTCCCCTAAATCCGCTATTGAAAAATCTTTCCCTCTCCGGACTAGTATTTCGTTAAAAGCGGATGTATGCAGGTACCCTTCTTCACATTCTAGATAAATTGAACCTGTCTGTTCTACCATTCCATAATAATTAATAGAAGCACGTACGCCAGCTACCCTTTGAACCGTATCGTTAAAATCTCCACTGGATACTTGTTGCTCAGTTAGCTTTTTCCAACCGCCTCCGTGGATCAATGTTGTTTGGCTGAGGTCTAAGCGAACATTGTTCTCAAGCAACTTCAGTATGAAATGTTCCCAGATTATTGAAGTAAAGCCGTAGGCAAGTGTGTCAATCTTGGAACTTTGGCTAGCAAATTCTTCAATTGCGGCCATATTTAAAGACATATCCTGGTTAAGTGCGAATGTAATGGGCCTCCCAAACATTGAGAAGCCCAAAATCCCAGCGCCCCTTGCCGAGAATTGGTTGCGGTCTTTCACCACTTCGGGACTATCAATAACCAATAATGGAGCACGCTCAATTTTGACTCTTTCTGTCACAATACGCGCCAAAGTCTTGCTCTGATTGATGGAGTTTTCTTTGTCAAGGTAAATTCTTGAAGGCAATTGGCCTGAAGTCCCAGAAGAGTTCATGGTCTTAGTGACATTCTCTAATTGCACTGAGACTAGCTCTAAATGCTTAAACAAACCAACAGGAATAAAAGGTATTTCAGTAAAACTTTTTGCTGAAACAGCGAAATTACTCATGCGAGACAAAATTTTATTGTATGGCGCACATGCAGCAAGGTGATGTTCGGTGAGTTTATTAAAGTATTCAATCTTCAACTGATTCCGCGATTCATAGTTGCTGGCATCATTCCAATTTACGATGTAATTGTTGAGATCTAAGTCATTTGGCAATTCTAGGCCTCAACTTCTTCCAGTAGATTTGCGTAAAGTACTTTTCCTGAATCATTTCGTGGGATAGATTTGATTGCTATTGTTGAAAATGCAGTTAAAGGAAGTTTATATAAACTTTTAACGTAGTCGTTAATTTTTTGCAACATTTCAACTTCTGTTGTGAAAATTAGTAACCTGTCATTTTTTTGCTGACAAATACACGTAAATCCCGCCTGACTAAGGGCGTGTTCTATGTCATCTAAACTTGTTCGAACTCCAAATAACTTTACAAATCTACTTTTTCTACCTGTTATGAAAAATAAACCGTCGCTATCCACGTAGGCCAGGTCTCCTGTGTCTAGGCTCCCATTATTGTTATCAGGCGAATAGAGATCCTCCAGGCGTTCTGCGTATCCTAAACAAACATTTGGGCCTAGGTACCTAAGTTCACCAGGTTGAAATGGCGCTGAAATCTCTTCACCAACCTCATCAACGAGAACAATTTCACCCTTAGGAATTGGTCTTCCAATGCTCTCTGGATTTCCTTTGATGAGCCTGTGAGGCAAGACCGAAATTCGAGCCGTAGCTTCTGTCTGCCCGTACATCACTGTAAACGTACCGCCAATCCCATCAACCAATTCAAAGATTTCCAACACTTTTTCTCGACTTAACTTCCCGCCCGCCTGAGTGAACTTCTTGAGACTGCTTTCTGATACGAATTTTGAATTAAACTTACTAAGTACTTCATATGTAAATGGAACGCCCCCCATGGATGTTGCCTTTGTCTTTTTGGCGTAATCCCAAAATTCACGACTTGAAATTGGATATGAGTTCATGATTAAGGTTGCACCAATTTGTAAATGTGTATTGATTATAGAAAGTCCATAAGAATAATTCATGGGTAAAGTCGTGATTACTCTATCGCTTGCCTCAAGACTCAACGCCTCAACAATAGAGGAAGTATTTGCCTCAAGATTCTTCTTTGAGATCCTTATCAGTTTTGGATTCCCAGTTGAACCGGATGTCGTTAGTAGAAGAGCCAATGATGAAGGTAAATTCAAGTTGGACGTCGAGCTGAGCAGATTGTAGGTGTTGAAAATTTGCTGTTGGCTGTGACTTAGAGAAAAATTAGTCGTAGCGTTCAACGGTGCCCATATATACTTTGGCTTGTATTTTGACGCCAGATCCAAAAGATAATCTTCGCCCAGATCTTGAGACAGCATTAGTGCTACACAGCCCCTTCTTATTGCTGCTAAGTAGCAAACCAAAGAATCTAAATCATTCGCTCCCAGGATAAACACTAATTCCGATGTATCTAAAAATTCTTCAAAATCTCGTACCATCTCCTCAAGCTCCAGATAGGTAACGTATGAAAAGTCATCCGAATACACGGCGATACAATCTGCAAACGAGTGGAAATTCTTAAACATTTCCATAATTCGATTTAAAGATCTAACTCATATTTTCTTAGAATTTCTTTTCCCTTTTCGAATGATGCAAAATCAATTACGTCATCCATCTCAATGAGAATATCAAATGCATTTTCTAATGCCGTTATCAGACTCATGTGACCAATTGAATCCCAAGCATCTATGCTTTGATAGGCAAAATCTTGACTCAAATCACTTACGCCTACTGAGAATGTTTCAACAAATACCTCTTTGTACTTTTCTAAATCTGACATTTTTCCCCCACCGAAATCGAAATTCTTAGTGATTAAATTTGCAAAAGGATCCCTAGGGATAAGCCTATCCTAAACTCCAACATGCGCAAAAGACATTTCCGCTTGGAGTGCAGTAGTTTCACACGATGAGTATTCCGTTCATTCGAGATTTTGCCAGTAGGCATAAGTTTCAGTCGGAACATCGTCAAGAGTTCAAAACAGACCCTCTCAATTCTCAAAGAAACACGCAAAAAAGCCGGAGTAGCAATTGACCCCTTGGGCTTCATGTCAAATGAGTAGCAATCCAAGACCAAAAGCAGTCCATAAGTTGATATGACTTTTTTTCATTTTCGCAAAATCGTCTTTGTACAGAGATTACTCAAGGTATTGAAGATTTTTTGGCTATGAGTGGTTAAGGGATTTTTGTCGGTTCTTCTTGCGAAGACGAAACAATTGATTAACAACGTTTGACTTCTGGGCCCGACCCAGTCTTCGTGGGATAATCGTGGTACCCGTAGTCTTAGAAAGTCAGGTCATCGGAAAGTTCATTGGTGGAAATGGACTCTTTTGACATCCTGTACAAATCGATGATCAGCCGCATCAGTATTCAATATCAACTGATTAAGCGCATGGTCGGTCAATCAGTCTTTAACACCTAACAAATCTTGACTATAGAAGTCTTATGGATTTTTAGGTAAAGGTCGCTATCGATGAATGAAAAATTCATTGGGATTCTAAGCCCTTAAGCAGTTTGAAATTGAGGCGGTTGTATTGAGAGATGAACCATTTCTCATTTGCCTAACGAGCAAGTCGCAATGATAATTATTGCCATAGCTCTGCGGCCTACTGTGATTCTGCCGGAAGTGACTCCTCAGCGCTGGGCAAGAAAAACTAATTTTATGTGGCGGAAATTTCTTCGTCACACCTGAATTCACTTCTATGTTATGAGAGTGTTTCTTTCGCAAAGTCAGGTCTCGCCGGACTGACTAACATCTCACAATCCCAATTACTCATGTTAGGACTATAGGATCCCAGCCCCCTTCTGAATTTCAAGTCAGGGTTGACTGTGCGGACCAACATTTTGTATCTAAGGGTCCTCTTCGGCCTATAGCTCAGTCGGTAGAGCAACGGACTTTTAATCCGTGGGTCGACGGTTCGAGCCCGTCTGGGCCCACAGTTCTTTTTAAGGTGACACGCATAAGTTTTATGTTGATTTACGCGTGAAAATGACTAAATATGACCATTCAAATCTTGACTAGTCAGTTAGCCCTTACCCAGCAGTTTGCCCGACGTGATGTTCTATGTTTTCAGTTGAGAAATTCAGCTGGAGATTCATCTCGGCCTTCTTCCTCTGAAAATCAGGGGTAACGGTCGCATACCTGCGGATCTTTTCTTTGTAGGGGTTCCCCTATTCACAGAAGAGATTGTTCGCTCCGAACAGCTGCGGAATCGGTAGGCAACCTTTGTGCGGGAAGGTTGATTGTGTAATGTCTTTGTCGCTTGAACAGTTCAATCAACAGGTGGTGCACCGATGACGGTGATTCGAAG
>Ga0164292_10005682_pt1 | contig 10214 bp, 9 predicted proteins | sample GEODES117metaG_FD_111486 | JGI IMG/M metagenome (GOLD analysis project Ga0164292, IMG submission 111486) | Eutrophic lake water microbial communities from Lake Mendota, Wisconsin, USA - GEODES117 metaG | ecosystem: Environmental > Aquatic > Freshwater > Lake | place: USA: Lake Mendota, Wisconsin... | reverse complement strand
TAGCTCTTCGGCATGTTGGGCAAAATCTTCGGCATTTGTGCCAATTTTCACTAAACCCATGCTACCATAAGGGTGAACTACATCTCTGATAGGAGTGGAAATGACCGGCTTTGCGGCAGCCAGGTATTCGGGTGTTTTGGTGGGACTGATGTAGCGGGTAGATTCATTAATGTGAAATGGGATCAAGGCGATGTCCCATCTGGAGATGCATGATGGAAGTTGCTGATAATCAATTTGCCCGATATATGAAATATTGGTGGCCCTGGGCAACTCATCGGCATTTATTTTAACAACCGGACCGATCAGCTCAATCAGCCATTCCGGATGTTTTCTAGCCAAATCTGCGATCAGCCGGCTGTCAAATCGCTCGTCGATGACCCCAAAAAAACCAAGCTTTACCTGTTTTTTTGAAGAGTTGTATTCAGACCTAATTTGTCGGGCTTTTCCAAAATGTTTTTTATCGATGCTGCTCGGAAAGGGATAAATATTGCTGTGGAATTGCTTTTTCGAATCGAAAAGCGAAGCACCACCAGTAAACACCAGATCTGCTTTTTTGAATAATTTTTTCTCGAGTATGCTGATATTTTCCGGTGCGAATTTAAAGGCCGACAATTCATCCATGCAATCGTATATGATCAATTGCGGATGGAGGTGTTCGGAGAAGGACAGAGCCATAGGCGTATAATACCAGAAAATGAATTCAGCCATGTTTTGAGAAGCCAAGAGTCGGTCCAACAGCTCTTTTTGAAGATCAGACTGCTCCTCACAACTGAGTCCGGCGGGTAAGTGAGGCACAATCACCGACAAGTTTTTCTGAATATTTTCTAAACTGAGGTAGGCCCTGTTCTGGGCATCGAAAATGGGTTCCTCAACGAAATACGTGTTAAAGTGTTTGGCCAGCCGACTCAGTAATTGCTGTGGTCGCTGGAATACAAAATTCCACCGCAGGTGAGAGAAACATAAAAGATTTTTGGGGAGGTATGGATGAGGTTTGGGTTTTATCCTATTGATTTTTAATCGAGATGCTTGCATAATCTTGTATTAAAGGGTGAACCTTTAATAAACATTGATCAACAAGAATCGTTTGACCATGGGTTTTAATGTCCCTGGCCGCTCTACATATCAGGATTTTTCTTCCCAGATGGTTATCAAATGCACTAAACTTTCTACTGCTTTCTCCATATCTTGAACCGATACCCATTCTAACTTGCTGTGGAAAGCATGTTCGCCGGCAAAAATATTGGGGCAGGGTAAGCCCATAAAGGATAATCTGGAGCCATCTGTTCCGCCACGGATACTTTGCAGTTTGGGTTCGAGTCCGGCTCTGCGAATGGCTTCCAAACCAAATTCTACTACCGCGGGATGCTGATCCAGGATTTTTTTCATGTTTCGGTATTGTTCCTTTACCTGGAGTTCATACTGACTTTTAGGGTAGGTGCTCATCACCTTTCTGGTAATTTTTTCCAATAAAGACGCATGATTTTGAAGGCCCTCTTCCGTAAAATCGCGAACAATGAACTCCAAAGTTGCTTCCTCCACGGTACCGCGTATGGCCACCGGATGTAGAAATCCTTCTTTGGCTTGCGTACTTTCGGGGCTCAATCTCACTTTTGGTAATTGAGCGATAATTTCGGCTGCAATTTTCAAGGCACTTTCCATTTTCCCTTTGGCAAATCCGGGATGTGAGCTGATGCCTCGAATGGTGATGAGGATACCATCGGCCGAAAAGGTTTCATTTTCGAGCGAACCCAGCGTTTCCCCGTCTACAGTATAAGCAAAATCAGCGCCTAATTTTTTAAGGTCAACTTTATCTACACCTCTTCCAATTTCTTCATCAGGAGTGAATAAGATCTTCAGTGTACCGTGTTTTATTTCGGGATGATGGACCAAGAAATTCACCACATCCATAATTTCGGCTAAGCCGGCCTTATTGTCGGCTCCCAAAAGCGTGGTTCCGCTGGCGGTGATGATGTCATTGCCAATTTGTGACTGCAGATCTGGATGTTCATTCAAACGTAAAACCTGACTTGGATCATCGGGCAGCACGAGATCTTGACCCTGATAGTTAGGGTGGATGATGGGTTTCACATCCTTGCCGCTACAATCGGGCGAAGTATCCATATGAGAACACAAACAGATCACCGGAACCGATTTATTGGTATTTGCCGAAAGGGTGGCATATACATAGCCATGTTCATCTAAATGCGCATCAGCAATGCCCATTTCTAGCAATTCTTGCACCAGCAGGCGCCCCAAATCTTTTTGTTTTTCAGTAGATGGACAGGTATTTGTATAGGGATCTGATTGTGTGTCGATCCTTACATATTTCAGAAATCTGTCTGATGCTGTGTAGTTATAATTTTTTAGTGCTTCCATACGCTCTCCCGGAAGGTAAATTTAAAATAAATGTCTACCTTTTACTAAGCTGATTTTACACAGCTAAATAGTCAACAAATAATATCTTTGATCGTATGAAAAAAATCTTTTTGCTCGGATTTGCTGTTCTGTTCGGACTGAATTTGCATGCCCAGCTGACCCCATTTGAACGCGATCCGTATCAAAATACCACCGCAACATATGCAGAAGCAATCACTTATTATCAGCAATTGGACGAAAAGTTCGAACAGTTAAAACTGATCACTTGCGGGCCAACAGATAGCGGCAAGCCGCTACACCTTGCGGTTTTATCAAAAAATATGGTTTTTGACCCGGTCAAACTTCGTCAGCAAAATAAACGGATTATCCTCATTAACAATGGTATCCATCCCGGTGAACCGGAAGGTATTGATGCCAGTATGATGCTGGTACGTGATCTGCTTAAAAGCAAGAGCCTGCCCGATAATGTGGTTTTATGCTTTATCCCTATCTATAATATTGACGGCAGTCTGAACCGATCTTCCACCTCCAGGGCTAACCAGAATGGTCCACAAGCCTATGGGTTCAGAGGAAATGCTCAAAATCTTGATTTAAATCGCGATTTCATCAAAACAGACTCTAAGAATTCCCGCTCTTTTCAGGAAATATTCAATGCCTGGCAGCCGGATATTTTCATCGATAATCATACCAGTAATGGTGCCGATTATCAGTATGTGATGACTTTGATTGATACGCAACAAGATAAATTGAGCCCCATTTTGGCAGATTTCATGTCTAATAAACTCACGCCGGCCATCTTCAAACAAATGAAAGCAGCTGGTTGGGAAATGACACCTTATGTTGATCATATTAAAGAAACCCCCGATGAAGGAATCCGTGCTTTTTTAGAGATTCCTCGTTTTAGTACAGGTTATGCTGCGCTTCATCAAACCATTGGATATGTTCCTGAGACACACATGCTCAAGCCCTTCAAACAAAGGGTGCAAGCTACTTACGCTCTCATGCAAACTTTCATCAACTATACTGAGGAGCATGCAGCAGAAATAGGAATGGTAAGAAAGAAAGCGCTGGAGGCAGCCAAACAACAAAAAGAATTTGCATTGAGCTGGAAATTGGATGAGAGCAGGGTAGATAGCTTTGAATTTAAGGGGTATGAAGCCGGCCGCAAGCCCAGCGAGATCAGTGGAGAGCCCCGCTTATTTTATGATCTAACGAAACCTTATCAAAAAAAGATTGCCTGGTTTAAACATTACCAATCTACATTAACTGTAACTGCACCATCAGCATATATCATTCCGCAAGCTTGGCAAAAAGCTATTGATTTGTTGAGATTGAACGGCGTACAGCTCGAAAGATTAAAAAAAGATACACTGATGAATGTGGAGATGTATTACATCACCGATTATAAAAGTCCGGCTAGACCCTATGAAGGGCACTATCTTCATACGCAAGTAAAGGTAAACCCGGTCAAACAATCGGTTCCATTTTATGCGGGTGATTATGTAGTGAAAGTAAATCAACCTCAAAACAGATACATTGTAGAAACGCTGGAGCCGCAAGGTGTCGATTCTTTCTTTGCATGGAACTTTTTTGATGCGATTCTTAGTCAGAAAGAGTATTTTTCAGCTTATGTTTTTGAAGATACCGGAGCAGCACTTTTAAGACAGCATCCAGAGCTAAAGAAGCAATTGGAAGAGGGAAAATTGAAGAACGAAACCTTAAATAAAAGTGGTTCAGCTCAATTGGATTGGGTTTATCGCCACTCAGATTATTTGGAGAAAACTTTCATGCGTTATCCGATTGGGAGAATACTAAACTAATTATGCAAGACTACATCACCCAAACCCCTGTTGCCAGCATCATCTTTCTGTTCACAGTAGTGACCAGCATCTATGCATTTTCTAATCAGGAGATTTATGGCAAGTTTATGTTGCACCCTTATAGCCTGAGTCGGGGGCAAAAAATATATACACTGTTAACAAGTGGTCTCATTCATAAAGATTGGACGCATTTGCTGTTCAATATGTTGTCTTTCTATTTTTTCGCTTTTCCGCTAGAAAGAACATTGGTCTCCATCAGTGATTGGGGCCACTTTCATTTTGGAATAATTTACATATTGAGTTTGGTGCTTAGTGATATCAGTTCTATTGCCAAACATAAAGAGCATTTCTGGTATTATAGCTTGGGTGCCTCAGGAGCGGTTTGTGCGGTGGTTTTCAGCTATATTTTGTTTTACCCATTAACCAAAATGCTGATTTTACCTATCCCAATTCCGATACCGGCAGTTTTATATGGATTTTTGTTTTTAGGATACTGTTGGTACGCATCGCGACATTCCAGTGATCACATCAATCATGATGCCCACTTCTATGGAGCATTAACCGGTATTTTGATTACGGTCATCCTGCACCCGGATATTGTGCCTTATTTTATTGGTCAACTAACCGGAAGCAGGATTTAAATCGATAAATTCTGCTTGAATGTTCCTTGCTCATCGAGCAAAAAGCTCATGGGATTGTCGGGATCTTTGATGATTTCGAGTAATACAAATCCCCAGGGCTTCCAGAAATTCTCCAGCACCTGTCCGTAAGTTTTGTTTTCCCAGTGGTCGAAGATGGGTTTCGAACTGATTCCCTGCAGCGGCATCGCTTCTACAAAAATAGCCTCATCGGTAGGCAACACAGTGTATTCCGGTAATCTGTTAAAGAGGTAGGCTGAGTAGAAAAATCGAGCACAAATTTCTTCGAACTGAATAGGCTGTAAACTGTGATTGCTAATTTTCTCTAAAATATCCCGGTGGTAGGCCGCATTGGTGCCGTTGTCTTGCAGGCAGGCAATGATCCCAAAATCGCCGGCCCTTAAGCTAAAACTCAGGGTGTTAATTTCATCGCGATAGCTGAAAAAGTCTGGTTCCTGATCGAGCTTAAATAGGCAGATGCTCCAAGGGTTTATGCCTTCAAAAACAACCGGTCTCATCAAAGATTGCAGCATCAGGTGCAGCTTGGAGAATTTAAATTGAAGCGATTGCGATAGGTTAAAATTTTCACCCTGCGCCGCCTGTTGACGCATTCCCTGTCTGATTTCATGATAGATGATGCCATAAACCAATTTGGCAATCCATTGAAAAAGTTTTTGCTCGGGCAATGTTTTCAATCCACGGTAACCTGCGGCAAAAGCATTTTCGATTTCCAACTCGAGTGGCTCCAGGTATTGCTCATTGATGCCCGTTTCGCACGGAATTTTGATGTCCTTATAGGTCGTAATGCTCTCATCCAACAGTTTAAAAGCTTTCTCTTCTAAACCAAAACGTTTGATGAACCACAGCGGAAAAACGCTGATGCTTTCTTCACTTGATTGCAATTTTTTACCACTTAAAAAGCAATGCTGATGACCGAACTGGAAAGTTTTAAAAGGTTCATACAGAGGTTCCACCATGCTCCAAAGGTAAACAATTGAGCCGATTGCCGGATTTTTTCACGTAATTAGCGATGTAAGCCGAGTGTAAAAATGAGCATCCGAATTCAGGCCAAACCTTTTGAATTAATGTTGAAATATCCGTTCAGTATTTCCGGATATAACCGTGAGAGCACCCCATTGATGCTTTTGGAGCTCGAATTAGATGGTTTAATTGGTGTTGGGGAAGCATCCATGGTGCCTTATCATGGAGAAAATCTGGCCACCGCTTCGGAATTTCTTTCAAAAGTAAAACTCAACTGGCTCCAAGCACCCTTCAACTATGATGAACTTAGGGACTATTTAGATGGTTTGGCTCCCGGTAATCCGAATATCAAAGCTGCCATCGACATTGCCCTACACGATTTGCAGGGAAAAATCGATCAACGCTCCTGTTGGCAATATTTCGATGTAGACCCTGAGCGGATGCCACTCACGTCTATTACCATTGGTATGGATAGTCGGGAGGTGATTTTGAAGAAAGTGCAGGAAGCCGGACCAGCTCATATTCTTAAAGTGAAACTGGGTGGTGAAGCTGACAAAATGCTGATTGAAACCATCCGTTCGGTAACAGATAAGCCCTTATTTGTGGATGCCAATCAGGGCTGGAAGGACCGCAATCAAGCACTGGAAATGGTACAATGGTTAGAGGAACAAGGTGTGTTGTTAATTGAACAGCCCATGGACAAAAATAATTGGGAAGACAATGCTTGGATCACTGAACAAAGTTCCATTCCGATTTTGGGCGATGAATCCATCCAGCGTATGGCTGATGTTGAAAAAGCAAAAGGTGTTTACCACGGTATCAATATCAAGCTGATGAAAAGTGCCGGCATGCACGAAGCTTGGCAAATGATTCAAATGGCCAGGAAACTGGATCTGAAAATTTTGATTGGTTGCATGAGCGAAACCTCCTGTGCTACCCTAGCGGCTGCGGCATTAGCGCCACTTTGCGATTGGGCCGATTTAGATGGACCTTTTCTGACAAAAAATAACCCATTCCCCAATCCGGATTTTAAGAATGGGAAATGGGTGCTGAATAATTTACCGGGCTTGGGTATTTCTTAATTTCCCCCAATCAAAATCGGCGCAGTTTTACCATTACCCATAATGATGATTTTGGCATTTGGTGATTGAGCCAGCTCTTTTTGAGCTTTGATGGCTTCGTATTGCAACTGCTTATCACTCAAACCGGTCGATAAAATTCGCTGGTAATCGGCAATACCCTGTGCTTCTACACGTTTCCGTTCTGCCTCCTGACGCTCTTTTTGCAAAACGAAGGTCATCTTCTGCGCTTCCTGCTCTGCATTGATCTTAGATTCAATCGTCTTTTTAACTGATTCTGGAAGTGTAATGTTTCGTACCAGTAATTGTTCTAAAACCAAGCCACGTTTCGCAAAACTTTCACTGATGGTTTTATAAATTTTATCTTGAAATTCTTGACGTTTAGTGGAATACAAAGCGACTGCATCATAATAAACTGCATTATCGCGGATGGCTGTACGGCTTACCGGACGAACAATTTTGTCGGTATAATCTTTACCAATTTCCTTTAAAATTCGAGGCGCTTCATTTGCCTGAACTTTGTATAGTACCGATAAGTCGATAATCACCTCCAAGCCATCTGCCGACAAAACACGTATCGCATCATCGCCAGATTTATCTCCTTCATCATGAACGCCAGACATCGTATAATTCTGAGTTTTTACATCAAAATTGGTCACTTCCATCAGTGGATTGATCACATTCAAGCCGCTGTATATTACCTCATCTTCCACCTTCCCAAATAAGGTTTTAACACCAACTTGTCCGGCATCAATGATCTTGAACATGGAAGAAGAGGCTCCAATTATCAATAAGACAATTCCCGCAATCCGGATGGTACCGGCTAATCGGGTTAAAGGACTTTCCTGGCGTGCTGCCTGGATGCCAAAAATGAGTAATACTGAACCGATGAATAGGAGAATCATATCTGAATATTATTAAATTTATGTTTAAATTATTGTTTTTTCGCAGTTTCACGAACCTTTTTAATCAATCTGATCTTTAAAAAGATCAATAGTGCCAAGGAGAAAATACTGGCAGCCATCATTCCGTAAACACCGTTTTTGAATGCCCAGTAGGTGCTCATCCCCATGCTGAAAATACCAAGATTAAGCCCTACGTTGGCTAAAATTTTCCAGATCATTTTAGTAAACATTCATGCCCGGTTCTATTTCGGCTGCCCAGGCCAAAATGCCACCCTTTAAATTATATAAATCTTGAAACCCCTGGCTTTCCAACTGCACAATTGCCGCTGCACTACGGGCCCCACTGCGGCAATGTACAATAACTGGCTTATCCTTTGCAATCTTCTCCGTCTCCACCAAAATATTGGCAAGCGGAATGTGTAAACCTTGCAGGTTTGAAACCTCGTATTCGAAAGCCTCTCTTACATCAATCAATTGGAAATCTTCCTGCTGGTCGATCTTCTTTTTTAACTCTTGTACGGTTATTTCTTTCATTTAAGCTGCTTTTATAAACCAAAGGTATCATTTCGGTTCATCAAATTCATGAAAATATTTACTATGCTTGCATAATAAATTTACATTACTTAGATTTGCTATGCTTGCATAGTAAACATGAAGCCAGAAGAGACAATAGACTTTCATTTAAAGGTGGTTTGGCAGAATATTGCCAATACTTATAATCAGTTGGCCGCAGCTTTCGGCATTACTCAGGCTTTGGGTTATGCGCTCATAAACATTCAGGAAGAGGGTACTGCAGTTAGCCAGATTGCCAACCTTTTGGGGGTGAAATCAACCAGCCTGTCGAGAATGTTGAACAATATGGAAGAGCTCGGTTTAATCTACCGAAAGGTAGATACCAAGGATAAAAGATCGGTGAAGATTTACCTGACTGATTTTGGAAGAGAAAAGAAACATTTGGCCAAGCAAGTGGTGAAAGATTTTAATCAGTATTTGAATAAAAATCTACAACAAAATGAGCGCAAAGAATTAATTGAGCTGCTCCAAAGAATTAACGAACTAACTTTTGCTTATAAACCCGTTACTGTGGTATGAAAAGAACAATAAAAAAAGTAGCCGTATTGGGCTCCGGAATCATGGGTTCTCGTATTGCCTGCCACTTCGCCAATATTGGCTTGGAGGTATTATTATTAGATATTGCTCCGAAAGAACTCAACGCCGAAGAGCAGGCTAAGGGTCTGAGTTTGGAACATGCAGCGGTGCGTAACCGTGTGGTGAATACCGCTTTGCAAACAGCGGTAAAATCTAATCCTTCCCCCATATTTACCAAGCAATCGCTTGCTCGGATCAGCACTGGAAACTTTGATGATAACATAAAGGATATTGCCACCTGCGATTGGACCATAGAAGTGGTGGTAGAGAACCTCGAGATTAAAAAGAAGGTGTACAACCAGGTGGAACAATTCCGTAAACCGGGCACGCTGATCACCTCCAACACTTCGGGGATTCCCATTCATTTAATGGCCGAAGGTCGTTCTGAAGATTTTAAAAAGCATTTCTGCGGTACGCACTTTTTCAATCCCCCACGCTATCTACGCTTATTAGAAATCATCCCCACCCCCGATACTGACCCGGAGGTTGTAGATTTCCTGATGCATTATGGCGATCAGCTGTTGGGGAAAACCACCGTATTGTGTAAAGACACGCCGGCATTTATTGCCAACCGAGTAGGCGTTTACTCCATCATGGCATTATTGCACTTGGTGGAGAAAATGGATTTGAAAGTTGAGGAAGTGGATAAGTATACCGGGCCTGTTTTGGGCAGACCGAAATCGGCCACCTTCCGAACAACCGATGTGGTTGGCTTAGACACCATGATCAACGTGGCGGGTGGTTTATACCACAATTTGCCAAATGACAAGGCTCACGAGCTGTTTCAGTTGCCTGGTTATGTCCAGAAAATGAAAGAAAATAACTGGTTGGGCGATAAGACCAAACAGGGATTCTATAAAAAAGTGAAAGGCGAAAATGGGAAGAGTGAAATTTTGGTACTCGACCTAAAAACGATGGAATACCGTCCGCAGGAGAAAATTAAATCGGCTACGCTCGAAATGCTCAAACAGATTGAGAATTTGCGTGACCGGATGAAGGCATATGCCAAGGGAACCGACCGTGCAGGAGAATTTTTCCGAACTTCTTTCTTTGGATTATTTGAATACGTGTCAGATCGAATTCCTGAAATTTCGGATGAGTTGTATAGAATTGATGATGCCATGCGTGCCGGCTTTGGCTGGGAGCTTGGCCCATTTGAAGTTTGGGATGCCATAGGAGTGAAAGAAGCTGTAGAGGGAATGAAAGCCTTTGGAAACGAAGCTGCTCCTTGGGTACACGAAATGTTGGCGGCAGGCCACACCTCAT
>Ga0164292_10005681_pt1 | contig 10214 bp, 10 predicted proteins | sample GEODES117metaG_FD_111486 | JGI IMG/M metagenome (GOLD analysis project Ga0164292, IMG submission 111486) | Eutrophic lake water microbial communities from Lake Mendota, Wisconsin, USA - GEODES117 metaG | ecosystem: Environmental > Aquatic > Freshwater > Lake | place: USA: Lake Mendota... | reverse complement strand
TCTTCGCCCCGCTCCGTGACCATCGAGCACGATCGCGCCGACATGCGGGCCAAGGTCGACGCCTTGGTCACGGCCTTCAACGACATGATGGGCTACATCAAGGCGCAGACAGCCTACAACGAGGCCACGAAGACATCGGCCACCCTGCAGGGAGATCGTGCCGCCTTGCTGGTGCAGAGCCAGTTTCGGGAACTGGCCAGTTCGACGACGCAGGCCTCGCAGGTCTTCACCCGTCTTTCGGATGTCGGCATCTCACTGCAGACCGATGGCAAGCTGAAGATCGACGGCAGCAAGCTGGACAATGCGCTGGAGGATGTGGACGAAGTCGCACGCCTGTTCAGCATCGATCAGGCTGGGACATCGAACGACGGCGTCGCGCTGCGGCTGGCGGCACTGGTGGACCAACTCATCTCGCCCGAGGGCGCCATCGAGCGCAAGCAGTCGACGCTGCGCGACCGGTTGCAGCGACACAAGGACGACCAGGTCCGGCTCGAGGAGCGAGTGGCCGACGTCGAAAAGCGGCTGCGCGCGCAGTACACGGCGCTCGACAGCAAGATGTCCAAGCTCAACGGGCTGGGCAGCTACGTCGCGCAGCAGTTCGGCAACAGCAAGTAGTGCCGATCGGCCGGGCCCCTGCGCCCGGCCCCGGTGGCGCCATGCCGCGCGCCGCCATGCAAGACAAACCCCTCATTTCGATGGACCGGGCGCCACGAGCCGCTCAAGGCCGGGCCGCAGGCGCCGATAAGCATGCATCAGCCTCCCTTATCCATCCGACATCATGCAGACTGCCCACGCCCCTTATGCCCGCAACGGCCTCTCGGCGATGGCCTACCGTCGTGTGCACATCGAAGCCCAGATCGGCGGGTCGGCCACGCCGCACCGCCTGGTATCGATGCTGTTCGACGGCGCGATCGAGGCCATGAACAACGCCAAGGGCGCCATGGCCGACCGCAACATCGAGGCCAAGGGTCGAGCGATCTCGCGCGCCGTCGGCATCGTCGACGGCGGCTTGCGCGCATCGCTCGACATGGGCTCCGGCGGCGAACTCGCCGAGGACCTGCATGCGCTGTACGGCTACATCCTCTCCCGCCTGACCTACGCCAACCTGAAGAGTGACATCCATGCCATCGACGAATGCATCAAGCTCATCAAGCCGATCCGCGACGCCTGGAATGCCATCGAGCCTGGTCGCCCCCTGGCCAACTGATCTCGCAGGGCTCACAATCCAGCCACCGGCGCAACGCCCCATGGACACCGAACTCCTCCAGTACTACGAAGCGATCGAACGCGCCAGCACCGACATGCTGGAAGCCGCGCGCGACGGTGACTGGGACAAGGTGGTCAAGCTCGAGGGCGCCTGCATGGTGCTGATCAGCCGGCTCAAGCACGCCGCGAAGGCGGCCTCGCTGGACGCCGAGAGCAGCAGGGCGAAGTCGCGCATCATGCAGCGCATCCTGGTCAATGACGCGGAGATCCGGCACCTGTCGGAACCTTGGCTGTCCGACATCGAGCAGCTCATGACGGGTAAAATCAAGATCATCCATTGATCTGCCTGCCACGGGACCGCTCATGCCTATCGACACCCAGCCGGCGCGCATGGACGGCCTGACGGGCGGCGGTGACGACGAGTTCAGTGTCACCAAGCCTGCTGAAGTGGCCGGCTATCTGCAGCGCCTGATCGACGCGCGCGCGCTGATCAACCTCAGCGCGCCCGACGGCTCCTTCCTCACCACCATGCTGTGGTGGGTGGATCCCGCGGCAGCCACCATCGGCTTCTCGGTCGACGAACATCAAGAGGGTCTTCGTGAGGTGGCTAGCTCCGGTGAGTCTGTCGCCGTGAGCTATCTGGAGAGCGAAAAACTCCAGTTCATGCTGGCAGGCATTCGGCTGTTGCGCGAGCCGCAGGGCCTGGCACTGCAGGCCCAACTGCCCGACCTGATCATCCGCTTCCAGCGGCGCAAGACCTTCCGCGTCCGCACGCCCTCGTTCAGCGCGCCAACCCTGCGTTTCCGGGTACCTGGCAATGCCGAGCACGTCATCACCGGGCGCATTCGCGACGTCAGCGTGGCCGGCTGCGCGCTGCTGCTGCCGCTTGACACACCGGTGTTCGAGCCGGGTACCGTCATCCCGAGCTGTCGGGTTGACCTGGAAGCCGAGGAACGCTTCATCGCCGGTTTCGAGATCCGGCGCTGGGAGACCTTGACCGCCCAGGACGGCAAGCCCCAGGGCATCCTGATGGCGTGTCGCTGGAGCCGCCTGGACAGCGGCGCCGAGCGTACGCTGCAGGTCTACATCAACCGCCAGCAGAAGCGCCAGCGCGCTGCCGCACCGCGCCTCTGACGGCTCAAGGGCGGGGGCGGCGGCGCACGGGCCCTCAGACCTGCATGTTCATCACGTCCGAATAGGCCTGGACGAGGCGGTTGCGCACCTGCACGACCGCCTGGAAGCCGATCTGCGCGCGCTGCATCGCGACCATCGTCTCCTCGAGGCTCACGGTCGGGTTGTCGAGCTGCACCTCACGCTGCAGGCGGCTGGCCTCCGACTGGCTGCGGCTGACCGACCGCAAGGCCTGGTCCATGGCCGTTGCGAAGGTGGGCGCGGCCGCGCCTGCGGGCGCTCGTCCCAGCGGCAGACCATCCGTGCGCAGGCCGGCGCGTGCCGCGGCCTGGGCAAAGTCGAAGGGCTTGAGTCTGACCACGTCCATGCGCGTCCTGCCTGACTGTCAGCCGGGCCCGGTGGGGCGTGCGGCGAGTGGGTGCGAAGCGGCCACTGCTCGGCTCGCAAGGGTGGGACTTTAGGCCGCGCAGCGCAGGCACATGGGAGGAACTGCGCGGCAATCGCCCGCTTTCTCGGTCCATGCCGCGACAAGGCGCTGCCGAAGAATCGGTGCCTCTGACCCTGGCTGAAGCACGTCCAGGGTCGACCCGCCGGAACCGCGCCCTCGCCCATGGACAACACCCTCGCCACTGCACCGCCGCAGACCCTCGTGCCCGAGCCGAGGACGCTGTCGGAGAAGCTGGCCGCGCTGCCTCTCAAGCCCCTGGTGCTGCTGGGCATCGGCGCCGCGGCGCTGGCGGCGATGGCCATCGCGCTGGCCTTGCGCGGGGGCGGCGGCGACTACCGGGTGCTCTTCAGCGGCTTGTCCGACAAGGACGGCGGCGCGGTCATCGCCCAGTTGTCGCAGATGGGTGTGGCCTACCGCCACAGCGAGGGCGGCGGCGCCATCCTGGTGCCCTCAAGCCAGGTGCTGGACCTGCGCATGAAGCTGAGCAACCTCGGCCTGCCGCGCAACTCCGTCGTCGGCTACGAGCTGCTCGACACCCAGAAGTTCGGCCAGACGCAGGCTGGCGAAGGCATGTCGATGAAACGCGCCACCGAGGGGGAGCTCATGCGCACCATCGGCAGCCTGGCGGCGGTGCAGCAGGTACGCGTGCATCTGGCGCTGCCGCAGCAGACCGGCTTTTTCCGCGAGCAGCAGAAGCCTTCGGCCTCGGTCATGCTGACGCTGCACCCCGGCCGCACGCTGGACCGCGCGCAGCTCGCCGGGATCGTCCACCTCGTGTCCTCCAGCGTGCCGGACCTCAACCCCAAGGCAGTGAGCGTGGTCGATGGCAACGGCACGTTGCTGACCGGCCAGGCCGGGGCCGGTGCCGAGGGCCTGGACGCGCAGCAGTTGCAGTACGTGCAGCAGGTCGAGACCGGCCTGCAGAAGCGCGTGATGGACCTGCTGGAACCGGTGATCGGGCGCGAGAACCTGCGCGCGACGATCACGGCCGAGGTCGACTTCTCGGAGTCGATGCTGGTGAGCGAGGAATTCAAGCCCAACCAGGGCGAGGCGGCGGGCGCGATCAAGAGCCAGCAGACGCTGGAATCCACGCAGCCCGGGCCGCCGGTGCCGTCTGGGGTACCGGGTGCCCAGAGCAACCAGCCCCCCACGCCAGCCACGGCCCCGGTCAACGGCCCAGCCGCCAACTTGCAGGGCGCCCAGGGCGGCACGCAGGGCAGCGTGCGGCGCGAATCGACCACGAGCTACGAGGTCGACCGCACCCAGCGCACCACCCGCAACGCCACCGGCACCGTCAAGCGGCTGTCTGCCGCGGTGGTGGTCAACCACCGGGTGGTCACCGATGCCCGTGGCCGCACCACGAGCACGCCGCTGACCCCCGAGGAGCTCGAGAAGCTGACCGCCCTGGTCGAACAGGGCGTGGGCTTCAAGCGCGACCGGGGCGACTCCGTGCGCGTCATCAACGCCCCGTTCCGCGCCGAGCCTGCGCCGAAGACCGAGGAACTGCCGCTGTGGAAGCAGCCCTGGGTGGTCGACGTGCTGCGCGCAGCCGCCATGCCTGCCGCGCTGGTCTTCGTCGCGCTGCTGATCGTGCTGACCACGATCCGCCCGGCGCTGAAGACACTGATGGCCCCGCCCCCGCCGCCGCCGCCGGGCACCAACCTCGACACCGTGGTGGACGACACCCCGCTGTTGCCGGGGCAGGACGTCGCCGGTACGCCTGCGCTGCCGAGCCCGGCGCATACGCGCCGCCTCGAGGAGGCGCGGCAGCTCGCCGTGAACAACCCGATCGCCGTCGCCCACGTGCTGCGCAGCATGATGAACGGCGAAGAGGCCAAGGCCTGAGGGACACGAAGCATGGCCGACGGCGATGACCGCGGCGTCGAGGACGCCGCCATCCTGCTGATGTCCCTCGGCGAGGAGCAGGCCGCGGAGGTCTTCAAGCACCTCACCCCCAAGGAAGTACAGCGCCTGGGCGAGGCGATCGCGCGCACCCGCACGGTTGCGCGCGATCGCTACGAGCAGGCGGTCCGCCGCTTCTGCGATCTGGCCCAGGCCGAGCACATGATCGTGCCGGACAACAACGCCTACGTGAAGACCGTCCTGCGCAAGGCGCTGGGCGAGGAGAAGGCCGAGCTGCTGCTCGACCGCATCACGCAGGGCAGCGACGTCAGCGGCATCGAGAGCCTGAAGTGGATGGACGCCAAGGCCGTCTCCGAGCTGCTGCGCAACGAGCACCCGCAGATTGTCGCGGCCGTGCTCGTGCATCTCGAGCCCGACCAGGCCGCGGCGGTGCTGAAGCTGCTGCCCGAGCGCCAGCGCAACGAGATCGTGGTCCGCGTGGCCACGCTCGACGGCATCCAGCCGGCGGCGCTGAAGGACCTCAATGACGTGCTCGGCCGCGTGCTCTCCGGCGGCGAGCGCACGCGCCGATCCTCACTGGGCGGCGTGAAGACGACGGCCGAGATCCTGAACATGATCGGCGGTGCCGTCGAGACGGCCGTGCTGGATTACCTGCGCGAGACCGATGCCGAGCTGGCACAGAAGGTCATGGACAACATGTTCACCTTCGACGACCTGCTCAAGATCGACGACCGCGGCATCCAGGTCCTGCTCAAGGAGGTGCAGTCGGAATCGCTGGTCATCGCGCTCAAGGGCGCCACGCCCGAACTGCGCGAGAAGGTCTTCCGCAACATGTCCACCCGCGCCGCGGAAACCCTGCGCGAAGACCTCGAGGCCCGCGGGCCGGTGCGGCTGTCGGAGGTGGAGACCGAGCAGAAGGAGCTGATAAAGATCACGCGCCGTCTGGCCGACGAGGGCGAGATCGTGATCGGCGGAGGCGGCGATGACCAGTTCGTCTGACCGTCGGCGCCCGCTGAACGTGCCCCCGCCCGAGGGGTCACGGCCGGCCTCGGCCTACGCCCGCTTCATCCCGCGCGAGGAGTTGCAGGACGTCCGGGCCTGGCGCCCCGGCTCGCTGGGCGGGCAGCCTGAGTCGCAGCTCCGGGAGGAGCCGGCCGCGTCGCCGCTGCCGAACTGGCGGGCTCACCTGGCCGCGGTACGCCAGGAGGGCTACGAGGAAGGCTATCGGGACGGACTCGTGGCGCTCGAGGGCTTCAAGAAGAGCTACGCCGAGCAGATGAGCGAACGCGTCGGGCAGTTGCTGCGCAGCTTCGACGGGGAGCTGAGCGCCCTGGAGTCCGAGATGGCCCGCGCCTTGGCGCACACCGCCTTGTTGCTGGCCCGGCAGGTCCTGCGCGACGAACTGCAGACGCGCCCGCAGGCCGTGGTGCAGGTGGCCCGGGAGGCTCTCGACACCCTCGCTGCGAGCGCGCGTCAGGTCATCGTGCGGGTCCACCCCGACGACCTGTCCATCGTGGGCCAGGGCGCGCAGGAGGTGCTGCAGGCCCGCGGGGCACGGCTGCAGGCCGATCCGGCCATCACGCGCGGAGGCTGCCGTATCGAATCGGAGCTCGGCGCGGTCGACGCGACCGTCGAGGCGAGATGGGCGCGCGCCGCCGCCGGCCTCGGGCACGAGCTTCCCTGGGCCGCGCCTGCGCCGGCCTCGCCGGACGAGATGCTCCCGCCACCTGCCCCGCCCGCGGAGGAGCCCGCATGAATCGCGCCGCCGCCCGTACCGCCCCGACGGCGCCGCAGGCGCCGCTGCTCGCCGGTGACCCGGCGCGCTGGCAGCGCTATCTGGCGGCCCTGCAGCAGCAGGCGGGCCACATCGAGCCGCTGGAGGCCGAGGGCCGCCTGGCGCGCGTGGCCGGGCTCGTGCTGGAAGCCGCCGGCGTGCGCGTGCCGGTGGGCTCGATCTGCGAGGTGCGCGCCGACGGACAGGCGCCGGTCATGGCCGAGGTGGTGGGCTTCAGCGGAGACCGCGCCTTCCTCATGCCCACCGGCCCGGTCCACGGCCTGGCCAGCGGGGCGCGCGTCGTGCCGCAGCCCCCTCCCCTGTCTGCGCCGCGCTTCGGCGCGACGGCCACCGCAGCGCGGCGGCCCCAGGCGCGCGGCGTCATGCTGCCCATGGGCGACGGCCTGCTCGGGCGCGTGGTCGACGCCCACGGCGAGCCGCTGGACCGCGCCAGCCCCCTGAGCGACGTAGTGCACGACTGCCTCAGCCGGCCGCCGATCAACGCCATGGACCGCGACCCGATCCGCACGCCGCTGGACACCGGCGTGCGCGCCATCAACGCCATGCTGACCATCGGCCGCGGCCAGCGCATCGGCCTGTTCGCCGGCACCGGCGTCGGCAAATCGGTGCTGCTGGGCATGATGGCGCGCTACACGGGCGCCGACGTCATCGTCGTGGGCCTCATCGGCGAACGCGGACGCGAGGTCAAGGAGTTCATCGAGGACATCCTCGGGCGCGAGGGACGCCAGCGCTCGGTGGTCGTGGCTGCGCCGGCCGACGCCCCGCCGCTGGTGCGCATGCAGGGTGCGCACTACGCCACCGCCATCGCGGAGCACTTCCGCGACCGCGGCCTGCACGTGCTGCTGCTGATGGACAGCCTCACCCGCTACGCGATGGCACAGCGCGAGATCGCGCTGGCCATCGGCGAGCCCCCGGCCACGCGCGGCTATCCGCCGAGCTGCTTCGCCCGCCTGCCCCAGCTGGTGGAGCGCTCCGGCAACGGGCGCGAAGGGCATGGCTCGATCACCGCGTTCTACACCGTGCTGTCCGAGGGCGACGACCCGCAGGACCCGATCGCCGATTCGGCCCGCGGCATCCTCGACGGCCACATCGTGCTCTCGCGCGAGCTTGCCGAGGCCGGCCACTTCCCGGCCATCGACGTGGAACGCAGCATCTCGCGCGTGATGACCTCGGTGGCGCAGCCACCCCAGCTGGAGGCGGCGCGGCGCCTGCGCCAGATGCTGGCCAAGTACAACAAGGCGCGCGATCTCATCTTGCTGGGTGCCTACACGCCCGGCCATGACACGGACCTGGACGTCGCCGTCCAGACCCACCCCCGGATCCAGGCACTGCTGCAGCAGGACATGCGGCAGCGTGCCTCGATGGAGGAGAGCCGGCAACAGCTGATGGCTGTGGCCGGCCCCTGAACCCCAAGGAGCCCGACGATGAACACTGCCGACACCCAGACCCTGCAGATGCTGCTCGAGCGCGAGGAAGGCGACCGCGACACCGCGATGATCGCCCTGCGCCAGGCCGAGCGCCACCTGGCCCGAGTCGACCAGCAGATGACACAGTTCGAGAGCTACCGCGCCGAGTATGTGACGCGCTGGCAGGGCGAGTTCCAGCACGCCGGGGGGATCGAGATCCTGCACTGCTACCGCAGCTTCATGCAGCGCCTGGACGACGCGATGGGGCAACTGACGGCCCAGCAGGTGCACGCCCAGGCCTCGGTTCGCCGCTGCCAGACCCTGCTGCTCGAGGCGGAGACCCGCGTCGCGGCCATCCGCAAGCTCATCGAACGCCGCGTCGAAGGCCACGAACGCCTCGAACGCCGCCGCGAGCAGAAGCACACCGACGAGATCGCGCAGCGCGCCGCCTGGATGGGCGGCAACGCCGGCGTGTCGCTTGGCGCGCTGGGCTGATCCGCAGCCCGAACCTCGAGGAACAGATCATGCAGGCGACCTTGCTCCAGGTCTTGCACGCGCCGGCGCACGTCCACGGACCGCGCAGCGCATCCCCCACCGAAACCGAGGACGGCGAGTTCAGCCAGGCGCTGACCAACGCCTCCGGTCTCATCGACGGCGGCCCCCATGGCGCGACGGCCTCGGGCCGGGCGGCGTCCGACCACGGCGAACCCGCCGCGTCGGCCGATGAGGCACCGGACGAGGCCGGCACGGGCGACGAGCCCGCCGCCGCCGCGGCGCAGGAGCCGGTCGCGGCGGCATCGCTGCCGGCCTGGCTCGCCGACTTGAAGGGGCGGGCCGACCGAGCCGGCGCCGGCCGCTCGAGCGCCACGGCGGCGACGCGGTCCGATCCGGCCAGTCATGGCGCGCGCGCGGCCGATGCGCTGACCACGTCGCCCGGGCGCACCCCTGTGAAGGCGGACGCTGCCGCCGAAACACAAGGCCCATCCCCAGGCCGCGCGACCGACGCGCTCGAAAGCGATTCGGTCGCGTCGGGCCGAGCCACGGCCCGGACGGTCGCCGCCGCGGACAAGGGGGCCGCTGGCAGCCTCAGGGGCAGCGCAGCCGCGACCCACCCCATGGCAGGCGCAGGCGCGCTCAACGTTACGGCGGGCGCCAGCCGCGCGGAACCTGGCGCGGTGATCCCGCAGGCGGGCCCGGAACAAGGCACTGCGGGGACCGGTGACGCGGCGCGGCGCCTGGCAGCGGCCCCGCGCCACCGCGTCGCCAACATGGAGCACCGGACACCGGATGCCAGCGCAGCCACGCCGCCGCTGGCTGCACAGGCCAAGGGCTCGGCCCCACGAGCCAAGGGCCAAGACGATCTCACGCCGGCTGCAAACCCTCAAGCGGCCTTGACCCTGGCCGGCCGGGCGCTCGAGTCTGCGCCGACGCCGGCCCGATCACCCGAGAACCCCGTTGCGACGCCAGCCCAGGCCCCGGGACAGGCGCCGGCCGGTATCACCCAAGCGAGCGCAGCCGCCCTGCCGAGTGCCGCACTGAAAGGCGCAGCGCTGCCCGCTCAGCGCTTGCGCAACGGGCCCGGGCCGCTCACAGCCGGCGCAGGCGACGGTGTCCGGGCTCTGGCCGCGGCCGCAGACCGCGCCCGGCTGGCGGCTTCGGCCACGTCCGGGCTGGCCGAAGCCGAGGCTGCGCAGCGCGTGGCGGGCAGCGAAACCAGTGCGGCCTCGTCCGCCGCTCAGGCCGCGAGCTGGATGCAGGCGCTGGAGGCCGCGGTGCTCCAGGCGGGCACCGAATCCCCGCACGGCGTCGCGCCGGATGCGACCGCCTCTCCCGGCCTGGCCCCGGTGGCGGGGGAGTCAAGCACGCGTACGGACGCATCAGCGCCGGAGTCCGGCACCCTGCCCCGCATCGATGCCGCGCCCGACAGCCCGCAGTTCCCCGGCATGCTGGGCGCGCGCGTCGCAGCGATGGTCCGCGACGGGGTCGAGCAGGCGCGCATCGCGCTCAATCCTCAGGAACTCGGCCCGGTGTCGGTGCAGATCGAGATGGCCGGCACCCAGGTCCGCGTCGACCTGGCCGCCGAGGTCGAGGCCACGCGCGTCGCCCTCGAGCAGGCCCTGCCCGCGCTGGCCGGGTCGCTGCGCGAGGCCGGCTTCACGCTCGCAGGGGGGGGCGTCTTCCAGCAGGCCCGTGACGGCGGGTCGGGAGATCTGCCTTCGGGCGGCAGCCGACAGGGCGGCGGCAGGCCGACGGCCCGCGCAGACTCCACCGAGCCCGGCCCGGCGCCGCGGGCACCCCGCACGCAGGGCCTCGTCGACCTCTACGCCTGAGCGGGGCGCCGGTCCGGCGGGCCGGCGCCGCCCGG
>Ga0164292_10005680_pt1 | contig 10217 bp, 7 predicted proteins | sample GEODES117metaG_FD_111486 | JGI IMG/M metagenome (GOLD analysis project Ga0164292, IMG submission 111486) | Eutrophic lake water microbial communities from Lake Mendota, Wisconsin, USA - GEODES117 metaG | ecosystem: Environmental > Aquatic > Freshwater > Lake | place: USA: Lake Mendota, Wisconsin... | reverse complement strand
TCGCCTGGACCGGGACGTAAGCGGACAGGTGAGCGGCGCCTCCTCTCGTGTAACCAGCCATCAAGATCGCGCACAATCCCCCGGGGAGCACCCGGCAGCAGGGCGTTGGGATGGCGAAGGCAATGGCGAAGGCTCTCAAGCATGGGCATGGTTTAGAGCTGGCAAGGGAGTGGGAGCATTGACGTAGCCAGCGGGCATATACCTGGCGTTTGCCGTACAAGAATTCGGGGAACATGGCGCCAGTGAGTGTCTGTCAACGGCTTAGTTTCTGATGTTAAGAGTCGATTCGCTGGCTTGTAATTGCCAGAGCTGAGTGTAAAGGCCCCCGGCGGTGATGAGATCCGCGTGGCGTCCCCTCTCGATAATCTGACCTCGATCCATGACACAGATGAGATCTGCTCCAACGATCGTGCTCAGGCGGTGCGCGATGACAAGCACCGTGTTATGTCCTTCGAACCTTTCAATGGCTTGCTGCACCAAGCGCTCGCTTTGGGTGTCCAATGCGCTGGTTGCTTCATCCAGGATCAGCAGATCAGGATTGCGCAGGATCGCCCTCGCCAGGGAAATTCTTTGCCGCTGCCCGCCACTGAGTCTGTATCCTCTCTCCCCAATTAGCGTATCGTAACCCTCCGGAAGGTCATGGATAAAATTTGCCGCTTGAGCACTGATGGCAGCCGCTTCGATCTGCTCGCGAGTGGCCGCTGGCTGTCCATAGGCAATGTTGCCCGCAATCGTTGTATTCATCAGAAAGGTGTCCTGGCTCACAACTCCAATCCGTTGTTGCCATGTGGCCAGATCCATCTGGTTAAGATTCTGGCCATCGATCCGAATGGATCCGGATGTTGGTTCGTACAGGCCAACCAGCAAATCGGCCAAGGAGCTCTTTCCCGCTCCGCTCGGGCCGATGAGCGCGATGGTTTGACCTTTGGGGATGACAAGGTCAATCGAATCCAGAGAGGCTGCCAGATTGGGACCATAGCGCAACGTTACTTTATCCAGTCTTATCTCCCGATCAAACGTTTTGAAGGGGAATCCGCCTGTGCGAACGAATTGCTTGTCGCGATCGTCGAGAATGGCATTCAATCGGGAAACGGCGGCTGAATTGTTTGCATAGCCGACGGCTATCGTGTTAATAGTATTAAGTCGGGAATTCATTCTTTGCAGCGCCAAAACAAATGTGATCAGACTTGGAATCACACCGCTTTGACGATCGTGAAGCAAGGCAAGGCTCAGGGTGCTGATCACCGCGATGGCAAAAATAGGTAAGATTGTGGATATGGGGGTGATCAGATTTGTGATGTATGAGAGTCTGTCTGCTTGACGGAGCCATTGTTGAAAGAGGCTATCGAGCGATTGTGAGGCGTTTTTCAGTTCGCCGGAGCTATGGATCAGGCGTAGGCCTTGAATATTTTCGGTAACCCGACTGCCCATCTCCACACCGATCATGGTCATGACCTCCGAGGTGTGACGAAGCCTCGGTAGGACCTGTTTCTGAAGGGCGCCCATGAAGGCGGCCATACAGGCGGCGACAAGCAGCAGCCAGGGGGAGATGGCGATGAGAATAAAAAGATAGATCAGCAGCTGAATCAGGTTGGTCAGGAGGGTATTCGTAAGGCTGATTTGGGTGCTGACTGCACTGCCACCCGTTTGGATGTAATTGAGGAGGTCGCCGACCCGGAAGCGACATGCGCAGCTGAAGGTGAAAGAGAGTGTGCGATGGTGCAGAAGAGTGGAAATCTGTGCGCTGAGTCGGTTGCCGATGATGCCAGCACTAACTGAATTGAGATACATTGTCAGGGCAACGATCACCTGAAGAATCAGGGCGAATCCAATCAGCAGTACAAACAAGATTCCCTGGCCGCTGCTCGAATTGATCCCCTCCTGCAACACGTTGCCCACCACCGGCAATCGGATGGCCTGTGCCACGACAGGCAGTCGACTCCAGTGATCAGGGTTCGGCGATGAGATTAGACTGACGGCAAGAAAGATCACGCCGAGAGTGCCACCTTCGCTGATGCTGCTGAGCAGATTTGTGGCGATGTTCACGGTGAGCAACCGCCATTGTTGGCGAGCGCTGCGGCGAATCAGCCGTGCGGCTGGGCTGACGGATGTGAAAGGTTCCAGGAACTGGCCGAGTCTTCGCCAGCCGAGGCGTCTCAGAAGGGAAGGCGCCGATCTGGCCAAAGGGAATCCAGGGGAATTCACCTTTTATAAACCCGCTTCCCGCCCCCATCCCCGTCCCTGGGGTCAGCCCGCCAAGCTGCCGCGCCATGGGGCTGTCTTTAGCCAGGGCATGGTTTCGGTTCGTCCGCTGCCCATCCCTGCAGCGCTGATGGTCTTGCTGCTGGCTGTGGCCGCTGCGCTCGCCGCCGATCAGTCGTTGCCCCTGCCGGGCATGATCGCCGCTGATCAGCCGCGCGGCGGACCGCTGGATCGTCGCCATCTGGCCCTGGTGATCAATGAGGCTGATCCACTGAGCGAGGCCCTTGGCAGTCTCTATCAGCGGCAGCGACGCATTCCCCAGGCCCAGGTGATCCGGGTCAGGCTGCCGATCGGTCAGGCGGATCTTGGCCGGGAGTCCTTTCTGCGCTTGCAACGGCAGCTGCGTCGCCGGACACCGGCCCACGTCCAGGCCTATGCCCTGGCCTGGACCAGCCCCTGGCGCGTCGGCTGCCAGTCGATCACCGCAGCGGTCAGCCTCGGGCTCGATCCCGGCAGCTGCCGGCACACCTGCCGGCCAACCCGAATCAGTCCGTATCACGCGCGCGGCGACGTGGAGCGCCCCTGGGATGAGCTTCGTCTGCGGCCGAGCATGTTGCTGGCCGCCACCGATCTTGTCGGAGGCATGCGCCTGATTGCCCGGGGGGTGGCCGCCGATGGCACAGCGCCACCGGGAACTGCCTATCTGCTCAGCACCTCGGACCCGGCCCGGAACGTCAGGGCCGCTGGCTATGACCAGGTTCAGGCTGCGGTGGGCCCCGGCTTCCGGGTGCGGGTGATTCGGGCGGATGTGTTGCGGGGGGCCAGGGATGTGATGGCCTATTTCACCGCTCTGGCCCAGGTGCCTGAGATCAATGCCAACCAATTCCGTCCAGGGGCGGTAGCCGATCACCTCACCTCCTTTGGCGGTCAGCTGACCGGCAACTCCTCCCAGATGAGTGCGCTGCGCTGGCTGGAGGCCGGGGTGACGGGTAGTTTCGGGACCGTGGTCGAGCCCTGCAATTACCGAGAAAAGTTTCCTGATCCGGCTTTGCTGTTGGCCTACTACCGCCGCGGTGACACGTTGCTGGAAGCCTATTGGCGCAGTGTGGCAATGCCGGACCAGGGTCTGTTCATCGGCGAACCGTTGGCCCGCCCCTGGCCCGCCCGCCCCTAGACCCCATGGCGCTGGCGGTGCCAGCCCCAGGCGTGCTCAATGATCGTGCCCAGCTCCGGATAGCGGGGACGCCAACCCAGCTCCTGGTGGGCCTTGTCGGCCCCGGCCACCAACTGGGCTGGATCGCCTTTGCGGCGGGGGGCGACATGGGCCAGCAAGCCACGGCCGGTCACCGTCTTCGCCGTTTCGATCACCTCCTGAACCGAGTAACCGGTGCCGTTGCCCAGGTTGTAGATCAACGGCGCCAGCACCTTCTCCTCCCTCTCCCGCAGGCGCAGCAGTCGCTCTAAACCGAGCACATGGGCATCGGCCAGGTCGCTGACATGGATGTAATCACGGATGCAGGTGCCATCCGGGGTTGGGTAATCGTCACCAAAGATCTGCAGGTAGGGTTCGCGACCGCTCATCACATCCAAGACCCTTGGGATCAGGTGAGTTTCCGGGGTGTGGTCCTCACCCAGGCCACCCTGTGGATCAGCGCCGGCAGCGTTGAAATAGCGGAAGATCACGCTTGGAAGTCCATCGGCGGTTGCGAAGTCGATCAGTAATCGCTCCACCATCCACTTGCTGCGACCGTAGGGATTGATCGGATCCTGGGGGTGATCCTCGGTGATTGGAACCTGCTGGGGAACACCGTAGGTGGCACAGGTGGAGGAAAACACAATCGGAATCTTGGTCGGGGAAGCGATCAGAGCCTCCAGCAGGCAAAGGGTGTCGCCGAGATTGTTGCGGTAGTACTTGGCGGGATCACTGACCGACTCGCCCACGTAGGCATAGGCCGCAAAGTGGAGCACGGCTTCGACCGGCCGCCCCTCCAGTCCGCTGCCCGCCAGGGCGGGATGGGCCCCGATGAGCACAGCGTCTAGCAGTTGCCGGTCACCCACCTGCCCTGTCACCAGCGGAACCGCCAGCCCGCCCTCGACGATGTCCTTGTGGCCATAGACGAGGTTGTCGAGCACGGCAACCTGATGACCTGCCCGGCAGAGGGCTCGCACGGCGTGGCTGCCGATGTAGCCAGCTCCCCCCGTCACCAACACCCTCACGGCAGCTCACCAGCTCGATTGATGGCTACAAGATTACGGCGGAATTTCCTGCTTGTGCAGGCTTTGGGATCAGCTTGAGGGCTGGTCCGAAATGGTTTTCGCCACAGTGCAAAAAAAGGGGACCCTTTGCGAAGGCCCCCTCTTTGAAAGTGGGTTGGGGAAAAGGACGTCGATCAGTCGCGCCGACCGCCACCTTGGAGGGCAATGATCAGCCTCAGAATGAAAATGAATAGATTGATGTAAGTGAGGTACATGCCAAGCGCGCCGGCAAGATACTGATCATCGCGGTAGGTGCGGGGCATCGTGTAGAAGTCCACGAAGGCAGCCCCGACAAAAAGCACGGTGCCGAAGCCGGCGATCAGCAACTCAAAGCCCTGGCCGCCGAAGCCAGGAATGAAGATCGAGCCGACGAGCTGAATCACCATGGCGATCAACAGGCCGACGATGCCCAGTCCAACGGCGGCGCCCAGGGCCTGGCCCACGCTGTCACTCATCCGTCGGCCGACAACGGAGGCGATGACGAAGGTGATGCCGGTGGCGAGCGCCGCCGTGCCAACGGCTCCAATGCCAGCGGTGCCAATGGCCATGGCCACCAGACCGCTGAGGGTGAAGCCGGTGATCAGGCTGTAGGTGGCCAGCAGCGGGAGCGCCGTGCCGTTGTTCCCCTTGAGAGCAACGTTTTGGCAGACGAAGAAAAGAATCAGGTTGGCGATGATCGCCGCGATGAACAGGGGCTGGAAGATCGGTGAGCCGATCATCGAAAGACCGCCCAGCACACCTGCGGCGGTGAGAACCATGCCGCCGCCCACGTAGGGCAGGGCCCGACGGACGACGTTGGGGCCGACGAGGCCGCCGAATTGGGCCTCCTGGATGGCTTGTTGGAAATTGCTGCTGGCCGGCATGGCGGCGGATTGCGCGGAAACTTCACCTATCCTGCCAGCCACGCCGGAAGCCCGTTGCCCCGGCCTGTGCGGATCTCCCTATTGGCGTCTGTCCCGGCGTGCGTAGGCATGGACCAGGCGCTGGACCAGGGGGTGGCGCACCACGTCGGCCTCCCCAAAGCGGCAGATCGCCACCCCCTCCACCCCCGCGAGAACCTGTTCCGCTTCCACCAGTCCGCTGAGCTGGCCTGGCGGCAGGTCGATCTGGGTGATGTCGCCGGTCACCACCATGCAGGCGTTCTCGCCCAGGCGGGTGAGGGCCATCCGCATCTGGGCCGTTGTGGTGTTCTGGGCTTCATCCAGGATCACAAAGGCGTCGGCGAGGGTGCGGCCGCGCATGTAGGCCAGCGGCGCGATCTCGATCACTCCCTTCTCCTGAAGCTGCTCGGTGCGTTCGCGCCCCAGAAGCATGTGCAGGGCGTCGTAGAGGGGCCTGAGGTAGGGATCCACCTTCTGCTGCAGATCTCCCGGCAGGAAGCCGAGCCGTTCCCCGGCTTCTACGGCGGGACGGGTGAGGACCAGGCGCTCCACCTTCCGCTCCTGGAGCATGCGCACGGCCTGCACGGTGGCCAGGAAGGTCTTGCCGGTACCCGCCGGTCCGATCGCCAGGGTGAGGGAATGGCGGTCGATGGCGTCGACGAAGCGCTTCTGCCCGGCGGTGCGGGGGCTCAGCTGCCGGCCCGTGCGACTCACCGCCAACACCTGCCGGCCCAGTTCCCGATGCTGATCGCCCCGTCCGCTGTCGAGGGCGGTGAGCGCCGCCTGGATGTCCACCAGTTCGATCCGTTCCCCCCCTTCCCAGAGCGGGCGGAGCAGTTCGATTAGATCCCGGGCCCGCTGCACCTGGGCGGGACGCCCATCCAGGCGCAACTCCTGGCCCCGCAGCACCAACGTGGCCCCGGTGAGGGCTTCCAGTTTCCGCAGGGTGGCCTCGGCCTCGCCGGCCAAGGCCAGGGCAGCGGTGGGGCTGGCAAGGGGCAGGGCGACCACCCCGCCGGTGTTGGCGTCAGGGGAGGGGGGGATGGGAGAGGACTCGGTCAGAGCGAGAAACCTGGGCTCAGGCCTCTGGGGTTTCCCCCTCTGGCGTGTCGTCGGCGGGGCTGGCGGCCTCAGCGGCAGCGGCAGCAGCAGCTTCCGCCTCAGCGGCGGCCTTGGCAGCCGCTGCCTCGGCTTCAGCCTTGCGGGCCTCCTGGGCAGCCGCCTCGCGGGCGGCGGCCTGCTTCGCTTTGCCGACGGTCTCCCCAGGCCTGGTGGTCCGCTCCAGCAGACCACCCTTCTCCAGAAGCGAGCGGACGGAATCGGTTGGCTGGGCTCCCTGGCTCAGGCGGAGGCGGATGGCTTCGGTGTCAAGGAGGGTCGCCTTGGTCCGGGGGTTATAGAAGCCGAGCTCCTCGAGCGGCCTACCGTCTCGACGGGACGTGCTGTTGGTGGCCACGAGGCGGAAGCTCGCTTCCCGCTTCTTGCCGAACCGCTTCAGGCGGAGCTTGATCATTGGCTCTGGATCAGGAATCTGGCGACAGATCAACCTACCACCGGGGCTGGCTGGTCTTGCCGAGCGGCTCCGCTCAGAGATCGCCAAATCCCTTGCGCGGTTTCTTGGGCCGCGGCGCTTTGAGCGCTTGGCCACGGCCAGGCACTCCGGGCTGAGGCCCCGCCCCGGGCGCCCCTCCCATTCCGGGGAAGCCGCCGCCCATGCCTGGCATTCCGGGCATGCCACCACGGGTCATCTGCTGCATGAAACCGCGCATCTTCTGGAAGTCGGTCAGCACTTTGTCCACGTCGGCGGCCGTATGGCCGCTGCCGGCGGCGATGCGGCGACGGCGGGAGGGGGAGGCGGCGAGCAGATCGGGATCGCGACGTTCGCCCTCGGTCATCGAAGCGATCATGGCTTCGATCCGCTTGAGCTGCTGTTCTCCCTGCTTCAGCATGCCGTCATCGATCTTGTTCATGCCCGGGATCAATTTCATCAGGCCCCCCAGGGAGCCCATGCGCTTGATCAGGCGCATCTGCTGCACGAAATCGGAGAAGTCGAAGCTGGCTTCCTGCAGCTTCTGCTGCATGCGGGCCACATCGGCCAACTCCACCTCCTTCTGAGCCTTCTCCACCAGGGTGAGCACATCGCCCATGCCCAGGATGCGGCTGGCCATCCGCTCGGGATGGAAGGGCTGCAGCGCCTCGACCTTCTCACCGGTGCCGATGAACTTAATTGGGGCGCCACTCACCTTGCGGATCGACAGGGCGGCCCCACCCCGCGAATCGCCATCCAGTTTGGTGAGCACCGCTCCGGTGATGCCCACCCGCTCGTGGAAGGCGCGCGTCAATTCGGCTGCCTCCTGGCCGATCATCGCGTCGACCACCAGCAACACATCGTCGGGGTGGACGGCCTCGCGGATGCGCACCATCTCCTCCATCATCGACTCATCGATCTGGAGTCGGCCGGCCGTGTCCACCAGCACCGTGTCGAATCCCTCCGCGCGCCCCTTGCTCACTCCGGCTGCGGCGATGTCTTCCGGGCGGGAGTCGGCCCCCAGGCTGAACACCTCCACCCCGATCTGCGTTCCCAGGGTTTTGAGCTGCTCGATCGCGGCGGGCCGGTAAACGTCCGCGGCGACCATCAGGGCGCGGCGTCCCTGCTCCTTGAGATGCAGGCCGAGCTTGGCGGTGGCGGTGGTCTTGCCCGCCCCCTGCAGACCCGCCATCAAGATCACCGCCGGCCCGTCGCTGGCCCTGGCCAGGGGCGCGTTCTCCCCCCCCATGGTGTCCACCAGCTGCTCATGCACCAGCTGGATGAATTTCTGATCCGGGCTGACGCCCCGCACCACCTCCGCGCCAATGGCCCGGCGCCGCACCTCGTCCACAAAGTCCTTGACCACCGGCAGGCTCACGTCGGCCTCCAGCAGGGCCCGCCGCACCTCCTTCAGGGCGGCGTCGACGTTGGTTTCCGAGATCGTGGCCTGGCCGCGCAGGCCCTTGACGGCCGCTTCGAAACGCTGGGAGAGCTCGTCGAACATGCAGGGGGAGGACTCAAGGAGCGGGGGACTGGGCGGCGAAGCGCCATTGGCCATCGTCGCGCCCGAAGACGTAGACGTTGCGGATCGTCTGGATTGGGGTGCTCTCCAGCACGCGACCCGCTTCGGCCTTGCGCCGGTCGCTGTAGCGCAGCTCGGCGGTGGCGGCGATCCGGCCGGGAGAGCTCTGCTCGATGCGCAGGTCAGCCACGCTGACGTCGATCTCCTGGATCTCGCCCCGCACCGCATCGGCGCTGCGTTCCGAGGCCAACCGCTCCACCTGGGCGGGACGGGCGATGGCATCGACCCCTGCCGGCATGGCCCCGCCGCCGAGCACCTGGCTCTTGGCGCGCAACCAGCTCTCCAGCAGCCCACGCACCTGGGCTTCGCTGGGCTGCGGATCCCGCAGCGGCACGATCGCCGTGGCTTTTGCTTTCGCCTGCGGGGGGGGAGGGCTGGCGGGCCGCGCCGGGACGGGCTGCTGGGCCAGGGGCCGCGGGGAGGCAGCGGGCACCGGGGCTGTCCGGGGCGGCGGGGCCGGCCGTTGGCGGATCAGCCAGCCTCCCGCCAAGGCCAGGGCCGCCACGGCCGCTGCTCCGGCCGCCAGCCTCGGCAGCCGGGAACCGGACAACCCGGGCCATGACCAGTGCGGCAGAGACAGCGGTGGCAGAGACAGCCGTGGCAGAGACAGCCGTGGCAGGGAAAGGCCGAGGGGAGTCTCGTTGTCCTCATCCTCCCTGCCGGAGGGGCCTTGCGGGGGGGGGCTGAGCGGACCCTGGCCGAAGTCGAGTGGCGGGAAGTTCCAGACGAACTCACCGCTGCCGGCCTCCGCCACTCCGTCCGCCTGCGGCGATGACGGCGAGCCGGCGGCATAGCTGCGGCCGCTGATCCTGTCCTCCCGTTCCACGTAGGCGACCACATCGCGGTCGCTGAAATAGGCGTCCAGGTCGGCGTCCGCCTCAAGGTCGCGGTAGCCGGGAAGCACATCCCGACTCAGCCAGTCGCGGCAGTAGGCGCACAACTGGCCTAGGGGGTCGCCACTTTGCCTGGCGGCCCAGGCGTGCAGCTCGCGGGAGGCGCCCGTTTCGAAGCTGGCCCGGGCCGTATCCACCTCGCCCAGCAGCAGGCTGAGGTTGGCCAGCAGGGGTTCGACGCCGGAGCGCTGGCTGGCCAGCAGCCGTTCCCGCGCCGTCGCGATGCGCTCGGGCTTGCGCTGGGCGAAGCCCGATGCGGTGAGGGCCGTGGTCGCCAGGAAGTCCGCTGTTGGCGAGCCGGCGTCCCCCCAGCGGCTGAACAGGTCGACCTGTTCCTGCACGGTGAGCAGGGCGCGGATCTGCTTGAAAAAGGTGCGGAATTCATCGCTGGGAAAGGCGGGGTCGTCGTCACCCTCCAGCCCCCCACGCCGCTCCACCAGTTGCTCCAGCAGGGCCATGCCCTCGCGCCGCTCGGCGGTGGAGCCCAGGTCACGGTTGAGCAGATCGAGCACCCGGTAGGGAGTGAGCCGGTCCAGCTCGCCGTTCATGCGCTCCCGCAGGTCGGGGCGCTGGCCCATGCGCTGGAGCAGCTGCAGGCCCTGCTGCAGAACGAGGGCGGCCCGTTCATAACGGCGCTGCTGCTCGAATTCCTGGCAGGCTCCGAGACAGGCCAGGCCGGCCAGCAGGGCCAGGTCGGCCTCCCGGCCGCTGCCCAGGGCCGGCGCCTGCGGAGGCTGGAGGCCGGCGCAGGCCATCTCGAAGGCTTCGAGGGCCAGGTCGGCCTCCAGCAGCAGCAGCAGTCCACCCACTTCCCTGGTGCTCGGGATCTCCAGCACGGGCACCACCGGCGCGGCGCTGCCGGCCAGGGCGGTCAG
>Ga0164292_10005677_pt1 | contig 10218 bp, 8 predicted proteins | sample GEODES117metaG_FD_111486 | JGI IMG/M metagenome (GOLD analysis project Ga0164292, IMG submission 111486) | Eutrophic lake water microbial communities from Lake Mendota, Wisconsin, USA - GEODES117 metaG | ecosystem: Environmental > Aquatic > Freshwater > Lake | place: USA: Lake Mendota, Wisconsin... | reverse complement strand
TGCTCCCGAAGAGGATACAGATCGTACGACCCCTATACAGGCAGCGGCGGCGTTAGATAACCGGTTTGACGTTTTGCAGGTACTTGTCGAAGCGGGAGCCGATCCCGCGGCAACGGATGCACACGGAGTGAATGCACTAGAGGAAACTACTCGAGGAAGTGCGTATAATAACCGCCGGTTTCTGACGGAGCGTTTCCCTGCATTGGGACCAAAGGCGATAGACATCCCCGAGGTCAAGGTGAAATTTGCCGACCAGCAGGTCTATGATTTTGAAGAGAATGAGGAAGTATCCATACTGAGCATCCTGTCCAAGATGGGAAACATCGTCTTCAAAGCCAAGAATTCGTATTTTACCATCCCCATAGACACGATTCGGGATGCGATCGCAGATGGATCGCAGGTTCGGCACAAGTGTAGTAAGGAGCTCGTGGGTGCCCCGTACGCGAAGGATGTGGATATGAAAAATCCATACTATTACGTGCAGGGAAATGGGAACTTCATGGTTCCTCTGGCATCTCTGGGAGCTGCAATGAAAAAGTACAAGATTCTGGAGTTAGTCGAGACAGACGAAGTTCTAGAGAACGTAGCCTCGGCTCTCATTGTTCAGAGTTCGCCAGGTCGGAACATGTATGGCGATCCAGTCAATATCGTGAGCGCAGATCATTGCCAGGGAGGAACCCGGCAGAAAGTGTTTAACGTCAAGGGAGTTCTCCTGACAACCAAGAAAGAAGAGGAAGGCGCAGGTCGTCGTCTAACGAAGAAACGTTCCTCGCGTCGCGGCGGGCGAACTGTAAAGCAGAAACGGGGCACCTACAAACGCCACGGCCGCCACTAGAGCTAGAATATCCACGCCACGCACAATCTTCTTCCACTTGAGAGGAAGCGCCTTGTACTTCTCGCCATACTCGGCGGGCTTGAACGGAGCACTTATCCAGCCTAGAAAGGTCGGCTGGAGGCGATCGTTGGCATCGTAAAGGACGTCATACCATGCGAGCAAGATATAGCCGGAAAAGGCGAGGAGAATAGTGATTCCCCGTTTCCATGCGATGTCAGAGGGGCTGACAAGAGGCGCCCAAGGGGGTAGCCAGTAGATGGTAATCAAAAGTCCAGAGAAGACCAAGCATTTCACATTCAACGCAAGTGGGGTGCCGAACAAACCTCCTCCCATTATTTCTATAGGCATAGTATAATGTCCTCCTCGTACTTTGGAACAAACAAGAGCCTGGGTAATGTCAAGACTGCCGATTCTAGCGAACTCCTGAAGGCGATCAAGCTTCAGACGATCTTCAATGCCAACCAGTCGAACCCCAAGTCGTCTGTCCGTACGGCGGGACATACCAACCCCCCGGAGCAGATTGCGCAGTACAACGCTGTGGCGCAGCAGCTGAACTATGGCGTGCGGCATACGCAGCTTCCGCAGTGAAAACAAGTAGAACTAAAACAATAAGAATGAGTCTGAGCGAACTCAAGACACAGGTAGAAGTCCAAGCAAAAGCGCTTCCACCTGCTTCTCTCGAAACCCTTGAATCTATGAGGAAAGACCAATGTACGTCGAAAGAGTTTCATCTCCAGACATTTCAGCTCTTGATTCGCCGTATCCTGAGTCCCGATAGCCCGAAACGCAATATGCTGCTCTTCCACGGAACGGGAGTGGGCAAGACTTGTACTGCTATCCAGGTAGCCGAAGAGTACATCTTGCGCCCCGAGTTCCAGGATAAGAAAGTCTTGGTTCTTTCCAGTGCTTCGGTGCAGAACAATTTCCGGACACAGATCTTTGATGTGCATCGGGTGAAGGAAGAGCACGGAGTCCTGCGGTCTCAGCAATGCACGGGTCGGCGCTACCTAGACATGCTAGATCGGGCACAGAGCGAGAACCTGCGATGGGAAGATCCGGAGAGTCGAGACAAGCTGGCAGCGATCGTGGATCGCATGATTGACGAGTTCTACGATTTTGGAGGGTATGTCAGTTTTGCCAACAAGCTGGACAATATGCGCCAGAACAAGAACAAGAAGGAGCTGGAGGCGTGGATCCACGAGACATTTGATGGTCGTATGCTGATTGTGGATGAAGCCCATAACGTTCGCGAATCTCCGACAGTGAGCGCAGACAAGGTGGATAAGAAGATTCCTGAAGCTCTGAAAGAGGTCGTCAAAGTTGCCAACGGAATGACACTGGTGCTCCTGACAGCGACGCCGATGTACGATACGTACGAGGAGATCGTGTTCCTATTCAACCTGTTTCTGTGGAACGATAAGCGCCAGTCTCCCGATGAGCAACTGACACCTGAAGACTTTTTCAAGGATGATGGGTTCAAATCTCCAGAGGCCGAAGCGCAGTTCCGGGGGTATGCCCACGAGTACGTGAGCTTCATTCGAGGAGAGAATCCTTTTACCTTCCCGTTCCGTCTGCCCCCACCGCCGTCTATGATAGCGCCGCGCGATCGTACCAAGGACAATCGGGGGAAAGACTTTGAGACACCGCCTCTGAAGTATCTAGATCTGGTAGCGTCGTACCTAGAATCCCCGCAGCGTGAATCGGTGGAAGAGATTCGTAAGAGTATCCAAGAATCCATGTTTCCCTGCATTGTAGCTTCGCCTGATGGACGACCGGTAAGCAAGTGCTTTGATGCGGCGCAGGACACATCGCAGGCGACGCTGCGGTACCGCGCTGATGTCATTCCCTTCCTGAGCATCTCGAATGTCAAGAGGCATGCGACCAAGTTCGCAACAATCCTGGACTGCATCAAGACCACCCAGGGGATCGTGTTCGTGTATTCAAACTATATTCAGACTGGAACGGTACCGTTTGCCATGTGTCTAGAGGAGCACGGATACAAGCCTGCTATGGGTCATCCAGTTCTGGAGAATCCGTCGGGGGAGTTCAAGGGGACATCGCCGGGAAAGTACGCGATGCTGACGTCGGACATGTCGGATACGCAGATTGAACAGTTGGTGAGCACTCTGCGGTCACCGGCCAATTCCAAGGGAGAACTCATCAAGGTGATTGTGGGCTCGCCGCTGATTTCGGAGGGTCTAGACTTCAAGAATATTCGGCAGGTGCATATCATGGATCCGTGGTACAACATGAGCCGCATTGAGCAGGTGATCGGTCGTGGCCTGCGTACATGCTCACACTCTTCCCTCGGGTTCAAGGAGCAGAATTGTACGGTGTATCTCCACGTCACGCGCTACGCTGATTCGCCGAAAGAGACGTACGATGAGACAGTGTATCGCACGTATGTGGAATCCAAGGCGAAGACCATTGCGTTTGTACGGCGGGTGCTGATGGAGTCAGCGATTGATTGTACGGTTCAGGCGGGAACTAACCAGCTTCCCGTCCTATGGAAAAATCTGGTAGTGACGCAGACAAGGGCCCAGGACAATAAGCCAGTGAAGCTGCCGCTGTACAAGATGTCGGCTCCTACGTTTGACGATACTCTGGGGTATGCATGTACCGAGTTTCCTGAAGAGGCGGATCCGTCGTATGTCCGCCCACTCAGTTCGTACCTGGATGTGCGTGACGTCATTTTTGACAAGATGATTGATCTGTTCAAGAACAAACCGGTCTGGAAACAGGCGGATCTCATACAGGAGTTCCGGTATGATTCGTCGGTGGTGTCATATATCCTCGATGATGCAGTGCAAGAGCATCTGCGACTGCGAGATGCGAGTGGGCGCATAGGTATCCTGGAGCGGCGTGGAAAGCTCTATGCATTCTCACCCGACGAGGCATCGGATGCGACAATGGTCGAGCGCAGCGTTCCCGCAGATGTCCCTACAAGGACAGAGGTCCCTCTCCCTGCAGAAGAAGAGCCAGCGCCCGCACCTGAACCAGACGCCGACGCACCTCCTCCGGCGCCCACGGATCTCCCCGAGTACTCATTTGGAGTGCCCACCGAAGGTATTTCCGACGAGATCAAGGAATGGTTCGTGGTGGATCAGGTGATGAAGCCCGAGGACAAGATCAAGTACATCTTAGCACACCCCGATAAGCCGTATGCCAAGGGTCTCATGGTGGAAGATCTGGGCATGATGGTCCTGGGAGAGGGAAAGCTGTACAACCGCGAGGGAGTGGAGGTGGATCCGGTAGGAGAGCAGTTGGACGCCTTCAATGTGTGGAAGTCCCGTCATAAGGAGGAGATTGTGCGTGAAGTGGTGGAAAACCAGAAGATTCGTTGTACCACCGATAATCAGAAGTTGAAGATCGCAGCCTTCGAGGTCGATGGAGATGGGCATGCCAAAGTGAGTAAGCGGGCGAAGACGATTCTTCCAAAGGAATGTTCGTTCTTCCTGGAGCCGTCGCTGATTGCGCTGGTGAAGGATATTACGGGACATGATTTCCCAGCAGGGGTGAAGACGAAAGGACCGCGATGTGAGTACCTCAGTCTGGTATCGCGCATGCCGTCGGAGAAGACGGTCTGGATCCTTCCCGAAGTCTGGGCAGCAGTGAAAAATGACACAGATCTCAAGCAGAAGCTTAAGGCTTAAGGCTTAAGGAGAAACAAAGTAGTTAAAACAGATCGTCCATAGTAATAACATGAGCACAGGACAAATGTTCGAGCGACGAGAGATGAAACGTGTAATCTCTATTCCCTCACGATACCTAAAGCGTAATATCCAGACCTCCCTTCGGAGCCAGATCAAGCCAGAGATGGAAAGGCGATGTGGAACGGAGGGGTATATCCAGCCCCGTTCCTCGGTCATTCTAGAGCACTCTGTAGGTAAGCTGAATATCCTGCATCCGGACACGCGGTATCTCGTACGATTTCAGGCAGACGTGTGTTACCCTCGCAAGGGACAGATCCTGACGGTTCCGGTAGTCTTCCGAAGCAAGATTGGTATTCATGCAGAGAGCAAGCCGCTACGTGTTCTCCTGCCTCGTGACCTGCACATCGGTGTCCCCGACTTTGAGGAGACGCAGCCGGGGGATAGCTTGGAGCTGGAGGTTCTTGGCGCCGAGTTCAAGCAGAATGATGAAGAAATCTTCGTCCTCGGTAAGCTAATTAAGCGCATTCCCGCGACGACGGATGAGCCTCCCGCCCCGAAGCTGGATGTGATTCCGGAGAGGGTCCTGGAGAGCACGCAGGAGTCCAGCGGTACTAAGACGGTCACCGTTGCACCAGTGGCGACCGAGGTACAGCCCGAGCAGAAGCAGCGTCGTCGTCGTAAGTTGGCGACGGTCCCTGAGAGTTTAGAGACATCGGGCATACTACAACTAAATGTCGGCACCGGACCCGGAGAAGCTCAAGTCGCTCCTGGAGTCCCTGAATCAAAATGAGCACGAGGAGATCTTCAAGATCGTCCGTAAATACACGCAGGAATACACGCGGTCAGACACCGGTGTGTTTGTCTCATCACACAACCTGCCCCCGGAGTGCCTGACGGAGATGGAGGCGTACGTGCATTTTTGCTTTGACCAGCGGAAGCATCTAGAGGCGGATAGTGCCCTGCGAACGTCCTATGAGAAACTTGCGAAAACGGGTAAAAGTGCCTGATTTTGATCTAAGAAAGTAACAATGGAACGGGCGTTGGAAAGTACACATCACGTGGAGTCTGTACACGACTTCATACTCCACGCGAACACTGACCCATCTGCAGAATTTGAAGTCAAAGTCCTCGCTGGACGTATCCAGACTCGCGATGTCGCAGAGCGTATCAAAGCTGCAATTGCCGACTACCCCTCTACCGAAGAACACCGACTGACCTACTCGTTCAAGGACGGACAGCGCGTCCATGTCGTGGGCGCAGCCAATATCCACACCGTCTGCACATCCAAGTCGTTCGAGAACATCCCACTGGACGTTGAGCGCAAGAACCCTTACTTCTCTGCATCATCGGACAAGAAGGATGTCGTGGATGCCCCCGAAGTGTTCTGCCGCTTCACCCTGAAGTCGGAGAAGCATGTGAAGAAGGATTACAACGGCAACGTAGATGACCCGAAGGCGATGATTCGTATCCTCCACCGCCAGTCGTACGCGGTCCCTGGCAACGAGTTCCGCATCGACTTCTCGATGGTCAAGACGCGTAACAGCCCGAAGGAGGGACTGCGCGACGTCCTCAAGAACACTCCGCATTACGAGCTGGAGCTGGAATACACGCCACGGAAGGAGCCGCGGAGCCCGCCGGAGGTGGCGCGGACGCTGTACCGTATTCTGGAGACGCTGGTGGGAGCGTACCAGGAGACCAAGCACATTCTGCCCCTCTCCGATCTGCAGCGGTATGCCGAGGAGTTCAAGCTGTCGGGCAATCTGTTCTACAACCCGGTGACGCTGGACCGTCCGCACGTGGTCGCTGACCGCCCTGGCAATATCCTCAAGGGTTACACGGTAACCAACAAGGCAGACGGACAGCGGTGTGGGCTGTTTGTGACGCGCGACCGCAGGATGGTGCGCGTGAATCCCAGTGGGCAGGTAGTCTTCACTGGGATGGTGGCGACCGATGATACACATATCAATGATTTCCTGGATGGCGAATACCTGCCCAAGAAGAACCTGTTCTGCGTGTTTGACATCTACCGCTACAAGAACCGCGACGTCAAGTCCCTGCCGCTCTTTACGACGGACGAGGATATTGTCAAAAACCCTGCATCGTCTCGTCTGGGGTGTGCGCGGCAGTTTGTGAAGGATCTGGGAACAGCGTTCATTGCGCAGTCAGAGGATGTGATGCGGATGGAGACGAAGTTGTTCTTGGCCGGCGATGGAGCGGCGATGGAAGAGTCGATTCGCACGATCTTGGACACGACGTTCGAGTACGAGACGGACGGACTGATCTTTACGCCGCGAGCGAGTGCAGTGGCGCCGCACGCGGATACCAAGGGCAAGACGTGGCGGCGAGTGTATAAGTGGAAGCCCCCGCACCAGAACACGATTGACTTCCTACTCAAGCTGGAGATGGAGCCGACGTATGATACGCTGCGCAAAAAGATGGCAAAGAAGGGAAGCCTGTATGTGGGTCGCACGCCGGGGGAGGATATTGTGAATCCGTGCGAGACGCTCACGGGGGAATATGTGGCACCGAAGCTGCCGTCGGATCTCCAGCATCTGGGTCGGTCGTCTAGCCGTGTGCCCTCGGTGTTCCAGCCGGTAGCTCCTCGCGACCCGGATGCTTACCAGATTGTAGTCCCGGTGAATGCGCGAGGTGTCCCGTACGACCTGGAAGAGAACAAGATTGAAGACAATACGATCGTGGAATGCTCGTATGACACGGATACGCGGCGGTGGAGTGTCATGCGCACGCGCTACGACAAGACCTACCGCTACCGGGTCCTCAACATGCCCGAGTTCGGCAACGATATTCACGTAGCAGACTCGATCTGGACGTCGATCCATGTCCCGATCACAGAAGAGATGCTGCGAAGCCTTTGGTCAGCGCCCCCCGACGATACGTTTGAGGACGATGCCTACTACCGCGACGATGTAGATTCGCGTGACCGGATTCTCAAGGACGTGTATGGCTTCCACAACCGAATCAAGGAGTCCCTGTACAATACCTACGTGATCCCGGGAAACACGCTGCTGGAGGTGGCAGTGGGTAGGGCGGGAGATCTGCACAAGTGGCGGAAGGCGAAGCCGTCGAAGGTGCTGGGTCTGGATATCTCGCAGGAGAATATCAGCATGCCGCGACAGGGAGCGTGCGTGCGCTATCTTCGCGAGAAGGCGCGGTCCTCTGAGTTCATGCCGAAGGTCTTGTTCGCACAGGCGGACATGACGAAGCCGTTCGAGGAGCAGGAGTCCAAGTATCTCAAGATCGTGTTTGGCGATGAGCACGCATCGACTCCGTATCTCGCAGAGTTCAAGGGAATGGGAGAGTGGGATGTCGCGAGCTGCCAGTTCGCACTGCATTATGCGTGCGAGAGCGCAGAGACGTTCAAGACGTTCGTGGGGAATCTGCGTCACTGTAAGTCGGTGTTCTTCGGGACGTACCTGGACGGCAAGGCGGTGTATTCGCTGCTGGCGGGCAAGGATCGTCATACGTTCCGAGTCCGGGGCAAGACGTTCGCGGAGATCACGAAGCGGTATGAGGATGCGGGAGAGTGGAAAGAAGAGTTCGGGCAGAAGGTGGAGGTGCTCTTGGAATCGATCGTGAAGCCTACACCAGAGTACCTGGTACCGTTCCAGGCGTGCTCGGAGATTCTTGGAGAGGCAGGGTTTGAGTTGGTGGAGACCAAGTCGTTCGGGGAGATTTACACCACGCAGAGTGCGGTGCGTCTGGAGCAGCCAGAGCAGGATTTCAGTTTCCTGTACCGCACGTTCGTGTTCAGGCGCACCGAGATGCCGCCAGAAGCTGAAGCCGAGGCCGAGGCGGAGGAAGAGGAAGAGGAGGAAGTGCCGTCGGTAGAATCGGTGACGGATACGGAGACAGATGTCAAAGTTCCCGAGATCCCGAAGGAGGAAGAGAAGCCTGCTGCTGACGAAGCTCCGAAGCCTAAGGCGGTGCGCCGGAAGAGGGTCGTAGCCCCAGCGGCAGTAGCGGAACCCCCGGCACCGAAGCAGGAGATTCTGTACTTCTTCTCCAAGGAGCCGGAGAACAAGGAGTTCTCCAACTTCTATGAGACGACATTCAAGCTGGATGGTGTAGAGTACAAGTCGGCTGAGCATGCGTTCGAGGCTATCAAAGCCAAGACGTTCGGGGACGACGAGATGTTCGGGAAGATCCTGAAAGCCAAGTCTGCGCAGTCGGCAAAATCGTTCGGCAACAAGGTTAAGAATTTCAAGGAAGAGACGTGGGCGGAGAAGCAGGATGAGGTGATGACGTCGGTTCTGCGTGCGAAATTCACCCAGAACCTGGAGCTGCGGAAGAAGCTTCTGGATACGGGGGACAAGCTGCTGGCCAACGCGGATCCTCGCGACAAGTACTGGGGTATTTCGACATCAGCCTCTACGGAGGTTGCCAAGACGCCGACGAAGTGGAAGGGTGACAACAAGCTGGGCAAGATCTTGGAGGCGCTGCGCACAGAACTGCGTGCGGAGAAAGTCGAGCCGAAGCCCTAAAACGGATTTATTCCAGGTCTTTTTAGATGATGGAGTAACCTTGAACATCATGGAAAAGTATATTTACACTCAGCATATTCCTACCAAGAATCCTCTGAACACATCCATGCATCATGCAATTATTCTACGCGGAAACAAGGTATTGGCCTCCGCGTTCAATAAGGTTGGGTCCCGCTCACGGGGCTGCGGATACTGGGAAAAGACCATTCACGCAGAGGTGAATGTCGTCAAGAGTTTGGGCGATCTAAACCTTCTTAGGGGAGCGACACTCATTGTGGTCAGGCACGGACCGGACGGAACTCTTAGGTGTTCTAAGCCATGTGAGAACTGCCGGAACTTCCTGCAAAAGTGTATGGACGAATACGGGCTGCGCAAGGTTATTTATTCGTAGTGGTGCGCTTGTAGTACTCGGCATACGACTCGGTCACAGGGGGAGCGACGTTGCTGATGACCGGGGCGACCCATCGGTTAAACAGCTTTTTGCCTACCTCGGTCGAAGCATCCTCCTCCGTGATCTCGCCCTTCTCGATCATGCGCTTCTGGTTGAGCATGTAGAAGAAGGTGGAGTCCAGCTTGTCGTCGGCGTGCAGGGCAAAAATAGACGGGAAGTTGAAGTGGAGGATCTCGTTCTCGTGGATGAGTGCCCCCTTGTAGGCTTCAATATCCACGGACTTCAGGGCCTTGTGACGCTTCTTGCTGTCGTCCATGTTGCGTACCATCGACTGAATCTGAGTGGCGTCGTAACGAATATCATTCATTTGTAGGTTTGTATTTTTTACCTGTAAATAACAATGTCTAAACCAACGGTAGCTGCCGACGGATCGATTATCATGCCTAAAGTTGGAATTGCTCACCCAGATGTCCCGAAGGTGGAGGGCTCGTTCATCGAGGCGTCAGCCAAGGCTGTGGAGAACAATGTTGAGACTCAGACAGACGCAATGAAGGCGCTGGGTGGTCCCATCTCGGGAGGTCGGCGGAAGAAATACTGGGGTGGTGCTGCAGTAGAAGTCAAGAATGTCCCCAGCATGGTGAGCGCGGGAGGAACAGATGCCAAGGCGGGATTCGCAGAGCTCCTGCGCACGGCCAATAAGGCGGATGCCGATGCGGCGTATGATAAGCTGGGAGCTGCTCCGCCCAAGACAGTGGATCCCGATAAGATGGCAATGGCGAAGGGAGGACAGCGCCGCCGAAACAAAACGTCTAAGAAGGGTAATGGCCGGACTAAGCG
>Ga0164292_10005676_pt1 | contig 10218 bp, 11 predicted proteins | sample GEODES117metaG_FD_111486 | JGI IMG/M metagenome (GOLD analysis project Ga0164292, IMG submission 111486) | Eutrophic lake water microbial communities from Lake Mendota, Wisconsin, USA - GEODES117 metaG | ecosystem: Environmental > Aquatic > Freshwater > Lake | place: USA: Lake Mendota... | reverse complement strand
GTTAAATCTAAAAGAGGCGATGCTGCAAACGCAGCTGATGATGGTAAATGTAATCAAGCTTTTTTTGATGGTCATAATTTAGGTGCTACATTTGTAGATGATACTTTAAAAAATTTGATAGAAAATCCTTTACCAAATTATTAAATCTAATTATATAGTATGTCACAAGAAGATTCTCAAGCAACTGTTATAATTGAAGATGACACATTTAATCCAATTAGATTAATTGATTGCGCTACATTAGTTGAACCCGGGCGTCGTATAACTAGGCGCATGGGTATTTTTCAATATGAAGGTAAAGGTATAACTGCTTTTTATCAAGGATCGGGAACATCGGGTGCTCCTGCGTTAAAAGGCACATATTTACCATTTTATGGTGAAACTAACAAATTACTAAAGGCGATCGATGTTTTTCTAAATACACAAAGTAATCCTTGGAAAATATCACTAAGAAATGTACATGAAATAAGAATTGATCATTCTGTATTAAATTATTTTTCGCGCTTTGAAGATCTTCAAATTTCGGCTTCTATTGATTCACAATTTTGGAATGGATTATCTTACAGAGATTTTATATTATCTCATGATTTTAATGAAGATACTGGTGAATTTGTTTTATTATCAGATCCAATTCCTCATACAGCTCATTTTTCTGAAATGCCTTGCGATAAGCATATAGAAATGGAAAAAGGAGAAATTAATGATTTTTTACGAAGTTCGGGAGCCACACTTGGTGAAGGAATAATAGAAGAGTATCAGTTACAACAAAAAAAAGAAGCAGAACGACTAGCAGAAATGTATGCATTACATCAAGAGCAATTAGAAGAAGAAGATATAAAAGAACCTCTGAGAGGATTAAAAATAGATAAAGGTGGTAAAAGTTTAAAGAAACGAAGGAAAACTAGAAACCAGAAGAAGTCTAAGAAACTAAAGAAACGAAGAAAAACTAAAAAATCCAAGAAATATAAATAAATATTATTCAATTAATAATTAGTATTTGATTTGAATTAAATGTGCTATAAGCGAAATTATAAAAAAAATAAGCTGTCGGCGAAACTGCCAACGGATGTGTTTTAATACATAAATTATTGATGATATAATGGTTATCACTTATATCTTCTACTATTAAATAATGAAATTTATTTTTGTCTTTTATTTTCTGTAATACTGACCAAAGCGCGACTTTAAACCCTTGTATAAATTCATCTCTTGATAATTCATTTGTTTTAAAAAAAGAAGCTATACATGAAATTATTTCTTTATCTTTCTCTATAAATGTACATGTCTTTTTAAAAATATAAGTTGCTACTATTTCAGCTTCTATAACTAACATAATTATAAATATGTTTTCACTTGTTACAAGCTCTATTAAATTGCTCATTTCAGGGCAAACTGTTAGTTCCCATTTACCTTCTTGTTTTGTTAGTTCAATAATGAAATTATATAAATAATATATATTTTGTTTATCTCCATGTAATAGTTTAATATTTGAGGTAAGCTCTATCGGTTTTGTCCATTTTTTCATATTAAAACAATACGTTTTATAAATAGTTAAAGGAATGATCCCTGTTAGTTCTTCTTCTCTTTTAAACAAACTAACACATATTTTTCTATTTAAATGACTTTGATTATATTCATGTGTTTGTATTAACTGTGGCGCAATATTCTTCTTTCTATGTAACTTATCCACACACAAATAATCTATATAATATACATCTAATTCCCCTTTTTTATAACCATTATTATTGTAAAAAGTAACATGTAAAGGTCTGCCTGTAATAACTGCGATTAATTTTTGGTTGTCAATTGTTGTACTTGTTTTTGTATCTAACAAGATTTCGGGTTCCCGATAAAATGACCAAAATGATTTGTGATTATGTCCTCTAAAATAGGGCATAATGTTTTCAGTTTGCGGTGTAAATGTATTATCATTATTTCTTAAATAATTCAATTGAACTAACAATGTTACCTCTTTTATATTCTGTTCCGTCAAAATATCATATGAAATTGTTTTAATATTTTTAAAATTAGTATATCTATTTTTTGACGGCAACTCTTTACAAATAATACCTACATTTACAATCCAATAATATAAATCATAAAAATGAAAAACAGGTTGTAGCGCCCAGAACTTGAATTTGACACGTATGTATATAAAAAAGAGTATAATAAATAATATTATGAATGCGATGATATATCGTAATATCATTTTATAATGATAAAGGTTTTAATATACAGATTATACTTTATTTTTCCTAGATTTCTTTCGTCTTTTGTTAGTTTTTCTTTTTGTTGATCTTCTGTTTCTTCGTTTTCTTTTAGTTTTTCCTCCTTCTACTCCTATTGTAGATTTAAGCATTCTATATGCCATTGTCTTTGCCTTATATCTTTTTTTAATAATATTTTGTATATTCGCATTATATGGTTCTAATATTTCTAGTTCATTTAATAATGATCTAAATTGACCATCGGGTATGATCCAATTAACTGGATCATTTTTATTTTTTCCAATTGTATCAATTTCTCTACAATCAGGATAATTTAATAACGTTTTAAGCTTTATTTTATCTATATCATTTTTATTTTTATTATAATTTTCTAATATTGTATTAAATTTATCACAATTATATTCTTTGCTAAAAATATCCGGATTAAAATCCATTTGATTTATACCTACAGTTTCAGTATCAGAATCAGAACTTGAAAAATTCTCTATTGGGACAGCTCTACGTTCTATGTCAGCATCTCCATATTTAGCTAAATATTCTGCTGCGAAATCCTTTCGCGATTCTTCAAACAATTTAGGATCATCAAATAAATTTGACGACTTATTCTCCTTACTTTTTGGCGTATTTTTATTTGTGAATATAGAAAGCATTTTTTTAGTTTGTTTAGAAGCCTCTGGTAAATTAGATGGAATCATATAATAATATAATATTATTTATCTATGGCTGCTTTTTTTGAAACATTTGAAACAATTTTATTTACGTTGTTAGTTTGTTCTTCTGTTGAAGACCCAGACATGGAATTAAAAACAATTTGTAAATAGGCATCATTGTATTTTGAATCGGGATCTAAACATCCAGGATTTGCGCTAACCCAACTCGGTATTTGTTGAATATTTTTTCGTGTAATTTGTTTTATAGCGGTTTTAATCTTTTCCTTTTTGTCATCTTCTTTAAACCACTTGTCTTCATCTTTGATATACAATGTTTCTCTTTTTATGTCGGAACATTGTATTGGTCTTTTTGTCGCATCCAAATCATTTAGCTTGGTAGTGATTATTTGAGAAACTCCATCAACATATCCTAGTCTCCCTGTTTCCTCTAAATCATGTAATTGTAACTGAATGGAACTAACAAATTCACTTATATTTAACGCATCCTTACAATCTTCGTTTAAGTACACTTGTATATTAAATGTTTTATTGTTACTATTATTATTAACACTATTGTTAGTTACTGTTTTTTCCTTTGACAATTCTATAAGTGATTTTTGTAGCTCTTGATTTTGTTTAAGAAGTTCAATAACAAATGTTGTATCAATTTGTGGATGCGGTTGTTGAATTTGAAGTTGTTGTTGTTGAACCTGGGATTTATTCAAGCACATTTTTACATGTTTACACAGACTTGATTTATGGTTGTATGATTTATCACAATATGAGCATTCATATTGATACGTATTTTTTGCCGCATCGTTCGCCGAAATTAGCATTTCGTTAGCCTTGTGATGTTTAGGTGTCAAAATATGTCTACTATAGTCATTTTTTCGTGACGTAGTATAGTCACAACTTAAACAATTAAAAGTGTTTGCGGATTTTTGCGCCGCAAAATTAGTCTCGTTAGTCTTTAAGACATCTCCAATATTTTCTTCTATTTTATTATTTTTTTCTAAAATAATAGGACATAATTTTACTTGGTTTGTTTTTGGAATTGGTTTTGATTTTGGTTTTGGGATTGGTAATGGTTCAATACTATTTAATGTCGCATTTAATTCTAAAAAATGCTCTTGTTCTTTCTGTCTTGCTTCTAAATGATTTTTACAGTTATAAAAATTTACTATAGACATATCCCAATTAGACCAATTACCGTTCTCTCTTATTTTTTTATATAATTTTAAATTGTAGTACGGTGATTTTATATTATTACACGCTTGTTTATGTGTATGTTTTCTTTGAATAAAATTTGTGGTATGACCTACATATATATCTGTTATAGATGTATCTTTACATGTAATTTTATAAATAATAGTATTTGAATAATCAATTTCAACTCTTGGCATAATTATTTATATATATATATTGTTTCTAAATTAAAAATCTTAAAAAAATCTTAAAAAAAATAAAAATCTTAAAAAAATCTTAAAAAAATCTTAAAAATTTTTTACTTTTTCCTTTTTAAATGTAAAAAAATATGCTCACACTTTTTTTCACACATTTTTCCAAATTTTAGACCATTATGATAACAAGTCATTTTTCAAGGGTGCTTTTTCAAAGCTCCTATTGGTTTCTTAAAATGGACATTTATAAATGTCCAAAATCAAAAACCAAAAGTAGAATTTACTTTTTCTTTGTTACCAGAAAAAATCAGTAAAAAAAGAATGATAAATATGACATGATACATGGTCACGATACAGAAATTCTAATTTAGAGCATAAAATCGCCGAATTATAGTCGCCGAATATAAAATGTTATCATTAATTCTGAAGTCCATAAATCCTTCAATTTTATATCGTTAGATTGCGGCAATGACAATCCATTTTCTCCTTCTGGCTGCCCAACTAGAACAAAATCAAACGCATCTGGCTCCATATTAAAATCAATGGCTACAAGTGGTTTCAATGCGTCTCTAAATTGGTTCAATGTCCAATCAGGATAGATCAAATAAGTTTTTCTATTGGTAGTCCATGCTTCTTTAAAATACACATAGCACGGAGGAATAGTTAGATAGTTGTTGTTATTAGATGACATCTTTGATATAATATGATTTTTATATTCTATCAAAAATATATTTCAATTTTTTTACTTATTTCACTTCTTTAAGTCCTTTTATAATATATATTATTGCCAAAATTTGTTAGTTACTGAAGGTATTAGTTTGGTTTTGTAAATAGATACAAATACTGATATTCGTATTGACAATGAACTAAATCTATTATTCCTTCTACAACAAATCCAGCTCCTTGCGCTTCATCTACTATTTCTTTCAAGTCAGGCATGTACATAGTATGCTCTTGCTTTCTAACTTTGCCATCCTTGTCATTTTTAAATTTTTCAGTAAATATAGCAATATTATTTTGCTCATCTAAATCAAATTCCGCATTATAAGCAAAGTCACTAAACTTGACCTTTGTTTGTGTAATTCGCTTTTTCGCATATTTTTGTGGCGACACAAACATTAGTGGATTCCCTGGAGGCAAAATTGGATCAAATTTTACTCTGTCTACTAAATGAACAATTAAATATCCTCCTGGCATTAACCAGTTTGAACAATTTTGAAAAAACATTGCTTTATCTTGAATGTAATATATTGTAAAATACATACACAAAATATGCGTAAATGTGTTGGCAGCAAATATTTGACTGTTTGTCGCATCTCCTACTTCAAATTTATAATCAGGATAACTTTCCTTTGCTTTTTTAATCATAGATGGTGATATATCTATACCAATTACATCAATACTGCGACCTGATAATTCAGCTACATGATGACCTGTACCGCAACCAACATCTAAAATCTTACTTTGACTAGAGGCACTAGTTTTATTCATGATTTCACCGACTTCATATTCATCTTTTAAATTATTAAATACTAAATAATCGTAAATGTCTGCGTAAAAATCATCATAAACTTCCGATCCAGACTTAAATAAGAATTGTTCATTTTGTTCAAATCCTTCTATTCTTCCTGATTTTAATCCTTTAAATACCATTATTAATATCATAAGTAGAACAGTAAATATGATTATCTTTCCTCATTAAGAACATTTTGAATAACTAGATGTTATCCCTTTAAATTGTTTAGAAATGCTGCTAAAAAAATTGGTCATCTATTATATATTAATAAGTTTAAAATTTTGATATATAATTTTAAATTTATAGTTTATAATCTATTCTTTTTTTAAATGTTAATATTATACTCTTAAATGGATGATAGTGAAATTAACGATATTAGGGATCCTAAGGTTTTCAGAGGCATTACTTTTTCTGAATTCAAAAAAACAGATGCTAAAAATGAATTAATCAATAATTTATATAATTCTAAAATTGAACCTGTTTGTTATTGGAGCGCCGAATTTATTTGTGCGGGGCATTATTCTGATTTATGGGATATTATTATTGGATTTTATACAAAACATATTCATATTGGTAATCCTAAATTAATTACTTATTTAGACCTTCGTATTAATAATTTCAAAGAAATTGTTAGTAATGGTTATGTAGACCAGGAGCTACGCTTAAGAAATAGTGAAAAAATGCGTAAACTATTTTGCGAAATAATGTGCGTTTTATGTGAAGCTAGAAAAAGTCGTTCTTATGATGAGATTAAAGTGAAAAAAGCGGATTTTGATTTGACACAAATGACAGAACGATTTAAAGCACCCGATATCAAATATATAGATGGATTATTTTTAAAAGATGATCCTAAAGAGTTGTTTATTGCGGCGAATGAATTGGCTTACAATATATCAGAAGGTAAAAATTGTGTTAGCGCATGCTACTGGATGGAATGGATCATTGAATTTGAAACTATTTGTAAACAACGAAAAGAGAAATTCAAATGTGAGCGCAGAGTATTTGCGAACGTGGAACCAAAATGTCAAATGGATATAATTTGGATAATTTGGGATATTTTTTTAAATGAATCAAAAAAACAAAGCAATTTTGTTCAACGTATTGTGTCAAGTGCGTTGAATTTATTTTGTTTACGATACAGAACTGGGTGCCATAAAAAACGAAAATTACTTATGTATTTTATTATTGGTGTTTTTACTGAACCATTTTCGCTTGAAGAAGAAATTGTTAAAGACAAAAAAAAAGTACAAGTAATTATTCATAGTATACATAAAATTTATAAACAAATAAAAAAGAATGAACACTCTCCTGGAACAGATTATTTGTATCAAAATGTAAAGGCAACCAATTTAGAAAAAACAATCGCCAAATTAGAAACAATGAATAGTTTAGGAGAAGAATACGTTCCGAGATTTACACCAACATAATATTATTTGTAACTTATATAATAATATTTTTATATAATAATATTTTTATATTATATAATGTCTAAAACTAGAAAAATAAAAAGAGGTGGTAAAAAGAGTTCTAATTCGGGAGAAAGTGTAAAAACACCAATATTATCATCTTCATCTAAATCTAAATCTATTTCATCAACTAACAAATATTCACACGCTAATTTGGTTATTATGTTTTTACGCATGCTCAACACTGTAAAACTATATCATTGGAAAACTACTAGCCACTCGCAACATAAAGCAACAGATGAATTATATACTAATTTAAATGCGAGCATTGATTCATTTGTAGAAATCATGCTAGGAAAAGATGGAAGTCGTGTTAATCTAACAAGTGTTAAAAGCATACCATTACATGATTATACTAATCTTTCTGACTTCAAACAAGAAGTGGACATGTATAAAGAATATTTAATTAATTTACAAGTGAATACTAAAAAAGATACAGATTTACTTAATATTCGTGACGAAATTCTAGGCCATCTAAATCAATTTACTTATTTACTAACATTCAAATAATAATTATAAAATAATTATATAAACATATTAGTAAATTATATATTAAAAAATGAATACAAATTTTTTTGGATTTAAAATAGTCCCATCCCCATCATGGTTAGCTATACCAGTTTACATGGCAGGTTATTCGGTAATAAATATGATTATGTTTTTTTCAAGATCAGGATTATCATTTTCCTTTTTAATTAATGTTTTAGGACAACAAATGTTATTATCTTGGAAAATTGGATATATTAGTAAAATATAATAAATTTGTTTTGAATTAATTTTAATATATTTTTTTATTATAATGAGCTCATCAACTAACAAATTAGTAAGTACTTTATCTGAAATAAATCCAAATAGTTTACCTTCTTTTTCTTCTATTGGTTCTAATTCAGCAGCTGCTTCTAACACGGATGCTTCAAATTCTTTCATGGATTTTTTTTCAAATCTAACATGGCAAACTTGGTTAATTGTTATTCTTATTTTAGCTTTTTTAGGAATAAATGTATTTTCTTATTTAGAAATGGGAACAGAAAAAACAGCGAATATTTTTGCTCCTGTTTTAAAAATATTTGGGTACGAAACATTAGAAACTACTAAGCAAACTGTAGAAACAAGTGCTACAGGAGCAAAAGCTGGTGTAGATATTGTGGCAAATACTACAACAGGTACGATTAATACAATTGAAGATAAAGTAAAATCTAGAAATAACATAAATACTTCTAACAATACTAGTAACACAGTTACAGGACAACAAACAACAAATGTTTCTAAAAATGCTCAATCAATTCAAGACCAACTAAAGATAGAAAAGCAAATCAATGAATTAGAAGATTTACAAGAACAAAATCTTCAAAAGGCACTAAGCGACGCATCAACCCCGTCTCAAGTAAAACCCGATGATTCACTTAGCCGAATTCAAGCATCAAATGGCTCAGGTAAAGCAGGTTGGTGCTTCATTGGCGAAGACCGTGGGTTCAGAACATGCTCACAAATAGGAGAAAATGATCAGTGTATGAGCGGAGATATATTTCCATCACAAGAAATCTGTATGAACCCCAACTTGAGACCTTAAATAAATAACTATTTATAAATTATATTTACTATATGATTCATAATCAATACATCAGCATTTCTATTCCCTATAGTATTATTTCTATAAAAAATTGTATTTTTATTAAAACTATCTTTATTTAAATCTTGTATATTTGTATAAAGAGTGTGCATAAAAAACCTATATTTTATAAAATTATCAAGACACTCCGGCATATTTTTATGTAAATAAATACTTATTGATATATCATCAACAATTGAATAATCAATTTTATCTTTATTTGAAATAAAATGCTTTACTACATCATTTGATAAAATAATACCTATACCGGTAGTAAAATGTGTTCCAAAATATGTGTTGTCGACAATTCCACTTCCAACCCATTGTAAAATCATAATATTTGCTCCTCCATAATAATTAGTTTTTGGTAAATGTTCTAAAGTATCAAGTAGTTGATTTATATCTATTATAGTTGAAATATTGCTTCTGACAAAAAAATCATAATTATTTTCAAATAATAATTCGAATGATTTTATAGTTTTATACAAAATATTTAAAAGGGTTTCATTTCCTTTTATACTAATAATATCATCATTTTTTATTATATCATCATTTTGCGAGTTATCCATTTTTATAAAATATGAATCAACATTATTAAATTTGTGTACATATTTTCGCTGAATTTGTAACATACTATTATAAATTGTATCATCTGAATAAATAAATAAAATACATACTTTCATATAATATAATATAATATAATATATGAGAAACTAACGTAATAGTGTACTCGGAGAGACATATTTCTATCACAAGAAATCTGTATGAAATCACAATTTGAGACATTAATTAGGAATTGTAAAAACTACAATACCTGGACCACCATTACCACCATTACGGCCTGTACTTTCAGGAGGTGATGAACTACAACCACCTCCACCACCTCCACCCCCATATGTAAAACATGATTGACCAGTATAGTTCAAGTTATTTCCTCCACCAATTCCACCAGTATTATTTATTGCTGCTTGACCTCCAAAAATAGGAGGATACAAAATACTACCTCCTCCTCCACCTCCTCCTGAATATGGAAATGTTCCATTTGTTCCATTACCAGAATTACCAGATGGTGTGCCTCCTATGCCACCATTACCAGCACCAGTTCCACCAATTCCACCAATTCCACCAGTTCCGCCACTCCCATCTTCAGGTGTTAAGCTTATACCACCGCCTCCTCCACCTATTGCGGTCAATGAACTAACAGTCGTAGTTGCCCCATTTGACCCTGATGAGCCAGTAACAGATGGTCCGCCACCAGTTCCACCAGTTCCACCAGCACCAATATTTATAAGAATTGGAATATTATATTGTATATTAATAGAGGAAGATATAATAGCGCCACCGCCACC
>Ga0164292_10005675_pt1 | contig 10218 bp, 7 predicted proteins | sample GEODES117metaG_FD_111486 | JGI IMG/M metagenome (GOLD analysis project Ga0164292, IMG submission 111486) | Eutrophic lake water microbial communities from Lake Mendota, Wisconsin, USA - GEODES117 metaG | ecosystem: Environmental > Aquatic > Freshwater > Lake | place: USA: Lake Mendota, Wisconsin... | reverse complement strand
TTACAAGCATTGCGAACACAAGATCCAACAATGGAAATGGATTTCCCAGTTGATGCAGACGAAGCAGACGAAGCAGATGAAGCAGAAGAAGCAGAAGAACCTGATGTAACAAGTATAGTACAGCAAGTACATATAGGAGAAAAATGTACGATAGAGTTTGCAAAAAGATTAAATGTATTTGATAATAACAATTATATATTAGGCTTGACTGATGAAGACTTAACAAGACTGAATACCTACGTATTAAATGAAAATAATGAGCTGATATCATCAATAGAACACAAGTACAATGTATGCGAAGTCAAAGACAATATTGCATACGAGAATTGTGCTCTAGCAACAAGTAATTTATACTTGACAACAGCATATGATGAGATATCAAATCATTATGTATGTACTATTCCTGAGAATATGAAGTTGCCAAAAAATGCTAAATATCAATTTACGCAATCAACAACTTCAAATATTATCAAACCAGTCTCTGAAATATATTTCAAGAATATGAAAACCAATTTTTGTGAAGAAAGGTGGCATGATTGGTTTTGTATACCTAATTATCACTTGAATAATAGGTGGTATAATGAAGTACCTACAGAATTAAGCACCAGCAAATCTATAGGAAATTGCTTTAAACCTTGTCAATTTGGCTACCTTCCTGCTGATGAAAATAAAGCTAAATGCATTCTCAAAAAACAATATAATGGAGGACAATATAAATATGATTTTGACTATAATCCTATAGCATTAGTTTGTCTGCTTGGCACAAGCTTTGATATTTTCAAAAGCCAATATAGTAAATATTTGAATAACAGGAAGCAAATATTTGAAAGCTCAACAGATGTAGAACTTTTGAAAAATAAAGATAACATAAATGTTATTGATGCTGTAAAAACATCAATTGAAAATAAAGACAATGTCATTTGGACTTCATTAAAGACTGATATTCAAAAATATGTGAATGACATGCTTGTCAGCATACCTGACTTAAGCAGCAATATTATAAATACGAATGTGGTAGTTCCCAGTATTACCGTTCAATTAGCACTGCAAACACTTCCTCTATCAAAAGAGAATATAGAACACGCATATAGTATAGCAGAAAACATAAGCATTATCGTAGGTGATACGCCCAAATATAAAGAATGGTTTCTGGATTTGAAAAGCACAACAGGTGTTGAAAACATGGACCAATTTGTGAATATTATTCGAATGTTGAAGAGGGCGTGTAATGTATGCTTCGACGGCAAACATACGAATTTTAGCAAAAACTATTTATTACATATTATTAAGAGACCTCCAATAACCATTGATGAAACATATGAGCCATATGTAGATGAATTAAAAGTAAATAGTTTCCACTTTTTACAAAAAAGAGAAAGATGGTATTTTGATGAATATATAGATATCTTTACTTCCTATAGAGATGCCATATATACCTTCATCTTTTATGTAATCATAGTATTATGTATACTTATTTTATATGTTATATATACTGTATTTTACCCATACATTAATCAATTCCTCAACAGTTTCATAACACTAATTATATTCATGTATTTTGATGTTAAATATTATCTATATAGATATCTTGTCAATTCATATGCTGTAGATGACAGAGAATACCAGAAGCTTACATTTATCAAGAAATTGTATCAGACTTTCAGAGATTATGACATCAAAAATTATTTGTAAGTATTATACAGTTCAATGTAATTCTTCATAGCATCCTCCTTTGACATCCCTCTCACATCATTCCAAGCCTTCCATTTTGCATGAGCCTCAAAATAAACAGTCCAAGGCTCCGCAATATTGCAGTCTCCTACAGTTGCCTGTTTGAAATACTTATACATATCTAGCTTATCATTATCTGTCAGATTATTACCCTGGCCTTTCGTGTCTTGAATAGCCTTTACAACACTTTCAAATTCTGATTTTAGATCCATTTTACATTTATTTATCTGTCAAAATCTTATATAATTTCATAGACTATGATTGCTATCAAAGTAGGTTGTCAAACAATACATCTGTAGTAACAAATTATAATGGCATATGTATTCTTTCATCGCAGTTTCTTTATCCGTTCCCTTGACACTCATCCACGCCTTCCATTTTACATAAGATTCATAATCCATTATATCAGGCTCCTCAACATAACAGTCCCCTACAGTAGCCTGTTTGTAGTACCTGTATAGCACCAGTTTTTGCTCTTCAGAAAGTTTTGAAGCAAGTACCTCCTTATTTCTTATCATATTTAGAGTGTTGTTGAATGTTTCCTCGATTTTTTGCATCAGTAATTTTCTTTAGATATTCTGATAACAAAGACTTTATATATTCATTTTTTTGTAGCTTTTTCAACAAAAAAGTGTGCTTGCTGATAACCAAATATTTTGTCATCATTTCCTTGATATAAGAATATATCTTCATATTATATATGTTTCAGCTCCCACGCTATGATTATAGATGATTATCTTGAATATTCAAAGACTTACAAAGGCAAATATGGAGATAAATGTATTGTGTTAATGCAAGTTGGTTCCTTTTATGAACTTTATTCTGTGAATGATAATATTGCAGATAATGATATCTACACTATTGCAGACCTCTGTAATATCCAGATATCTCGCAAAAATAAGAGCATTCTAGAAGTCTCTAATAGTAATCCTCTGATGGCAGGATTTCCATTATATACCATCTCCAAATATACACAGATACTTCTTAATCATAATTACACTATAGTACTCATAGAGCAAGTGACAGAGCCTCCAAATCCAGAACGTAAAGTGACTGAAATCCTGTCACCAGGTATGAATATAACAGTGCAAAATAAAAAGAGCAATTTTATGATGGTCCTCTATTACGAGTTCATAGACAGTCTTTTAGTAGTAGGCATAGCAGGAATAGACCTTTCTACTGGTAAAACTTTCATATATGAAGCAGGGTCCATGAAAAAAGATCCTGAATTTGCGAATGACGAAGTATTCAGATTTATTAGTACATACAATCCGTCTGAATTAGCCATATTATCTAGTAAAAAACTTTCTGCAGATGAGAAAGCATACATTCTGAAGAATCTTAATGTAAGCAATATACTAACACATTTCAAATGGGAAAATTACGAATATATTGATATCATGAAGAAACTAGTATATCAGAAAGGTATTCTAGAAAAAGCCTTCTTTTCTAAAAAAACCATGCTCTCAATCATAGAAGTTCTGAACCTAGAAAAGCTGGATATTGCAAGGGTTTCGTTTTGCTGTCTACTACAATTTGCCTACGAACATAATGCGGATATTATCAAGGAATTACAAGAGCCTATTGTTTTCGAAGATAACAAGAACTTATGTATAGAATTTAATAGTGCATTACAACTGAATGTCCTAGGTTTGTACCAAGGTGATAAACCTCTCCTTGAAATTCTGAATAGGTGTTCGACATCTTTCGGTTGCAGAGCTTTCAAAGATAGATTGCTGATGCCTATGGTTTGTGCTGAAGCGCTCAATCAATCCTATGATGATATTGATAAACTGCTTGAAAATAATCTATTTAAAGATGTGAGAAAGAAGCTTTCGGACATCCTGGACTTGGAAAGAATGAAGAGAAGAATGATGCTAAACAAATTTTCGCCAATGGACTGGTGTTCTTTTCATACATCTTTATCTGCTGCCAAAGATATCATAGCACTGCTTGATACACATTTTAATTATGATGTTGCAGATATAATCATAATTGTAGAAGGATATGCCAATATAGATCTAGATGAAGCCTCCAAATATAATTTGCAGGATAAAAACAATATGGGAAACTTCTTTGTGGAGGGAATATTTGCAGATATTGATAGTGCCACACATGAGTATAATACTGCCTACGAGAAGATAAAGGCTATTTGTGAGACAATTAATCATTTAGGACCAAATGATACAACTGCTTGTAAAATAGAATACAATGAACGCGACGGTCATTATCTATCCATGACAAAGAAGCGATTTGATACTGCAACAACAATTGACAAAATCTTGATGGCTACATTTGACAAGAAGGTTCTAGGTAGTTCCAACAACTATAAACTAGTGAATGAAGACATTATGCTTCAGTCATCAAATATGCAGCGATTTAATTCTAGCATATCTTCGCTAGTTTTGAAATATTATTATGATTTCGTTAGCAATTTTATTGCAAAGCATGCAGATGGCATAGATAATCTGATAAAATATCTAACTCGTGTGGATATTGCATGCTGTTGCGCCAGGAATGCTTTTGAGTATTGCTATACTAGGCCGCTAACCAAACATGCCGATAAATCCTACATGAAAGCTACAAACCTCAGACATCCCATCATAGAAAGAATAGATGATACAGTCGCTTACATTGGAAATGAGGTTGAACTAGGGACTACTGCTTCTGGTATACTCTTATATGGTATCAATGCATCAGGCAAATCGTCATTTATGAAGGCTGTAGGCCTAAATATCATTATGGCCCAAGCTGGGATGTATGTTGCAGCAAATGGTTTTGAGTTTCACCCATATCATCATATATTTACTAGGATTTCAGGTATGGATAATATTTACAAAGGTATGTCTAGCTTTACAGTTGAAATGACAGAATTGCGAAATATATTGCAAAGATGTAATAAATACAGTCTTGTGATTGGCGATGAAATATGCTGTGGGACTGAATTCATTTCTGCATTGGCTATTGTAGCTAGTGGCATAGATACTCTTGTTAAAAAGAATGCATCTTTTATATTTGCAACACATTTGCACGAGCTTACAAATCTTAAAATTATCAAAGAGCATATGAAAAAGCAGGTTAACATTAAGCATATGCATATTCATATTGACGAAAAAAATCGCATCATCTATGATAGGAAATTGCAAGAAGGTCAGGGGTCGCAAATCTATGGCATTGAAGTATGTAAATCATTAGATATGCCAAAAGATTTTATGAAGAATGCAGAGACCATTAGAAAAGAGGTACATGGCTTAGATACTATGATAATCAATAAGAAAAAATCAAGATATAATGCAAAGGTTCTGATGGATAAATGTGTTGTATGTGGAAATAAAGCCATAGATACACATCATATCAAATATCAGGCTCTGGCTGATAAGGCAGGGTTTTTAGAGAGCCATCACAAAAACGCCCAACACAATTTAGTTCCTCTTTGTAAAGAATGTCATATACAAGAGCATAACGGAAATCTAAATATTGAGGGTTATATGCAAACTTCGGATGGAATTATGTTGTGTCATTCAGATAGTTCTACAGGTTCTAATACTTGAAGGCGTGTCGTAAATAATGTATCAGTACTTATATAATATGAAAAAATGATATATTAATAATAATGTATAATATATACAAATGAATGACCTCATATCATTAGTAAAAGAATTATTAAAGTCATTTAGTATTAAACAATTATCAGAAGAAATTTGTTTGGCTTCGGGAACATTGACAAGATGGCTAAAACTCAATGAAGTTCCATGTCAGTATGAATTTGAATTGTTGCGACTTGCAAATAAAGAAATAGATTATTCTCTATATTCTTCAAAACAAAAAGACCAATTCTATACACCTAGAAATACTGCTAAGCATTGCTTTGATGTATTCAAGGAAAAATTAAATGAACTAGGAGAAAACATAGATGAGTATTATTTTGTAGAACCATCTGCAGGCGATGGAAGTTTCTTGCAAGTATTGCCCGCTACTAAAACAATTGCAATGGATATAGAACCAAAGATTAGTTATATAATAACACAAAACTATCTAACATGGAAACCAGCAGACATACAAAAATATATTGTCTTTGGCAACCCTCCATTTGGCCTAAGGGGACATTTGGCTTTGAAGTTTATTAATCATTCCTATGAATTTGCTGATTATGTATGTTTCATATTACCACAGCTATTTGAAAGTGATGGCAAAGGTGTTCCCAGAAAACGCGTTAAAGGATACAATCTCATTCATTCAGAAAAAATAGATAGTGCCTTCTATGAACCTGATAAGAAATCTGTTAATATAAATACAATCTTTCAGATATGGTCGAAACAGCATAAAAATGCTGAATATGATATGTCTGCTAAGGAAAATAAAAGCATCAAAGTATATTCTCTTAGTGATGGTGGAACACCTTCAACGACTAGAAATAAAGCCATGATAGGTAAATGTGATGTCTATGTTCCTTCTACGTGTTTTGGCCGGAATAATATGCGATGCTATGCTGCTTTTGAGGAGCTGCCTGGAAAAAAAGGATATGGGATAGTCTTTAATGATAAGAAAGATGAATTGATGCAAAAAATACACAACACAGATTTAGGCTCAATAGCATTCTTATCTACAAACTCAGCATACAACTTACGAAGCTCACAAATATATAGTTTATTGGATGATTGACATGACAAAATCTTTGATATTCAGCGCATCTATATCATCAGTTATTTTTATGGAAATACCTTTTCGGATATTGTCTTCATTGATGGTAACAGTAGTATCAAGCTTGAAGGCACCTTTTTTCTTTCGCCAAGTAATAGACTTGGTAGGGAAATAAGGGGTGCATTTGTCCCCTGATTTATAGTGGTCCTCCGTGAAGTTCTTGAAGATAGTCATATAGTAATGGTCTGGTGAAATATCCATGAAAATCATGTAATCAGCCTTCCAAGGAACCTCACCTAGCTCATGCTGAAAGCTCCTTGTAGTATTACCTTGAATGGCTGTCTTGATCTCCACAGTCTTTTCATTGATTATTCCGTCACCCACACCACCACCCTTTTGTTTAGTCTTCACACCATCAATGGACGCTTCAATACCTGCTTTATTACATAGAGTGTATACAAGCTGTTCGCCTACAATACCAACATTATTTGATTGCAGCTTTGCAATGTCCTTGTACTTGCTGTGCTTCCAAATATCCTTTTCATCTTCCTTTTTCCTTTGTTCTTCTATCAGGGCTACTAGCCAACCAGATGGTGTGTTGAGAATATCATCTACATCAGTCATTATGCAGTCGCTTACCTTGTCTTCTTCGCTTGGGGTCTGCATGAGTAGCACATATATGTCTCAATTTCTGCTTATATGGTGCTCGTTTCGGAACATTTTAACCCTTGTTTATGAGAGGAAAACAGATATAAAACCTTTGCTTGTATATAATGCAAAGCATGCGTGTTGTCAAGAGAAACGGAGACTATGAAGATGTTAGCTTTGACAAGGTCCTTAACAGGTTAAAAAATCTATCAAATGACCTGAAGATTGATGTATCAGAGATAGCCCAGAAAGTTTGTACTCGTATCTATGATGGTGTGAAAGCAACTGAGCTAGATGAGTTGGCAGCTCAACTGTGTAGCAGTCTTGCTATTGAGAATCCTGAATACAGTGTGCTAGCATCTAGGATTATCATTTCAAATCATCATAAGAATACATCACCATCTTTCAGTGAGACTATTCAGACACTTTATGATAATAAGGACATCCATAATAATCCTTCGCCACTAGTTTCAGAAGAGGTCTATCAAGTGGTTTGTAAGAACAAAGAGAAACTGAATACCTATATTGATTACCAGCGTGACTATTTATTTGACTATTTTGGCTTCAAAACTCTAGAAAGAGCTTACCTGCTGCGTGTGAATAAGAAAGTCATTGAGAGACCTCAGCATCTATGGATGCGTGTTGCGATTGGTATTCATGGAGCTGATATCAGAGAGGTGCTACAGACCTATGACTTGATGAGTAAGAAATATTTTACACATGCAACACCTACTTTGTTTAATGCAGGAACAAACAGACCACAGCTCAGTAGCTGTTTCTTATGCAGTATGACAGAAGACAGTGTAGCAGGGATATTTGATACTCTGAAAGATTTAGCACTGATTTCTAAGTATGCTGGTGGCATTGGTATTCACATACATCAGATCCGTGCCAAAGGAAGTCATATTAGAGGCACAAATGGTACTTCCAATGGCATCATTCCTATGTTGAGGGTTTTCAATAATACAGCTAGATACATCGATCAAGCAGGAAAGCGTCTAGGGAGTATTGCAGTGTATTTGGAGCCATGGCATTCTGATATTGAAGGCTTCTTGGAGTTAAAGAAAAACCACGGTAATGAGGAGGATAGATGTCGAGATTTGTTTTTGGCACTCTGGGTTCCAGACCTCTTCATGCAGCGTGTGAAAGAAAATAAGAAATGGTCTCTTATGTGTCCGGATAGATGCCAAGGGCTAAGTGACGTATACGGAGAGGAATTCAATGAACTCTATGAACGCTATGAGAGCGAAGGCAAATACACTAGACAAGTGAACGCCCAAGACCTATGGTTCAAGATTTTAGAGGCACAGATAGAACAAGGGGTCCCTTATATCCTTTACAAGGATGCTGCAAACAAAAAGAGCAATCAAAAGAATCTGGGAACAATCAAGTCTAGCAATCTCTGTGCGGAGGTGCTGATTTATTCATCTCCAGAAGAAACAGGTGTATGCAATCTTGCGTCTATTTGTTTGCCTTCTTACATAGAGAAGTCTGCAGAAGGCAAGCTAGAATATAATTTTGATAAATTACATGAAATTACAAAAGTCATAACAAAAAATCTTAACAAGGTGATTGATAAGAACTTTTATCCTATTGAGAAAGCTCGCAGGTCCAATTTGAAGCACAGGCCTATTGGTATTGGCGTCCAAGGTCTAGCTGATGTCTTCGTACAGTTGAGATACCCTTTTGAAAGTGATGAGGCAAAAGAATTGAATAAGCAGATTTTTGAAACCATTTACCATGCTGCATTGGAGGCTTCAATGGAACTTTCAAAAAAGCGGACACAAGTTATCAAAGATATCCTTGCTGGCAGCTCTGAAGAGAAGTTAGAAAATTATGTGAATGAGTTTGAAAAAGAAATTATGCATAGTGATTATGCAGGTAGTTATACATCTTTTCTAGGTAGCCCAATGTCCGAAGGGCAATTTCAATTTGATCTTTGGGGTGCGAAACCATCTGATAGGTATGATTGGGAAGCATTGAGAAAAGATGTTATACAATATGGTATTCGCAATAGTCTTCTATTATCGCCTATGCCTACAGCATCTACATCACAGATTATGGGGTTCAATGAGAGCTTTGAGCCTTTTACAAATAACATTTTCCAGAGGAAGACATTGAGTGGTGAATTCATTATTATCAACAAATATTTGATTCATGATTTGATTGAACGTGATCTTTGGTCGAAAGAAATGAAGGACCTAATTATATTGTATAACGGAAGCATTCAGGATATTAAAGAAATTCCAGATGATTTGAAGGCATTATACAAAACTGCATGGGAAATCAAGCAAAGGAACATCATTGACATGTCAGCCGACCGCGGCATCTATATTTGCCAAACTCAGAGCCTTAATATTTTCATGGAGGACCCTGACTTCCAAAAGCTATCTAGTATGCACTTCTACGCACAGTCCAAGGGGTTGAAAACAGGTTCCTATTATCTGCGTACAAGACCAAAGGCTAAGACACAGCAATTCACGATTGACCCTGAGTTTGCCAAGAGAAAATTGAAGTGTTCTGATGAAAATGGAGGGTCGTGTGTACTATGTTCTGCTTAATTATTTTTTTGTATGTATATATAAGAGCTTATAGTACAAATGAATGATGAGTACAAGAGAACGAAAGAAACCATAACAATAAATGATAAAAATAAATACATTTATTACAAGCAAAAATCAAGGGTAAAATACATCAAACATAAAAATCAATACCTAAGTGTTAAAGATTACAAAAAGATGATGCGAGAAACAAGCACAAAAAAATCAATAATTCCTCAAATACGCCACAAAAAAACATAGCCACAAAGAACACAAGAACTAAGAAAACTATTATGATAAATAATATGAAAAGAATTGTTTATCGTAAACCAAATTCTAGAGTAAATTATATCAAATATAAGAATCAATATATAAGTATCAAAGATTATAAAAAAATAATGAGAGGTGGGAATGGAGAAAAAAAAGAAGAAATAATAGAGGGAAAAATAGAAGTGTATTCGGAAGTCAACTCTGTTGCGTTCTCGCCTGACAGCAAGCTTGTGGCAAGCGGGAGCAATAACAATAATGTGATGATATGGGAAGTAGTGAAAAAAAAAGAAGATGAAAAAAAAGATGAAAAAAAAGATGAAAAAAAAGATGAAAAAAAAGATGAAAAAAAAGATGAAAAAAAAGATGAAAAAAAAGATGAAAAAAAAGA
>Ga0164292_10005674_pt1 | contig 10218 bp, 7 predicted proteins | sample GEODES117metaG_FD_111486 | JGI IMG/M metagenome (GOLD analysis project Ga0164292, IMG submission 111486) | Eutrophic lake water microbial communities from Lake Mendota, Wisconsin, USA - GEODES117 metaG | ecosystem: Environmental > Aquatic > Freshwater > Lake | place: USA: Lake Mendota, Wisconsin... | reverse complement strand
CTGTCGTACATCACCACCGAACTGGCTAAACAGGGCAAAGTAGAGGAAGCTGCATCGGCTATGCAAGAAGCGCTTACCATCGCAAGGGGCATCAGTGATGATTATTCGAAGATTCGCGCGCTGAGGGAAATCACCACCGAACTGGCTAAACAGAGCAAAGTAGAGGAAGCGCTTACCTGCGCAAGGGGCATCAGTGATGATTATTTGAAAAGTCTCGCGCTGAAGGACATCACCACCGAACTGGCTAAACAGGGCAAGTCTGAGGCAGCGGCATCAGCTATGGAAGAAGCGCTTACCTGCGCAAGGGGCATCAGTGTTGAAAGGGATAAGAGTCTCGCGCTGAGGGAAATCACCACCGAACTGGCTAAACAAGGCAAGGTAGAGGAAGCGCTTACCTGCGCAAGGGGCATCAGTGATGAATTGGATAAGAGACTCGCGCTGGAGGGCATCTCCACCGAACTGGCTAAACAGGGCAAAGTAGAGGAAGCACTTACCTGCGCAAGGGGTATCAGTGATGAGTCAGATAAGAGTAGCGCGCTGAAAGTCATCTCCACCGAACAGGCTAAACAGGGCAATTGGCATCTTGCAGAAACCACGGGCCTAGAGATTCCGCAACTTGCTGAAAGACACAATTGCTGGGAAACAATTGCAAAAAACCATTGCAAAGAAAATGGCTGGCAAAAAGCGCTACAACAAGTCAATCCTTTACAAAATGATGAAGCCCGCTTGTTTTATTTAAAAGGTTGGACGGAGGCAATTAATCAAAAGGATGCCCATACCGCTTGTGTGCAAGAAGCCATAAGCCAATTGGCGAACGATTCCAAAAGCATCGAAATCCTTTTACAGAAACACGCCTTGCACGAGGTCTTTTTTGATAGCGCCAATCCCGAAAAAAAGAAGCAACTCAACCACACACTCAATATCCAATGGGCCATCGATATCGCGGCCCAATTCCCAAAAGACAATTCTGCGCAACGGCTTTCCAAGAATGTAGAGGATTGGATAAATGAAATTGCTGATGAGGATGATCGTGATCAAATTGAATTATGGGCAAAACAGGTAGTGAAGGGTAAAATTACAGAAGAACAATTTGGGCGGAGGGTGTCTGAGATTTAATAAATAGTATTCTTAAAATAGTATAAATTAATAACACCTGTCAGAGAATAGGATTGCAAAAGATTGTTCGCCAAGTTCTTATAATAAGAATAAGGAAGCCAATAATTTTCTGTTTGACTCCCACGCGCTTTATTTGGTTGGCGAGCGTTGATTGTTTTTATTGAGTGGTAGGGGCACGAACCCATGCGACTGTTACATCCTGGTCGAATGTTCAATTAACCACGTCACCCGCCATTGTGCCAAACGCCTATTAAGCGGTCGGCTTTCTATTTCTGTCAGTTTATTTGTCATTACATTAGTTCAGGAATATGTTTAATAAAGTCGGTAAATGAAACACACCGATTTGGGGGAATCATTGCTGCAATCCAATCTTTTCCACGTCCTTTTTCTCGTCCACCGTCTTTTTTTAATGGAGTTTTAAATGTCAGAGGCTCGTCCAAAAAATAATATGTATAAGTAAAATCCTTATTGTCATTGCCTAACTCAATTCCGTTCATCCATTTGTCAATGATGTTTACATCTGTCGTAAAACTTTCTAAATCCGAACGATAATTCTCAATGTCGTCAGGTTTAAAAGTCAAAATGCCGAGAATACGAGAAAGTGCAGTAATACCTTCAATTTCTCCTGAACCACGGTTAAAATATGGCGCAAAATAAATTGGTGTTCCAAAGGTCTGGTCTCTTCTATAAATACTAAACTCTTTAAATCTTCGGATTTCTGTCTGGTCGCTTAGGTCTTGAATTAATATTTCTTTTAGTTCTCTCATTTTATAATTTTTAGTTGCGAATTTTAAGAAGTCCGTCACTATTGGTTTCTGCGTAAAGTTTTTGTTGTTGAATAGTTCGATAATTTCCAACCAACTTGTATTTCTAATTGTTACATCCTTCTCAATTTGTTTGTTAGTATCTCTTTCCTGAGTTAATATGCAAAGAATTTTTGTCTGTGCTTCTTTGTCAAATGCAGTCAAATATTGAGTTCTCTGTTTTACTGCTTTGCCTTTTCCAATTTTACACTCAACGATAATATGATACTTGCCTTCTTGGCTCAATTCTATATCTGTTCTTCCTTCATTCCTTTTCTTTTCAGTTATAATTGAAGCTGATTTGTAATTTGTCAAAGTGTTTTTTATTGGGACACCTAAAAACCGTAAAAAGTGAAAATATGAGTCGCAGTCGGTTGCAAGTAAATATGAAAAAGCTTTTGATAAGGCAACTTCGTCAGAACCCAATAGGTCTAGCAAGTTGTAAGTTGTTTTATGTGTTTCAGGTCTTTTTAAAATCATCTTGGTTGTTGTGTCGTTTGAAGCTGCCGCATAACGGTTTGCGTGTAGGCGATGTTGCCTTGTGTTGCGCCCCGAGGTTGGGGTAACCTCTGCGGCAAGGCAATATTGCTTACATGCTGTTATATGCAGTTGAGTTTATCATTCTTTCAAGCTCCTGCTTTCTTCTCGTTTTTCGATCTCCTATCCATTTTAAAGCCTGTTTAGCTAATTCTTGTGCTTCTTCAGGTGCATTCAATTGAATTAGTTTTTTAGATGCTACATAAAATGCTTCCACAGGCAAATCATCAATATCGCTAATTGTAATTTGTTGAGTATAGTCTATTATTCGTTCACTTATTTTTTTTATTTCTGCAACATCGATGGAAGCGTTGTGCATACAATTATTCATCAGTTGAATATTTGTCAACCAACAATGCTCTTTAGCAGTAAATTCTCTCTTATCCAATTCATCAAGCTCTTTATTGTATAGCTGCTGTCTCCGTTTATCTAATAGAGAATATACACGATGTATAGTAACCACAAGGTTGCTCACGGCACCAAGCGCCCTCTTCAATTCGATTGATTCTGTAAAATATTCAATTGCGGATGTATTATTACCGTGCTCGTAATAAAGAACAGCAAGATTATTCAGTGACATACTTATTCCGGACTTTTCGCCAAGTTGCCGTTTTATTTCAAGTGACTCCAGAAATAGATTTTCTGCTTTTTGCATTTTCCCTTGGTCTTTATACAAAACACCAAGGTTATTCAGAGAAGCACTGATTCCTGACTTATTGTCAAGTTGCCGTCTTATTTCAAGCGACTCCAGATATAGTTTTTCGGCTTCTTGCATTTTCCCTTGGTCTTTGTATAGTATACCAAGGCTATTCAGAGACGTGCTGATACCTGATTTGTCGCCAAGTTGCCGTTTTATTTCAAGCGACTCCAGATATAGTTTTTCGGCTTCTTGCATTTTGCCTTGATTTTTATAAAAGCTACCAAGATTATTCAGAGACATACTGATACCTGAATTGTCGCCAAGTTGCCGTCTGATATCAAGCGACTTCAGATAGAGTTTTTCTGCTTTTTGCATTTCCCCTTTGCGTTCACATAGAACAGCGAGATTGTTTTGAAAAGTAGGTGTAAGATTAAAAAAAGACAATCGCTTTGAGTCTGATAGGGCAGATTCAAAAATTTTCAACGCCTTTTCTGTATTTCCTTCCGCCCATTCAATCTTTCCAAGCATTTTGTAACCGATAAGCCGGCCATATTCATCTTGTAATTCGGTTTTGATTTCTATAACACTATTCAATTTAATTCTTGCTTCAAGATATCTGCCTTGTAAAATATCCAACTCAGCTGCACTCAGAAATAAATCCGAAAGCACTTTTCTGTCATCAAGTAATTCGGCCTCTTGGGTTGCTATTTTTAATGTCTTCTCGAATTCTTCGAGCTGTCCTATTAAAAATAACTTATCTAGAAGTTCTTGTAGAATCTGTAAGTCCATTGCGCCCGGTTGCTTTGGAAATGCTTCAATCACCGCATTGAAAACTGCTTTATATTCATTACCAAGGGCAAACAACAGACGTACTGCCGTGTCTTTAATTAAGGTTTTCATCTCATCAGATGCTGTATCTGCCAAATCAATTAATTCAACCAGTTGTTGGCTTTGATTGTTCAAACAGAAGCGAATTAAAATGATTTCTATGGTGCCCTGCAGTATTTTAAAAGTGGCAGCCCGTTTACACAGCGCCATTAAAGATTCGGTATCATTGATTCTGGGCCAATGCAATTCAGCGAGCAAAAACTCAAAAAACTTATCGAAAGCAAATCGGATATAACAATTGTCGGATTCCCATTCTTCCATCAAAATACCCAGATCGAGCAGCTGTATGTAAGCGCTGTCGCGCTGATTATTGATCAAATAGGACCGCATCGAATCAAGTTGAATCAATGTATCGCGGTCTATTCGTTCAGCAGCGATTTTATCCAACTCAACAACCAATAAGGAAAGAAATTTTTTTCGCTCCGGAAATCCTGGCGACTCATCTGTTTTTTCCAAAACGATATTGTTGTAATACAGGCGCATGGCATCATCGTTGTTCAGCTGTTGAGGAAGTTTAGCCCGATGGAATGATTGCATTACCAGTCTGGCCATAAGCGGACTACGGATTAGCTGTACTGTCGTTCCTTTGGGATCGAGCTCCGAAAAGGCTGTCAGTGGCCTGAATTTATAATATCCTTCAACATCTGGGTCTGAGCTATCTTTCCATTTGTAAGATCTGTAAGCATTATATAATTGCTCAACAAAATCATTTGCAATGGGTTGCAGGCGAATGATATTGGTCTTTACTTTCTCGCCACATTTTTCTTCCTCCACTGTATAATATTTGCACATTGTTGATTGACCAAAGCGCGATGTGGCCCGATTATAAGCGCTATCGCGAATACTTACAATAACTTTAAACCACGGATAATTTGCCGCTTGGGCCACCAGGTTATCGGTAGCCTTGATTAGTTCATTCAGGTCGCCCGAATATTCATTCAATGCATCTACGATCAGGTAGCATTTTTTTCCAGATTCGACAAATAATGGATTCACTAAACTGAGAAAATCTTCCAGATAGCTGACCTTCAGGGCGCAATCACGTAAAAACTTATTCCCGATATCATTTTGATTTAACGCACTACCCCGATAGAAGGATACCATATGACCTTCTTTTTGCCACTCTTCTGTTTTTTGAGCTAGCAAGGTGCTTTTTCCAATTCCGCTCTCACCTCCAAGTATAAAACCATTGAATATGCTATCCCTGAAAGAGTATAGCAATTCGTTGAGGTCTTGTCGGGGAACGGTGGCTTCACGCAGATATTTAGCTGATGAGATAAGCGACTGAATGCCTGATGAGCTGATATGATTTCCGATCGTATGCAACACATCCAAAGAAAGATGTTTGGCGTCGGCCCACTCCACCTCGAGTTGTTTTTGAGCGAGCAAATCTTTCCAGTGTTGAAATCGGGAGGTTTTTTCAAGATGTTCACCACTTGACGAAAGATATAGGATTGTATTTTTTGTGTTGCCTTCGAAAACAAAAACATCTTTCCCGATCTCCGGCAACCCTGTTTCATTTGCATCATCGACATCAAAGAAAGCATACAGCGGGAGTATTTCGCCGCTTGAATCGTTAATTAAAAATAGGGGTGATATGGCGGGGTTTACACCTTCACGATCAAAATCTACTTTTTTCATTGATGGGTTGGCACCCATCAATCTTATTCCGTTTACCCCCTGTCTGCTCGATTCAACATGCCATAGTGTATATCTAGACACAAAACGGACTTCTTGTAAGATATCACAAAGCAGTGGATAATACTCATCAAACTCTTTTTGCGCTCTTGTTTGGCTCTGATTGAATCCATGTGCGAGTCCGTTTCTGTAATTAATTAAAGCCTGTATTTTACCAAGTTTTTTTGTTTTTGTTTTTATCTCCCCATTTTCATCACTATAACTCTGTGTTACTAAAAAGGGATCTTTACATTTTGATTCTAATTTTTCGTATGCAGCCTTGATCTCAGGCGAAAAAAGTTCAATTTGATTATCCTTCATCACTGGTAGACAGCGAGCAATGAGTATATTCCAAACTGAAATTAATGGGCGAGAGAGATCTTTAGTAAGAGTCTGGTGAATTTGAATGTCCTTTAAATCTTTAGCCCGAATATATTCGCTGGCTAGTTGCAATGCGAGATATTTTAGGACTGAGGTAAACGTATCGACCATCAACTTGCACTTCATCCTAGCGTCTTTTTCTCTGAGTAAGTCAGAAAATGGTTTTGCAATTAAATAAGGGTATGTGGAAATTACTTCATTTTCAAATGTTGAAAATTTATCAGCTCGGTGCGGAATATTCGTTCCGAAATCTATTTTACCATTCGAAATTGAAGCACTCACTGCCATCGTAACATTTGAGTCATGGGCAATGAATCGCACTTCACCCGAATGAGAGTCAAGAATGTAAAGTCCATGGGGAGCTAAAAAACCTTCGTATCTTTTTTCCATATTTTTAATTGCATATAACGGACGGAGGCTTCACGCAGTTCCGACCGAACGGAGGAATTGACGTAAAACCGTCTGGTTATAATAGAAGTAAATAAGCCGCCGCCGCAAAAGCACATGAAACACCACCTCCATCAATAGTTGCAATTGGAGTACCTGAAGCATATTTACCTTGGTATACTTTGTTTCCTTCAATTACTCCCACTGGGGTACCTGAAGCATATTTACCTTGGTATACTTTGTTTCCTTCAATTACTCCCACTGGTGTTCCTGATGCGTATTTACCTCGGTAGATTTTGTTTCCTTCGATTACACCAACCGGCGTACCTGATGCATATTTACCTTGATAAATTTTACCATATTCAAAAACTGCAATTGGGGTACCTGATGCATACTTTCCTTGGTAAATTTTACATTGAGCTTTTGCCAATCCAAACGAAAACAACAACGTTGCTAAAATCAATAAATTTTTCATTTTCTAAATTTTCTAAATTTTTTTACTACTTGTACGTCGTCAAGTTCATTAGGACAAGTGTCAAACAATACTAAGTGATTGAATTTGAATTTGCAATAGGTGATTTCTTCTCTTTGTTTTAAGATTTTCTCACCCCTATTGAAGTTTACATCTGCAGGGGCCAGATTGTTTTAGGACTCCCAGATTCACGACTTTGTACTCTCAAAAAGCAAGGGTTATTTATCTATTGAGGTAAACCCCGCTGGGACGCTGGTCAAAAGTAATTTCAAATTGTAAAGGAGTGGAAGTGATGATCCCCGATGAATATGACCGAGCCATGTTTCGGTACCAAGTTTTCATCAAAAATCCCAAAAAATCCCGAATTTCAGAACAATGATAGATTTAATTATCAATTACTTACAAAATATACCACAATATTCATAACCCTGAGGTCGGGGGTTCAATTCCCCCTCTCGCTTCCAACAAAATCAACCACTTACGAATTCGTAGGTGTTTTTTTTTATTTTGTGCCAGTTTTCTGTGCCATGTTTGATTCCAACTCTTGGTTATTGTTGTTGGAATAATCAGACAACCCAACCCCTATTCGTCGGACTGAAATTGACCCCATCCATAAAGACAAATCAATAATGAATAATATTGGGTTAAACAATGGTAACATTGGGTATTATTGATTGTGCGTGGTTCCGACGAAGAGATGTCAGTTAGCCGGGCGAATAGTGTTTGTCGTCAGGGTTTTTTCCATTCTAACATAGCATATAACGGTTTGCCTGTAGGCGATGTTGCCTTGTGTTGCGCCTGCGGCAAGGTCATATTGCTTACACGCTGTTATAGGTTGGTTTTATTACTATATTTTCAATACTAACAATAAATTTCAACCAACTCAGTAAGCCCACTTTTTGTCTTTTTACCTGAAAATAAAATTTGCCATGAATCATTTTCTTTTAATAATATCATTAACTCTACTCCATTTTCAACTTGAAAATCACAATGAATTCTATATTTGTTAATTTCCGAATTATCTTTTAAGTCGAAAATTCTAAAATCAATATCATTTATCGAATTTGAAACGAAATTATTATTTTGAATTTGAACAGAACCATTTGTTACATATTTTGTCACATATATTCTAATTGAATTGCAAGTTTCGGGCAAAATCGATAAGTTTATTTTCAACGATTCGTCTGAATCGTTAATTCGATTATCTCCTAAATTCTCAATGGACTTTTCGGGGCTTTGCAAATTGTTAAAAAATATAAAATGTTCATCACTTATAATTTTATCATTTTCATTAAGTGCAAATGCTACTAAATCAAGTTCAATATTTAATAAAGGATAATTAACACATATTATAAAATTATCACATATAACTGTAGTTGGAGTATGGGCAATGTTTGACGTCTTATTGGTGGGGTTAATTTCAGATTTTTTAACTGACAATTTGCTGTAAATCGAATTAAACAATTCAACTTTTTCTATATTTACAATAGAATTATTTATGGTGTAATTTTCACCATTTTTTAACTTCAGTTGGATTTCTCTATTATTTTCTACTGTCTGAATATCTTCATATTGAAAGTTTTTTTCAGAACCTGCTAATTTCAAATTAATTTCATAGCGATTCAGTATTATATAATCTTTTCTATTTTTAATCAACCTGATAAAATAAACTGAAAGAGGTAGTAATAAAAAAAACGAAATGAAAATAATATTTAGACAAAATAAAGCAACAGAAAAATATTGGGAATTAATGTCTTTAATCAAAAAAAATGAAATTGTTATACCTAGTAAGAGTTTTATTAATTTGTGCCATACGCGAGGCGTCCATTTTAATTGATTTTCATCTTCGTATTTATTCGCTTTAATGTTCCACAATTCCGCTCCAGCAATATAAGATATTCCAATTAACGCTATTTTGACACAATATAAATTTGTGGACCAATCCATAAATTTATCAAATTCATTTAATATTAGTCCTAATAAAAAAAGTAATATTAGCATCAACAAATAACCTCCAAAAAGCAACAATTTTTCTTTTGCAAATATTTTTATTTTCATTTTTTATAATTTAAATTAATAGGGATGATTTAGTTTTTTTATGACGGATTTGCTATTTCATAAACTAACCTATGACTCGATTATATACGAAACTATCACAATCATATTAGTATTGCAAAATAATTATAGAGTACTGATTTTCTCGCGTTTGCGAAAATTGCAAATTGCGTATTCACGATTTTATAAAACACCCAATTACTTCGTTATTCCTTCAATTCAGAAGATAGGTGTTTCAATCTGTGCCAACAAAGATATTAAGTTGTTATCTGCGGCAGGTTGGAGTCGTTCCTCTGAACTCCAACCTGAGTTCTTGAATATGACCATTAGATTGATGGGATTCATTGCCAAGCAGCAAGCCTGTGAATTTAACTATTTCAAAGTAAACGATCGAGCCGATAAGTCCAAAACACCCACATTCGTGGAAGTATATCTCTTACAGATTCGGGTTTTTGAGTCCCGCTATTATTTGGTGGCAATTAGAACCGATGCTACTGCCACGCCAGAATCCATAAGAATTTTTCCATTAGACGGTATATATAGATACATAATTGATGAATCAGTGAATCAAGACAGCGGGTTGCCGAACAACTTCGATTGGCATGAAGTAAGTAAGTTGGTGGAATTGAACGATTACTTTACGCATTGCATAGGATTATATAGAGATTATAATAAGCACAAATCACCATCTACAATCTTACGGTGGTTCAAAGATTGGGCTGCGAGTCAGGTAGAGGCGGTGCCCCTTCATGCAAGCCAAACAATTATTAAACGGGTTGGTAGCGCCATCTGTATAAAGTTATGCGTTTATGAGACAGCGGAACTCACCAGTATTTTCAAAAAGTATGGAGAATATTGTTGGGAATGATTGTTGCAAAATCAATAAGCCATTTGAAAAAAATCAATGCGCAGAATATTCGGCAAGAGACGATCTTCCAACCGATTTTGTGCAAGGCTTTTAGGCTGATTTTATTGCGAAATAGAGAAAATCACTCCAAATGTTTGTTCGTCAAGCCATATTCTGCAGGTGTCTTTCACTAAAGAGCATTTTATTGTAAAAGTCTCCTTCGTTGCTTGAATTGTTTTTTGATACATCAGAGACCACGATTTGGGATTTACAGTAGTAACCCCAACTCGTTTTAGATCATAACCAAATTGAGCTTTTGATAGATCACTTATAAATTTTGCTTTACTTCTTGATTCCACTGCGGGGCCATAAAAAAAAGTAGCCATTTTATCGAACTGCATTGTCTTATAAAGTG
>Ga0164292_10005673_pt1 | contig 10221 bp, 10 predicted proteins | sample GEODES117metaG_FD_111486 | JGI IMG/M metagenome (GOLD analysis project Ga0164292, IMG submission 111486) | Eutrophic lake water microbial communities from Lake Mendota, Wisconsin, USA - GEODES117 metaG | ecosystem: Environmental > Aquatic > Freshwater > Lake | place: USA: Lake Mendota... | reverse complement strand
CGATCGCGGCACCTGCGTGCTGTTTGGCGATGGTGCCGGTGCAGTGGTGCTGTCAGCCTCCGATCGTCCTGGCATCCTTGCCTCGAAGCTGCATGCCGACGGCCGTCATGAAGGTCTCCTGCGCACTGCTGGCAATGTGTCGCATGGCGCGATTGTCGGCACGCCCTTTCTCACCATGGACGGTCAGGCGGTCTTCAAGCTCGCGGTCAGCATGCTCGATCAGGTCGGGCGCGAAACCGTTGCAGCCGCTGGCATGACGGTTGCCGACATCGACTGGCTGGTGCCGCACCAGGCCAATATCCGCATCCTTCAGGCTACCGGTCGCAAGCTGGGGATTCCCGCCGAGCGTGTGGTGGTGACAGTCGATCGGCATGCCAACACCTCGGCTGCGTCGGTGCCGCTCGCCCTCGATACCGCAGTTCGCGACGGTCGTATCCGCGAAGGGCATCGCGTCATGTTGCAGGGGGTGGGCGGTGGCTTCACCTGGGGCAGCGTGTTCGTCCAGTTCTGATTGTTAGGTTTGAATCCATTGCCATGAAACTCGCTTTCGTCTTTCCCGGGCAAGGCTCGCAGGCCGTCGGGATGCTCGATTCACTGACCGCCAATCCGGTGGTTGCTGAAATGATCATCGAGGCCGACGACGCGCTCGGCGAACCTTTGTCCACACTGATCGAGAAAGGGCCCGCCGATGCGCTGGCCCTGACGGTCAACACCCAGCCGGCGATGCTGCTGGCAGGTCTGGCCTGTTATCGGGCTTGGCGCGCCGCTGGTGGTGCCGATGCCTCGGCCTTCGCCGGACACAGTCTCGGCGAGTACACCGCATTGACCGCGGCCGGTGTTTTCGATCTCGCATCAGCGCTCAAGCTCGTCCGCTTGCGGGCGCAGGCCATGCAGGAGGCCGTCCCTGTCGGGACCGGCGGCATGGCGGTCATTCTGGGCCTTGACGATGATCTGGTACGCGATGCCTGTCGCGAGGCAAGCGAGTCGATCGGCGCGATGCCGGCAAGTTCGGGTGGCAACTCGTCGGCTGACGGGCGGGTTATACACGTCGTCGAACCTGCCAATTTCAATGCGCCCGCGCAAGTCGTGATTGCCGGCAGCACCGCTGCGCTCGCACTTGCCTGCGAGATCGCCAAAAAGAAAGGTGCCAAGCGGGCAATGCCGCTTGCGGTCTCGGCGCCCTTTCATTCTTCCCTGCTCAAGCCGGCCGGCGATCGCATGGCGGTCGCCCTGAAAGCCGTCAGCATGAGTCGCCCCCGTGTGCCGGTGATCAATAACGTTGATGTCACGTCGAATTTTGAGACTGACGCAATCATCGATGCGCTGGTGCGTCAGGCCTACAGTCCGGTTCGCTGGGTCGAAGTGGTCATGGCGCTGCAGTCGATGGGCATTACGCATGTCATCGAATTCGGACCGGGAAAGGTTCTCGGCGGCATGATCAAGCGTATCGCACCGGAATTGAAGGTCGGTGCGGTCTTCGATGCGGCAAGTCTCGAGTCGACGCTCAAGGAGTTCGCATGAACCACGACACCGCCACCTTGTCAGGTCGGCTCGCACTCGTCACCGGTGCATCAAGGGGTATCGGCCGAGCCATCGCCCTCGAGCTCGGTCGACTCGGCGCCACCGTGATCGGTACCGCGACCACCGAAGCCGGCGCTCAAGGCGTCACCGACACACTGGCCGCAGCCGGCTATGCCGGGCGAGGCGCGGTGCTCGACGTGGCCGATGCCGCCGCAACCGAGGCCCTGATCGCAGCCATCGGCAAGGCCGAAGGCGCACCGGCCATCCTGGTCAACAATGCCGGCATCACCCGAGACAATCTTGCACTGCGTATGAAAGACGAAGAATGGTCGGCAGTCATCGATACCAATCTGTCTGCCGTGTTTCGCCTGTCACGCGGGGTCATGCGCGGCATGACCAAGGCCCGATGGGGTCGTATCGTCAATATCACCTCGGTGGTCGGCGAGTCAGGCAATGCCGGGCAGGCCAACTATGCGGCCGCAAAGGCTGGCGTTGCGGGCATGACTCGCGCTCTGGCCCAGGAACTCGGCAGCCGCAACATCACGGTCAATTGCGTTGCACCAGGTTTTATCGATACCGATATGACGCGAGCGCTGGCGGCTGAGCAGACCGCGGCGCTCCTGCAGAAAGTTCCGCTGGGTCGTTTTGGAGATGTCGCCGAGGTGGCCGCGACGGTGGGCTTTCTGTGCTCGCCGCTTGCGGGCTACATCACCGGCAATACTCTCCATGTCAATGGCGGTATGTACATGGCCTGATCGGCCAAGCGGCTTAAGTCCCTGGGGCCGATTAATTCCGGGGCGACGATGCGGGGTGCTAGAATCGCCCGCCGCATTTCTGCAGAGCAGCGCCGTTGGGGCGCCTCTGCCATACACAAGTAAAAGGACATGAAATGAGCGACATCGAACAACGCGTCAAGAAAATCGTCGCCGAGCAGTTGGGGGTGAACGAATCCGAGATCAAAACCGAATCGTCCTTCGTCGACGATCTGGGTGCCGACTCGCTTGACACCGTCGAACTGGTCATGGCGCTTGAAGATGAATTCGAGACCGAGATTCCTGACGAAGAAGCCGAGAAAATTACGACGGTTCAGCAGGCGATCGATTACGTGAGCGCTCATCCCAAATCGGCCTGATCCTGCTATTGAACCCTTTTTTTGTTTCGGCCTGGTTTTGCGGGCTGAGTTACTGCTTAGCGGAGTGAGCTCTCGATGAGCCGTCGTAGAGTCGTTATAACCGGACTCGGGCTGATCAGCCCGGTCGGTAATGATGTTGCCACCGGCTGGGCGAGCCTGCTTGCGGGCAAGAGCGGCATCGGCCCGATCACTCACTTCGATGCCTCGGCATTTACCTCGCAGATTGCGGGTGAGGTAAAGGGCTTCGATGTCAATGCCTGGTTGCCTGCCAAGGAAGCGCGTCACTTCGACACCTTCATCCATTTCGGTATTGCGGCGTCCTCACAGGCAGTGCTCGATGCCGGCATTACTGCCGACAACGTCGACCCCGAACGGGTCGGCGTGATTGTTGGATCAGGTATCGGTGGACTGCCGATGATCGAGGACAATCACGACGAACTCGTCAAACGCGGTCCTCGCCGGGTGTCGCCCTTTTTTGTGCCCGGATCGATCGTCAATATGGTCTCGGGACAGGTCTCGATCATGCATGGCTTTCAGGGCCCCAATTACGCGGTGGTCTCAGCCTGCACGACCGGCCTTCATTCCATCGGTGATGCCGGTCGGCTCATCGAATACGGCGATGCCGACGTCATGATTGCGGGCGGCGCCGAGGCTTCGATTTCCCCACTGGGTGTGGCGGGTTTTTGCTCTGCCCGTGCCATGTCAAGCCGCAATGACGACCCCACGACCGCGAGCCGGCCCTGGGACCGCGACCGCGACGGTTTCGTGCTGGGCGAAGGCGCTGGAGTTCTGGTGCTCGAAGAGTACGAACATGCCCGCAAGCGCGGAGCGCGCATCTATGGCGAGCTCGTCGGCTACGGCATGAGCGCTGATGCGCATCACATCACCGCGCCCGATCGCAATGGGCCGACCCGTGGCATGAAAGCGGCGTTTCGTAATGCCAAAGTCAATCCCGACGAGATCCAGTACGTCAACGCACATGGCACATCGACCCCTCTGGGCGACAAAAACGAAACCGAAGCGATCAAACTGGCCTTCGGAGATCATGCCTCCAGGCTCGTCATCAATTCAACCAAATCCATGACCGGGCATCTGCTTGGCGCAGCAGGCGGTATCGAATCGATCTTCACAACACTGGCGGTCTATCACCAGGTCTCACCCCCGACGATCAATATTTTCAATCAGGATCCCGAGTGCGACCTCGACTACTGCGCGAATGAAGCGCGGCCGATGCGCATCGATACCGCCATTTCCAACTCCTTTGGATTCGGTGGCACCAACGGGACACTGGTTATCAAACGACTGGTCTGACTTCAGGTCGGCACGATGAGCGTCGCCTTTCAGATCGAGGTGGGGCGCTCTGCGCGGGCAGCCGCTTTGACGATGATCACGAGTGCGATTCCGGCACTTGGCTTGCTGCTGTCGGGTGTTTGGCTGCTCATCGGGCCGAGCTTCGTGATGCAGGGCATCGAGGCTGCGCGCTGGCCGCTTGCGGGCGCATTGTTCGTGTCGGCTGCAGTCGTGTGCGGGTTGAGCGTGCGCGGATTGCTGACCGGTTCTTCCGATGCTTTGCCGATTCGCCTGAGCGTGCGTGATGACGGCTCGATTGCCTGCGATGATGCGTCGGGCAAGTCTGTGACCGGGCTTGCATTGCGGTCGGTTTGCCGACTGCCTGGCTTGATCGTCGTGGCGTTAGCCCCACCTGCTTTGCATCGTGTCCCGAACAGCCAGATCATCAGCTTGTTGCTCGGCCGCGATGCCATGACAGCCGAGGCATGGCGTGGTCTCAATGTCTGGCTGCTTTGGCAGCTTCGCGGTCAAACCCTTCAGCAGTCCTCAGGAAACACATCGACATGACACGACTGATATCTGCCCTCTTGCTGATGACCCTGTCGGTCGGCGCCAGCCTCATCCCGACCAGTGCGTCCGCGCAGGCTTCGCGTGAACTCCCCGATTTCGCCGACCTGGTCGAACGCACCGGGCCAGCAGTGGTCAACATTCGTACCACCGAGCGATCGCGGGCGAATGCCCCGGCGGCCGCACCGCAGATGCCGGAGGGTATGGACGAAAACGATCCCCTCTATGAGTTTTTCCGCCGCTTTATCCCGCCGCGCCAAGGACCGGGGCAGGGCGGTCAGGGGCCGCGTGGGCGCGGTGATGGGTTGGGGGCAGAGGTCCCGCGTGGGGTGGGCTCGGGGTTCATCATTTCGGCCGATGGTTTCCTGCTGACCAATCACCATGTGGTTGAGGGCGCCGATGAAATCTATGTCACGCTGACCGACAAGCGCGAATTCAAGGGTCGCCTGATCGGTTCCGATCGCCGCACCGACGTTGCGCTGGTCAAGATCGAGTCGGCCAATCTGCCGATGCTCAAAACTGGCGATCCGGCCCGCCTTCGGGTCGGCGAATGGGTGGTTGCCATCGGATCGCCCTTCGGCCTGGACAATACCGTGACGGCCGGCATCGTCTCGGCAAAGGGCCGCGATACCGGAGACTATCTGCCTTTCATCCAGACTGATGTCGCGGTCAACCCGGGCAATTCCGGCGGCCCGCTGCTTAATATGCGCGGCGAGGTGATCGGCATCAATTCGCAGATCTACAGTCGCACCGGCGGCTTTATGGGTATCTCGTTTGCAATTCCGATCGACGAAGCCATGCGGGTGAGCGATCAGTTGCGGGCCAGCGGTCGGGTCACCCGCGGACGGATTGGGGTGGGTATCGCCGAAGTCACCAAGGATGTCGCCGAGCCTCTCGGGCTGCCACGTGCTGCCGGAGCATTGGTTCGTAATGTCGAGGCGGGTGGTCCGGCCGAGAAGGCGGGCATCGAGGTTGGCGACATCATTCTGAAGTTTGACGGCAAGCCGATCGAGCGCTCGACTGACCTGCCGCGAATCGTCGGTAATACCAAGCCCGGGACCAAAGCACCGGTATCGGTCTGGCGCAAGGGTGCAGCCCGTGAGCTCAGCTTGACCGTCGCTGAAATGCAGACCGAAACGACTGCCCGGGCACCGGCTAGCAGCAAGCCTGCGCCTGGCCAGGCGGCGCCGAGCCAGTCGAATGCGCTCGGACTGGTGGTTTCCGATATCTCGGATGAACGCAAGACCCAGCTCAGAATCAAGTCGGGCGTACTGGTCGATGCGGTCGAGGGGCAGGCTGCGCGGGCAGGGCTTCGTCAGGGTGATGTCATTCTGTCGCTGAACAATCAGGATGTCACAAACGCCAAGCAATTCAACGACCTGGTCACCAAGCTTGATCGCACCAAGACCCATGTCATGCTGGTGCGACGTGGCGACAACGCCCAGTTCGTGCCGATCCGCCCGGCAGCGTCGGCCGCGCCCGAGGCGCGATGACCCGCTGAGATGACAGCAGCGGGAGTCCGAGGTTCGGCGTGCTGATGATCAGCCGCCGGCTTTCGCTCGCTGTCAGATAGAATAACGGGTTAACCTGCGCTGGCATTCCCGCCAGCCAGGCTGAGTACCGCCCGGCGATCACCGGGCGTTCGATGGCGCCTGGTGCGCCGGGTCTGACCGTGCAAAACATTCGCAATTTTTCGATCATCGCGCATATCGACCACGGCAAATCGACGCTCGCCGATCGCCTCATCCAGCGTTGCGGCGGGCTCTCCGATCGCGAGATGGCTGAACAGGTGCTCGATTCAATGGACCTCGAGCGCGAACGAGGCATCACGATCAAGGCCCAGACCGCATCGCTGCGCTATGTGGCCAAGGACGGCTCGATCTACAACCTCAACCTGATCGACACGCCTGGCCATGTCGACTTCTCCTATGAAGTCAGCCGGTCGCTGTCAGCCTGCGAGGGCGCCTTGCTGGTGGTCGATGCCTCCCAGGGTGTCGAAGCCCAGACGGTGGCCAATTGCTACACCGCCATCGAACTGGGTGTCGAGGTCGTGCCGGTGCTCAACAAGATGGATCTGCCGCAGGCCAACCCCGAGCAGGCGCAGATCGAGATCGAAGAGGTCATCGGCATCGATGCGTCGGATGCGATTCCGGCCAGTGCCAAGACCGGCATGGGCATCGACGACATTCTCGAAGCCGTGGTCGCCAGGATCCCGCCGCCCAAAGGCGATGCGCAAGCGCCGCTGCAGGCTCTGGTCATCGACTCCTGGTTTGACAATTATGTCGGTGTGGTAATGCTGGTCAGAGTGTTCAACGGCACTTTGCGCCCCAAGGACAAGATCCGGCTGATGGCCACCAATGTCACCGTCCTGTGTGAGCAGGTGGGTGTCTTCACGCCGAAGTCGACGCAGCGCGAGTCGCTGTCGGCCGGGCAGGTCGGATTCGTCATCTCGGGCATCAAGGAACTCAAGGCTGCCAAAGTGGGCGATACCGTGACCCTCGACCGGCAGCCCGCGCAGGCTGCCCTGCCGGGGTTCAAGGAGGTCAAACCTTCGGTCTTTGCCGGTCTTTATCCGATCGAGGCGAATCAGTACGAAGCGCTTCGCGATGCGCTCGAGAAGCTTCAGCTCAACGATGCATCGCTGCAATTCGAGCCAGAAGTGTCGCAGGCGCTCGGATTCGGGTTTCGCTGCGGTTTCCTTGGCCTCTTGCATATGGACATCGTCCAGGAGCGGCTCGAGCGCGAGTACAACATGGACCTCATCACGACTGCGCCGACCGTGGTCTATGAGGTGCTCATGAATGACGGCACGGTCGAGCGCGTCGAGAACCCAGCCAAGCTGCCGGACCTTGCCCGCACCCAGGAGATCCGGGAGCCGATCGTCTCGGTGACGGTCTTCGTCCCCCAGGAATATGTCGGTGCGGTGATCACGCTTTGCACCAACAAGCGGGGCACGCAGACCAACCTGTCCTATCACGGCAAGCAGGTGCATCTGCATTACGACCTGCCAATGAACGAAATCGTGCTCGATTTCTTCGACAAGCTGAAGTCGGTTTCGCGTGGCTATGCGTCGATGGATTACGACTTCAAGGAATATCGGGCTGCCGACGTCGTCAAGCTCGATCTGCTTGTCAACGGTGACAAGGTTGATGCGCTGTCACTGATCGTTCATCGCGCCAATGCACCCTATCGGGGCCGCGAGATCGCCGCCAAGATGCGCGAACTGATCCCACGCCAGATGTATGACGTCGCGATTCAGGCAGCGATCGGCGGAAACATCGTGGCGCGTGAAAACGTCAAGGCACTGCGCAAGAATGTTCTGGCCAAGTGCTACGGCGGCGACATCACACGCAAGAAAAAGCTTCTCGAGAAGCAGAAGGCCGGCAAGAAGCGGATGAAGCAGGTCGGTACCGTCGAGATTCCCCAGGAAGCCTTTCTTGCGGTCCTGCAGGTCGAGGATCGCTGAGACATGGCTCTTCCTGACCCGAATGCCGTTCTACAGGACTTTCAATGAACTTTGCTTTGCTGCTTTTCGTGCTTCTTCTGGTCACCGGCGTGATCTGGCTGCTCGATATCGCCTGGCTGGCTCCGGCCCGCAAACGGGAGGGCAGAGACAGCCGGCCGATGTGGCTCGAATACACCGCGGGCCTGTTTCCGGTCATTGCGGTGGTCTTCCTGTTGCGATCTTTCCTGTTCGAGCCGTTCAAGATCCCGTCCGGGTCGATGATTCCGACCCTGCTGGTCGGCGATCTGATTCTGGTCAACAAGTACACCTACGGCGTTCGGCTGCCGGTCATCAACACCAAGATCATTGATGTCGGCGACCCCAAGCGGGGCGATGTCATGGTCTTTCGCTTTCCGAAAGACCCATCTGTCGACTACATCAAACGGGTGGTGGGCATTCCGGGCGATACCGTGACCTTCGAGAACAATCGGCTGACGATCAATGGACAGGCCGTCGCGCTGCGCGACGCCGGCGAGTTTTATGATGGCGACCGCTTGGTATATTATCGCCAGTATTCAGAAACGCTCGGAGAAACCGAGCATAAGTTATTGACAGATTTGGAAAAACCTTCATTTGTCTCAAGCGCCGAAGCCTTTCCGTTTCGTGATCAGTGCAGCTACGGCAGATCCGGACTGACCTGCAAAGTGCCCAAGGGGCATTACTTCATGATGGGCGACAATCGCGAAAACAGCCTCGACAGCCGCTACTGGGGTTTTGTGCCCGAGCAGAACATCGTCGGAAGGGCGTTTTTCATCTGGATGAATTTCGGCGACTTTGGCCGTATCGGACGTTTCCAATGAGAAGATTTCCTACCCGTTCTGCAGCAAGGTCATTGTCTTTTTCCGGCAAACTGCGAGCGCAACGCGGGCTGAGCCTGCTCGGGTTGCTGGTCATCGCTGCTCTGGTCGCCATGGCCGCGACACTGGCGCTCAAGGTTGCCCCGACGGTCAATGAGTACCTGGCCATCAAGCGTGCGATCGTCAAGTCTCGCGCCGATGGCATCGATGCTCGCTCGATCCGAAACGTCTTCGAACGGGCTGCTGCAGTCGACGACATCACGGCCATCGACAGCAAGGACCTCATCGTTGAGCGCCTGCCCAACGGCGAGTTTGCGATCAGCTTCGATTACGAGAAGCGAATCGAGATCTTCGGGCCGGTCAGCCTTGTCATCCACTACAAGGGTGAGACCGGCAAGACATTTGCCGATCGAACCCGCAACTGATCGGTCGAGGCGCATGCACGACGACATGCCCTCCACCCTGGAAGCCCTGCAGGAGCGTCTCGGCTACCACTTTGCTTCCGAATCCCTGCTCAAGCAGGCGATGACGCATCGCAGTTTCGGCGCGGTGAACAACGAGCGTCTCGAATTCCTGGGCGACAGCGTCCTCAACTGCTCGGTCGCATCCTTGTTGTACCTGCGTTTTGCCAAGCTCGACGAGGGTGATCTCTCACGTGTTCGGGCCAATCTGGTCAAGCAGCAGACACTCTTCGAGATTGCCCAGCGCCTGGAGATCAGCGGCGGCTTGCTGCTGGGTGAGGGCGAGCAAAAGAGCGGCGGATTCAAGCGACCATCGATTCTGGCCGATACCCTCGAGGCTCTGTTCGGCGCGATCATGATCGACGGTGGGTTCGATGCGGCTCAGCAGGTGATTCACCGACTGTACGACCCGGTGCTGCGCAACGTCGATCCGAATACCCTCGGCAAGGATGCCAAGACGCTGCTTCAGGAGTGGCTTCAGAGCCGCAAGATTCCGCTGCCGGTTTATCTGGTGGTCGCAACCCATGGTGCCGCCCATAACCAGCTCTTCGAAGTCGAGTGCTCGGTACCCAGGCTGTCTATCCAGGTTCTTGGCAGCGGCGCAAGCCGCAGAGCTGCCGAGCAGGCTGCTGCCAAACGGGCGCTCGAGCAGACTCAGGCCCTGATGCCGGCGGCACCGCGAAAGCCTCGACGGCCCGCGGTGCACGCCGTGGTTTCCGGTGGTTCGGCAAGCGCCCTGGTCAGTGAAATGGCCTCACCCGCCGCATCGATGGACGCCGCACCGGCCGACACCGGGCGGGCCGGATGAGTGGCGACGCCCCGATGGATGATGCCGCGCCTGCGGTCCAGGTCCCTGTTGACAACGACAGTGTTACCGGCGGCGAGATACCGCACCGTTGCGGTTATGTCGCGATTGTCGGCCGCCCCAATGTCGGCAAGTCGACGCTG
>Ga0164292_10005670_pt1 | contig 10224 bp, 10 predicted proteins | sample GEODES117metaG_FD_111486 | JGI IMG/M metagenome (GOLD analysis project Ga0164292, IMG submission 111486) | Eutrophic lake water microbial communities from Lake Mendota, Wisconsin, USA - GEODES117 metaG | ecosystem: Environmental > Aquatic > Freshwater > Lake | place: USA: Lake Mendota... | reverse complement strand
CTGCGTCGAGCTGTTCGAGGAGCAGGACGCCGCCTATCGCGAGTCGGTGCTGCCGGCCGCCGTGCGCAAGCGGGTGGTGGTGGAGGCTTCGGGCTCCTTTGGCTGGCACAAGTTCACCGGCTTTGATGGCGCCACCGTCTCGATCGATCGCTTCGGTGCTTCCGCCCCCGGCCCCCTCTGCCTGGAGAAGTTCGGCTTCACCGTAGAGAACGTGGTGGCCACGGCGAAAGGGTTGGGCTGAAGCGGAGCGGCCCCGCCCCTCAGGGTGGGGCGAACCAGTGCTTCACCCTGACCAGGGCCTGAACCGGGGCTGTGCGATCGACATAGCCCCGCAGGAAGACAAGAAAGCGTCGCAGGGTAAAGCCGTAGATGCCACTGTTTCTCCAGGGTCTGGTCTGCGGCTGCTGGATCCAGACCCAGAGCATGAAGACCAGCTCGTCATAGAAATATGACTTGTAGGAGAGGGCTACACCCTCCTGGAGTGGATGCCTGCGGATCGACGCGATGGCCTCGTTGGGGCTGTAGAGCTCTTGCACGCGACGGTGGCAATAGAGGATGTGTTCTGTGCGGCGACCTGAAGACCTGAAACGTGCCATGAAGCGATGGGCATCGGCATAGATGGAGAAGGGCACCAGCATGCCGCTGATGTTCGTGAGTCGCTCCTGTTGATGGTGGCGGGCAAGGTAGGTGAGCGCACTGGCACTCTCCCCGGGTTCCAGGGAGTGGCATTCGCTACTCGCCAGCTGGGGATCGCTGGTGAAGGTGCGAAATCTTCCGACACCAACCATTCTGCCGCCGCCTTTTTTTAGCTGATCGATGTAGGCCGCCAGGCTCTCGCCTGGGATCAGCAGATCATCGTCGCTCAGCAGCAGCAGGAGATCTGTGGGTGCGATTGAGGGGGCAATCTGATGGAGAAGAAACAGGCCATGTTTGACGGCGCTTAGGCGTTTGCCGGTGCAGAGAATGCGGAGTGGCCGCTGGCTGATGGCTGGATAGTCGGCGCAGATTTTTGCCGCTTCTGAGGCCGATTCACCATTGACACTGAGTGTGACAGCATCCAGTAGGTCAGCGCATCTTGAGGCGGAATCAAGGGCTTCTCGAAGGTAGGCAGCGCGCTCCGGCAAGGTTGCGATCAGAAGAATGCAGCGACTTGCCATTGGCAACCATCAGGATTTTCGGCTGATGTCATTCTACGGGCCTCCCTTCAGCGCTCTTTGGCGCGGCATGGATGGTCAGTCACTGCTTCGAGGTAGCGGCCGTTCATGGGATGATTGCTTCGGTCTGAATTCCTGTCGGTGTCGATGCCCGAGCCGCTGACGCTGGCTTTCGTCAGCAGCGCCTTCAACGAGGCCGAGAACCTGGAGGAGCTTCATCGGCGCTGCCGCCAGGTCCATGCCGAGTTACGTCGCGAATTCGCGGAGCTGTTTCCGCTCGACTTTCTGTTCGTGGTCGCCGATAACGGCAGCAGTGACGCCAGTCTGGAGGTTCTGCAGGAGCTGAGCCGCCATGATCCAGCTGTGCAGCCCCTCGCCAACTGGGCCAACTACGGCCCTGAAGCCTCGGCGGTCAATGCGATGGATCAGGCGCGCTGGTGCGATCTGCTGGTGTTGCTTTGCTCGGACCTTCAGGATCCGCCGGAGTTGGTGATCCCGATGGTGCGCGCCCTGCTAGAGCGCCCAGAGCTTGATGCGGTGATGGCAGTGAAGAAGCGATCCGCTGGCGGCCCGATGCTGCGGCTGGCCCGGCGCATCTATTACAAGGTGCTGGGCTATTCCTCGCGGCTGCAGCGGGTGCCGAGTGGTTTTCATGGTTTCGGCTGTTATCGGCGTGATGTCGTCGAGGAAGCTCTGCGCTATTGGGACAACACCGATCTCAATTTCCGCCAGTGCCTCGCCAACGCCAGCCAGTCGCCCCTGTTGATGGATTATCTGCAAGCGGAGCGACTGCGCGGCGTTTCCTCCTACCGTGCCTGGGGCTATTGGCAAGAAGCGCTGCGCAGCCTGCTCTCGGCGGATGCGGCTGCCAGTCGGCTGGCTCTCTTGATCGGCGGTGGCGGCCTGCTGCTGGCGGTGTTGATGGCTGGGCTACTGCTTGTGAACTTCCTCTCTGGCAACAGCGGCTATGAAGGAGGGATTCCGACGGTGATGGGGTTGATGTTGATTAGTTTTGCCCTTCAGATGCTGATGTTTGCTGTGCTTTCGCGCCAGATTGAGGCGTTGCGAATGGGTGGATTTAGAGTCAAGGTGCGCTTCCGGCCGCTGCGAGATCATGCCGCGCAGAAATAATGCTGCTGCTTGAGCAGTAAGCGGTAATCCTGCAGCCGCTCTCATCGACGACGGGCCAGAGCCCGGATCACGACCTCATGGCTGGAAACGGAAGCTCCGCCATCCTGGTGAATGGCAACCAGTTCCAGCCCCAAAGACTCGATGCCAGTCTGTAGGGATTCGTCGCTGAAAAAGTTGACGTGCTCCTGAATTGTGATGATGAGTGGCGGAAAAATAAAGCCCAGATTGCTTCTGGCATGCATCCTGAGCCAATCCAGGAAGATCAGGCCGCCTTTGCAGATACACGCAGAGGGGAGACGAGACCGAAAAAGTCGATGGGATCGGGCAAATATTTGAGAAGTTAGGCACAGATCAGCAGCCCAAGTCGTCTGGCAATGCCGACAGGCTGCTCACTCGCCCGACTCCGGCAACGGGGGCCACTTGCAGGGGCAGGAACTGGCCGGTCTCCGCGCCGAGATCCGCGTTCATCAATCCGTTGGGGATTGATCGCCGAAGAAGCGATGGTCGTAGCGCCTGCAGTACAACAACTTGACTCGCAAGGGGTGACCAGGCTGCACCAGTGCACGGATGAAAGGCTAATCACGCCCAGCAGCCAGGCCCCGGGGCTGGGCGAACAACAGAGGCAGCTGAAATCCGAGCAAAGGGCTGGCTTGCCATTGCAGCCGAAGCTGGAAGCAGGGTGCGCAGTCATTATTTTGATTTTTATGTCATCTACTCCCCTTTTCGGCCGGGCTAAGTGTGTGTCAGAATCGGTCAAACTGGAATTGCCGTGCAGCGTCAGAACGTCTTTACTCGCTTTTTTCTGTCAGGGGTGCTGTTCACGATCCTTGGTCCTTGTCTGTTCTGGCTGGCCTATCCCTTGGGGCCTTTTCTTGCAGTCGCCATGGCCGAGCTGGCCGTCCATTCGGTTCGCTTCATCACGTTTCGATCCTTGGTCTTCCCGGCACATTTGGGCTATCGCGTTAGCCTGCCACGTTACGTGATCTCGGCCTTGCCGGTAACGCTGGCAGGGTTTGCTAGTGTGGCCCTTCTTCAACAACGCTTAGACCGAACATCTCTGACTCTGATCACGACAGCGAATGCGGTGGTGGTTGGTTTTTTGTGGAGTCGCTTTGTTTATTCTCGGCCTGTCGGCAGGCAATGAGTTCGTAGGCTTCGATTGGCTCATTTCTTGTGCGGCTGCTTGGCGTTATGAGGAGATTCGGCTGATTTTGTGCGCCGCTGCGGTTTGCATGATGGCCTGATCGAGGGGGATATGAACCTCCAGTCCCAATTCTCTTCTGGCTTTGGAAATATCGGGTACATACCGGCTGCGGCTGCTGGCTGCCTGGCCGCTACCAAGGATGTGCACGGCTTTGGAAGGTGCGAGTAGATCACGGACAAGCTCGGCTAGCTCCCGGATCGTCACCGCATGATCGGAGCCAACGTTATAAGTCTCCCCGCTCACACCGAGTCGCAGAAGGGTCAGTAACCAGGTGGCTAGGTCATTTTGCTCAAGGTAGCTGCGTACGGCAGTGCCATCACCAGCAACCGTGATCGATTCGCGATAGAGGGCATCACGAATAAAATTGCCAATGGCAAAATGCACATCAAGCGGCAAGTCTGGTCCAATGAAGGCGAAACAGCGGGCAATCACCGTTTCTATTCCATAGGTGTCACGATAGAGAGCGCAAAGATGCTCCGCTGCTCGCTTGCCTTGGCTGTAGGCCGTCCCTGCATCCGGCAGTGGAGGAGCCCCTGCCCAATCCTCAGGCATGGTGAAGAGATCCGGCGGTTGCTGACCGTAAATTCCGCCTGAGCTCGTCAACAGGAAGCGCTTGGCACCTGTCTCGACTGCTAGGTCAAGGATATTTGTTGTGCCTTCGACAATTTGTTGAAAGCGTTTCAGCGGTCTTAATCGAGGCCCCAGGGTCGAGTCAGTTGCCGCGTGGAGAACACCGCTGAGCTTGGCCTGCCAAGGTAAAGATGAGCGCTCCTGAATATCACCCTGGATGAAGCGAAGATGGGGAGAATTGGCGAAGAGTGGATAGGCAGACAGAAATTTTTGGGGATCTCGAGACAAGATGAGAAACTCCTGTTCATGCTCTGTCGGATCGAGGAGACTGCGGAGCAGAGCACGACCAAAGAAGCCGGTACCGCCTGTGAGCAGGATAGGCTGGGAGTCTTGAGACAACGAATCTAATCCTCAAAGAATATACATTAGACCGAAAAGTTTTGGTTGCGCAAGGATCATTCCTGTTCAAGGACTTTCCAGCGATTTTCCAGCATGTTAATCCTTGCCTGATCTTCTCGATACATCACGCCATAATATTCGCGCTTATTGAGCAGCCAAAGCAGCTCGAAATGTACGGCTTGACGGAGAGCGAGGGAAAGATTGGGAGAATCAAGAGCACTGGCGCTAAAGACCACCTTTCTTGTTTCAAATCTGTCAAGATAGGCTGTTTTGAATCGTTGTAGATTCGGAAGAGCGTCGATCGAAACGGCGCCGCCAACGACAAATTCTAGTCCGTGCTCGGCACAGATCTTCCCCGCGGCCTCTACCGCCGATGAGACGGCATCCGATTCGATGCCATCGCGACCGACACCGATGGATCCACTGAAATCAACCCGGCCAAAGACCACACCATCACAGCCAGGATTTGCCGCTGCGATTGAGACCATTTCCCGGAGGTTATTGTAGGCGGTGATGGTCTCCAGGTTGAAGAGAAAAGTCACGTCTTGCTGCTCTTCAGGGGTAAAGACTTTGTCCTTGGCGGCAATGTATTTTGATAGGGCGTAGGGAGTCTCGACCATCGGTGCAATGATGTAGCGGACGCCAAACTGTTTGGCTTCCAGCATGTCGCGAATCGCTTCGCATCCACCAACCTTAAGGGCCAGGCCGATATCGGCTTTATTGGCAATCTCCAGCAGACGCAGCAGTTCGTCAGTACGCGTTCCTTCTGCCTCAAACTCGGCTTTGGTGGCAAGGACGCCAAATTCTTCTTTGCCGCGTCGAAGGATCTCCAGCATCTTCTTTTCGTATGTGTTCATTGCAGCTGTTTCATGTTGGAATCCTTCTCCTGAACTGTAGCATGGTTCTAGGGAGTGGTCAGCAAACAGAAATTCGTGGCCAGGATCAAGTCTTAGGACTTCGCGATTAGGCAGGCCTTTTGGCAGGAATCTGAAGCTTGCTTTTGAGCACCCCATCGCGACTCGTTTGGATCACGGCCGTGATGCGGGGGCTAGGTTTGCTCGATTGTGAGGGACCAATCGCGATTTGGATAACATTTTCAGGCGCCAACAGTTCCTGCCCAATGAAGTAGGACTGCTGTATGGTCGCAACCACTCCGTAGGAGACTGTTCACTCTGGAGCAGTGCGTATCGCTGGTCTTGGTTCGCCTTCGCTGGCAACGTTCAATGTCCGCTGCTCGTCAGTTGCCAGCCATGCGTTTCAGGCAGTCCATCACCCCTGCAAAGCTGCCTGCCGCCGTTGTTCCCTCAAGCTCATGCGGCAACCACAAATGGAAGCCATAGGTGGCTGCGATGAAGGCCACACCGCACTCTAGGCTTGCTTTTTGATCCGATGGTGTATCGCCTACATAGACAGCGCCCTCACGGGAGCAAAGTGTCCGTGAGAGAGCATAGGAAATGGCCTCTTTCTTGCTGGAGAAAACTTTGCCCTCCCCAAGCGTAACTCGGAAGTCGATACCGATAATTGACGCGAATAAATCCGCTATTCTGGCATCTGCGACGAGTGAATTAGTTGGCTGTGTGGGTTTGTTGGTGACTATCGATAGGCTTGCATCTGCCTGGGCATGAAGTTGTTTTAGTCCTTCAATCACGCCCTCGTGCCATTGAACTTGGGAATAGTACTTGTGATCATATTCGGCGCGAAACCTCAGCCGTAGAGCCTCGAGCCGATCGCTTTCAATCTCTGGAACCAACTGTCGGGCTAGCACCTGGATTGGCGGGCCGATACATGAGCGGAATTCCGTCAGTGGTGGAGCCTTGATGCCAACTTCTTCGCAAGCACGCGTGAAGGCCATGTGAATGCCTTCTGATGAGTCCACTAGTGTTCCGTCAAAATCAAGAAATATATGCCTCGTCATAGTTAATCAATTGTGAGCGCTTCTTCTCTGATCTGCTGCATTACGTTGTCCCCGAGCAGTGGCGTCATGTCCTCTAATTCGGCTGTAACCATGGTGCCATCGTCAAGCTTTTTGCTTGCAAGTTTGGGGGCAAACTCTTGGTCAAGATCTAGAATGACTTCGAGTAATGTCGGTCCTTCACCGCTCAGGAACTTGGCAAGGCACTCCTGCAGCTCGGCTTCCCTTTCAAGACGCATGTATTGGATTCCAAAGCCGGCAGAAAGGTGGCGGAAGTCAGGGAACGGGAGTCCGGACTCAACTCCACAACCTACAGGGTTGCCTGGAAAGTAGTTGTTTTGGGTCTGTCGAATAGAGTGGTAGCCTTGGTTGTTCAGGAGCATAATCTTGATTGGTAATGCAAGGCCTCCGATATACGCAAGCTCTTGTAGGTTCATCATAATAGAGCCATCTCCTGCAATGCAAACAACTTCCTTGCCTGTCGCGTGAAATGCACCGATTGCCGCCGGCAAATCGTATCCCATTGAGGCGCAACCGGAGTTGTGGAAAAGCCTCTGTTCGGGCTTGATCACAGAGGCCTGAAAGCCGACAACACAGGCTGTGCCATCGGCGCAGACGGAGATGGCACCTGGGGCCAGGCGATGGCTGAGCTGATTGATCAGACGGTAAGGATTGACGCCCGTTGGCTTGGGCGGCAAGGCATCGTGAACGGCATCGTAATCGACCAGTTTCTTGCGGTTGAAATCGGCCCACCGTCGCCAGTTGTAAAGTAGCTCCTTACGGGACACTTCGCCTGTCTTGACGAGTCGATCAAGTGCAGCAGCAAGCCGTGGAAAGAAGCCCTGAATCGTTGCCTGGATCTTCAGATCTGTGTAGAGCGTGGGTTTATCCAGCTCCGCCCGGTCGATATCCACATGGCAAGTCCAGGCGTTCTTTGCAAACGACTTCCAGTTGAAACTGACTAGACGAAGATTCAAACGGCAGCCGATCGTAGCGACACACTCGGAAAACTGAACGGCAAAATTTCCGGCTCGATTGCCCACCGTACCGGGCCTGCCGCAGTAGCAAGGATGATCGTCCCAGAGAAGATCATTACTGTTCCATCCAGTCACCGTAGGGATCGGCCATGTATCCAGAAAGGCGAGGAAATCTGCGTAGCTGCCACTCACGCGGACGCCACTGCCGACATAGAGGACAGGTCGTTTGCGAGACACCAGCTGACGAGCTAACAGCTCAATCTCTTCATCGCTGGCAACGGGTTCAGGATCAAGAGTGGCAGCATCACAGTTCCATTCCCTTGCTACCAGGCGTTCCTCAAACGTCGCTGGTAAGGGGAACGCCTGGACATCAATCGGGACATCCAACCAAACGGGACCTGGCCTGCCTGTGGTGGCGATTAGAAAGCAGCGGTCCACCTCCTCAGCCACCGTGAGCGGATCGGTGAGCGTAACAGCGTATTTGCAAACCCCGTCGACCATACGCACGATGTCGACTTCCTGATCGCCAAGCTGACGAAGCCCGGGGATCGCGTAGGTCGACATCATGGTTTCTCGCTTTGCCTGTCCCGAGACAACCAGCATCGGGATTGAGTCAACGTAAGCACCGAAGACGCCGTTGATCGCATTGATTCCTCCTGGACCAGCGGTGACGTTAACCACCGCTGGGACGCCAAGGATTCGCGAGTAGCTCTCGGCTGCGATCGCACAACTCTGCTCATGATGCAAGGTGTGCACTCTCTTTGCAAAAGAGCGCCCGAAAGCATCGTTGAGGTGCATAGCAGCCCCACCCGTCACCATGTAGACATCCCGACAGCCGAGGTGGCGAAGTCGTTCCGTAATGAAGTCTGCGACTCTCATGCTGCTGCTTCTGCGATTTTCAGCGAGGAAGAAAGTCTCTGAAGCTGAACCTGTAGCCTCTTATTTGTGAACCCTGGGTAGGTTGCTGGGAACAAGGTTTTGTTGATGTTCTCTTCAGAAACAGGCTTCTCTCCCGGGACTTGGATCGATTCCTGCCGCCTCTGATCTGGCCCTAAACATGATAACTGACGATGCGGGATGCCAGCAAATGCCAGCCCATTGCTGCTCTGGTTCAGTCCTGGCTCCAAGCTGCTGCAGGGTGCTCCCGGCTGTCCAACAATCATTGATCCAAGCCATTGCCACTTTGGATGGCAGCGGGAGTTGTGCCATGGAATCGCCTGCTCGGAAGGGTAGGGAGTGGTAGGGGTCGCAGGCGTGGAGGGACCGAAATCCAAACAGGGCCGGATTTCAAGGTCTAAACATCGAGAAGCGGGGATGGAAGTTGCTTTCATCTCAAACCGCTTCTTTGACCGGAATGGCATACAGAACGGTTTCGAAGGAATTGTTCATGTGTTGGCGAATGTAATAAGAGTATGGAATCTCGCGAAGCATTGACATGATGGCAAGCGGAAGCTCAACGATGTCGCGGGGACGATGATAAAGTGACACAGCCAGTACGGACTTTGAACGTCTGAGCAGTTTCTCCATCCCCTTGAGCGCTGCAAGATCATTGCCTTCAACATCTATCTTGACGAAATCAAAACAGGCCGTGGGCATAGCTTCGTCGATCGGGACTACTGTCACAGAGCGCCCGGATGTGTTGCTTTGCTGGTCAAGGCCAGCCATTGATGCCGCCTCGCCTTCTCCTGACATCAAGAAAGATCCAAATTCTTGGCCAGCTCCCAGTGGTAGCGCGAGAGGATCCATTTCTGGAAACTGGAGAATCAATCGCTGGAGGTTTTGGGTTAACGCATGATAATTGGACGGATCTGGCTCGAAAAGTAAAACTTTTCCGACGCGCCTGAACGTCCTTAGTGATTGAAGTGTGTCTCCATCGTAGGCGCCTATATCCATAAAAGATACGGGCTGATCTGAAGGTAATGAGTCTAGGGTGAGGTGGTTGAAGTACTGAGGATCGCTGGAATGGAAGGAGGAAAACTCAAGATCATTTCCGCTCCGGAATGATAAAATTCGATTGAGAGTGACCTGGCTCTCTTCGTCAGCAAGTTGTGCACAGAGCTCGGTGTAACTTGGATCCTGTTGCCAATCAGACAGGGTCTTTGGCTGTTCATCAAGCCAATAGCACCAGCCCAGCTCTTTGTGTACAAGCGGATAGTACTCCCAGGGCCAGATAATATCGTTGAATCTGTTGTCAGCTGCAGTGGCAGCCAGTTCAGCAAACGCGTCCGTGCGATTAAAAACTCCGCACACAAGCTGACAGTTGTCACGTAAGGAGTCTGGTACGTTGCCAATGGAGAAAACGGGTGTCTTCTCGCACTCTTGAAGTGATCCCGGTCTAGAGGTGACAAATGCGTGAATGTTGTGGCCGATATTCTCGAATGCTCTGGACAGCTTGCGAGCATGCAAGCCGGCCCCGTAAATAATCAGGTCTTTGGAGATCATTGTTCGACGGCTGCCTCGGAAGATTTGTGGGTGGCAACATCAAGAAACTTGGAAATTGTCTTAATTTCTTGTTGGAGCATTGCTTGGGTCAATCCAGGGTAGGTGCCCAGGAAAAGTGTGTTATTCATAATCTCGTCTGAACCAGTCATCTCTCCTGCAATCCGCAGGGCCTCTGGCCGATCGTGACGCAGCTGGACGAATGCCGGTTGTCGTAAGAGATTACCACCGAACAACATTCGATTGCCGATCTGGTTGCGGTCCAGCTCTTGGGCCAGCTCCGTGCGGCTGAAGGGCGCCCCCGGCCGCACCGCAATTTTGAATCCAAACCAGGAGCATTCCGTGCGGCAGCCTGTATGGTCCCAGGAGAATCCTTGTTCAGGATGCCAGGCGGTAGCATGGGTGGGCAGGGCGAACTCCAGCATATCGTTGTGGTCG
>Ga0164292_10005665_pt1 | contig 10228 bp, 9 predicted proteins | sample GEODES117metaG_FD_111486 | JGI IMG/M metagenome (GOLD analysis project Ga0164292, IMG submission 111486) | Eutrophic lake water microbial communities from Lake Mendota, Wisconsin, USA - GEODES117 metaG | ecosystem: Environmental > Aquatic > Freshwater > Lake | place: USA: Lake Mendota, Wisconsin... | reverse complement strand
GAATCACATGCAGCAGCGGCCGAGAGTCCTTGTCCGAACTCAACAGCTTGGCTTGAGTTGATCGTGATATTGGCTGCAAGAGTTGAGCCAAGTGCCGCGAAGACACCCATCACAGTGATTCCAAGAATGACTCGGAATCCCTTTCGTTGCTTCAAGGGTGCTCGTGAAGAGCCCTCGAATTTCAATATTTCCATTTTTGTTTTCCTCATCTGTCAGTTGTTTGCAAACAATTGTGAAACAGGATCACCCTTGCGATTGGTTTATCGCATGACTTTCCCTGAGACCATCCAACAGGATTTGTGAGGAAAAGTCCAGAAATCTGAGAGTGAACATGAAGGGAATTGCGCTATGAAATCGCAAAGCAGAGAAAAGAAAAATAGGAAGTTCAAAGAGATAACGTGATGCACAAACTTACGAGCACGCAACTCGCATTCTCTAATCTATAAACCTCTAACTATTCATAGGTTTCGGATTATTCATCGTTTCAACAGTAGTTCTTCCAACGATCTGTCCATCGATATTTACTGTTTGTGCACTTGGATCAAGGAAGAAGGTCACATCAGAAGATTGAGGCGTTAGAACACTTCCGTCATAGATTGACGTTCCAGAAACCGAGACTGCAACGTTCGCATTCACCGTTCCGGAAATGACATCACCACCACCGGTGAGATAGGTGAGACGAAGTGCGACGGGATCACTCGTGTTCACAGGTGCATCCGTATCAGGCAAGGTCACTTGAAGAACATTCGCACCTGCCGTACCACCGACCTGAATCTCTTGACCATTGACGTTGATAAGTCGAACGCGAAGTCTCTTGTCTCTACAACTCAGAAGATCGAGATTGGATACGGTCACTGATTTGACTCGGAAGAAGCCGTAGGAAGGATCGTTGGGTTGGGGCGATGAATGCCACTCCTGACTGAGCGCGACATAGACGACCTCATCACAGGCGACCGCTTGTTGTGAACCTTGTCCGAATTCAAGAGCACCGCTACCAACAGTCACGCTCGCAGCGAAAGTCGAGAGTAAGAAAGGTACGAATGCGATGATCGCAGTTCCAAAAAGGATCTTGGATCGATGACGCCGCGCTCCACCGAAACCTGAGCGAACCTGTCCGCTCAGGGGTGAATTCAGCATCGACACCCTCTTGCCTCACTCTCGAAAGGTCCCGGGCGACCCGGGGTGATGCCCAAACTTAGTCTTGAGTGCCATGGTGAGGCAACATTGGCTCGGAGCCCAAGTTCTGAGTCCTAATTGAGCCGTACCCCACCCTTCTTCGTGTTCATCCCGAGGCCCAAGGCCTGGAAATAGACCGACTGGGACCTTCCCTGGTCGCAAAAGTCCCGGTCGATGGATGGGCCAGAGAGTGCGACGACAGAGAGGCTGAGGACCTTTCCAGCGATGGCTCCGTTACTCGACCAAACTCGCAATCCATTCTCCGAATTGACGAAGGTCGCGACAGCTTCATAACTACCCGAAACCCGGAGAAGACCGGTGAGGTCTCCCTCCGCGATGAAATCCTCAGCCTTGCGATCATCAGCGAAGCCCTTGCTCGATGCATCGAATCGCAAGCCACTTCCCTGAATGCAGAGGAGCAAAGTCTCGTTTCCGGCGAAGGCGATCGATGGCAGCAGCGCAGTAACCGATCTTGGATCCACTTTGACTGTCGATGCGATTCTCGTTGAAATGGATTGGTCGTTGGAGAGGACGATCGGCGGGGGTTCGACAGCGGTTTCGGTTTCCGTGGTGGCGTAGGTGATCTCCGTATCCGATCCCCCTGCTACCGGTGAATTGTCTGCGCCAAGTTGGGTATCCCCACTTCCGCTGAGCACCACGACAGAATCACTCGTGACTGCTTCGGGGGCCAACAGAGTCTCATTCGCGGGCGGTGTCGCCTCATCCGCCAGAGTTGGAACGAGTTGAGTGACGGCGACTGCGGCCAGCGCGAGGCCAGCAACGCGAACTGTCCAGCGAGCCCGTCGCCCCCCACCCCGGTAGGCGTGTCGCAATGCGTTCCATAATCGATCCGAACGATCCACGAGAAGTTCGCGTAAGAAGAGGTACGGCCGACTCATGAGTTGATTCTCCCACCCCTTTTCTTTCGGGAGCAACCAGGTCTGCTATGGGGATTCCATCGAGCATGGGGTAGTTTCGCGCCATGGCACGCGCACGAAAGCAAGATAATGAGGCAGAACTTCTGGCTGATCGGCTAGATGAGTGGAGCCTTAGACATGGTCTCGGTCGTGATACCTACGTCGTTGGGCTCATATCTGCTCTGCGTGAGCGCGAGAATCTTCCGCTCTGGGCAGAAATCAACCCACTCGATTATCTACCCCACCCTGAAGCGAAGAAGGATCGAAAGCTATCGAACCTGGCGAGGCGGCTTGGCATCGTCCGCGGAGTGTTGCTCTTCTCGCCCGTTGCGCTGACTTGGCTCGCTGTCGGTGAAGCATCACGAGGATTCTCCGAGTACATCGCAGAGAATCCGAATGCGGTCGTCAATTTTCTTGAGTTCTGGCAGAACGGATATGGCTATATCTCTGAGGCAGCGACACTCACGAAAGTGGCCTTCTTGGACTTCACCATCATCATGGCCGTGATCGCCCTCACCGTAGTCGTCGCGTCGCTCTCTCGACGAAGTCAATCACTCCGTAGCGCAGAGATCGCGCGCTTGGAGGCCGAGAGATTCGAGTTAGGACTCCTACTGACCCACTATCTCTTCGACAAGCGTGCGATCACTCCGCTTACTATGAAGGACAGCCTCTCCAAGTCCATCCAGAGCCTCGCAAATAGCACCAAAGCGCTCAATGATTCTGCGAAGTCGCTACAGAGATTGACGAAGGACCTTCCAAACAACGCTGAGATCTTGCGTGAAGTCAAGAAGATGAAGCCCTCCTTCTCCTTCGACTGGGATAAATGAAGCGACCTCGACTCGATACCTCTCCTGAAGAGGAGAACGTCGCCGATCAAGCAGGGTGGATGTATGCCGACCTACTCCTTGCCTTGATGGTCATCTTCCTCGCCACTATCTCCTTCGTTCCGCAATATCTCGACACATTCACTCCGTCAGGAACAGGTCCTGGAAACAGCATTGAACGCGGATCGGGTGGAACTGGAACGGGAGATGGCACGTCGCCCAACGCTGGCAGTGGTATCCCTGACGCTGTCTCCACCTTCAATGAAGGCCTCGCGCCCTACTATGAGGATTTCGATCTAGATACCTTCATCGCAGATATCGAGCGCTTCCGGGTTCGGGAGAATCTCGGCACAGACTTTGAGATCATCTTCGCTCAGATCACAGGTGGGTATGACGAGATGCGCGAGACACCAGAACGTGGGACCTTGCGAGCGATCGCATTCAGCGTGAAGTTGAAGGAGAGCAATCTCGAGTACCTGACCAACACTTCCACTGCCATTCAATCGAGTGCTGATGTGCCCTCGAACAAGGTATTAGTGCGCTTCACTTTCTCAAAGCGCTGAAAGAACGCTAGCCGCGCAGCACCTCAAGCACATTCTCAAGTTCTTCTGGTTTCACCAGTACTACCCTGGCCTTCGAGCCCTCCGAGGGGCCGACGATTCCTCGGCCCTCCATCAGATCCATCAATCGCCCTGCCTTCGCGAAACCGATGCGCAGCTTTCGTTGCAGCATCGATGTGGAGCCGAACTGAGTAGTGACGACCAGCTCGACCGCTGCGAGCAGATCCTCGAGGTCATCGCCGATCTCTTCATCGACGACCTTCTTTGCTTGCGCGACTGCCAAGACATCATCTCTATAGGAAGGCGCCAACTCACCTTTGACATGAGAGACGACCGCCTCGATCTCTCGCTCTGAGACATATGCACCTTGGATGCGGAGAGGCTTACTGGCACCCATCGGAAGGAAGAGCCCATCTCCTTGCCCAACGAGTTTCTCGGCCCCCGGAGTGTCGAGGATAACCCTTGAATCGGCAAGGCTAGAAGTCGCAAAAGAGAGGCGTGAGGGAACGTTTGCCTTGATCAGCCCTGTGACGATGTCGACGCTTGGCCGTTGAGTCGCAATGACGAGATGGATACCAGCAGCTCTAGCCAATTGCGTGATACGGACGATGGAATCCTCTACATCCTTGGCAGCTACCATCATGAGATCGGCCAACTCATCGACGATCACGAGGAGATAGGGATACGGTTCGAGCGGTCGATCCCCTCCCTCCTTCGCAATCAACTTGCCTGATCGAACCGCCTTGTTGAAGTCATCGATATGTCTGAAGCCGTAGTTCGAGAGATCGTCATAACGGATGTCCATCTCACGAACCACCCACGAAAGCGAATCTGCGGCCTTCTTCGGGTTGGTGATGATCGGTGTGATGAGATGAGGGATTCCCTCATAGGAGTTGAGCTCGACTCGCTTTGGATCGATAAGGATCATCCGGACATCGTTGGGAGTCGCCCGCATCAAGATGGAAGTGACAAGCGAGTTGATCATCGATGACTTTCCTGCGCCGGTAGCACCGGCGACAAGAAGGTGCGGCATTTTGGCAAGGTTGGCGCAGATGTAATTGCCCTCTACATCCTTGCCCAATGCGACCAACATCGGGTGATGATCGTTACCGGCGACCGGGGATCGCAGAACATCTCCGAGTGCGACGATCTCGCGATCGGAGTTCGGTATCTCGATTCCTACTGCCGACTTGCCCGGAATCGGGGAAAGAATTCGAACATCAGGGCTCGCCACCGCATACGCGATGTTCTTCGCTAGCGCAGTGATTGCTTCGACCTTGACGCCTTGTCCTAACTCCACCTCGTAGCGGGTCACCGTAGGACCGCGCATAAATCCCGTCACTTCGCAATCGATATCGAACTGAGAGAAGACCTCTCGCAATGACTCGACGACATCCTCATTCGCCTTGCTCTTGCCCTTGCTCGGTGGACCTTGCCGCAACAGTTCGAGACTTGGCAGCGTGTAGTCATCATCAGGCGTCAGCACGAGTTGGACAGGGCGAGATTTTGAGCTCGCAGCAGGGCTCGGTCCAGGGGTGAAGCTCTCCGGCACTTCGACCTCTTGGGAGAACTCCTCGTCGAAACTCTCCTCATCGAGATCCTCGTCGTCATGGTCGAAGCTTTGGACCAACGGCGTCTCGAAGGGAGGAGTATCAGAGATCTCGAACTCATCGCGATTGGCACGAGCCTCCTGCACCTTCTCCTTGGTGCCCATGACGAAATCTCGCATCCAACCAAAGACGCGCGAGACGGGTGTTCCAGAGACGATCAAGATTGAGAAGAGGAAGATCAAGATCAGGATCGGATAGGCAAGGACGGGTGTCACGAGTGCGACGAGTGGCGTCGCCACCAAGTGACCGATCCATCCCCCACCATCTTGAATGGCACTCTTTCCAGTTCCTATCGAACCATTGACCAGATGCATCAATCCTGTCGATGAGACGATGAGTAGGAAGGATCCGAAGATCACCCTCGGCTTTATCTTCTCCTCGGCAGCGGTCTTGAAGAGGGCGATGGAGAAATAAGCGAAGACGATCGGTGTGACGACGGCGACCTTTCCGAAGACTCCATAGAAGATGTCATGGACGATGCGTCCGAAGGCGTTGTCGAGTTGCCACCATGTGGTCGCTACGGCAAGCAAGGTCACGATGAAGAGCAGGAGCGCGAATCCATCTCGCTGGTGTGCGACATCCATATCCTTCGCCGAGCGCGAGATGACGCGGACCGCACTACCTAAGGTCTTTGCGATCGCTCGCCAAGTAGCACCCACCGCAGCAGTGATACCGCCGGTGACTGCTGCAAACGCTCCGCTTTTCTTCTTCTTTGCCATCGCGGGTCACCCTAAATCAGAGCGAGAAAGGCGCGAGAAAGGCGCGCCGTCAAACCTCGATCACGACAGGGACGATCATCGGACGACGTCGATGCTCAGCACCCACCCAATTCCCAACTGTCTTGCGAACGACTTGTGAGAGTTGATGTGTTCCATTGATTCCCTCGTTGACCGCTTTCCCCAACGCCGCTTCGATCCTTCCCGTCACTTCGTTGAAGAGCGCCTGATCCTCAGTGAATCCACGTGCATGAATGTCAGGGCCAGCGACGATCCTGCCATTCTGTGAATCGATGACGACGATGACAGAGATGAAACCCTCTTCACCGAGGATCCTGCGGTCTTTGAGTGAAGCTTCCGTGATCTCACCGATCGTTTGACCGTCGACGTAGACATAACCACAAGGAAGTGCGCCAGTGACCTTCGCCTTCCCATCTACGAGATCGACGACGACGCCGTTCTCGATCACCATCGCCTTCTTGTACTCGAGGCCACACTTGATGGCGAGATCGGCATTGGATCGCATGTGGCGCCACTCGCCATGTACCGGGACGACATGTCTTGGCTTGACGATGTTGTAGCAGTACATCAACTCACCTGCAGCAGAGTGACCCGAGACGTGGACCAGCGCGTTTCCTTTATGGATGACCTTCGCGCCGAAGCGAGTCAATTCATTGATGACGCGATAGACAGAGTTCTCATTACCGGGGATCAGTGATGAGGCGAAGATGACGGTGTCGCCCTCTCCTACTCGAATCTGATGATCACCATTTGCCATCCGCGAGAGCGCAGCGAGTGGCTCACCCTGCGATCCAGTACAGATCAAGACGACGTTCTCACCATGGTCTTCAAGCTCACGCTCATCGATCATCGTGTTTGGCGGCATGTGTAGGAAACCGAGTTCATCGGCTATCCCCATGTTCTTGACCATCGATCGACCTATGAAAACGACCTTACGTCCATGTGTCGCTGCAATGTCTATCACTTGCTGGATTCGGTGGACATGGGATGCGAACGAAGCGACGATCACTCGCTTCGTCGTGCCACCGATGACACGGTCCAAAACCGGCATGATCTCGCGCTCGGATGTCGTGAATCCTGGGATGTCAGCATTGGTCGAGTCTGTAAAGAAGATGTCGACACCCTCCTGGCCAAGGCGCGCAAAGGCTTGAAGGTCCGTGGTCCTGCCATCGAGAGGCAATTGATCCATCTTGAAGTCACCGGTGTGAAGGACTAGCCCAGCGCTGGTTCTTATAGCGACTGCCAATGCATCTGGGATCGAGTGATTCACTGCGATGTATTCGAGCTCGAAGACTCCTACCTTCTCTCGCATCCCCTCCTTCACGACTCGCGTATTGGCTTTGATCCTGCGTTCCTTGAGCTTCGATTCCGCGAAAGCGATGGTCAGCTTCGATCCAATGACAGGGATATCGCTTCGCTCCTTCAAGAAGTAAGGAAGAGCGCCGATGTGATCCTCATGTCCATGGGTGAGGAAGATTGCTCGAATGTCACCGAGGCGATGACGTATCGCCGACCAGTCCGGCAGGATCAGGTCGATCCCAGGCTGGTTCTCTTCAGGGAAAAGTACGCCGCAGTCGATGACGAGGAGTTCGCCTCGATGCTCGATTGCGGCCATATTGCGGCCGACCTCTCCGAGTCCGCCGAAGGCGATGAATCGCATGCCACCGTCGACAAGTTTTGGTGGTGCTCCGAGATTGGGATGAGGATGGTTCATGAAATCTAGATCGTGATTCCACCAGCACGAAGATCGTCACGAAGTGTCGCGATCTGCTCAGCTGTGGCATCGACGAGTGGCAACCGCACTTTGCCACCAGGAAGTCCAAGGAGAGTGAGTGCCGCTTTGGTGAGGATCGCTCCCTGAGTCCGGAAGGTTCCCGTGAATATCGGCAGAAGTCGAAGGTGGATCTCTTGCGCCGAGGCGATATCGCCAGCGAACCAATGATCGATCATCTTGCGAAGTGATTCCCCGACAGTATGTCCGCAGACGGAGACGAATCCGACACCACCGATGGCAAGGAACATGAGGTTGAGGATGTCATCGCCAGAGTAGACCGGAATACCGCTTCTCTTGATCACCCATGAAGTGGAGGCAAGATCGCCTTTCGCATCTTTTAGCGCGACGATCTTCGGATTCTCGGCTAAACGAACGATGGTCTCGCTCTCGATTGCGACACCGGTTCTTCCTGGGATGTCATAGAGCATCACAGGGAGATCAGTCGCACCCGCTATGGCAGTGAAGTGAGCGAAGATGCCGGCTTGTGGTGGCTTGTTGTAATAGGGAGTGACCACGAGCAATCCGTCTGCGCCAGCCTTCGCCGCCATCTCGGCTTGTTCGACTGAGTGCGAGGTCTCGTTGTTACCCGCCCCTGCGACGATCTTGAGGCGACCGCCGGTCGCGCTCTTCACTCGCTTGATTATCTCGATCTTCTCTTCATCACTCGTAGTGGGAGCCTCACCCGTCGTGCCATTGACGACGATCCCGTCATGTCCGGTGCTCTCAAGATGCGCGGCTAAGCGCTCGACTCCGTCCCAATCGATGGAAAGGTCATCCTTGAAGGGAGTGACCATCGCGGTCAGCAGGCGACCGAAGGGAGGAGTGATCTCGTAAGGCGTGCTCACAAGGGAAGGCTACTACGGTGCTACTCGACCTGATTTCTCAAATGCTTGATAGGTCAGCGGCATGAGCGTGGCGAAATGCGCCTCCATCTTCTCCGCAACCATCTCGATCTCGCGCTGCGGATAGCTCGGGAAGTGTGAACCCTCTCGTGCGGTGCGAAGCGAGAGGAAGTTCATTAGCGCTCTCGCATTCATGGTCACATACATCGACGAGTAGAGACCGACGGGAAGGACTGCGCGAGCGACCTCACGAGCGATCCCGACCTCTAGCATCTTTCGATATCCCTCGTATGACTTGACGTAGCTCTCCTTCATTGCGGCGACGAGGACCTCGTATTGCTCATCCGTCCCGTCGATGAACTCGTATGCGCCGGTCTTGCCGATCTGAACGAGCTTGCGTTCCTTGTTCGGGATGTAGAAGACCGGGAGAAGTTCTCGATATCGACCGCTCTCCTCGTTGTAGGAAGCGATTCGATGTCGCATGAACTCGCGGAAGACGAAGATCGGCGCCGATATGAAGAAGGTCATCGATGTGTGCTCGAAGGGCGAACCATGACGTTCACGAGCGAGATAGTTGATCAATCCGGCAGAGCGGGCAGGGTCGCCATCGATCTCTGCGAGCGACTTCTCCCCTGCTGTCGAGACTCTCGCCGCCCAGATGACATCAGCATCATTGGCGCTTGCCTTGACCAACTCGACGGTGACATCGTCACGAAAGACGATCGGATGTTCTTTCTCGCTCTCACTCACGGCGTGAAGATACCCAAGAGAGTCGGCGCTCTTGGCGATAGGGCAGAATCTCCGCGTGTCCTCCACGGTCTTTCGCGCATCGATGGCAGTTGCTGTCCCAGTTGGCCTCTATGGCGCAGCGTTCGGCGCAGCTTCGATCAGTGCAGGTCTCGACCTTCTTCAAACCATTGCGCTCTCCGCAATCCTCTTCTCTGGCGCTTCGCAGTTCGCCATCGTCGGTGTGATCGGCAGTGGCGGGGGTGCCATCGCTGCGATTCTGGCGAGTGCACTCCTCGGGATCCGAAATGGCTTCTATGCACTACGCATGGCTCCTCTCTTGGAGGCACGAGGACTCAGGCGTCTCATCGCAGCGCACATCACGATTGATGAGGCTACTGCCGTCGCACTCGCACAAGATCAAGAAGATCGCAACTCAGTAAAGAAAGGGTTCTGGTTCACTGGTATCGGCGTCTTCATATTCTGGAACCTCTTCACCATCGTGGGTGCATTGAGCGCATCGATCCTTGAGGATCCCTCGAAATGGGGTCTTGATAGCACAGTTCCTGCTGCCTTCCTAGCGCTCCTTTGGCCTCAACTGACGAGCAGGCGCCTTCGCATCATCGCCCTCCTTGCCATGGTGATGGCACTTGCGCTCTCCCCTTTCGTAACCGCAGGACTTCCGATCATCTCCGTCGTTCTCATCGCACTTATTGCGGGGTGGCGAAAGTGAGCGATCAAGCGATCTGGCTGACAATCTCTATCTCGGTGATCGTGATGCTTGCGATGAGGATCATCGGCTACTTACTCCCTCCCCAGTGGGTGAGCAAGGAGCGGGTTCTTCGGATCACCGCCTTGATTCCGATAGTGCTCTTGGCGGCGCTGATTGCGGTCCAGACCATGACGAGCGATAGCGAACTCGTGATCGATCATCGATTTGTGGGGCTCTTGGCGGGAGCGATTGCTCTCTACTTCAAACGGAGCTTCTTGACCGTCATGGTCATCGCCGGAGCGACGGGGTCGCTCTTCTACAACGTGATCTAGAAGAGGATCTTCTCCAGG
>Ga0164292_10005664_pt1 | contig 10229 bp, 11 predicted proteins | sample GEODES117metaG_FD_111486 | JGI IMG/M metagenome (GOLD analysis project Ga0164292, IMG submission 111486) | Eutrophic lake water microbial communities from Lake Mendota, Wisconsin, USA - GEODES117 metaG | ecosystem: Environmental > Aquatic > Freshwater > Lake | place: USA: Lake Mendota... | reverse complement strand
CCCGGCGATGACCATCGGTCCGGTGCGGCTGCTGGAGAAGACGGGGGGACGCCATGGCCCCTGGCGCCATCCTGGAGCCGCTGGCCCTTGCGCCTGAGCCCCCATGGCCGAGATTTTCCGATCGTCGGACCCTTTCCCCCGGGAGGGTCTGCCCCTGGAGCAGGCCCGTCGCAGGATCCTTGAGGAGCTCGCCGGGCGTGGACCGCTGCCGGGCGGGGTGGAAACCGTGCCCCTGGCCCAGGCCCTCGGTCGAGTCAGCGCCGAGGGGGTGCGGGCGTCAGCGGCGGTGCCTGGTTTTCGCGCCTCGATCATGGATGGCTATGCCATTGCTGAGCCCGAGGTCCCGCCGCTGGGGCAGGTCTGGACCCTGATCGGTCGTTCGGCGCCCGGAGCCCCCTTCGATCGGGTGCTCCAGCCTGGCGAAGCGATCCGGATCCTCACCGGGGCGCCGCTGCCGGAGGGGGGGCGGCGGGTGCTGCCCCAGGAACTGATCGACCCGGGCGGCCTGCCCGCGCCGCTGGGCCGGATTCAACTGGTGCGCGAAGCGGGCGCCAATCCATGGATCCGGGCGCCCGAGGAGGAGGCCGCCGCCGGGGCGGAACTTCTGGCCGCCGGCAGGCGGCTGGGTCCGGCCGACCTGGGGCGCCTGGCGGGTTGCGGGGTGGCGGAACTGGCGGTGGGGCTCCGTCCCCGGATCGGGCTGCTGGTGAGTGGCGATGAGCTGGTGCCGGCCGGACAGCTCCGCGGTCCCGGGGAGATCTGGGAGAGCAATGGCACCTTGCTGGAGGCGTTGCTTGGCCGCCTGGGCTACGGGGTGGCCGAGCGGCGGCTGGTGGGCGATCAGCCCGAAGCGTTGCGCCATGCCCTGCAGCAGCTCTCAGCACGTTGTGATCTGGTGGTGAGCACCGGCGGTGTGTCCGCGGGCGACACCGACTGGATCCGGCCGCTGCTGGCCGAACTCGGTCAGGTGGCCTTCTGGAAGCTTCACCTCAAGCCCGGCCGTCCCTTCGCCTTCGGCGACCTGGCCGGGCGGCCTTTCTTCGGCCTGCCGGGCAATCCGGTGGCCGCGGCGATCACGGCGTTGCAGTTGCTCTGGCCCGCCCTGCAGCTACTGGAGGGGGCAGAGCCCCAGCTGCTGCCCCGGCTGCGGGTACGGCTCGCCTCCGACCTCAGGCGGGGCGCCGGCCGACCTGAGCTGGTCCGCGCCCGGCTGGAGGTAGGGCCTGCCGGGGAGCTGCTGGCGGTGCTGGAAGGCAGTCAGGCCTCCTCCCGCATCGGTTCGCTGCAGGGGGCCGATCTGCTGCTGGAGCTGCCGGCGGAGCTGGGGAGCCTCGAGGCCGGGGCCCCGCTCTGGGCCCAGCTGCTGCGCCTGCCGATCTTCTGAGCCGGCCGCGGCACCCAGAGGCGCTTCTGCCTTCAGCGGTCCCCTTGCAGCGGGGTGTTGCCCTGAACCCAGCTGCCCCTGCCATCGGTCCGCCATTCCTTTTTCCAGAACGGGGCCTCGTGCTTGAGGGCCTCCAGCAGCTCCTGGCAGCACCGCTGGGCGGGGCCGCGTCGATCGGCCGCCACCGCCACCAGCACGATCGTCTCCCCGGGGAGCAGTCTCCCCACCCGGTGTCGCACCAGCACGGCCCGGGTGCCGTGGTGGGCGGCAGCCTCGGCCGCGAGCCGCTGGATCTGGGCTTCCGTCATTCCCGGGTAGTGCTCCAGCTCCAGGGCCTCCAGCTCCTCGCCGCTGCCATCGCTGCCCCTTACCCGGCCGATGAAGTGGGATTCGGCGGCCGGGGTGCCACCGGTCAGGGAACTCAGCCGGTCGTGCCAGTGGGCCAGTTCCGCCAGGGGGGCGAACGGAGCAGGGCACACGGCCAGGTCGAGGCGGGTGGCCATCGACTCAGCCGCCACTGATCGGAGGCAGAAACGCCAGCTCGTCGCCGGGCTGCAGCGGCTGGTCGGCGTTGACGAAGCTGCGGTTGATGGCGATGCGCACCGTGGCGGGGAGGCCCGGGCCCAGACCCAGCTCCCGCCAGAGGTCGGCGGCGGTGGGGAAGCCGGTCGCCGCCGCCACCAGGGGCAGCTCGCGCTCGGCCCAACCGGCCTCCTCCCGCAAGCCCGCGAACAGCCTCACCCTGATCGGGGCGCCGCTGGCCATCCCGCTGCCGGTCGCCGTCATCGCTGCCCCTTCCCCCAGGCCCATCGGGACGCTAGATCCGACCTTCCCGCTCTGCGGCTCTCCCTAGGGTCCTTGCCAGTTGGCTGCGTGCTGCGTTCCGATGGGCCTCACCATTGCTCTGCTCACCGTTTCCGACAGTCGCACCCTTGCGGAGGACCGCAGCGGTGACGCCCTGCAGGCGCGGCTGCTGGCCGCTGGCCATCGCCTGGTGGAGCGCGAGCTCGTGCCTGATGACCGCTACCGCATCCGTGCCGTGGTGAGTCGCTGGATCGCGGATCCCGCTGTGCAGGTGGTGATCAGCAGCGGTGGCACCGGGCTCGCCGGACGCGATGGCAGCCCTGAAGCGGTGGCACCGTTGCTCGACAAGACGATCGATGGCTTCGGCGAACTGTTCCGGGTGCTTTCGTTCGAAACCATCGGCACCAGCAGCCTGCAGAGCCGCTGCCTGGCCGGGGTGGCCAACGGCACGGTGGTGTTCGTGCTGCCGGGTTCGCTTGATGCGGTGGAAACCGCCTGGGATCGGCTGATCGCTGCCCAGCTCGACGTCACCACCCGGCCCTGCAACCTGGTGCAGCTGCTGCCTCGGTTGACGGAATCCGCGGATCATCCGGCCGCCCAGGATGGGGCCTGCCGCTTCCCGCACCCATGATCGGCAACCTTGGTCAGGACGATGACGGCCTGGAGATCGTGGCCGAGGGCGAGATCATGCGGATCCTCGGCGACGACAACAACGGCAGTCGCCATCAGCGGCTGGTGCTGCGCCTCAGCGGCGGCCAGACCGTGTTGCTGGCCCACAACATCGATCTCGCTCCCCGGCTGGACGAGCCGCAGATCGGTGCACTGGTCAGCTTCAAGGGGGTCTATGCCTGGAACCTGGAAGGGGGTGTGGTGCACATGACCCACCTTCCGGCCCATCCCGGAGATCCGGAGGGTTGGCTGAGCTGCGGCGGCAAGGTGGTGCAGTAGGCCGTTTTATCCCCCCAGAACGGCCATCTCCGCCGGCGAGGCCCGTTGGTCGGTGGGGATGCTGCCGCGCTCCTCGCTGTAGCGGTCGGTTCGTTCCCCCCAGAGGCGGGCGATCGCAGCGCGCAGACCATCGGGCTGAATCGCCGGTTGCAGCTGGGGCCGCAGATCGGTGCCGACGGAGGCGAACAGGCAGGGGTAGGCGATGCCGTTGGCGGTGATCCGCAGGCGGTCGCAGTCCCCGCAGAAGGGGGCCGTGATCGACGCCACCACGGCCAGATGGCCGCCGCCGTCGCGATAGCGCCAGCGGCTGGCGGTGCCATGGGCTTTCCGCCCGAGGGGCAGCAGCGGCCAGTGGCTGGCGATCGTCTGCACCATCTCCGCCGCAGGCACCACCTGCTGGGGGGTCCAGCCGTTGCGGCTGCCTACGTCCATCGCCTCGATCAGGCGCAGTTCCACCCCTTGGTGGCGCGCCAGCCTGGCCAGGGGCACCAGCTGGTTGTCGTTGCGGTCCCGCTGGATCACGGCATTGAGTTTGAGTTCCCCCCGGGCCGGGTCGAAGCCGGCGGCGCGGGCATGATCGATCGCCGCCAGCACCCTGGCCAGGGTCTGGGCGCCAGCGGAGGTCTCCTTCAGCCCGGCCATGCGCGCCACACTGGTGGCGGTGGTGCCATCGAGACTGATCGTGAGCCGATCCAGGCCCGCCTGGCGCAGTTGCCAGGCTCGCTCCGCCGTCAGCAGCAGGCCATTGCTGGTGACCGCGATCTGCCGCAGGCCCGCTCTGCGCAGGGGCTGAACGGCGGCCACCAGTTCCGTGAGGCCTGGATGCAGCAACGGTTCCCCCCCCGTCAGCCGCAGGCTGTGGAAGCCAAGGGCCACGGCGGCTTCCACCACGGCAAGGCGTTGCTCCAGGGAGAGCAGACCTTCCGGTTCCTGTCCATCCGGCAGGCAGTAGGGGCAGGCCAGGTTGCAGCGGGCCGTCAGCGACAGCCGCAGCACCCCCGGGGGACGTCCATGCCGGTCGAGCAGCCGGGCTGCAGGAGTTCCTTCCGGTGATGGTGCGGGAAAGGAACTCACAGGGAGGGCGGCTTCCGCAGACGATCATGGCCGGGTGGCCGTCAGGTTCGGGAGGTGTTCAGGTTCCGGAGCTCCTCCGGGGTGTTGACGTTGGCCAGGGCCGCGGCGCCCAGCGGCAGCTGCCGCACCTCCTCCCCGGCCAGCCAGCGCTGCAGGCTGCGTTCGCCTGCGGCCAGGGCCTGGCTCAGTCGGTGGCGGCGGTCGGGATCGCTGGGATAGATCCCCAGTAGCGGTTGGGGGCGATCGGCGCGGCTGATCCAGATCCCGGGAGACCCCGCGGCGGCGCCCTCCAGAGCCCGCAGGCTTGCTTCATCGAGGGCCGGCATGTCCACCGGGCAGAGCAGCAGGCGTTGCTGCGGGTAACGCTCCATCAGGCGCCCGAGAGCCTGCAGTGGCCCTTCGGTCGGTGGGGGTTCCAGCAGCAGCTCCAGGGACACGCCGTCGGCTGCCAGCTCCCCCACCAGGGGGGCCGCCCGTTTGAGGTGCGCGGGCCAGCGGCTCATCAGGCTGATCGGAACGTGCAGGCGAGCCAGCAGCCGCAGACTGCGCTCCAGCCAGCACCCCCCCTGGGGATGGGGCAGCAGGGCCTTGTCGCGGCCCATGCGCCGACTGGCACCGCCGCTCAGCAGGCAGCAGCGCAGGGGCGGTTGTGGGGATGTTGGCTCGGTCGCGGGTTGCTGTATCAACGGATGCCGGACGGCAGGCGGCTGATTCATAGGGTCCGCCCTTCGCCTTGCCCGCCTCCAGCCTCCGCCATGGCCCTTTCCCCCCTCGCCACCACTCTGCTGGCTGCCAAGCGTCGGCAGGGCCTCAGTTTCGCCGAACTGGGGGAAACCCTGGGGGTGGACGAGGTGTGGGTGGCGAGCCTGATCCACGGCCAGGCCACCGCGACGCCGGAGGAGGCCGAAACCCTGCTGGCGGCCCTGGCGGTGCCCGAGGCCTCCCGAGCCGCCCTGGTGGAGCAGCTCAGCACCTATCCGATCAAGGGCGCTCTCGATCCCGTGATCCCCACCGACCCTCTGCTCTATCGCTTCCACGAGATCCTGCAGGTCTATGGCCTGCCCCTCAAGGACGTGATCCAGGAGAAGTTCGGCGACGGCATCATGTCGGCGATCGATTTCATCCTCACCGTTGACCGACAGGAGGATCCGAAGGGGGATCGGGTGGTGGTGACGATGAACGGCAAGTTCCTGCCCTACCGCCGTTGGTGAGCCGAGCGGTGTCGCCGGCACCCTGTTTCGTAGCCGTTGTCACAGTTGGGCCCCCTGTTGCTTGGTGCAATGACCGTTCCCGACTTCCCTTGTTCTGACGGTCGCTGTCCCTGCTGGAGCCGTTGTTGCCGCTGAAGCTGCGGACGCGGTGCGGGCCCAGTGCCCCTACTGCGGCGTTGGCTGCGGCCTGGAGCTCAAGCCCCCCGTGGAGGCCGATGCCCTGTGGACCAGCCGCGGTGATCGGCACCATCCCTCCTCCCTCGGCCAGGTGTGCGTCAAGGGCGCCACGGTGGGAGAAACCCTCCACCACAACCGGCTCACCACCCCGCTGTGGCGGGAGACGATCGATCAGCCCTTCCAGCCCATCGGTTGGGATCAGGCGTTCGAACGGCTGGTGGCCCAGATCCACAGCACACTTGCCAGCCAGGGGCCAGGTGGATTGGCGATCTACGGCTCCGGTCAGTTCCTCAGCGAGGACTACTACGTAGCCAACAAGCTGCTCAAGGGAGCCTTGGGCAGCAATAACTTCGATGCCAACTCCCGCCTCTGCATGAGCTCGGCGGTGGCCGGCTATGCCCGCAGCCTCGGCTCCGACGGTCCTCCCTGCTGTTACGACGACCTCGATGTCGCCGATCTGGTGCTGTTGATCGGCACCAACACCGCCGAGTGCCATCCGGTGCTGTTTCAGCGGATGCTGAAACGCAAGCGCAAGATCAGGGAAGGGCTGCGGCTGGTGGTGGTGGATCCCCGTGCCACCGCCACCAGCGATGCGGCCGATCTGCACCTGGCCATCCACGGCGGTACCGACCTGGTGCTGTTGCATGGCATCGGCCACCTGCTGCTGGAGCTGCGGGGGGTGGATCAAGGCTTCATCGCGGCCCATACCGAGGGCTACGACGACCTGCAGGCGCTGTGGCGGCAGTGGACGCCACAGCGGGTGTGTGAACTCTGTGGCATCGCCGAAGCCGACCTGCGCCAGCTGGCCTGCTGGTGGGCGGAGGCCGCCGGTGTGGTGAGTCTGTGGTCGATGGGTGTGAACCAGAGCCGGGAAGGTACCGCCACCGTGACGGGGATCATCAATCTGCATCTGGCCACGGCTCAGATCGGTCGCGTGGGTGCCGGTCCCTTTTCACTCACCGGTCAGCCCAACGCCATGGGGGGGCGGGAAGTCGGAGGGCTGGCGAATCTGCTGCCCGGCTACCGCCTGGTCGGCGAAGCCGCCCACCGGAGCGAGGTGGAGCGCCACTGGGGGTTCGCCCCAGGTTCGATCACGCCCCAACCGGGGCTGACGGTGTGGCAGCAGATCGAGGCGATGGAGCGGGGCGAACTGGGCCTGTGGTGGGTGGCCGCCACCAATCCGCTGGTGAGCATGCCGTCCTTGGATCGGGTGCGGGCGGCGGCGGCGCGCTGTCCGCTGGTGGTGCTGAGCGAGGCCTATGCCGGCACCGAGACCGCTGCCGTGGCCCACCTGCTGTTGCCTGCGGCCCAGTGGAGCGAGAAACGGGGGGTGATGACCAACTCCGAGCGGCGGGTCACTCTCTGCCCAGCCTTCCGGGAGCCGCCCGGCGAGGCGCGGGCCGACTGGCAGATCTTTGCTGAACTGGGACGTCGCCTCGGGTTCGTCGATCAGTTCAGCTACAGCTCCTCAGAGGAGGTGTATGAGGAGTTCACGGCTCTCACCCAGGGTCGGGTGTGTGATTTAAGTGGTCTGAACCACGCGTTGCTGAGGGATCACGGCCCCCAGCAGTGGCCTTTTCCGGCCGGCACGGCACCGGGGGGCGGCCAGCCCAGGCTCTACACCGACCATTGCTTCCCCACCGCCTCCGGCAAGGCGCGGCTGTGGGCCGATCTACCCCTTGGCCTGGCTGAACCCCCCTGCGACACCTACCCTCTGGTGCTCACGGTCGGCCGTTATCTCGGCCATTGGCACACCATGACCCGTACGGCCCATGTGGCCCGGGTCAGCAAGCAGCATCCTGAACCCTTGCTGGAGGTCCATCCCCTGGATGCCGATCGCCATGGGCTGGTGGATGGCGCCATGGCCGAGCTGGTTTCCCGCCGCGCTGCCGTGGCGGCCCGGGTCCGCATCACCGATCGCATCCGGCCCGGCACGTTGTTTCTGCCCATGCACTGGGGTGCCAGTCAGCCGAATGCCTGCGAGGCCAACCGGTTGATGCATGAACTGGCCTGCCCCCATTCCAGCCAGCCGGAGCTGAAGGCGGCGGCCGTCCGGGTGCGACCGCTGGAGGTGGTTGCGGCCGCCCCAGGACCATGACCCGGATGGTGGCCTGGTCCTCAGTCGCTGTTTTCCACGAGGCTGGGGGCCAGCCTCAGTCCCCCTTCCTGGCTGGTTTCGGTTGCCACCAGTCCTGCCTGGCGCCAGCGGGAGAACTGGCGCGTCACCGTGACCCGGGTGTGCCCCACCAGTTCGGCGATGCGTTCATGGGTGAGATGGATCGGTAGCTCGTACCAGGCCCCATTGCGACGGCCCAGCCGTTCAACCAGCAGCTGCAGCACAGCGACCAGTCGCTGTTCGGCATCCCCCAGGTGACGGATCAGCAACAGGGCCAAGGTCCAGTCGTTGAGGCTGCTTGCCCCTTCAGGCGGCAACAGGGCCCAGTCCTCCACCAGCTGCACCGCGGTGATCGCTTCCAGGTGGAAGCGGGAGCGCCGCAGCAGATCGAGGGGCAGCTGGTCGCCGCTCTGCAGGAAGCCGAGGGTGATCGGCGCGGCCTCGAGAGCCTCCCCTGCCCCCTCGGACACCGCCACACGCATCAGGCCCCGGGTCACGCTCAGGCACCGGCTGGAGAGGAGAGCGGAAGCGTCGAGCAGCATCGTGTGGCCCATGGCGATCTCCATGGCGGTGGAGCCGGCCCGGCCTGCGGGATCAGACGTCATCGTGGGCATGACGGCGATACAGGAAATCGAGGGCATGGTTGCGGAGGCGGCCGTAGCGGGGATCCGCCTGGATCGCCTCGTAGCTGCGGGGGCGCGGGAACGGCACCTCCAGAATTTCGCCGATCGTGGCGGCCGGACCATTGGTCATCATCACGACGCGATCGGCGAGGAACAGCGCCTCATCGATGTCGTGGGTGATCATCAGCACCGTAGGGCGCTGTTCGCGCCAGATCGTCAGCAGCTCTTCCTGGAGTTCCTCCTTGGTGATCGCATCCAGGGCGCCGAACGGTTCATCGAGCACCAGCACCGCCGGATTCACCGCCAGCGCACGGGCGATGGCCACCCGCTGCTTCATGCCGCCGGAGATCTGACCGGGGCGTTTGTCGATGGCCTCCCCGAGGTGGACCAGCTGCAGGTGGTGATCCACTACCGCGGCCCTGCGGACGGCGTCCAGTTCCGGTCGGGCGGCCTTCACCGCCAGGTCCACGTTCTGTCGCACCGTCAGCCAGGGCAGCAGCGAATAGTTCTGGAACACCACCATCCGATCCGGGCCGGGGCGCTCGATCGGCTGCCCCTTGAGCATCACCGAGCCGCTGCTGGGTTGCAGAAAGCCCGACACCATGTTCAGCAGTGTGCTTTTGCCGCAGCCGGAGTGACCGATCACGCAGAGGAACTCCCCCTGGCTGACGCTCAGGTTGATGTTCCGCAGGGCTTCAAACGGTCCGCGGCGGCTCTGGAACACCTGCCCCACGTCCCGGAATTCCACGAACCCTGAGGGCGAGGGGGTGGTGAGGGGCTGGGGTGAGGGCACCGCGGCTGGGGAGGGATTCGGCATGGGAGCAACTCAGCGGAGCACGAAGGAGGGGGAAGGCTGGTTCCGATCGAGGTTGTCCGGACCTGGCAACGGCACCGGCGCCACGCCGGGTCTGGGGCTGTCCGGCAGGGACTGCAGGTAGGCCAGTGGTTCGTCCTGGTCGAAGGGGATGCCGTCCGCCAGTGCAAATGCATGGCGATCGGGCCGCAGGGCCGCGAAGCCGGCCATCTCCAGGGCGGCGTCGCAGAGGTCGGGTCGGTACACCTGACTCAGCAGCTCCTGGCGGTTGCTGGGGAAGGGACACCAGCCCCAGCGGCTGAACTGGCTCAGCAGCCAGGTGCCTTCCGCCCGGTTGGGGATGTGGGCCCGGTCGCTGTGGAAGCGGTTGAAGTGCAGCAGTTGGGTGGGGTTGGCGCCCGTGCCGGTGTTGAACTGGCGGCTGAGGGCGATTGCCGCCCGGCTGCCCAGCCATTGCGGTTGGCTCAGGACGCGGGTGAGTTCGGCGCGGGTGGAGCCGTCGTCGCAGCGTTCGCCGGCCCGCATCAGGCCCGCGCAAACGGCCAGCAGGGCCTCGGGATGGGAAGCGGCCCAGCCTTCGGAGCAGGTGAGCACCTTTTCGGGATGGCCGCTCCAGATGTCCAAGTCGGTGGCGATCACATAGCCCTGCCGGTCCTCCACCGCTTCAGCCACGCGGTAACGGCCGGCGATGAAGCCATCCACCTTTTCCGTGCGCAGAGCACCCACCATCACCAGGGGGGACATCGGCACGAACTGCACCTGCTGGTCCGGTCGGATGCCGCCGCTGGCCAGCCAGTGGCGCAGCAGCACTTCGGCGATGCCGCGTGCCTCGGGCACGGCGATCCGCAGGGGCTGCTCCTGGTCGGCCAGGTGGCGTTGCAGCTGGGGCAGATCGACGACGCCCTCGCCCAGAAGGCGTTGGGCCAGGCAAAGGGCATTGCCGTTGCGGCTCACGGTCATCGGTGTGATCGCCGGCCAGGGGGCCTGCCCATGCAGGCCCAGGCTGAGCGCCAACGGGGTGGTGGCGGCTGTGATCGCCGCATCGATGCGGCCCTCCAGCAGGTCCCGTTCCAGCACT
>Ga0164292_10005662_pt1 | contig 10230 bp, 10 predicted proteins | sample GEODES117metaG_FD_111486 | JGI IMG/M metagenome (GOLD analysis project Ga0164292, IMG submission 111486) | Eutrophic lake water microbial communities from Lake Mendota, Wisconsin, USA - GEODES117 metaG | ecosystem: Environmental > Aquatic > Freshwater > Lake | place: USA: Lake Mendota... | reverse complement strand
GTGCGCGTTCAAGATGGCGATGCCAAGGGCTGGTCGCCGATGAACGTTGGTTGGTTGCTAAAAGACGGAGTGTTCGAACGCCTCGACAAAACCAAGAGCCGAATGCGTAACTATCGCGACCCAAGAACCGGTTGGAACACGCACATGGAAGTCGAACTCGTGGACCGTACTGGGCGCTCAATGGAAGCTGAAGGCTTTGCAGTGAGTCACATGTGCGAACACGGCAGTGGCGCAAACTCACTTATGCGGTGGGAGTACGACGGCAAGATTGGCTGGGGCGAAGACCAAGACGGTTGGAAGCTTGACCATTTTCGCCAGATGCTTGGAGCGTTGCGCGCAACTTCGCGCCGTTAGGACTGCAGTCTCCAACCAGAGTTATCGGGAGTACGAGTCCAGCCCGCTGAAGCCCAAGTTCCACCGTCAACAGGGATAATGGCACCGGTGATGTATGAGGCCATGTTCGAACACAGGAACACCGCCGCATTTCCCAAATCTTTCGTGTCACCTTCACGACCGAGTGGAACATAACTCTGAATGCTTGTAGCGGGTATGCCTTGTGCACGCTTTAGTTCTTCTTCATCCACTGGGCCACTCATCCATCCATGCATTCCAGGTGTGCGTGTGATGTCGGGTGCGAGACAGTTGACCCGAATTCCATACTCGGCCAACTCGAGTGCCATCGTGCGAGTGAAGTTGATCATTCCAGCCTTGCAAGCTGAGTAAACCGCATATTTAGGAGCTGCCCGTGAACCCTCGATTGAGGTGATGTTGACGATGCTTCCACCGCGTCCACCCTTGATCATCAGGTGCGCCCCGGCATGGGTGGCGGCCAACATGCTCACAAGGTTGATGTCGATGTGGCGCCTCCAACTGCGCTCGGACTGATCAATGAAATTTTTCCCAGCGACTCCGCCGGCGTTATTTATCAAAATGTCAAGCCCGCCATATTTACTCTCTGCGAGATCTACTGCAGACCGGATCTGGTCAGTATCCATTACGTCAGTGATCGCTGCCACTGCCACACCACCCGAGGACTCAATGATTTCTTGGGTTTGGGCTGCGCGTGCGGCGTCGATCTCAGCGATTACGACTTTGGCGCCGTGAGCGGCAAGAGCGACAGATATACCGCGTCCGATGCCTGCCCCTCCACCAGTTACGAGTGCAACCTGCCCGTCCAATGATGTTTCCTTAGAAATGTCGTCCACTTTTCCCCCTTCAAATCCCACCGCGATACTAGGGACATGAGCCTGTGCAAGTAACTAGTGGGTAGTTACTACGTTCTGTTTTCAGAGCCTTGCCAAATGTGACTACATTGTTAGGACTACCTGCTCCTAGGAGTTATCGGTAGCTGAGACATATCAACCTTTGGACGTTTGGGGGAAACAAATGGTTGCAAAGAAATTCAAACTGCTATCCGCTTTTGCAGCGGTAGCCCTGATCGTGGGGGCCTGTGGCAACTCAGGTGACGACGAGGGCTCAACCGAAACAACGGCTGGCGGCGAAACCACAACCACCGCTGGTGGTTCAGGTGGAGACCGCGACACATTCGTTTCTCTCACTGGTGTTCCCGGTGTAAGTGACACGGAAATCGTTGCCAAGGCAATTGGTGTGCTCTCAAGCAACCCACTTGGCACAAACATTCTCAACGCATACGCAGACGGAGTGAAGGCTTACTTCGAATGGCGTAACGATGAAGGTGGCATCTACGGCCGCAAGCTCGTCCTTGACGAAGTGATTGACGATGCGCTTGCAAAGAACAAGGACAAGGCCACAGAAGTATGTGCAGGTGGAAAGACCTTCGCAACCTTCGTTGCCCCGCTGTTGTTCTCTGGTGCCACCACCTTGCAGGAATGCGGAATGCCAACCTTTAGCTGGGGCATCCACCGCGAGCCGGCAGACAACGACTACATCTTCCCGTCCATTGCTGTGACGTGCCAAGACTGCACCAGCCCAATTAACCCATGGATTGCCTCCCAGCTTGGTGTCACCAAGGTGGCATCAATTGGTTATGGCGTGAGTGAAAACTCCAAGGTGTGCGCACAGCTCGGCAAGAAGTCGTTCGAGCAGTACACGCCAGATATCGAAGTTGCTTACTTCGACGACACGCTGGCCTTCGGTCTGCCAACTGGTATCGCGCCACAGGTTTCCAAGATGAAGGAAGCCGGTGTTGAGTTGATCACCACGTGCATCGACTTGAACGGCATGAAGAAGCTCGGCGAAGAACTGCAGAAGCAGGGCATGGATGATGTGATCATGCTCCATCCGAACACCTACAATCAGGACTTCATTAAGGCAAACGCTGCAATCTTTGAAGGCGACCTCGTTGGTGTTTCATTCGTGCCATTCGAAGCCAAGATTGAATCTGAGACCCAGGCAAAGTTCCTCGAGTACACCGAGAAGCTTGGCCTCAAGTCTGAAGAGCTCACCATGGTGGGCTGGATCAATGCCGACACCTTCTTCACCGGTCTGCTCGCAGCTGGTCCAGAATTCAGCCAAGTTGGAGTCAAGGATGCGCTTCGCGCAATCACTGAGTACAGCGCAGGCGGTCTGATTGTTCCGATCAACTTGAGCACCCAGTGGAAGCTTCCTACAGCTGCTGATCCGACAACACACGGTTACAAGCAAACCTGCACCAATACGGTTCAGATTGTTGGTGGAGTATTCGAGCAGTGGTCAGGTGAGGCAGGCAAGCCATTCAATTGCTGGCCAAACCCGACTGACGCACTAGAAGATCCAGTAGCCACGTCGTTCTCTGACGCCGGCTGACCAGCGTCAAGTTAGAACAGCAAGGTAAGTAAGTGCTTGCAATTGGAGCAGTAGACGAGTTCGTACAGGCAGTCATTCAAGGACTGCCTGTCGGCTCGGTCTACGCACTCATCGCCATTGGGTTCACCCTGACGTACAAGACGTCAGGAATTCTGAACCTTGCCTTTGGTGCGCAGGCTTATGTTTCAGCTGCCACTTACTTTGAACTCCATGTCCGCAGGGAGTGGCCGATCTGGGTGTCCTTACTCATCTCGGTTGGAATCCTCGCACCGTTGATCGGTGTGTTGCTCAACCAGTTTGTGTTCAAGAACCTCAGAACGGCCTCTCCTGTGGCAAGGCTCGTAGTGACCGCAGGTTTGATGGTCGCACTGCCTGAAATCTTCAAGATCGTGACAGATTTCGAGCGCGAGTCAGTTTTCGGAGCGGTGGGAATCGTTCCAGATGGAAAAATCTTCTATCGAATTTTTGATCGTTATCCGATCACACGCGACGAGATTGTTCAGTTCACTGTGGCAATCCTCGGCGCACTCATTTTGTTTGCCCTGTTCCGATTCACGCGACTCGGTCTGCACATGCGCGGAGTGGTTGAAAGCCCCCGAATGACCGAGTTGCGGGGAATTGATGCCGAAAAGGTTTCATCATTCGCTTGGGGTCTCTCAAGCCTGTATGCAGGCTTGGCCGGTGTGTTGCTCTGTTCAACGAGCATCACCACCATTGAGCCTGGCAGCTTCTTCCAATTGGTGATTGTGGCAATTGCTGCTGCAGCGCTAGGAAAACTCGTGAGCTTGCCACTCGCACTTGCCGGAGGTTTCTTCCTCGGCATTATGAACACAATTCTTCCGACTTACATCACGCCAACCAGCATCATTGGCCAGAACCTCGGGCCGTCGTTGCCCTTCGTGATGTTGTTTGCGATTCTCGTTTTCATGCCAGGCATCAAGGCTTCCAAAGAAAGTCGTGATCCGATGGCAGCAGTGGATCCACCCACAGACACCATCTCGATCGCACATGTGTCTCCGTGGGCGAGTCGCATTGCCTTGATTCCGAGCCTGTTGATGGGTGTTGGAATCTTTATCTGGGTTCTTACATCGGCTGACCAGTTTTGGATGTTGCTCTTTACCGAAGCAGTGATCTACTCAATCATTTTCTTGGCGATCACAGTGTTCACTGGAATGGGTGGCCAGATCTCGCTCGCCCTGACCTCGTTCGGCGCTATTGGTGCGTTCACGGTGTTCCAGCTGACGAAGAACTTTGAGATGTCGTCGTTGCTTGCGGCCCTCATTGGTGCCGCTTTGGGTGCGGCAGTTGGTGCTCTGCTGGCCCTGCCGGTATTGCGTCTTGGTCATATTTGGCTGGCACTTGCCACACTGGCATTCGCATTCTTCTTTGATGCCGTGATGGTGAAGTTCCCGTGGGTTGGCCCCACATCAATGCAGACCGCTGAAATTCCTCGACCCACTTTGGGTGGATTGGACTTTGGTAACGACAAGTCCTTCTTCTTGTTATGTGTTGTTCTCTTGATTATCTGCTCGCTGTTTGTGTCGGCATTGAAGCGTGGAACCACGGGCTACATGTTGCAGGCGCTGCGCGGCAGTGAAGTTGCATCACAATCAGTGGGCATCAACCCAACTCGCTGGCGCATTGTTGCATTCGCAGCATCTTCTGGTTTGGCGGCATTCGGTGGCGCTTTACTGGTGATCGGTCAGGAGTCTGTTAACTACGGATCGAACTTTGCTCCGCTAACTGGACTGTTCTGGCTGGTCTTGGTTATCACGCTTGCGAGCCGCCGAGTTTCAGGTGCAATTCAGGGTGGCGTGGTATTCCGCGTTTTCCCAGATCTCATTCTCATTCGCTTGCTGCACCTCGCGCCCCAATGGCAGTTCGCATTGTTTGGACTCGGTGCCATTAACTTCTCAAAGCATCCAGAAGGTGTGCTTGAGTACTCCGAACAGAAGTCGGTTCGTAGATTTGATCGCTTAATCAGTCGATTTAATGCACGCAAGCAAGCCTCAAAGACTGAGGTGCAGTCATGAGCCTGTTGCATGCAGCCGAGATCGGCAAAACCTTTGGCAGCCTTCGAGCACTCGATGAAATGTTCATCGACATCGAAGCGGGTGAGCGGGTTGGACTGATCGGCCCCAATGGTGCCGGTAAGACGACTTTCTTCAACTGCCTGCTCGGTGTGCTTAATCCGGATAGTGGCGTAATTGTCTTTGACGGCAAAGAGGTAAACAATCTTCCCGTCTACAAGCGTGCTCGACTTGGCTTCGGTCGCACCTTTCAGCGAATTGAACTGTTCTCCGGGCTTACGGTTCGTGAGCACTTGGTAGTAGCCGAGCGCTCACGCAATGGTCGGGGAAGTTTCTTACGCGACCTGATCTGGCAGGGAAGCCCTTCTAAAGTGGAACTCGCTGCCTGTGACGAAGTTGTTGAGTTGCTCGGGCTCGGTGACATCCGCCATGAACTGATTGACTCACTCAGTTTGGGTAAGGGGCGACTAGTTGAGATTGCTCGTGCGTTAATGGTGCAACCAAAGCTTCTTTTGCTGGATGAGCCATCGTCAGGCTTGGACGTGCAGGAAACCGAGGCGTTTGCCGAAGCGCTTTTGCGCATTCAGCAAGAGCGCAAATTTGCGATTCTCTTGGTCGAGCATGACGTGGACCTGGTTAGCTCATTCACACAACGGGCGTACCTGATGGATCTCGGTCGCCCCATCATCAATGGTTCAACTCCTGAAGTGATGAAGAGCGAGGAACTACGCCGCGCTTATCTTGGCGATGGTGAAGGAGCGCAACAATGAGCGCTGAATCCACACTCGCATTTGAAAACGTGAGTGCCTCGTACGGCCCGTTTAAAGCCCTCTTTGATGTGTCATTCAAAGTCGGTGAGGGCGAGGCCGTGGCATTACTTGGCTCCAACGGCTCAGGCAAGACCTCAGTAGCACGCATTGCTAGTGGACTCATCGCTCCAACTGCTGGCACGGTTTACGTGAACGGCGAGTCGATGAAGAAGAAGCGCGCATTCAAGTTCGCACGTGCCGGCGTGTTTCATGCACCCGAGGGTCGCTCGGTATTTGCCACACTCACTGTTGAAGAGAACATCTTGATGTCTGGCGATCGCGCGGTATCACGCGACACGGCACGACTTGAGCGGGCATTCGAGCTATTCCCGCGTCTTGCTGAGCGGCGTCATCAAATCGCAGGAACCCTCTCGGGTGGTGAGCAGCGCATGCTCGCTTTAGCTGGTGTGATCATGACCCAGCCAAAGTTGTTCATTGGTGATGAGCTTTCTCTCGGCCTGGCTCCGATGGTCATTGACGACGTTTATCGCGCGCTAGCTGAGATTAAAAAGAGTGGCACATCGCTACTCATTATCGAACAACACGTTCACCATGCCCTCAACATCGCAGACAGTGTTGTCGTAATGGCGCACGGCCGTGTTGATTTCACCGGTTCAGTTAGCGCCGCTCGCGCTCATCTTGATCAAGCATCGCACTAAGTAAGTAAGGGCGGATCTATGCCGAATTTTTCACTTGACTCTCTGCTGGACTGCATGAACGTATCTGAAGTACGTGAAGGTGTCTGGAGCGCATCAAATCTTGATCTTGCGTATTACCGAATTTTTGGTGGTCAGTTGTTGGCTCAAGCGGTTGCGCTTGGACATGCAACCTCGCCGGGCAAAACAGTTAAATCACTTCATGCATACTTCCCGCGTGAAGGCACTGTGAATGCTCCACTGGAGTTCGTGGTGGAATCACCGCATGATGGTCGCAGCTTCTCCACACGCCGAATTTCTGCCGCTCAAGAAGGCAAGGTCTTTTTCGTGGCCAATGTGCAGATGCATGCGCCTGATGAAAGCTTTGAAAATCAAGATCCGGCACCATCATTTGGCAAGCCCGAAGATCACCCCGAGCGAGATCTGGGAATGATGCCATTCGCCACTCGTGTCGTGGATGGTGTCGAATTGAGCGATCGCAAAGTGGGTCCTGCGGACTTCGCATTTTGGGTGAAGGTTGATGACCGAAAACTTCCTGAGAACCAGAGGTATCACCAAGGTCTCATCGCCCACTCAACGGACCTCACGATCATTGGTACCGCATTGCGTCCGATCCCTGAACTTTCTGAAGCGGACTCCACTCAGAAAATTCACACTGCGGTCACTTCGCATTCAATGTGGTTCCATCGTGAATGTGACATCAACGACTGGTGCCTAATCAGTCAGCACAGTCCGATCTTGGCGCGTGGTCGTGCATTTGGTCGGGGAGATGTCTACAACCCGAGCGGTCAGATGGTGGCTAGTTTTGCCCAAGAATCAATGGTTCGGCCGATCGCTGAACCGCTCAAGCACTGACACACAAGGTCAGGAGATCTTGATCGCGTCCTCTGGGCAGTTGTTCATGCCGATGCGTGCCTGTTCGAGAAGATCTCCATCAACCTCACTCACTTTCACCACGCAGTAGCCACTCTCATCGGCGTCAAAAACATCCGGGCCGAGTACGTAGCAGCGCCCGTGTCCGGTGCAGAGATCTCGATCAACTGATACATGCATCACCATGCTCCTGTTCTAAATGTGGCAAGTACGCACATTCGGTCGTCCTTGCCGTGGTCTTTGATTTCTACTCGAATTAGATTCGGCGCGATCCGCTTGGCATATGCACGTGCAGGTCCTGTTCGGATTCCAGAAAGATAGCGGACATCGCAATCAATTAGGGCTTCACCAGGAGCCAGCAATGACTCGGCGGCGTACTCGCCAGCAAACGCAGACATGCCCCCTTGTAGTCCCTTCGATGCATTTATGTTCTCGGCTGTGAGATCAATCTCGGTAATGCCTGATTCCAACATTCGCACCCCACATCGAGGTATCAGGTGCATCGTTGGTTTCTTACCGTAACGGGTAACTCCCAGGGGTAATTCGATTGATCCACTGTCCTGTGGTCTAGGGGAGATCGAGAAAGTCACGTGTGTTGTCGCCACAACTATTTCATTGGCTGTGAATACAACCTCACCCACGATTGCGGCATTGCCAATTCGCAAGATCCGACTGTCAATATCCACGCGAGTTCCAGGAACCAGTTTGGCCAGCTGGCGGTGGCTCATATCGACAGTGACTGGCACCCGCGGTTGGGTCTGGCTGAATGCGGTTGTACCAATCAGCACATCAGCGTGAGTCAACAAGACGGTCACATATGAAGCACCTGATTGGAGTGAAGAGAGGTGTTCGTGGATTTCGGTGAATCCATGCGTGTGGTCTTCGTATGGGGTTGATGAGAGGTCAAACTCGGTGACAATGTGGATTTGTTCGGCTGTGTCCTGCACGCCGATTGCTTGCTCGCTCAACTCCCGAGGCCCTTCTTGACATGTGACTTAAGTGTTAGAAATCCTAACAGCGGACACGACAGTCAAAGAGGTTCTGGGATGTCTCTTCGATGCATCAGAACTGTGATCAGCTTGCGTTGATGACGTACTCACCGTAGTCACGTATCCAGTTGATCGCGTGCGGTGCCGGGTTCCATGGGGGTGCTGAGACCACCCAAGTAATGCCGATGTCTTCTAGCCGCTTAACTTCGTCGCGGATGGCGCGTGCATTTGATTTTGGATCTTTATCTAGGCCATGTGGCATTGCAATTACGAATTCAAGAGATTCTGCTCGGGAGCCCGCCATGGATTTCACTTCCTCAATTTCGCGCCCAAGGTCGGCGATCGCTGGTGTGCGAGTGGTGTTCATGAGTGTTGGATCACCGAGTAATGGCATCCATCCTTCGGCGCTTTCGGCTACGCGACGCTTTGTGAGCTTGGCATTACCGCCGATCCAGATCGGAATGTTGCGCCTTGGTGGCGCAGGCAAGGCGAGAATCTCGCGAGCACTGAAATGAATTCCATCGTGACTGAATGGCTCTCCCTTCCAGTACTTACGCATTGCTTCAATCGACTCGTCAAATAGTGCATTGCGCTCGTCAAAGTTCACACCGACTGCGTGGTATTCACCTTTCAAATATCCAGCACCAACACCGAGCACGAAGCGTCCATTCGAAATGAGGTCAACTGTGGCGGCCGCTTTTGCGGTAATGAAAGGGTTCCTGTAGGGGAGAACAACCAAGTATGGAACCAACAGGATCTTCGAGGTAACAGCTGCAACGGCGGTTAACGCAACAAACGGGTCTAAAGATTGGTGCCCTCCACTACTCAGCCAACGCGCACCTGGAGCCGGGTGATCGGTGAATGAGAACGCCCCCCAGCCACTTTGTTCGCAGGCAACTGCTAGTTCCTGAATCGGGCCGGCATCTAACAGCGATCCGACAGGGCCAATGAGGTCGGGGTATTGAAAGAAATACTTCATAGACACACCAAACCTACTCGCTTGGCTCGTGACCAGGCTCCTGCGAGTGGGCGTTATTGTTTGGCATCGCATCTATTGCAAGACATGACATCGGGGGGTGCATGGAACTCTGGGAAGTAATCGCACGCGAAGAAATTCGTGATTTGGTAACCAGGTATAACTCGAACAGCGACACTGGGCGTTTCCCTCAGCTTCTTGAACTTTTTGATGAAACATCGGTGATGACAATTGATGGTGGAGCGGCATATTCAGGCAAGTCGGAGATCATCAATATCTTCAACAATGCGAAGGGCCGACTCGAATCTGTGGACGTGCCCAAATATGTTCGGCATTTTGTGGCCACACATCAGATTGATATCGAGAGCGAAACCGCCGCGCGCGGTCGTTGCTATTTTGCGGTGCTCACACATATTGGACTGGACCACTGGGGTCGCTACATAGATACGTACAAGAAGGTGAATGGCAAGTGGCTCTTTGATACGCGAAACGTATTCGTGGATGGAACCAGCGCCGGTGCAACCTTTGGCGCGAATAGATAGGGAGTAGACAATGGATCTTGGTCTTGCAGGTAAAGGTGTCGTGATCGTAGGTGGCACATCAGGGATGGGGTTTGCTGCTGCAGAAACGCTCGTAGGTGAAGGTGCAAACGTTGTGATCGTGGGCCGTGACCCACAAAAAACTGGCGATGTTGCTGCACGCATCGGCGCTACGGGTGTCGCGGGCGATGTGTCTGCAACGGGTGGTGCCGCTGATGTCATGGCGCGTGCGCAAGCGGCATTGGGTGAAATTCACGGTGTCGGAATCACAACTGGAATCATCGGCCACTCGCCAATTGAGATCAGTGATGAGGAATGGACTGATGTATTTCGCGATGTGCTTTTGGGTGTAACTCGAAGCGTTGAAGCATCTCTCCCGTATCTGATTGCTACTAAGGGTGCGCTAGTCACCACCGCGGCGTATTCAATTCGAGCACCTGAAATCGCACGCCTTCCTTATGCATCACTGAAGTCCGCGGTTGCCGTATTCACAAAGGGCATCGCCAAGACCTACGGGCGACAAGGGGTCCGCGCGAACTGCATTGCCCCTGGCGCTATTGAGACCGAATCTCTTCAGATGTTGCGCAAGATG
>Ga0164292_10005661_pt1 | contig 10230 bp, 19 predicted proteins | sample GEODES117metaG_FD_111486 | JGI IMG/M metagenome (GOLD analysis project Ga0164292, IMG submission 111486) | Eutrophic lake water microbial communities from Lake Mendota, Wisconsin, USA - GEODES117 metaG | ecosystem: Environmental > Aquatic > Freshwater > Lake | place: USA: Lake Mendota... | reverse complement strand
GTCGATTAACAGAATTGCCGAAACAGGCAAAAGATACACAACTAAACCAACTCGCGCGCGCGTAATGCGTGCGCGCCTTGACGGTTGGTTAAATAGCACTCAAGGCGCGTCAGTGTTCTTCACGGTGCTCACTTGCCTACTCACAACGCTAATTGCGTTAGCGATAACTCAAGAGCGCGCGTCGTTCCTCGCAACACTCTTTAGCATTCTCTCAGTGTTCGCGATACTCGGGATATTTGGCGCAATGCTTGTGAGTGATGAGACAAGCAAGCGCAACGCGAATTGGTGGCGTGCATACTCGCGCGACACAATCGCAGAATTGCGCGCGACAATCGCGCGCGCCGATAACGCGCACGAAACGCAAAAGAGCAAAATTGCAAAACAATTACTAGACACAATGCGCGAGCGTGATGAGTTGCGCGAGTTAGTCAAGAGTTACGAAAGCGAAACTAGAGAATTGGCAGGCGCGCTATTTGACGCGAAAGTCAATAGTGGCGATATTGACTTTAGAAACTACGGAAAAGATATCGACTAGGCAACACTCGCGCACGATAGGCGCGCACACTCTCGCAACCGTTGAGAGTGTGCGCGCCTTTATCGTTTACGCGCTCACACTCTCGCGCGCAATATCTCGCGCGCTTACACTCGCGCGCTAGGTAAGTGGCTCAGTGTGTTAGACGCGCCACAATCGCGCCAGACGCGCGCAAGGCATGCGCCTAGTGTCATACAAGCCGAGACAATTTAGGCACGCTTAAAACGCCTTAGAACGCGCCTTGTTAGGCTGACCTAACAGCGGGCGAACAAGTGTTCGCCAAACAAGTGTTCGGTCGGGGACACTTATCCACAGGGCTGTGGATAAATACCCCCCCCTATCTGACCACGCTGAGCGTTCGAGTGGGCGCCGCACTAAGCACTCCCCAAGTCTGGAACCTATTTCATCTGTATAGTCGTCCTTCCCGACTCTTTATACTTGATATCATAACGACCGGAGTATCGGCTGGAATTGCTTTCCAGCCTTTCTACCGCTGACAGACCGGTACCGGTACTTCGTCTGTCACTTAACGAAAGGACGATTACACCCAATGGCTTACCGAAGCACTTACCACCTAAACATCACAGAAAAGCAAATGCAACTGCTTGAAGAACTTGTCAAGCAGGAACGGCAACGCTTGTTTGAAGAAAAGAGCGCACGCAACGAGCGAGTAATAGCATTAAAGAATTTGCAAGTTGCCCTATCCAGGTCTATTTACTTTTACGATAAGCATTCCACCGCAGATAAAGGTAAACAGCATGGACAAAAACACACTTGATGAAGAATTTGTCAAAGAACAAATTAACAAAGTAGACAAAATAATTAACAGCCTTCTTGGTGAACACTGCCTCTATTTAGCCTTCTTCGATATTGAAGATGGAAGACTAGATTCATTTATCGACTCTCTATCTAATGCACACAACTGGTTGAGGCAAGCAAGCATTGATTACTCTGAATACGTTGCATCAAAGGATAATTAGCATGAACGAACTACAACTTAAAGTTGAAGCACTCAGAAAGAAAATCAACCCGTCCTATGGACAGTATGTAACGGTTGATGAAGGTTGGTATCAAATCATTGTTGATTGTGATAATGAACTGACTGCAATCGACCCCGATTACTCCATCCTGCAAATCAAAGAGAAGTTTGGTGGACTGCGCTACTACATGTCTCCTTCGAATGATACGACCGTAGAACAAAGAGACGAGATGCATAAGGTCATATGGAAATACGAGGCGGTAGCCGCTCAGACCTGTGAAGCAACAGGAAAGCCCGGCATTCTTATGAAGTCAGTTGGTGGCTGGCTTAAAACAGTGAACCCAGAATATGCTGCTTCGGCTCGTCACTACGCACGGTACACAGTTGTCACCCCTAGTATTGAATCATGAGGTATCTCTTTTATATCTATGGGGTCGTTGTAGGTATTGGTATTGGCGTGTTCATAGGTATCTCTTATAAAACTTTTCGCAAATAGTTTTTACATTTAAAGGGCGAACGTTCCTTGTATATGTTGACAAGGAGAAAACCAATGCTTGAATCAGTAACCACCCCCCTTATTGCCATCCTTTACGTGGATGGAGAAACGAAGATGTACGGGCCCTTCGACAATGGACGTAGTGCTTTGGAGTGGTACAGGAAGCAACCTAGAAACGTAAGGATTGGATTCAGTCCTTTACGTAATCCGGACGTTGAGAGAACCTATGAGGACTTCTATCTACCCTTACGGATGGAAAGTGAAGATAGGGAGTTCTCAGTCGTCACGAGGGCGAGCCAGTAGTCTTTGGGCTCTAAGTATTAGGCTGCGCTCACGAGCGCTTTTGCCTCCCCAGATACCAAAGCGTTCGTTTGTATCTAGAGCGAAATCAAGACACTCCATTCGCACGGAACATTCTTTACAAATACCTTTTGCCCTTCGCAATCTCTCGACGTCTCCGGGTGCGGGATAAAAAGTATCAACTGGTTCGTCTAAACAATTTCTGTTTCTAATCCATTTCGGTCTATTCGTCTGAATTCCGATAGTTGGATAATCAAGGTCATACTCATCCCATTGCGCCATAAGTGTGCGATAGTGTAACAGAGTATGCAACTGCAATCGGTGGTTGTTGTTATTGAGTGTGTGCTACTGTGTGTGTTATGAATTTCGCAATAGAACGTAAACGAAAAAGCAAACCGGCGGGATGCATAAATACAAAAGAGGTCGAATAGTTGTGATATACGAGATGGTTATGAAAAAAATTTCGTTTTCCGATGACGAGGCCCGTAGAGAACTCTTGGCCCATTTAGTAAATGAGCAAACCATTGGTTGGCATTCAGTATCGCCACCACCTAGTGAGCGGTCTCTTGTTCTTCGCAAGATGATTCAACAAATTCATCAGGCGTTAGAGGAGCATGAAAATGCAGGACGATGATTCACTATACGACAACCCAGAAAACGACCTTGAGTATCAACTGGATATGTTTTGGGATGAAGTGTTGTTTGCCAAAGATGAAGAGACTGACACACCAACGGGGATGGCATATGTACCAGTTTTTATCATGGAACACGCCGTGGAGCGTCTCAAGCGTTATCAGATAATTGTGGAGAACCTGACCGAGGTCGGGAATTTGCTATGGATGGAAAATTTAAAAAAATATGGTGGCAGAAAAATTCACGAAAAAGAAACACCAAGTGGTTCAATAAACGACAAGGTGTTCAGGAATATGAGCGCGTTCGTGAATGAACTCGGCGACCAAATCACCCTTGATGATGCATATGTAGAACTTGCCCTGTCGATGGTCAGAATTCAACAAGGAGACCCAACTGGGTGGGCTCAGTATTTAAACAAAGAAGATGATTTATTTGACCGATTAGAAACCGGAGAAACAAATGGCTGAAAGAGTAAGACTAATGCCTGTTTCGAAAGAACCAAGAAAACTCAGCGAGGCAGACGCAGCAAGACTGCGTCGTAGACGAGAAGCGCTTGATGCGTTAAGGAAGCAAACCAAAATTGCAGAAAACCGCTTGAGATGGGATATTTTCAACACATGGCGCGTTGGCGGTGGAACTTTGGTTGCGATTGCCGAAGCGACCAACTATCGAAAAGACTGGGTGTGGAGACTAATCAACAGGATTAGGAACAACGATAAGTTTTTACAAATGGCTATTGACGAATATTTGAAAGACAACCCAGATGCAACACTCTGATGAGTCAATCCCACTTCGGGACCGCCTTACCTATCCGGCTGGCGCAAACGAAGAAAAATATCCATACGACGAATGGTTTGATGGTTCGGTTTGGAAATTAAAAATGTACGAAGATTTTTTCGTGCATCCCGGGTCTATGCGTTCCGCTTTATATCACGCTGCACGCAAAAGAAACTTTAAAGTAAAAGTACACATACCTACAACAGAAGATGCGGTTTATGTTCAGGTGATAGATAATGAATGATGAAAAAACTTCAAACGACTATCAACAAAGCATGGAGACAGCAGATGTAAGAATGAGCCTTGTTGTTAGGAAGGGGGCAATGATTATTGAACTCATGAAAGGCGGGCTGACTCCTACGCGGGCCGCTGAAGTGGCAGAGATTTCAAAAAACACAGTTTCCAACTGGATTAAACGAGGCCTGACAGAACAACGAAGATTGGAACAAGGCGGAGAACCCGACTTAAACGAAAAGATTTATATGGATTTTGCTCTTGGCGCACTCAAGGCAGAATCGGAAGCGCAATCAGGTTTGGTTCTTGCTTGGTTTAGGGAGGCAAGACAGGGAGACTGGAAGGCAGCAGAGCGATTCTTGGCTAAACGTTGGCCACAAGAATGGGGCGACAACAACACCGTCAAACTAGAAGTGTCGGCAATGGGAATGCAGTCAGATGCTCCAATTCTTCAGTCCCAAGAAGAAGACGACTCAAAAAAGCGAGCAGTTCTTGCCGCGTTGGTTGAAGCAGGCGACTTACCGAGCAATGTTTTGAGCGCGTGGGATAAGGATGATGTGATTGATGCGGAAGTAGTAGAAGATGATGAGTGATACCAAATTGACACCAGCGGGCGCTAAGTGTCCGTGTTCCCCGGTAAACAATAATCCATTTTGCGATTCGAACCAAGACGATGACGACTAGAGAAAACGTTCGTGCGCAACTTGCGAGTCTTGCTGACTACAAAGTCCCTTGCGGGATAAACCTTCCTCACAACATGCACCCCAAACAGGGCGCGTTTTTAACATGGTCAACAACCAGAGAGGCCTTATATGGTGGCGCTGCTGGTGGAGGTAAGTCTGACGCCTTACTAATGGCCGCATTGCAGTACGTATGTATTCCCGGATATTCAGCACTTCTTTTGCGACAAACATATCCACAGTTAGCCGGTCCTGATGGATTTATCGACCGATGCAATGCATGGCTCTCGGGAACAGATGCAACGTATGTTGGAACAAACAAACGATGGACATTCCCGTCTGGTGCAACCCTTTCATTTGACCACTGTGAAAGAGATGACGACAGATATAAGTTTCAATCTTTTGCTTATCACTTTGTTGGAGTGGACGAATTGACTCAGTGGAAGACGGACCGTGTTTATCGATACGTAGGATTTTCTCGAGTTAGAAAACCATCAATCTCTGATGCGTTGCTCAGGTGTCCAACTTGTGGCATGTCTTCGGCAGATATCCCTCTTCGTGTGAGGGCTGCCACCAACCCTGGAGGCCCAGGAAATAACTGGGTGTATGAGCGTTTCATCCTCGGAAAAACTCAAGAAAGAAAATTTATGCCTGCAAAAATTTCGGATAACCCCTCTCTTGACGCCGACACCTATGTGAAGTCTCTTGACGAACTGGATGCAATTGAGCGAGCAAGATTGCTTGACGGAAACTGGGAGGTTCGAGAAGAAGGCGGGATGTTCAAGCGAGAATGGTTTACAATAACTGGCGTCTTTCCAGAAGATATGCAAAAAGTTCGTTATTGGGATTTGGCTGCTACTGCACCAAAGCACGGCAGTGACCCAGACTGGACGGTTGGCGCCTTAGTGGGCCACAAAGACGGAAGATATTTTGTTCTTGATGTTCGACGGATGAGGGGTACTCCTTACGATGTTGAAAAGTTAATTAAAATCACATCGGAAGAAGATGGGATTTCAACAAGGATTGTTATGGAACAAGAACCCGGTTCATCTGGAGTAAACGTGATTGACCACTACGCTCGCCATGTAGTGCCGGGCTTTAACTTCAAAGGTCAAAAATCAAACACATCCAAGAAAGATAGAGCAGGTGTTTTTTCCGCTGCGTCTGAGGCGGGTAACGTCATGTTGGCTCGAGCCACTTGGAATACTCCCTTCCTAGATGAATGCGAAGTGTTTCCTTACGGAGCCCACGATGACCAAGTTGACGCGATATCGGGCGCAATCCAAGCCCTTGTCTCACGAAAAATGAAACAGGTTAGAATTATTGTATGAAAAAATTCTCCCACAAAGGATATTGTGAAGGAAGAGAAGAGAATTGTGGATACAAAAAATGTGGGGCATTTGGTAATTTATATTTAGTTAAAGGACAGACAGATGCTCGCGCAAGGCTTAAACAGTGCTTAGATAAGCCTTTTAGTTTACCTAAAAACAAACTTGAGCCAACACCACTCAACTTTGCTTCCAATAAAACAAAAAACAATGCTGCCAAAAGAGAAGAAGTCCGCCGTATAGTCAGGCAACGCGACATGGGGTTGTGCCAGGCAAAGTTCCTGGTAGGGTCAATTGTGTGTTCAGCACGTCTGGACATTGACGAAATCATCCCTAGGGGTCGAGGAGGCAACTACTTAGACCCAGATAACTGCCAGGTACTGTGCAGAGCGCACCACCGGTGGAAGCACGATAACCCAGCCGAGGCTGAAAGGTTAGGACTTACAAAGTCTCTACCCCCTCGTTCCTGACGATAGGAGTATTCATGATTAGTAAAGAAGCAATAATTGGCTTTACCCTGTGGCTTTTAACAGCAATAGGGGTTGGAGCCACAAACGGTGGAATCATAAGACAGGAAACCCAAAGCGGAGTTACCCCAAGCGTTTCCGTAATTCATCGCTCAGTTCGGATGGTCGAAGGCAGCGAAGGCGCTTTCCTTAACAAGCGTCAAGCAATACTTCAAGTCGTTTTTGTCTTCAATGAACGCAGCGAAAACGTTAGTCGGCTTCAGGAAAATCTTGGAGTTCTTGTGGACGGACACTATGGCAAGGCTACGAGAAGCGCTCATTTGGCCGCTCTTGAGACTTTTGGGATGGAGACATCATTTGTCCCGGCATTACCCAATCCAATCACTGACGGCGATAAGCGTCGCTACAACATTTCCGAGGACCCAACTCATAGATGCCCACAGTTTGAACCACTGTTTGCTCAGTATGGGCTTGAACCAGTAGAGGTTTTTTCTTATATTGCTTATCGCGAGTCGCGGTGTAATCCGGCTGCCGTTAATGCCAAATTTGACTCAAAGGGCAATATTACATGGACCCTAAATAAGGACGGGTCGGTTGATAGGGGTCTTATTCAGATTAACTCCTGCTGGAAGACTGTCACCAAGAATGTATGCGGGACAGGACTTGAAGGCCTGTTTGACGTTCACTGCAATCTTAAGGTCGCCAAATACATTATGGACAACTCAAAAGGCGGTCTATCGAACTGGAACGTCTGGAATAAGTAGAGCATCTAGTATGAAAATATGTCCGAACTCAACGCCAACATTCCAGCCATTGAGTGTTTTGTCCGCGGTAATTTTTTGCGCAACCAACAGGATTCTCACGACCTAAAGTTCCCTTGCAATATTTTTGGTGTTGCATCGCTATCCGATAGGGTTCCGATGTTTCACTTCCTCATGGAAGACGGCGGAATCTGGTGGCGAATGCCAATTAATGCATTTTGCTGGAAACAAGATGCACCCGAACTAGACATTCATGACCAGGTTCTATGGAACTCATTTTCCCCCTACATAACAGTGACGGTCTTTCACTCACTGCGTGGAATGCGAATGGAATATCTTGATAGACACAAGAAAAAACACAAAGGCGAATACCTAATGACATTTGATTGGCACTGGCCTGAACCAAACACCACAAATCCGGGATGGTCAGAAAATCCAGGACAACACAAGTGTGGACATTTAATAAAACTCGACGACGGCAATTTCGCAATCCAGCCAAACAACAGGGTGATATTAAAAGACCCATCATTTACCACAAAACTCGGGCAGCCGGTCATAGAAAGAATTATTAATCAACACATGTTTGCGGTAGAAGATGCTGACAGGTGGGTAACCGAAGACAGCGAGAACTACTTCTATTCGGTCTCGTCCAGCCAGAATGACCACCATGAAAAGAAAGACTAAAGGCTTCTTATTGGCCACTCTGAGCGTTTTTGCCCTTTCTGCGTGTGCTCATCAAGGTGGTTATCGTTATGAATGTCAAGACCCAGAAAATTGGGACAAAAAAGAATGCAAAGAACCCGTCTGTATCGCAAGCGGGACTTGTACAAAAGATGTACTTGGGTTTGACCCAACCGAGGAGCAACCATGAATAATAAATACACCCCAGAGGACCTTGAGGCTCGGCTTAAGTTTGTAATTGGATGCGTGCTCGGAGGCGTCCTGCTGTTAACGACAACGGGGGTGTTGTACGCATTAGTGTTTGTTGCTCAACCAATCGGAGCCCAAGCAGAGAACGATAAAATGTTTTTCACCGTTCTTTCATCTGTTGCTACATTTATCACTGGAACTCTTGCCGGCCTGATGATTTCTTCAGGGGTAAATAAGGGTCAAGCCGCAGTAGAGGAGACAAGTGATGACAGTCAATGACCTGCTAAGCACCGAGTTAGGCGTTGCCGCGGCATTCGCACTGACTTGGGGAGTCGCTATTTGGGGCTACAAAAAGAACAAAGAAGACCACGACAGACTAGGTGATAAAGTGGACGTAGCCAAAAGTGAAATTTTTGAATCAATAGAAAAACTTGGGGACAAGATTGATGGCGTGAGAGAGGCAATTAGCAATCACGAAGCGATTTGGCATGTAGGCGTTCGACCAAAGAAAAAAACAACTGTCAAGAAAAAGTAAGGTTGAATAACGAACTACTTGACATGTACGGAACTTTTGTCTTATGATGATATTTCACCCATCAACATAGGAGAAAGTACACATGTCAACAACAATCCTCGCCCCACAAACTATTACATTAACGATTCCAGGCGGACTATCAACCTCGAGTATCGTCACAATGGCAATGCCATTTTCTGGCAAAATCACTGGCGCTTATGTTGCCGTAACCACAGCACCTGTGGGTTCAGCACTTACCGCAGACCTCAAAGTCGGCTCTGATGTTGCAGCAGCATTCTCAATTGCGGCAGCAGGAACTTCAGACGAAGGAACACTTACAGCCGCCAACTGTGATTTTGACGGTGGCGACCTTGTTAGCCTTGACGTATCGGCAGTTGGTTCAGGAACTGCTGGTTCAAACATGACAGTTGCTTTTACTGTTACTCAAGACTAAGTAAACCTTTTAATAAAAAAACCACCTCACCCATAGTGGGTGGGGTGGTTTTTTATGTCATGCCTTGGGCTACCCAACGCATTAGGTCACTAGAGTGAATGGTAATATGAGACATGCGCGTTTGGATTGACCAAGACTTGTGCACGGGTGACGGACTCTGCGCAGAAATAGCATCAGATGTTTTTGCTATGCACAATGATGGTTTGGCATATGTGAAGGAAGCAACATGGCCAAACCTATTTGGCCCAGATGGAAAAGGCGATTCCCCGAAATTGCAAATGGGTCAAGGTACAGCGTCAATTCCTGATAATCTTTTAGACGATGTCGTTACCGCGGCAGAAGACTGTCCAGGAGAATGCATATTCATCGAAGTTGAATAATTTTTTTTACCGCAAGAAAGGAAATCTCAATGATAGTCGTAGCCACGACACTTCATGCCTACGTGATGGATAATCCCGACCATTGGAGTTCGTGGATGAAAAATGCCGAAAAAGTAAAAGAGGAGTACGCGAGGTTTGGAGACTGGGCAAAAATTCAGTATTTTGCAGCAATACAAGTGGACTCCCGTGGACTAGAACCATTCAAACCCTTTTTAGACAGACTCACCGAAATCGACGGCGGCTTTTGGACATACTCGCTCGACGATGGAAGAACTCAAGTGACAACAAAAAATAGGCTTAGACATATTGTTGTCGGACAAAACTTATGTAATGATTTTGCCATGTCCACCCCTGAATGCACCCATATGCTTTTTATGGCCGCAGACTGCATGCCCCCAGACGATGTAATGCCAAGAATGCTGGAGATGAATCATCCACTTTGTGCGCCCTACATCCGTACCTATAATCTGCGAGGCAAAAAAATTGACAAGTATCCATTTCCCGTAGAAGAAGCAATGGCATCGGCTGCAGCAATATTTATGGATAGACGAGTGTTTTCCTCAATCAGATGGCGTTGGGACCTTGATAACAACATGTCAGATGACCCGTGCTACCACCACGACGCTCTTCATTACCTTGATATACCAACATATGTGCGCCATGACTGCATCGCTAAGCATTTTCCTGAATCAGTCGGGGCAATTGAAACACGAGGTCATGATATGACGGTATATCGATGATTAAGCAATTACGTCAGTTTCACGATAGTGAAATGCTGGCCAAGATTTATGCAAAACCTCACGACCACAGAATTTATGGTCGTGG
>Ga0164292_10005659_pt1 | contig 10232 bp, 7 predicted proteins | sample GEODES117metaG_FD_111486 | JGI IMG/M metagenome (GOLD analysis project Ga0164292, IMG submission 111486) | Eutrophic lake water microbial communities from Lake Mendota, Wisconsin, USA - GEODES117 metaG | ecosystem: Environmental > Aquatic > Freshwater > Lake | place: USA: Lake Mendota, Wisconsin... | reverse complement strand
CCTGCCGCTGCTCAACCGTGATGGGGCCTCGGTGATGGCGGCTCTACGCATGCTGGAGGAGCTATTACCCTTCTCCCTGCGGGGCATCGATGTGGACAACGACGGAGCGTTCCTCAACGCGCCGCTGGAGCAGTGGTGCGAGAAGCACCAACCCCGCATCGAGCTGACCCGCTCCCGGGCCTATCCGAGCAATGACCAGGCCTGGGTTGAACAGAAGAACGGCATGCTGGTGCGCCGTGTGGTGGGCTACGAGCGGCTGGAGGGCCTGGTGGCCGCCGAGCTGCTGGGGGAGCTCTACGGGGCCCTACGGCTATTCACCAACCTCTACCAGCCCTCGTTCAAGCTCAAGGAGACGATCCGCGAGGGCGCCAAGCTCAAGCGGCGGCACCATCCGCCCCGTACACCACAAGAACGGCTGCTGGCGCTTAGCCAGCTCAGGGATGCCCAGCGGAAGGCGCTGGAGGAACTGCAGCGCAGTAGCGATCCGGTGGCCCTGCTGGAAACGATGCGTCGCTGCCAGGCTTCCCTGGCCAGCATCTCGGCCGGGCAAGAAAACCAAGAGCAAAGACCCAGGACAGGGGCGATGGATCCTGAGCAGGCAGGCAAGGAGCAGCGCTCGCTCAACCGGTTCCTGAGCAACCTGCAGCTGTTGTGGCAGAAGAGCCAACCGCTGCCGGAACCCAAGCAGAAGCGCCGATACACCCCTCGCAGGCGCACTCTGTTCGCCGAGCACCAGGAGCAGATCGAGCAGTGGCTGGAGAGCAAGGCCTGCATGAATGCCGCCGAGATCCTCAGGCGGCTCATGGCACTGGCTCCGGGCAATTACCACGAGGGTCAGTTGCGCTCAATGGAGAGGCGCGTCAATGAATGGCGAACAGCCCGAGTAGAGCGGCTGCTGGGGTCGATGCGATCAGCCGGAAAGGAGACGCAGACAGAGGAAATGACCAATTCTGTCGCGACACCAATTAGAGGTAACACTTTATGATGCAAAGCGTTGGTTCAGTTTTCGATGTCGCCTGACACCGTCAGGGCATTGGGTCTGCCGAGTAGGTCTGGGCCACAGAAGCCGGGAACCAGTGAACCCGATCACGGCACTCTCGAACTTGAACCGCTGCCGGTACGCCGCAAGGATCGCCGGATCACGACTGGGGCCCAGCGCCGCCACCTCGGGATCGGCGACGATCGACAAGCGCCAAGCCGCCACTTGTTGCATCAGCTCAGCGGCATGCTCCAGATCCGGTTCGCCCCACACTTGCCCACATGAACAACCCCCATCTGCCACCACGGACAGGAGAGCCGATAATGGCTTGAAATCAGCCAGTGGAGCAGCCCATAGCGTGCAAGCACAACCAGCTGAGCTGCCAACGACATCCCTGCAGGCACTGAAGCAGCGAGCTCACCAGCTGTTGGAGAGCCAGCGCAGCCTGCGGCAACAGAACCAGGCGCTAACCGCTGAGCGCCTCGGCTTCGAGCGCGAACGCGACCAGCATGCCACCCAACACCAGGAGCTCAGCGCTGAACGTGACGCACTACAGGCTGAACGCGACAGCCTCACCGCTCACCTTCAGGAGCTCACTGCCCAGCGAGACAGCATCCAACAGCAAAGGGAAACACTGCAAAAGATAGCGGAAGAACTGCAGGGCCAGCTGACTGCGCAGAGCGCGCAGACGTTGGATCAGAGCCAGAAACGTGAAGCGCTGCAGACACGTGTGCAGGAACTGCGGGGTCAGCTGAGTGCCCAGAGCGCGCAGACGCTGGAGCAAAGCCAGGAACGTGAATCACTGCAGACGCGAGTGGAGGAGCTCCAACATCAGGTGAGTGCGCGCACGGAAGAGCAGCACCTACATCGCGAACAGGTGAGCAGAATGTTTGAGGATCTCATTAATCGGTTGCTCACTCTCATTGGCGACTCAACTGATGAGAGTGGCATAGCCTTTGTTTCAAGCCTTGATGAGGCAAAGGCAATGGTTAAGGATGTGTGCCATCAATCCGATGTGAACGCAATTGAGGCCTGCATAAATTCGGTTGTAGATGAGCTTCAGCATGTCATGTGCCCGCTCGTCAAGTTGTCAGCGATTCAGCCAGCATGCGCCGATTCACGCCTTTCATTAGAAAATGGCATTATTGCATTTGATAGGCCTGATTTTGTCTCCGACCTGATTCATTCCAATGTCCTTGCAAATACTCACAAAGCTTCGGTCTTTGCATTTGGATCTAGAAAGTCATGGCTGCGATCTCTGTTTGATATCTATGGGTCTGACAAAGATAGCAATGACCCCTCAAATAATCTCCACAACCCCTTCGCCTGGCCTCCGCATGCCTATGGTCTTGTTTATGAGATGATTTTTGCGCCTATTCGTAAAACCGCCAGGCTGGTTTTCGAGTGTGGAATTGGCACTAGTATTCCGGGCCTGCCGTCATCAATGGGTGCAACCGGGAGGCAGGGTGCGTCGCTCCGGGCATGGAGAGACTTTTTCACAAACGCCTGGATCCACGGTGCCGACATTGATAGAAGTTGCCTTTTCTCCGAAGAAAGAATCACGACCCACTTTGTTGACCAGACTGATCCATTTATAATCAGGAAAATGTGGGATTCCATAGATTGTGCTGACTTCGATGTGATCATTGATGATGGTCTTCATCAGTTCACGGCTGGTAGTTGTTTCTTTATGGAGAGCTTTGGAAAACTGAGGAGTGGCGGGATATACGTTATTGAAGACGTTGCGATTTGTGACTGGCAGCGCTACATGGCATTCTTTAATACTGCCGCCGTCAGCGGCAGTTTTATCGCATTGCAGTGCCACGAAAAACGCGACTACTTTGATAATGCACTTATTGTTATCACTAAAGACTAGCGAGCGTGCTTGTTGGCAATCTTCCGGTTCTGATCAACGGCTATTGAGCCTGCCATCAAGCACACAAAAAGACTGAGAGATTTGTGATGTGACCCCCTTCATTTGTTCAGGTACAATGAGAGTGGGTGATCGTGCAGCAACTGCTTGAGCTTCCTCCAGTGGCGTACGCTCCTGAAGGGCCAAATAGAACCTAAGAGTATTGTATTCCCCAGCGCCAGCGGTTGGCCAAGCCCTAAACCTCGGCCACCGTGGCGGACAGCTCAGTGTTCAGGAATTCATCACTGAACCGGCTCTTGAAACACTGATCGCCTCCATGGCAACTTTAGCCTTGAACTCGGGGCCGTGGATGCGGCGCTTGCTCATTGGTGGAAGACCCGTTTCAGGGACGGCACTCGGCCTCACAGGTTAACGATGGAGGCTGTCTAGAAAAAACCAGAATGCCTGCATTCTGCCTCCCCCCCCCCTTTTATAGGGCGTCTCTGATACGATAAAGTGAACTGGCGGAGTTTTCATGCTCTATTGAGCGAGCTCCGGCATCCACTTTTCAAAGCCAATGCAGATCTGGGAAAACCAAGTAACCATTTTCAGCTCGGTAGATAAATCGTTCACGACAGAGCTGCCAGCCTCCTGCCACGAACAAAACTGCCCTGCGCTCGAGAGGTGGGCGGACCTTGAGTATGAAGATCATCTCTATAGGGACGTATACAGCCTTCCTTGCACTGAAGACAGGGAGGGCTACTACGGGAGCGATCATTTTAGCTACTGGGCATCCGGATTGCGCGACTCAAAACTACTCTTAAAGGAGGCCCGCTCATCCGGAATAAAGAATCCACTTACCATCCTAGATATTGGGTGTGCATCTGGGAGGCTAATACGGCACTTGCCACTTCTACTTCCTGACGCCAGGATTCTTGGCTGTGACATAAACAGGCTGCATGTTGAATTCTGCAACAAGTATCTGCATCCCTCGATCAGCGCGTTTCACAACTGCTCGGTCCCTCACCTCCAAATAGAAGACAGCAGCGTTGATGTGGTTACAGCCTATTCGGTGTTTACTCATATTGAGGCAATGGAAACCGCCTGGCTTATGGAGATAAGAAGAATTCTGCGCCCAGGTGGCCTTGCGTGGATAACGATACACACCGAAAACACCCTTAAAGATCTCGACGAAGGGTGGCCATTGTGGAATGCAGTAATGAACCACCCAAATGCCGAATCACTAATCGACAAGAACACAAGGCTCTTTGAAAACGACAGGCTAGTACTTCGCTGGAATGGCGACAAAAGCTATTCTTCGAATGTGTTTTACAAGAAAGACTACGTGTTGAGCCATTGGAGTCGAATCATGAAGATCCACGACATCAAGAGGAAGCTACCAGAGTATCAGGATGTCGTACTGCTTGTTAAGCATTGAATTACTCTAAGCTTGATCCTTGGCCCCTTGCTTTTTCTTTCATAATACGTTGATTATCGCTTCATGCCAAGCGAGGTCAGCCTGAGCTGAGCTGAGCTTGGGATGTCTTGTGATCGACCAGCTTGCGCAATTCACAGGCATCAGAGCAGCTGAGACTTTTTGAGCCAATCCAGTTCCACCTGCAGCCTGCCCTCAGGGCCGTGGGTGCGGCGCTGGCTCTTTGGTGGCAGCCCCGTTTCAGGGGGCGTAACCCCGCCTTATAGGTTAACGATGGGGGCTTGTTAAAAAACCAGTTTACCTTAGACCAGCCTGGCCAAACGGAGCGAAAAATCTGAGATTGGGCCCTCGGAATAGTAAACGAGCACAAGCGAACGAGATAAGCTCTCAGGTTGAGAAACGCAGCCTGTCAGGCGGTTTTTCAGCAAACTCATAGGTGATCATGGATTGAATCCAAGCCAAGCGGAGGCGTTAGTGAGCCTCCCAGGCGATCCAAGAGATTTCGACTAGCTCTTTTGACCCTAGTGTATTTAATGGCGCGCGGGATTGTGTCATGCACAACGCCCACAAGCAAGGTTCCAAGAGTAAAGTGCCAGTCTTCATATCCATAGCCATCGTCTTGGCGAGCCACATGAAACTGGCACCTCTTAAGTAGAGTAGCAGACGCAATCAAATTAAGGTCATATGGGTTGGAGAAGAAGGCCGCAGCCAAAGACTCAACTTTTTGCCAATTGCGCGGCAACTGCCTATAGACAATCGACTTTTGTTGGAAGTTAACAAGAAACTCGGGGTGCAGTATTAATCTCCCCTCGGTCAGATCCTGGCCAACCTCGAATAGAGAGAAGTAGAGGGAGCTGACTAAATCATCCGAGTCAATCAATAGAACAAGGCTCTTATCATTTAGAGTTGCAATCCCGGCATTGCGCGCCAATCCAGGATCTCCAAAGGATGTAACAAGGATACGAGAGCTGGCCTTGCGTTCATCAACGAGAATTGAGCTTATCTGTCTTGCGGCGTCAAGCGTCTCGGCAGAGGGGTTGTCTAACACGAATAAGAACCCTAGATCCATATAGTTAGTTGCCTTGGCGCGGTTTTCCCATGCAGAAAGAATCGACTTTGCGCAATCGCAAAGCATGTAGCCCTCATCGTGGGCTAGAATAAGAGCGGTCAACTCATTATGTTTCATGACAGATAACCAGTGCTTGCCAATGAATCAGCGAAAGCTTTAAAGGAGTGACGAGAAGAAACAAGTTCCAAGAGGTTATTATTGCGTTTTTGAGCAGAGATTGGATCGGCCATTATAGCCCTAATGGCAGATTTGTACTCGCCTGTATCAGAATAGTTGCTAACAAGAAATCCCGTGCTATCGCATATCAGCTCTCTCACCCCTCCTACATCTGGAGCTACAATGGGCAAACGGGATAAAGCTGCTTCGATCAAAACCACCGGGAGCCCTTCCCACTCAGATGTCATAACGAAGCAGGTATAACGGGAAGAGTCGAGATCGAAGAAGCTCGAGTATTTACCCATATTGACCACATTATGCCTTTTGGATATGGTCAAGTTCCAGTATTCTTGATCGCTAAACAAGGCATATCCATAAATCTCGAACGTAACGTCTGGCATAGAATCTGCAACTGCTAACAAGATGTCAAGACGCTTCTGAGAGTCAAATCTTCCAGCCCAAATAACCCTTGCGGCCGCGAAGTCTTTTGAAAAAGCGGCTGATGGTGGAGCGATAACAGATTTCTTTTCTTGTGCATTTAGTACGCCGTGTGGATTGAAGACTGGTGTGTACAAGCTCTTAATGATCTGAGTGCAGTCGCTTCCTAAAGCATCGCCGAAAGCCTCGGCAAGATATGTGTTGTTGTCAGAGAATATGTAATCACAATGTCTTATGATCGCCTCCCTGAAAAGGGTGGCATACCCTTCTCTGACGCCATAGCTATTAATGTCGCTGCAAAATACCGTGACCGCGATTCTATGGCGAGCTCTTATCGCGGTACCGTATCTCTCAAGTGTTTGATAGCCTTCACGTGAGTTAATGATATGGCATGTGCATGGGCGAATGTTATTAAGAAGATGAGCTAGGAACAATGCCCGTTCGCACTCTGAAAGCGGGGACAAGATGACGCCAATATCTATTACATCAACGCCTTTTGGCACAAGATCCAATCGCTCAGAAGAGCGATCGGATGTAAGCAGGCAAACGATTGTAGAGGAATAGGGCTGATTGTTATGTTTCTCCATCACGGCATTCATATATGTTGTTGCAATATAGTCCGCCCCTCCCGCCAGCACCCAGGGAAGCAAATAAACATGAGAGATATCCTTTTCATGAAGCTGCTTTATGATGTTGAATAAGCTATTTCCTGCGCGTCCAAGCCTATCTTGGTAATGCCAAGAGTGACAGTTGACTATATTAGCAGGCTTAATGCTATCGCTTACGCTGGATAAAGTGCTAAACCATTGCGAGTCTTGTTCATACATTTCGTTCAGCAAGACGACTGTTTCATCATCTATTGGCCCAGGAATGTAAGCTATAGACTGATCGAGATGTGGAAGGTGGATCACTCTGTCAAACGACCGAGCGTGGCGCATGTTGCCATACAACCGCTTAATCTCATGCCCACGATGAATTGAGTTCAGTTCTGCAGTATAGAATCGATCATGGTCATATATTCTGTCGAGATCTAACACCTCGTACAAAAGCGCAATTGCAGAGCCGCTTAAATCTCTGTCTGCCGCCGAAGACTCTTCTGCTTCAAAAGTCGAAATAACAGTGGACAAAGCTCGCGTGTTTATACTTCTAGATCTAGAAACGCCTTGGATAAGCAGGATTGCGGCTGCTCGTTCTACGCTGCTATAATTGTTATTATCAAAGTCATCGAGTCTGTCGTAAATAGTAGCCGCATTAATTTCAGAAAAAGGTAAATACCTGAGAAGCCCGCCAAGATATAAGCACTCGAAATTAGGGTATTTATAAAATATCCTGGCATACGCAAGAATCCTGGAGGGATCTGTATTGTCTTCAAGGATAGATGCGGAAAGACCAAGTAACGAGGCTTGGGCTTTTAGTGATGAGCTGTTTATCAGATCAATTAATCTAATGGCCTGAGAAGCGCATGCACTAAAGTCTTTATCGAGAAGCTGTCGCGTAAGACGCAAGAGAACGGCTTCTTCTTGGTCTGACTTTTCTTCGCAGAGGGTAAGAAAGCTGTTTTTTAGCGAATGATCAAGAGGGTTTCCTTCAAGAAGAAGGTGACAAGCTCGAAAATAAGGTGTATAATTGCTAGACGGATCTGAGGATCTTTCAGAAGGGATATTATGATTAATTCTCCGGGCTGACTTTAAAAATGATGCTGCTCCCAGAGAGTTTTTAAGTAGATCAATTCTGCGGCGATTCATCAGGGTCCGATAGCCTGGCATGAGGCTATGTGGGTGAAAGAGACTTACTTTGGTTGACCAGCGGTCTTCGAGTTCGGCAATCGCTTCTGCGAAACCATGTGCATCAAAATAGAATGAGTGCATGCACATGTTATGCATCATTTTCCAAAATGCTTGTCTATCAGTAATGGGCTTGGTAGCAAACTCTATAGCCTGCAGATTATTTTTGTAATGTGGAATTGATGAATGCACTTCGATTATGTCAGAAGGCTTTGCAAAGAGAACATCCTGGATAGCTGCATTTGTGGGATGGACCTCGATGCAAGCACATGCCTCGCCGTTTACGGTCACTTGAGCGCTTGTCGCCATCCTCTGTCTGTTTAAGATGGTTACCAAAATCCACTCTTCTTTAATCATTTAATCAATCCCGCCTCTTTTGTATTGACAAGGCAATTATTTAGCAATGAGGTCCTTCTAGGGGACCATGGCAACCTCGCAAGTTCGAACATTGTTGACTATGGTAAGATCAATAGGGTTAATACTGTGGGCGTTACTTTAATCCAGAGCGCTGGTGCATAGCACTAAGGTGCCGTCTGTATGAGGGAGTTGCTGCCCAGTACATTCTTGAAGCAATGCGGCAGTTGAGTGATGCATGCCTGGAAAATCAACCCAATGCCATCCTATCATGGGCAAGTTTTTTGTGGGGATCCTCTGCCCGGTTTCTCAAATACTCCTTCGGAAGCCCCTGGAGGGGGGGCAGGACTCATTAGAAGTTAAACAGAGTTCAGTGCCTGAGCGGGTTCTCGCCAGCCCAGCAATTCCAGCAACCCTTTGGTGTCGTGGGACAGGGCGCCCAGGCTCTCGGTGATCGGCCAGAGCCCATCGAGGCGCAACGCATTCATGGCCAGGCTGCGGAGCGTGGCCATGATTTGAACGCCGTTGATCTCGCGGTAGCGGTGCGCGTCTTCCTTGAGCTGCGGGTCGCGGAGCCAGTGCCAGGAGTTCTCAATCGACCAGCGGTCGCGCACGTTTTGCAGCAACGCCCTAACGCTGGTGCGGAGGCTGGTGACACAGTGACGGGTTTCGTCGACGGGCTTGCCGTCGCGACTGCCTTGGCAGCGGACCGCGATTACCATTGCGCTATCGGGCCAGTTCTCCGCCACCCACTCCGGAGCCGGCATGCCCCGCATCGTCCAGGTGAGGTCGCGGCCGCGTTTGTGCTCGTGCTTGCGGGCCTGCAGCGGCGCCTTCCGTCTGTAGATCAGTCGATCTATGCTTACCTGAAACCTCTTGCTGCGGCTATGTTTCACCGCGATCAGGAAGTCGGTATCACGCTGTTCGAGGTAGACGAAAAAGGGCGGTTCGCATGCAGCGCGTCCGCTTGCACAAGCAGTCCCTCAAGCTCCACCCGATCGTGGAGCTGGCGCAGGGCAGCGATCTCACCGCCGGCATCGGTGGCATATATGCTTTGGGCGATCGCCACGCCCAGGCTGTTGGAGTAGGGATTCACCTGAGTGATAGAATTGGCAGCCCCTCAAGCGTTTACAGCGATCGACCCCCTCAGGGTCTTGCCATCGCAAACCAGGGTGTCGACCGTGTCTGTGACGCCAGGCTGAGCTGCGATCCATTGCTGCAGCAAGGCCTCAATACCCTCCACACCCAGTTGAGCGAGCAGAAGGCGGAAGGTGGAGTCCGACGGCGGCTTGGCGACATCGGTGCCAAGTAGCTTGTTCAGCGTTATGCGGTGCCGTTTGGCAAAACGCTCCATGCCCATGAGCGAGCCCTGGTTGCTGAGGATGGATAGGATCGCCACCAGCAGCATCCACCACTGCGGATAGCGCATGCCCCAGCGCATGCGGCGATCGGGCAGCGCCTTGAGAAAGCTGATCAGATCGGTTGCAGCAGATGGGATCTGGAGTGGCGAGGCCAACGGACAGGAGCGAGTCCTGTGCACCAAACCGAAGCTTGCGGCAGCGGGCCAGCGCTCATGGAACAGACTACCAATGGGCCCTGGGGGGGGATGTCACCATGATCTGATCGGCAGCAACCGATCGCGATTTTTGGTGAGTTTGGTGGGGTGCAAGATCAGATCATCCAGCCTAAGTATCACAAAACAGCAGGTTGTAGGTTATCTGCTCATGGAACAATCGCTCCGAGGGGATGCCGCAGAAGCCATGCAGCAACGAGGCCAGCAACTCCTCCGGGGCCAAACCGAGGGCGTCCTTCTTAAGCATACAGCTTACAGAAGGTGGGCCTCTGCTGACCGAGGGCCTGATCAGCCAGCTGACCAAACGGCTGCAGCTAACGACTGGTCGTGATTCGCTCCTCGATTGAGACGAATAAGAATATATAGTTGCTGCGTTCCGGGTGGCTTCGTAGCTCAACTGTGTAGGTAGCCCCACTGTCGCTGGCATGACGGGCTTGTCAGCGAATTTTTGGGCAAGATAGGAAGTCCTAGGTGAACAAATACTCGATGAGGATGGCTGTGGTGGTGTTTTCACTGTTGCGCATTCTGCTTGATTGCGATAGATCCTTGTACTCGTTCAGCTATATTCTCTCACGCTATAAAAGTGGCATGT
>Ga0164292_10005658_pt1 | contig 10232 bp, 7 predicted proteins | sample GEODES117metaG_FD_111486 | JGI IMG/M metagenome (GOLD analysis project Ga0164292, IMG submission 111486) | Eutrophic lake water microbial communities from Lake Mendota, Wisconsin, USA - GEODES117 metaG | ecosystem: Environmental > Aquatic > Freshwater > Lake | place: USA: Lake Mendota, Wisconsin... | reverse complement strand
CTCGACGGCGTTCACGGTGCTCCCCACAATCGCCCGAATTCCGCGACACATCGTTTCGACTTCAGGGAGTTCGGGCATGGAAGCGAGTTGCGATGAGCGAGTTGCGTGGGGGATTGAGGACTCGGCTAGTCGTCCAGCTCAGTATTCCAGTAGGCGTCGCTGATGAACTTCTGCCACGAGTCGATTCGTTTGGAGTTTCGCCAGTAAATGGGGTTCCAGGCAGGTTGAATCGGAGACCTGCGAAGTTTCAGTCCGGCTTGTTCGACTGAGCGATCGGCTTTGCGATGATTACAGTTCATGCACGCCAAAACGCAGTTTGTCCACGACGAGGTTCCGCCTTGCGAGCGGGGTACGATGTGGTCAATCGTCAATTCATCGGCAAAGGGCCGTCGGCCGCAGTACTGGCAGGTATGTCGGTCGCGCTTGAAGATGTTTCGCCGGTTGAAGGCGACATGCGTTGACGGAAGCCGGTCGAACTTGAGCAGCGAAATGACTTCCGGTACCCGAATCCGCATCGAGACGGCCTGGATGAATGGCTCTCCCGGTTCGGGCTGAAGTTTTGCCCAGTCGTCCCAGTCGTAGAGCTGGAACTCATTAGGCTCGACCACGCGGGCGTGATCGCTGAAGACCAGCGTCAGTGCTCGCGCCACTGAGGCGACGTTCACTGGCTGCCAATTGCGATTCAGCACCAAGGCTGGTTGATTGAGTACCTCTGAAACCACGCCGACCTCCTGAGAATCCGGTGCCCCCCCTGCAAACAAAAGCATTGGGGGCTGAGTATCCCAGACAGCCGCGGAGAGCAGACTGTTCGGGCGAGTCGAACCGAATTCAAAACACTTTACCTATCATACCGCAGGCCATTTGCAGAATGAACTGCGTCTTCCCTGCCGGCCGTGCAGCCGCAGGGGCGTTTTTTGCGGGTGAGTCTCCCTGACCGTACCAGACCGAGAAATTCGTTCACAGGTTCAGCGTTGAAACTCAGTCGCTGGGCCCTGCTCAGGATTCGGGACACATCGTTGATACGCACCGGAAGCGCGCGGAAAGGAGAAAGTGGTCCCGGGGGGAACATCGAGGGCGGCCGATGTAATCAACTATTGGGTATTGCCGCTGCCTCAAGCAAACAGCTTCGTAGCCAGCGGGCAACTGAAAGCGGATGTTGAAAGCCTGCGAGAGCCGCAGAAGAGAACGTGGAATTACCGGAAAAAGCAGCGGGCTTAGGGTGATTTCGTTCCCACGCCCTCGGGAATTCAATTGGTTGTACGGATGGATTGATCAGTTACCATTAAATGCTGATAAACCACCTATCCCCTGTCCGGGCCCTCGGAATCGGTCACTGTATAACCTTTTCGCGTGAGTGAACGCATTGACAGTTTTCGTTCCCGGTTCGAATTGCCGGACATCGGTAGCCTGTTTTCGCACCGACTTTGTGCCTGTTAATTTTGCGTGAAGCAAGCGAACGGAGTCGGTAGCGGCGAAATAAGGAGCGGCGATATTAGGCGTGGGGGAAACTGGCCGAGCGAGGGCGAGGCCACGGTGGTTGGCTATCGAGTTAGAAGGGTTGGATAACAGTCCAGTCCCATTAGCTGAAGCATGTGCTAAAGGTAGTGATTTCATTGCACCAGCCGCTGGCTTGATTGAGCTCAGTCGGTTGTATTATCCGTCGGCAGTTGGTCGACAGTTTAGCGAGGTCAGTCCAAGTGAGCCTACTTTCCAAACTTCTGATGTATGCCTTGGTCTTGGCCCTGATTGCTGCCATGGGCCTTTGGGTCATGGGTGGTTACAAAAACGAAAATGAAGGAAGTATTGAAATCAAGGCCAGTCCCGCAGAGGTCTTTCGCGTCCTGATCGAACCAGCCAAACGGCAGAAGTGGGTACTGAACGTTACCAGCGTCGAAATGAAATCCAAACCGCCGATCGCCCCGAACTCAACTTTTCTGAGTCAGCACCTTGAGCGGGGGAAGTCTTTTGAAACCAATGATCAGGTTCTGCAGATGGTTCCCGATGAGTGGCTCTCGATCCGGATGGGCTCGATTTCCAGTAATCTGGTGACCATGTTCAAACTCGCTCGATCGGGCGATCAGACCAGTCTCAAGTACAAGGTCTCGGAGTCGCCGACCAATCTTTATCGGGTCTTTGCTCCGCTGCGGAAATTGGACCTTCAGGGGCGCATCGACGAAGAACTGGTTCGGATCAAGCGAGTTGTCGAGCAGTCAGGCCAGGCAGATGGCCAACAACCGCCCCCCACCAAGGCCGATTCCGGGAATTCGCAAGATAATTGACCGCTGGGTGAGTGAGCCAATCTTCGGCCTGCACTTGCCCTCTATTGGCTCAGCCGGGAGAGCCTGCCTTGATGGTTGCTCTGTTTTCGTGGCAGTGTAGTGCCCATTTGAGCTGGTTTTTGGGTTGATTATTGCGGGGAACCGGTTTGGGTTGGAGGCTTTCGGTTGTTCCGCTGAGACGTACCGCTTGATTTTAATTTCTTCTGAATGTCGAAAGTACACCCGTTGAATTTCGGAGGGAATAGCTAAAATCGGAACTCCCTGCCATCCATTGGGTGCGGAAGCCGGCGAGGTTTTTTTCTTTGGATTAAGAATTTTTCTTGACCAAATCGAGAGGAAACTACGCTGGACAACGTAAGGCCATTTGAGTTCGCTCAAGTTAGACTATTAAATCCCCCCTCCCGCCGGTGATTGTTCCAACGACAAGCCACTTTCCAACTTGGTCCTGATGCTGCATTTGCAGGCAATGCCGATTCAGGCAATGCCGATTCAGGCAATGCCGATTCAGGCAATGCCGCATTCCTCGGGCGTTTTCGGAAGAAAAAGTGGTTTGACACCTTCCTAAACTAGCGACTTGAACCGCGGTTTGGCTTTGGCTGGTCCAAAGCTTGCTCCGCTGTACGAGTAGTTTGCAACTAGTCGTCTCGCTAGGGCAAAAAGGTGATTTGCATGTGCTTGTCTTTGCATGTGCTGATCGTTGAGAACTTCTTGATTCGGCACGATGGGATCGCGATGGGATTAGGTGAGGTGGTTCGATCCTCATCGGTACATTTTTCCCGCGGACTGCGAGTAAACCATGCTGGACAGATTACTTACCCGCCTCTTTGGAGACGGTTTTGAAAAAGATTGGTGGATGGGACTGATCACCCAAATCTTTTTTGTTGGCTTGCTCTTCGCGGTGTTGTTTTTCGTTGGAGCTTGGTACCTCGGCGGCCAGTCGGTTGAGCACGAAGGGACAATCAACATCTCCGCTCCTCCGGCGGCCATTTTTCAGCAGTTGGCTGACCCCAATAATCGCCTCAAATGGCAAACCGATGCCGTTTCAATTGCCCTGAAAACGACCGGAGAACTCCAGGCCAAATCGGAGTTCAAGGTCCAGCTAAAAAGGGGCGGCGGTGAGGTGACAGCCATCGAAGAGGTGATGCAGGCAGTGCCAGATGAGTGGCTTTCCTATCGTACATCCGCTTCTCATTTGGGACGGGTCACCGTGTTCAAACTTCAGCAGGCCCTTGATCCGGAAACCGACCTGCCGATTCCCGGGGTCACCAAGCTGACCTACCGGAGCACCGAACAGATCGTCGACTCCAGCCGAATCTGGGCGGCATTTCACAGACCAGACGTTAAGGCACGGGTTGAAACCGAGCTCGGGAAGATCAAGGAATTGGCCGAGTCAGCCGCCGGCTCGGCTGCTGCGCAATAAGCAGTTCCGCCGGGAACCACAGGCAGCTTTCTGTTACAATTCTGGCATCTCCGCTGGGAGGCAATTCCCCCCTGGCCGCAGTCGGTTGGCGTATCGTGGTGAGGGTGGCTGAAACGACTTTGTGGTATCCTGCCGCGGTATCCTGCTGGAACATCCTCCTTCGATCCGCTGGTAATTGACTGCGAAGGTAACTGGTTGCCGAAGGACTTGTTGGAGCCAGAAGATTTTCTGTCAGGGCAATCGGTTCTGAGTGACTGGGGAGTGGGTTGTCCGCTGGTTGGTAATCCGGGTTCGGCCAGCCACCGCTGACTACCAGAGGAGCCTCAACGGTCCGGGTCCGGTTTGACCGCTGCCTTGAATGCCGCGCGAAAGGATTGAAGATGTCGTCTTTAGCTGCTCAATCTCAACCGTTGATCCTCGATGGCAAGGCAATCGGTAACGAGATTCAAAAGGAGATCAAACTTCAGGTCGCGGATGTCATTGCCCGTCATGGGCGGCAGCCAACCTTGGCAGTGGTGCTGGTAGGCGGCGACCCAGCCAGTCAGGTCTACGTTGCCCACAAGGAGAAGGGCTGTGCCAAAGTTGGCTTGGCGAGTCAGCGGCATTTCCTTCCCGAGCAAACCACCACCTCCGAGCTGCTCGCTCTGGTCCAGCAGCTGAATGCCGATCCGGCAGTGACCGGAATTCTGGTCCAACTGCCTTTGCCTAAACAAATTGATGGAACTGCAGTCCTGGATGCGATTGACTGGCGAAAAGACGTCGACGCGTTTCATCCAACCAACGTCGGCTTGCTGTCCCAGGGGCGGCCGCGGTTTCTCCCCTGCACGCCCTTTGGGATTCTTCAAGTTCTTTACCGCTCGGGAATCAAGGTCTCTGGCAAGCAGGTAGTTGTGATAGGCCGGAGTGATATTGTCGGTAAACCGATCGCTTCAATGCTGGTCCAGCGGACAGGTCCGTTTGGACCGGACTATGCAAATGCCACGGTGACCATTTGCCATAGTCAGACGCCGAATCTGAGAGACGTCACTCGAACCGGCGATATTCTGGTCGCAGCGATCGGTCAGCCCAAATTTGTGACTGCCGAAATGGTCAAGCCAGGGGCGGTTGTGATCGATGTCGGGATTAATCGCCTGGAAAGCGGGCTGGTAGGGGATGTCGATTATCAAGGACTGTTGCCGATTGTCTCGGCGATTACACCGGTGCCAGGTGGAATTGGCCCTCTGACGGTGACCATGCTGCTGCACAATACGCTCTTGGCCGCGCGCTTGCAGTGGGGCGAGTGAAGGCTCCTGGGGAAGTGAGTTTGCTTCAACAGCGCTGGGTGCTGCGTTGTTCCTTGGCGGCAGAAATCCGTGGAGTGAGTCGAGTGGTGCTGCCAAAATTTTTCTGCCAGCGTGACTGGTTTCGTGGCTGGCTGCCGGTGCTGCTGGTTTACAGTTTTCTCTCTTGCCTGCCGGCTGTGATGGGGGCTGGGATACCGGCAGGGGTGCTTTCAGGGATACAGGCGATCCCTGAGCAGGGAGCTGGGCAGGATAATGAGCCTTCTGCGGAGGAGTTGGGGGAGTCGAAGGCTGCTCGACCGGCAACCAAGCTGGAGGACTTCGAGTCGCGCCCCGTGGTGCTCTTTCCAGGCCAGTTCTCCGATGAAGCAAAAAACAATCGTTACAAGCTCGGGCACTGGGCGGTTGCCAATTTTCGCGTACAAGCGAACGCCGCCGATTCGACCGGCCAGTTGCACGCCTACCTCGTGGATACCCTGGGCCAGCCAGTGCCGATTCCGGGAACGCGATTTGTCGCGGATTCGACTCGTCCCTTCACACTTCCTCGAGGGCAGGAAAAAAACCTGGAGGCGCTGGTCTTTTTGCCCCAACGGACTGCGGAAGCGGCTGCGGCCAACGTGCATGTCGACCTGACCAGCCCGGCCGGTTTGCGTCTGGTTGATACGATCCAGCCCGTGCTTTTACTGAAGCCTCATCAGTATCACCTTGTGGCCTTGGTCCGGAACAACGAGGAGTATCGCTATTTGCGGTTGCTGGACTGCATCCAGTTGCCGAGGTCCAGCTCGGCGAACGCTCCCCCGTTTTACTCACTCGTCTACCCGTCGCCCGAACAGCCGATTCCATTGGCAACGAGCGCTCTTGCCTGGACGACGATTGCCTATCTGATCTGGGACCAGATTTTGCCTGAAGAGTTGTCGGCGGAGCAGCAACAGGCGCTGCTGGACTGGCTGCACTTCGGTGGTCAGCTCATCATCAGTGGACCGAACTCGTTGGAGAAATTGCGGGGCAGTTTTCTGGAACCCTTCCTGCCAGTCAAACTCAGTGGTAACCGGAATCTGGCTGCGGATGATTTCGGCGACTTTAATCGGACTTGGGCACCGCCGAAGGCCAAGGACCCTGAACAACGCCGGGAGCTGACGATTCCGGCGACAGCACCGATGTTGGGTGTGAGCTGGGATCTCGTGGAGCGGGGGTCCGAATTGCCCGGCGGAAAGGGCCTGGTGGCTGAACGCGCAGTGGGACGCGGGCGAATCGTGGTGACCGCATTTCCGCTCAGCGAGAAGCGATTACAAACGTGGCCAGGGTTTGCGGGCTTTTTCAATGGTGCTCTGCTGCGTCGCCCCAGCCGGGCGTTCTTTATCAATGAGTTCAGCGAAATCGGATTTTTTTGGCGCGAGGATAGCGCTTCCATTTACGATCCCTTGCTTGGCAGCGCCTTGCGACTTGCAGCTCGCGACTTGCCAACGGCCGGATTGATGAATGGCGGAAGCCAATGGTCTCCGCCTGTCGAAGATTTGCCACCCGATCTTGCCAACCCGCCGCCCGGGCAAATCCCCGGCGAGTTTCCGCGTCAAGCAATGGTTGCGGCCGCAGTTGAGCGAAACATGTCACGCGATCCTTGGCATTACGGCGGATTCGAAGCGGATCCTCAAGGTGGTGTGGCTGCCTGGAATGACGAGGTTGGCATCGCGGCCGCCGCCCGGGAAAGTATTGCCCTCGCCGCCGGAATCAGTCCGCCCTCACCCGAGTTCGTTTTGCGGATGCTCGGTTTGTATCTGCTTTGCCTTGTGCCTTTGAATTGGCTGCTGTTCAGGCTGGTTGGGCGAGTCGAGTGGGCATGGTTCGCAGCGCCGCTGATTGCGATTGGCGGGGCGATCATTGTCGTCCGACTGGCGGCGCTGGATATCGGCTTTGTACGCAGCCAATCCCAACTGGGCCTGCTCGAGATTCCAGTGGCTTACGAGCGCGGACACTTGGCTGAGTACTCTGCACTCTACACGTCGCTGTCGACCCGATACCAAGTTGAGTTTGCCGACCAGACCGGGATTGCCCTGCCCTTTCCACCGCGGAGTGAGCCCGTTGACTCTCCATCTCAGCAAACGACCAGTCCGGTTTATCTTGAGCGCACCCTGAACAATCGGCTGCGGGAATTCCTGGTCCAATCGAACTCGACCGGCATGCTGCACGGAGAGAACTTGTTGGACTTGGGCGGGCGGCTGGAGTTGGTTACCGAGGCAAGCGGCAACGATCCGGAGCTGAGTAACGGAACAGCGCTGGACCTCCAAGGAGTTGGAGTGGTTGAGCGGACAACAGAAGGTTCGGTCCGCGTTGCCTGGCTGGGAGACTTGGCTGCGGGGGCTAAGCGGCGGCTGGAGTTTCGTGATGTACCCGAAGCAGAAATCTATCGCGCTTGGAAAGAGCTCCCCGAATATCAAAGCCTCGAGCAGCGATGTCGGGCGCTCTGGGAGCAAGCATTCGGACTGGTCGACTCGGTCCGGCTGGAGATGGTCATGGCCTTACCCGAGTTTCAGCCGGTGACCAATCAGGCTTGGCAGTATTTTCGCCGCTCCTTTCCCAATGATTCGGTGAACCGGATGACCCCGATCACATTTCTGCAGTTTAAACTCGCCTATGCCCGGCTGGTGTTTGCTGCCGAACGCAAGGAGTTGGGGCTGGGTGAAATGTTTGACGCGCTGACTGACTGCCTCCGCTTGGCTCCGGGCGAGATGCGGCTGATTGCTCGGTCATCGGCAGTGATCGGTGAACATCGACTCCAGCCAGCCGCGACCCGGGTAACCCGTTCGACCCTGATTCTGGCTCATCTCCGGCCACCGCCGCTTCCTCCGGTTTCGGCCGATGAAAACACGCTACTCGATTTGCTCGACAAGAATCAACTTGATTGGATGCAAGAGGAGGCGAGCGGAGAGGATGGAGAGGAAGTGGATTCGGGCAGTGATAAATAAGCAAGCGGGCCAGCGGTTCTGTGCAGAGGAAACAAGCGGATGATTGAGATCAAGGGCTTTGGCAAGGACTACGGTGAGTTCACCGCCGTTGAGTCGCTGTCGCTCGAGATTGGCCGCGGCGAGATGTTTGGTTTCATTGGTCCCAATGGTGCCGGCAAGAGCACGACCATTCGTTTCCTTGCGACCCTGCTGCGGGCCAGTCGCGGGGACGCGTGGGTCAATGGGCACAGTGTGAGCCAAGACCCGATGGGAGTGCGCCGCAGCATCGGTTACATGCCTGACGACTTTGGCGTGTACGACGGGATGAAAGTCTGGGAGTTTCTCGACTTCTTTGCAGTAGCCTACGGGCTGTCGCGCACCCAACGGAAACAGATTATCCCCGATGTCCTCGAGCTGCTCGACCTGACCCATAAGGCTTACGACTATGTCAACGGCCTTTCGCGCGGGATGAAGCAGCGGCTCTGCCTGGCCAAGACGCTGGTGCATGACCCTCCGGTGCTGATCCTCGACGAACCCTCCAGCGGGCTTGATCCCCGAGCCCGGATCGAGGTGAAGGCTTTGCTCAAAGAGCTACGGCGAATGGGCAAGACGATTCTGATCTCCAGCCATATTCTCACTGAGCTGGCGGATTGTTGTACTTCGATTGGAATCATCGAGCGGGGCAAGCTGCTCCTGCACGGGCCGATGGACGAGGTTTACCGCAAGTTGCACGGTAACCAGATCGTCATCGCCCGGTTTGGCCGAAACAGCGAAACCGGCCTGACGATTATCCGCAGCAATCCCCAAGTGCGGGACGTGCAAGCCGAAGGCGAGGAAGTGACGATCGAATTCACTTCTCCTCAGCACGATGCCGGTGCATTGCTCAAGCAATTGGTTCTGGCCGATGTCGAGGTCCGGAGCTTTGCCGAGAAGGAGCCAACGCTGGAGGATGTGTTCATGTTGGTCACCAAGGGCTTGGTGACGTAAGGAATGGGTGCAGGTGGCAGGCTTCGCACCCGGCTTCCGGCTTGGCAATTGCAATGATCACAACCTCTACAGGCCGAGCAGAACATCGTCTTGCCCACGGCCGTCAAAAGAGACTTTGGGGCTAACCAAGCAGGATCACGCCAGATCCGCGGCCGTCATCCTGTTCTTCCCAGTGGCGGCGGACTTCTCGCAGGCCGTAGCAGCAGAGCTCGAAACAGTCGCTTAAACGTTCCAGCAGTTCGGGCTCGGGGCGGAGTGCTTCGGGAATTTCAATCGCCAATTGGCTGGCGAGATGATAAGCGCGTTTCCCTTCACGGCAATAATCGAGGAAGGGATCGGATTCCTGCGCAGCGGTTCCGCGCAATGCTTCGGGGTAAACGCCGGCCCAGAACAGGGTGAAGTCGCCGATTTGGCGGTGGATCTCCTGCCGGGATGTCCCGATTCGCTCAGCGGCTTCCGCCACCATTTCAGCGACAGACATAAGTGGCCGGCCGGTAACTCCGCGGATCCGATGAACCACATCGGAGCGAATGAAACGGACAAGCAAGTCGGAGACGTAGTCGACCAAGGGTGGATCAACAACGCCCAATTCGCCAACAAAAGTGCACTCGGCGAGGCCGGCGAAATAGTTTCGGACAGCGTTATTCGGTTCGGCTGACATGGCTTCCTCCGTTGCCGACGTGTCCTCCTTCTCCAAAGTGGAACCACGAGGGAAGGGGTTGTACTAAATAATTACTTCGCGCATGCCGTAGCGGTCAAGAGAAAAAGTCAGGGATTCTCCGAACCGTCCCGGAAAAGTTCCAGTTGTGCGGAGGACGGTTTGGTTGCAGAGCGGAACGCCCCAGTGTGGGCCCAGCCGAACTTCTGTCAATAAAAAACGGCCCGCACCGTCTCGACAGTGCGGGCCGCGGAGCAAACCACCGATCAACGATCGGAATTCGGTACAGGCGGCGGGTAAGTTTCTGAGGACTAGCCGTCGTTCTTGGCCTTGGTCTTGCGGAGTTCTTCCACAGCGCGTTCGAGTTGCTTGCGGGCTTCGTCCAATTGCTGGCGAATCTCCTGTTGGGCCCGTTGCATCTCCTCCCGGATTTGAACTTGGGCCTTTTCCATTTCACCACGTGCTTGCTCGAGTTGCTGGCGGGCTTCAGCCATCTGGGCTTTGAAATCTTCCATTTGTTCCGGTACAAAAACCCCGAAGTCTTCACGAATGATGCCGGGCATGGGGATGGCGAAACCTTCGACTGCTCCTTCCGGTCCGGCGCGGAAGACCTGAACTTTCATCTCTTCCATCTGTTTGCGCAGCAGGTCGAGGTCGGCACCCATT
>Ga0164292_10005657_pt1 | contig 10232 bp, 7 predicted proteins | sample GEODES117metaG_FD_111486 | JGI IMG/M metagenome (GOLD analysis project Ga0164292, IMG submission 111486) | Eutrophic lake water microbial communities from Lake Mendota, Wisconsin, USA - GEODES117 metaG | ecosystem: Environmental > Aquatic > Freshwater > Lake | place: USA: Lake Mendota, Wisconsin... | reverse complement strand
GTGAAGAACAGGAAGAAGCACCTGAGATTTCGAGGCTTAGGAAAATAATTTCAATGATTTTTCACGAAAACGAAACAAATAGATAAATTTTTGTTTTGACAGTCATATTTAGAAACACGGAGAATGGTGATGTCATCACTGTACGATGAAGCTATCGCAGATGCAAAAGAACTTGTAAGAATGGCTGAAGAAAATGCCACTAACAAGCTTATCGAAGCTGTTGCCCCAAGAATTAGAAAAATAGTTGAAAAGAAACTCGTCAACGAAGCCGATGATGAGGATATCGATTCAATTGTTAATTCACTTGAAAATCCTGATGATTCTGATGATTCAATGGAAGATTCCGATGATGATTTCGAATCAGATGAAGATGAATTAGAATCCGATGATGAGTTCGAATCCGATGATGATTTTGAGCTTGGCGGAGAAGAATTTGATCTTGGAGCTCCAGCTAGAGGCGGCAATATCACGCTTCCATCAGACGGTGTTAAGAAAATTAACATCGAATTCGAGAATGACAGAGTAGGCGGTAAAATGCTTACTGACGAAGGTGTTGTGCTTACCAATGAATCAATTAATGCTCTTCTTGGCATCATTGATGGAAAAGGAAGTCTTCGTGATCGCATTCGTGAAACAAGAATGGAGCTAAAACTTATTGGAAGGGCACTCGGTACCCTTAATGAAGGCAGGCATATTGGCAAAGCTGCACTTCGAATTGTCGAGAGTTTTAATGCAATCCTGAAAAAATCACTTGGTTTCCAAGGTGAAATTGAAACATTACCTCGTGGTGAAATTAGAGAATTTTCGACAAGAGAAATGAACCTGCTACTAAAGGAGATAAAGAAAATGTCAACAAGGTCAATGCTTCGCACTCTTCTTGAGCGTGAGGAAAAGTCAAAGAGAATGAGGCGTCTTCGTGAAGCTGCTGATGATGAGTCCTCCGATGAGGGCGGCGATGATGAGGGTGCCGATGATGAAGGTGGTGACGATGAGGGTGCAGATGATGAAGGTGGTGACGACGAAGGCGGTGATGAAGGTACCGTTGACGTAGACGCTGTTAAATCTGCAATTGAATCACTTGCCGCTGCCGTTGGAATGCAAGTATCACCATCAGATGAGGGTGGTGATGAAGGCGCCGATGATGAAGGCGCCGATGATGAAGGCGGCGATGATGAAATCCAGCTTGAGATGGATGAAGACGATATGATGAATATGGAAATGGAAGAAGGAAACGTTTACGACGAAATGGACGAAATGGACGAAATGGGTGAAATGGATGAAATGGACGAAATGATGGATGATGGTCCTGATGCTCTTGAGGGAATGCACATGGAGTCTCGTCGTCGTCGTAGTGGCGGAACAGTTTTCAACATTAATGAAAGCATGCTTCAGCGTGAACTTCGTCGTCTTCGTTCACGTAGACTTAGTGAAGAAATTGAGCCAGGTGATTCTTTCGGTGGTGAACCTTCCAAGAAATACAAGGCTTATGATGATGTCGAGCTTAATGCAAATGTTTCCGAAAATGACAAATTGAAGGAAGCAAAAAAGAAAGCTGAAAGCAAGGCTGCAAAGGCCGAGGAAAAAGCTTCAGAGGCAGAAGAAAAAGCAGTCAAGGAGGCCCGCAAGAATCGGGTTCTCATGGGTCGCCTTAAAGAGGCATCCTCTGCTATGAACGAGCTACGTAGAGAGCTCAACGAGCAGAAGCTATTTAACGCCAAGCTTCTATTCGTCAATAAGTTGATGCAGAACACAGCTCTTCCACAGTCCAAGCTAAAGGCTGTTGTTGAAGCCCTAGATTCCGCAAAGACAATCAGAGAGGCGAACCTTCTTTACAACAGCCTGAATGAATCTCTCACAAGATCATCAGGAAATCTTACAGAAGGAACAAACAGGACAGTGGGCAGCTCCTCAAGATCGACGAGGCCAGGTGGCATGATTAATGAATCCGTCGGTGAGACTGATCGCTGGGCTGTTTTGGCCGGTATCGGTTCAGACAGGGCCTGATAGGGCCAGGACAATCAGAAATCAACTCAAAATTAACAACGGAGATTAGATAAACATGGCAAAGTCATTTACACTAGATCAGCTCGCCGAGGGCATTCGCGAGCGTCATCTTGGCACCGAGGGTCGTAGACTTCTCGAGAAGTGGAATCGCACAGGTCTTCTTAGGGGCCTTGACGGTGTTCGCAGGGAAAACATGGCTCGTCTTCTGGAGAACCAGACTGCTCAAATCCTAAAAGAGGCTAACTCTCTTGGTGGTGGTGCAGGCTCTTCTTCATCTTCAGGTGACATTCGTGGTTTCACCAACATCGCCTTCCCAATCGTTCGTAGAGTTTTCGGTGGTCTTGTAGCCAACGACCTCGTTTCCATCCAGCCCATGAGCCTCCCATCAGGACTCCTCTTCTACCTGGACTACACCTACGGCACCAACCGTGGTGGTGCAACAGGTGTTAACGGCTCAGATTTAGCTGGAGCCACTGCCACTTACTCTGTGGGCCAGTCCATCTACAACAATCCTGCTGGTAAGGGTATCCAATCAGGATCACTTGGTGTTGGTGGTCAGTACGACCTCGTTGGAACCTCATTCTCTAAGGTTCACAGCGGTTCATCACTAAGCAACACAGCTGCATTTGCCGCATCAGGATCATACGGTACCGGCACCACTCTAACCGCAGGAACTCTTTCATCCTCAGGTTCAGATGGTCGTCTGCTTCAGTTTGATCCTCAGATTACCACTCTTATTGAGAACTCACAGGGCAAGTTCGTTGCTGCAGTGCTAAATTTCACCACAGCAAATGGTTTCGCTGCCCAAACTGATTCTACCATGGTAAAGGAGTTTGCTCTAGTCCTTACCGGAACTAAGAATGGTGATAAAGATGTTGCAGCACTTCCACAGACCGTGCAGGGTGGTACCGGCGTTCTTAACGTTCGTCGACTCAACCAGCTTGGAACCTGGGATGCCGGTACAAGCACCTTCACAGCTAACGGTTTCGTTAAGCCCGGTGACACCAATGCTGCCGTTCTAATGATCGTGTCAGGCACAACATTAGGTACCGATGTATACTCAGCCGATTTCAAGGTCACTTACCCACTTGGTTCAACCCTAAATGTTGATGACAAGGATGGTTCTGCCCTTACAATCCCTGTTTTCGAATCCAACTTTGACACAACTTCACCTTCACCTGCAATTCCTGAGATTGATATCAAGATCGAATCCATCTCAGTCGTTGCAACCACAAGGAAGCTGCGTGCCAGGTGGTCACCCGAACTCGCTCAGGACCTCAATGCTTACCACAGCCTTGATGCAGAAGTTGAGCTCACTCAGATTCTCTCCGAGCAGATTGCTCTAGAGCTGGATCGTGAGATTCTTAACGACCTGCTCACCACAGGAACAGGTGCCAACTTCTTCTGGTCACGCGCTCCTGGCAAGTTTGTTAACAAGCAGACAGGCGTTGAGGTTTCTCGTGCAACTTCACTCACTCCCGGTCCAGCCTTTACCGGCACCGTTCGTGAGTGGTACGAGACCCTTGCTGAGACCATCATCGATGTTGCTAACGAAATCCACCGCAAGACACTGCGTGGTTCCGCCAACTTCATCGTTGTTTCACCTGATGTTGCAACCATTCTAGAGGCTTCAGTGCTCTACAAGCCTGTTTACTCAATCGATGGTTCAGGTCAGGTGGGTTCTCCCATGACCATTGGTGCCGAGAAGATTGGTTCACTCTCCAACCGCTTCACAGTCTACAAGGATCCTTACTTCCCCAGGAACAAGATCCTCGTTGGCTTCAAGGGTGGAAGCTACCTCGAAACCGGCTATGTCTACGCACCTTATGTTCCTCTAATCGTCACACCCACAATCTTCGCTCCTGAGGACTTCACCCCCCGTAAGGGCGTGATGACTCGTTATGGCAAGAAAATGGTCCGTAGCGACTTCTATGGTACGGTCACGTGCTTGGACATGAATATCATATAGTTGAATGTAATCTGATTCGAAAGAATTAGATCAGCTATATAGGTGGCGCCCCCTAAAAAGGGCGCCACTTTTGTTTTGTGCTTTATGTAACATTCATATAGACATGAATATTATATGTGTATGAAGACCTGCAAAATCTGTGACAAGTTATTTACTCGACTGGCAACACACGTATCATCTACACATGAGATCTCATATGAGGCATACCTTCTTAAGTATGATTTTGAAGGAGTCAACCCAAAGTGCGAATGTGGATGTGGCCTCAATTCTCCATTCTCAAAATCTCAAGGCATGAGATTCTTGCGATATATTCATGGTCACTCGGCTAGAATTGAAGGTCGTCTAACTGCTGATTCGAAAGCAAGAATTGGTGAAAAGAATAGAGAGAATCTAAAGAAAATGTTTAAAAATAATCCTGAGTTAGGTCCTGCTAGAAATAAGTCTCTTAATTCCGGAATCACACCTGAAGTTCGCAAACGCTCAGCAAAGACTAATGCTGAAAACTGGCAGAAACCTGAGTCTGCTAAAAAACGAAAGCTACAGTCTGAGCGAGCAATCAATCTCCTCGAGCAGGGCAAGATCGGACCTCAGGCACCCTATAAGACAGAGTGGAAGCTGAACCCATTCACAGGCAAGGAGGAATACATGCACTCCTCCTGGGAGACTCGATTCCTCGATGAATGCATCGAATTAGGCATACCTGTTACTAAGCAACATGGTATTAGAATCACATATACAGATCCAAATGGTCTTGAGAGGGTCTACATTCCAGATTTCTTAACACTTGATGGAAAGACTTTGTATGAGGTGAAAGGATATGAGACAGAGATCGATAGAGAAAAGTGGCATGCCGCAATGATCTGGTGCCTACAGAATGCAGCACATCTTGAAGTAATCAAATTCTTTTGAGAAAAAGTAGATATCATCTAGTTGAATGTAATCTGATTCGAAAGAATTAGATCAACTACATGGGTGGCGCCCCCTAAAAAGGGCGCCACTTTTGTTTTATTCAAAGCTAGTGAATAAATAATAACATTGTGAGCCTCTATGAGAAAAACCAAAATTGGCCTTGTTCCAATGTCAGCAAAACCTTATCATCGTGGTCATCATGCCCTTGTAGAAATTGCAGCCTTAGGTAAAGCATCTGAGAGTGCAATTGAAGAAGCTCCTGATAATGATTTTGTCATTGTCTTTGTTTCATACACATCAAGGGGCACAAAGCCAGGTACAAAAGCATCAGGAGGAAAGGAAAGAGTTATTCCTGGAGAAACTCCTGTGTTTGGTGATGACATGAAATACATTTGGGAAAAACTCCTTATTCCAAATATTAATTTTCCTGACAATGTCATTATTGCAAGTCCTGCAACGGGAGCTCCTAATTCTCCAATTTTAGGTGTTCATGATGTTCTTTCTGCTATTCATGAAGCAAGAAAATCAAATCAAAAATCAATTGTGCTACCTTATACAGACATAACCGTAGATCCTCAGACTGTTGAAGCCACCATTTATTCCGATGACGTTGATATCAATCAAAATTATCCTGATGATCAAATGGAAAAACTTTATGGAGAAACATATGGAACAGCCATTAAAAAATTTGGTGTTCCAAGATCTGCTACAGTTGAAATAAGTGGAACAAAAATGAGACAAATGCTGTGTAATGGAAACAAGGCAGAATTTTTGCCTATGCTACCTAATCTTCCAAGGGCTGTGGCTGAGGAAATATTTGACATTTTGTCAACATCAGCAATAAAAATGTGTCCTCGAAAAGATTGGATGATGCAAACTGAAAGTATTCTAAGATCATTAATTAAGGCATTACTATGAAAAGTCACTCATTGCTTAGAGCCGTGATAAGAACTATGCTTATCGAGTCTGCAACACCTAAAATTTCTGATTTGACAAGAGAAGATATCATTCTTGTACTAGAAGACATTTTAGGACGTGAACCACTTGCAAGTTATACTGAAAAACTTGCAGGTCAAAATCTAACTGTCTACATTCGAGACGGTCAGGTAACTGGTCAATTTAAAGGACATGAAGAAGCTGATTGGGCAGACTTAAGTGGTGTTGCAAACACTGTTAGAAAGTCAAATATTCCTAATGAAACAAAAAATGCAAAGTATTCATTTGAGATACTAAAGCCCGAAGATAGACCTGATTACATTGACTATGCAATTGGTGACAAGACTGTTGTTATTGAATTTGGAGGTCTCTTAACTAAAGAGGATGCAATTGAGCTAAATCGGGCATCCGATGAAAGACTTAAATTTCTTACGAAGAATGATATTGTAAAAATGCCTAAGCCACTTTCAGAAAAAACCCGATCCAAAATGGCAGGTTTTCTTTCTCAATTACAATCATCGTTAAAGATTTCTAAGTTGCAAAAGCAAGAAATTGAATTGGCAATCTCAGAAGCTCTTATTGAAATTTTTGGAGAAAGTATTTTTGGAGGAACTCCTGAGGGTGTTTTCGTTACTGGAACATCAAAAGGCTTCAAAATTCCTGAAAAAACTTATGCTGATGTTCAAAGAGTTTCTGTTCCATTGTATGCTATTCTATCATCGAAAAGCAACATTCCCATTGCAAATATTATACGCAGATTTGAAGATTTAGCAAATGCAAATATTACAAGTAGTGATAAAATGATATCAGATTTCAAAAGATATCTTGAAAAAGCAAAAGATGGATTTTCTCCTGGATTTAAAACATTTTTCAATCGAGCCGAAGCATCAGAACTTTTAGATACATTTAATGAAATTGAAAACGGTAATGCTAATTCAGCCACTGACTTTGTGAAAACTTTTTCAAAGAGAATTAAAGATAAACGTTCTTGGCAGTCAACATAATTTTGTAAAGCAATCACAATTATGATATAATGCTTTCTAAACTTAAGACATACAAATATGATGCTGGAGGCATCTTAAAATGAGTGGCAACTTTCGATATGAAGCTGATGGTATCACATTCTCAGGTGATACACTAAAGTTCGCCTCAGATAAAGCAAGAAAGAATTTTATTTCAGACACAAAAGAAATGCTTCATGCTCTTAATCAAAAATTTAGTGAAGAGTACGGAATTCTTTTATGGCCAAATCTTGATTCTTACATTTCTGACTTGCTCATTTTCGGAGGTTCCACAGAACATATTTTTGACTTGAGTATTAGTACAGAAGACTTCTTGTTGCATAAGGGCACTTTTGGTGATCTTGACATTTACATTCCAAATGCAAATGATCGAGGTTTTCTGCTTATGACTATGCTTGAAAAATCCAGAGGCGTTTCCTTAGGAAAGTTCAAGATCATTGGAAACAAATCTTATCCTACTAAGGATCTTGCAAACTCTAGAGCGATTATCACTCTTTTGCAATACGGTGCCTTAAACAGCAAGCCAACGATTCAATTTGATTTTATGCCGCAGCCCATTCCTGTTGAAGATGAAGATGAAGATACATCAAGCAACTTAAAGGCATGGGTCAAACTAAGCCACTCCTCAGATTGGAATGATGTGAAGCAATCACTAAAAGGTGTTTTTCATAAATACCTTTTGCAATCTCTCATCGCTACAAGAACTGCCGTAAAGGGCACTCTAATCACACCAAAGTCTCCTTTGCCACCTCAAGCAATTAAGGCTGTGAAGAATGCCGATGATGAAATGCATATGATTTCTTTTTCTGTTGACAAGGGCTTAGGTAAGGAAAGGCTTATTCAGCAAATGAATACCGATGCAATCACAGGCAAAAAATACCCTGCAATGTATCAAGGAAATCCAATCTACAAAAAAGCTTCAACCGAAGATAGGCGGGATGCTTACTCAATAAAGATCACGGAAATCTTTGAAACAGCATTTGGATTTTCTCCTAATGCCGATGATCTTCAGAAAATGAAATCGTTTATTGGATTATTGGAGATTATGAGAACAAAACTTTATCCTACACCAGCAGGTAAAGAATTTTGTGGAAATGTTTTCTTGGTTTTTTTCAACAAGCTTTTTGGAAGTGAAGGACAAGACATTAGCATTTTTAGTGATGCAAAAGATTTCAAAGCAAAAGCTACCGCAATGGAGGCTATCAAACAAAACGGCTTTGAAAGATTAATTAATGAAGTTTTGCCACCTGAGAAGATTGAAAAGACTATTAGCGGATACTATGAAAAGTTTAGAGAAAGAATGACGGCAAAAGGAACACTAACATCAAAAGATAGTGATCTAAGCCCTATTGCCCTTGAAGGAAAACTACGCAATTTGATTAGGGAGATCATTTTAAATGCTTGATGTTTCAATTCCTAAAATTTCTAAAACAATCACATCTAATGCAGGTGCAAAAGAGTTTTGCAATCAGTATGTAAAAATTGAAGAAAAACTTGATGGAACAAAGCTAACCCTTATCAGAAACGATAAACCTTTTAACAAGAACAATTACCTTGATAACTGGATTATTTCTTACAAAGAAGGAGTTGTTTTTCCTGAAGAGTTTACGGGTATTGATATTGCAAAAAGAAAGGATGAGATCGAAAAACAATCAGCAGGAAGAAGTCAATATGCATTTGTGCATAAGCATCTAAAGAGAGTGCATCCTAATACTGCAAACTTTCCTAATGATTATGAGTTTTTCATCGAGTTTATTCAAAGAAAGCCTACAATTTCAAGAAGCTATGAAAAAACAGGTGGTCTCTTTCTAACAGGTTTTGGTCCCACCACTTATTCGCTAAGGGGTGCCAGGATCACATCTTTAGCAGACTTTGAAAATGATGAACAGAAAAAAGAATTCTTTAGGCGAGCTCTAGAGCTACAAGCTTATCCTGCAATTTTTGAAGGAAGGCTAGACTCATCAACTAACATTATTGCTGGTATTACGGTGCCTGCAATCAAGTCTGCATTTGAAGCAAAAAGAAAAGAAATTGACACTCGTATTTCTTCAAACGATTGGAAAGGTGTACTTGAAATCATTGTCAATGTTTACTCTGATTTTACCTCATCTTTAGGTGGTGATGCCGAAGGTGTTGTTGTTGCCCCTATCGCAGATCCCCAAACAGGGCAAACAACTAAATTTACTGGCAGGTTATTTAAAACATCGCGTGTTGATCAGCATGATCAAGAGATGAGAAAAATAAAGAAGCAAACCGAGTTTGGAATTGGTTCAGCCGAAGAAGAAAGTATCTACAATAGCAATCTTTCTTCATTCTTCGTAGAAAAAATCAAGGAAAATGATCTTGATGATGAAACCATTAGCACAGCAATTTCATTTTTATCCAAACTTGTTTATGGAATGTCTTTAAGTGATTTTGCTAAAATTGGAGTTGTAAATCCTCGAAAGAAGCTCATCAACATTCAAGATGATGCAATTGAAATTGCAAGAGGAATTTTTAGCAGAAGGTATGCCGCTGCTTCAAACAGGAAAAAGACTAAAACCACGGTTGGAATTATTCCAATGGCTGTGAAACCCATTCATAAAGGCCACTGGCAAGTTATTAAGCAAGCCGCAAATGAAAATGATAAAGTCTTTCTCGTGGTATCGGCAAAAGATCGTGGTGCTAAAGGAGAGTATGAAATCTCCGGCAATGACATGATTAGAGTTTGGAAGAAGTTCCTTGAGCCCATTCTTCCTCCTAATGTCGATATTAGTTATAGCGCATCACCTTTAGTAGATGCCAAAGGTGCTGCAAAGATCTACACAAGTGATGAGGATGTTTTCATTAGGCTTTACGCAGGTGAAGATGACAAAGACAGGTTTACTGAGGAGGATTTGCTAAGGTATTACCCTGTGCAATACCCCGCTGGAAGAATTGAGCCCGTATTCGTCAAAAATGTTCAGCTTCCAGGTGAAGATGCAAGAATTTCAGGCACTTACATGAGACAATTGCTTTCTACAGGTGCAAAGGAAAGATTTAAGAGCTTGCTTCCTGATGAACTTCAAGCAAATGAAAAAGAAAGCATTTGGAATATGTTTTACAAACAACCTGTTGCTGAAAGGCTTATTAGGACACTTGTTAGGGCTTATCTTATTACATAATCCCTCCGTAATGCATACATAATAGTAAGCTCAATCCAGTGATCAACTGATACCGACAGGGGATTGGAAGCATTCGGAGCATAAGGAGGATCACATGCCAAAGGTAAATTACACAGCAGTAAAAGGTCTCGTACAGGAAGCAGGAGCAGGGGTTCAGATGGAGACACTTCCATTTAGCCCAATTCAAACAATTTCAACAGTCGCAAATAACACAGGCTCACTTCCTGGTGTTTATGAATTCACCAATAC
>Ga0164292_10005656_pt1 | contig 10233 bp, 10 predicted proteins | sample GEODES117metaG_FD_111486 | JGI IMG/M metagenome (GOLD analysis project Ga0164292, IMG submission 111486) | Eutrophic lake water microbial communities from Lake Mendota, Wisconsin, USA - GEODES117 metaG | ecosystem: Environmental > Aquatic > Freshwater > Lake | place: USA: Lake Mendota... | reverse complement strand
GGGCCCAGCGAGACCGAGATCGAGGCCCTGATCGCCCAGCGCCAGGCCGCCAAGGCCAAGCGCGACTTCGCCACGGCCGACCGGATCCGCAGCCAGCTCAAGGAGCAGGGCATCGAGCTGATCGACAGGCCCGGCGGCGTCAGCGAGTGGCTGCGGAGCTGAGCCAGGGGCCGGCATCAGCCTCCAGGCCGCTGCTGATCCTTCATCGTGCGCTCGATCCGGCGGATCCGGGCCAGGGTGAAGGTCCACACCTCCAGCTGGAAGCTGCGCTCGCGTTCACCGGACGCCACGGCATCGCGGCAATCCTGCACAAGCGACTCCAGATCGTCGCCCCGTTCGAAGGCTTCCCAGAGCTGGCGCTCCAGCCGGGCCCGCTCGATGAAATTCCAGCGTTGAAAGATGCTCATGGCGGCATCTTCGCGCAGGCGGAGTGCCCAAGCTCAGCCCGCCCAGCTGCGCAGCAGATCGGTGAGGGACACCACCAGGCCAAGACCGATCGCCGGCGGAGAGATCCAGCGCAGGGCCCAGAGCAGGGCCCGCACCTGGTGTGAATCACTGCCCGCCTGCAGCAGATCGGTGCGGTAGCGGCCCGGCACCTGCCAGCCCAGCAACAGGGCCATCGCCAGGCCACCTGCCAGCAGGAGTACGCCGCCGAACAGAGCATCCATGCGCTCCAGCACCCCCACATCCAGGGCCGAGGGCAGACCGAGCACGGCGATCAGCGCCACACAGAGCCACACGGCCCGGCGGCGGCTCCAGCCCAGCCGGTCCATCAGTGAACTGGCCGGCACCTCCAGCAGCGACACCGAGGAGGTGATCGCAGCGATGTAGGCCAGCGCGAAGAACAGCACTGCCACCAGCCGGCCGGCGCCCCCCAGGGAGGCCAGGCCGGTGGGCAAGGCGATGAACAGGGCACCCACCGTGCTGCCGCTCACCACATCCCCCAATCCGAAGCTGGCCACCACCGGGAAGGTCACGCAGCCGGCCATCAAGCCAACGGCCGTGTCCATGCCCACCACCGCAGCGGCCTCGCCAGGGATGCCGCTGCGCCGGTCGAGGTAGGCGGCGTAGGCCAGGATCGCGCCGATGCCGGTGCCGATCGAGAAGAACGCCTGGGTGAAGGCATTGCGGATCGTGGCCGGATCCAGCAGCTTGGCGGCGTCCCAGCGCAGCAGGAAGGTGGCGTAACCCTGGCGCGCCTCCGGCAGAGCGGCCGCCCACAGGGCCAGGCCCAGCAACAGCAGAAACAGCAGCGGCATGCCCCAGCGGCTGAGCCGCTCGATGCCGCCGCGGATGCCGGCCGCCACCACCAGGCCGGTGAGACCGAGGCTGAACAGGTGGCCAAGCACCGCATCGCCACCGCTGCTGATCGCAGCGAAGTAGGCCTGGGCGGCGTCGATGTCGGCTGGCAGGGGGCTGAGCAGGGCGTGCAGCAGGCTGCGGCCCGTCCAGCCCATCAGCACGGCGTAGTACGAGAGGATCCCCATCGCTGCGGCCAGGAACAACCAGCCCAGGGGCTGCCAGCGGCGCCCACCGGCGGTGATCGGCGCCAGCAGGGGGGCATGGCCGGTGCTGCGGCCCAGCACCATCTCGGCCACCAGCACCGGCAGACACACCAGCAGCACGATCAGCAGGTAGAGCAGCACGAAAGCCGCCCCGCCCCCCTGGGAGGCGCGGTAGGCGAAGCCCCAGAGATTGCCCAGGCCCACGGCGCTGCCAGCCGCCGCCAGCACAAAGCCCAGGCCCGACCCCCAACGCTCCGGTGGCTGGCCGCGTTCGGCAGTGCTGCTGATCCAGGGCATGGCTGCGGCGTCAGAGATCGCCCCAGTTTCCGGCACACCGCAAGCGCAGGGACCGGCCCGTGATCGGATGCTGCATCCGCAGACCGGCGGCATGGAGCTGCAGGCGGCTCATCGGTGGACCGGATGCCAAGCAGGTGTGCGCGTAGAGCGGATCCCCCAGCACGGGATGGCCCAGCCAGGCCAGATGCACCCGCAGCTGGTGGGAGCGGCCGGTGTGGGGCTGCAGCAGCAGGGTGCAGCAGCCCAAACCGCTGCTGCAGGGCCCATCAGGTCCACCCCGCCCCTGGCACGGTTGGAACTGAACCCATCGGTCAAGCCGGCGCCAGCGGCTGAGGGCCGACTTGCCCCCGAGGACCTCAGGCACCACGCCATAGCGCGGCGGCCGGGTGGCGATGCGGGCCAGCGGTTGCTCGATCCAGCCTCCCCGCGCGGCCGGCACCCCGTGCACCCGGGCCAGGTAGGTCTTGCGCACCCGCCGTTGGGCGAAGGCCGCACTCAGCCGGCGGTGGCTCTCGGCATCGCGGGCCAGCAGGATCAGGCCGGAGGTGTCGCGATCGAGGCGGTGCACCAGCCGGGCCTCCGGCCAACAGCGCTGGGCGCGGCTGATCAGGGAGTCGGCCAACTCGGGCCCCAGGCCGGGCTGGCTGAGCAAACCGGACGGTTTGGCCAGGGCCAGCAGCCAGGGATCGCTCCAGAGCAGCTGGGGCTCCAGGCGCGGATCCAGCGGCCCGTCAGCCACCCATCTCCGCCACGCCTGCCCGCTGCTGCAGCCACTCCAGCCCCACCACCAGAGCCACGCCCACCGCCCCCAGCAGCAACGCCGCCAGCAGGGCAGCACCATCGGGGGGAGCCGCCAGGGCATCGCGCAGCACCACAAGCTTGCCCTTCGCGTTGGTGGTGCTCTCCAGCACGGTGCGGAACGGCCAGATCTTCCAGAGCGAGCCGGCCATCACCCCCACCAGCAGGGCCACGGTCTGCCCGTGCCAGCGCTCCAGCAGCCAGCGCAGCAGCCGCACGAAAGCCGCCAGACCGATGGCGCAGCCGAGGGCAAAGGGCACCAGGGTGCCAAGATCCAGGGCCTTGACCGCCTCCATCACGTGCTGGTATTGGCCCAGCACCAGCAGCAGGAACGAACCGGAGATCCCCGGCAGGATCATCGCCATGATCGCCACAGCCCCACTCCAGAAAATGGTGAAGCCGTCGTGGGGCATGGTCACCGGCACCCGGGTGACGAACACCAGGGCAGCCGCTGCCCCCACTGCCATTGCCACCAGGCCACTGGCGCCCCAGTGGGCATGGCGGGCGATCAGCACGATCGAACCCACGATCAACCCGAAGAAGAAGGCGAACAGCCACACCGGATGGGCGTCATAGAGCCAGGTGATCGGCCGCACAAGCAACAGCACCGAGCCGGCGATCCCGGCCAGCAACGGCACCAGAAAACCGAGGTGCACCCGGGCCGCGGCCTCGCCCCAGCGCTGCTGGGAGAGAAGGCGCAGCAGCTGGAGGTCAAAGCCCGCCACCGCCTCCAGCAACCGGCCGTAAATGCCCATGATGAAAGCCATCGAGCCACCGCTCACCCCCGGCACCACATCGGCGGCGCCCATGGCCAGGCCGCAGCCGAGCACGTAGGGCCAGCTCGTGGAATCGGTCGGGACCGGGGAATACCGTTCAGCCATCAGCGGCGATCAAGTGGCCCGCCATTCTGCCGAAACAACCGCCCCGAAGAAGCATCTGCGACTGGACCAGGATGATCCAGACTGTTAGAAATGGCATGTCGACAGGCCAGAGTCCAAACGGGGTACAGCACGCCACCTCCCATGGTGGAACGGCTTATTCCCCAGCCAATTCCAAGCGAAGGCCTCTGAAGCTCCGGGACGTACTGCTCCGGCGCTACCCGTCCAGTGCTTCCACCGGCCATCTGCGTTCTGTCCATCCCTGCCTCCAGCTCCTTCGTCAACTCGGCCAACCAAATCCTCCATGAACGCCTCGAACGAATTGGCCTCCACTGGAGATTCCTCTGGGTCGCTTCGCCTGTCCGGAGATCTCGAAGCCTCCGCTGGGTTCTCTTCACTGGAAAAGTCGCGGCAGGTATTGGTCTTTCAGACTATTCAGGAGGCAATCAGCGCCGTTCCCCCTCGGCTGGAGGCCACCTTCCCGAGAGTTGTTGCAGCCTACACATCTCTAACTCAGGTTGTTGAAGCTGCAGCGCAGGGCCAACTCCGTGAAGAGGACCTCGCCAAACTAGAAATGGATGTGGATGCGGCTGGCGGTGTCATTGCGCCAGGGCTCTGGTCACAAGGCGATAATTCAATAGCTGTATTCCGCGCAGCCACTTTTGGAGCCCTGCGCAACCACTTTCAGCCTCCTGTATTCGACGCTGCCCTTTCAGCATTAAACGCCAGACTACAAACCCTGAAATTAACTGATCTTGGACGGGTATTTCAGGTCGTCGCAGCCTTTTTCTCGCCCCTGACCCATTCCACAAGTAACGCAAGCAAATTACAGGCGTTCAATGATCTTGATATTGACCGTCAAGTCTTAGTTTTTCGTACCATTCAAGACGCCTCCCTGACCAATCCGCCGCGCGCTGAGGCCACTTTTTCGGCAGTCGTAGCAGCCTTTCAATCTGAGGTTGGCTTGCTTAGAAGCGCTTGCGAAGGAAGGCTTACTGATGAGGACCTCGATGGGCTCGAAGCAAGTATTGAAACTGCAGGTGGTGTTCTCGCTCCTGGAACGTATGCCAAGGGCAAGCAATCAATTTCATCCTTCAGGGCTGAAACGTTCAAAGCTCTGCAACCCCTTTTGCCAGCTGAAGTCATGGCTTCTGCTGTTTCCGCTCTTAACGCCAGACTTCGCGAGATTCACCCAACCTCACTACCAACGCTGTTCAAAGGCGTCCAAGCCTTTTTCATGCCCCTTCTAGCTCAGGGATGGACAAGTCCTACTCTGCAAAACTTCAAAACACTTGATCCTCACCGTCAATCCCTGGTGTTTCGAACTGTTGAAACTGCCATCAGCAGCAGACCGGACCTAGAGTCAACGATTTTTTCTTCGGCTGTCAAAGCCATCTGCTCGGAACAAGAGGTATTGCAAGCTTCTGCGACAGGCAAGCTGAATCCCGCCCTGCTTACAAATCTCAAAAGCTCAATTGATCAGTGTGGCGGTTTCATCGCACCAAGCTTGCGGTCCAATGGAGAGGGATCTGTTGGCGAATTCATCGATACATACTTCATGGCTCTCAAACGGGATATGCCGCCCGAAGTTGGAGAAGCAGCCATCGCAGCCTTAAACGCCAAACTGCAAACCGCTTCTGTCTCCAGTTTCGATGATGTGATCAGCGAAACCAAAAGCTTCATGGAGCCCCTGCTCACAGCCATACAACACACGCCACTTCAGCAGGCAGGTGCAGCCACTGACACCCTTCCCCCAGCCGACCCAATTCTCATCGAAGAAGCCACATTAGTGCCACCGTTGGAGATGGAATCTCCTACAGCTCCGCCCACACCAGATTCAAATCAGCCAGACGATCTCTCACAACCGACAGGTATACATACAGAAACCGTTGACTCCAACGACGCTGCAGATACCCTCCCTGAACCACAGTACGGAGCGGAGGATTCACATTCCGACATAGCCAGCAATGATGCATCCCCCAACGCGGGCGATGACCAAGCCTCTAGCGATCAGACCGTGAGCGAAAGTCAACCATACATCCAAATCGGGTACCCCAATGATTCAAAAAAAAACCAGAGCTACAGACTATAGCTGATAACGACGATGAAAAGCTCCCTATCGAAACAAGAATTAGGCAAGCAATAGAGCGAAATAATCACAGGCAAAACGCGGAAGAATCAGGTTTTTTGGCGTGGCTGTCTCTACGGAACGAAAGGTCTTTAGCCTGGATGATCACAGGCGGTATCGTCGGCATTGCCACACTGACGCTGGCAGCTTTTCGCAATTCATTCCCACCACAACCCAAAATATCTCCCGAAAATTCAAAAAAGAACACCCAATCGTCATTCAGCGATCAATCGGATAATGCAGTTCCGGCTGTCATTCCCGAGCGGAAATACCAGCCACCCTTTGAGGCTTCGGACAGCCTCTCGAAGCCTGGCAATGTCTTGCGCCCCCCATCCCTCACGTCAAGACGTAATCTCCCAGCACATAGCCAGGATGGGGCAGCCACTTTTAATAAGGGTGGTGATGCACGTTATCCACTACGGCGGACTCCAGCACAGCTCATCTCCCAGACTGGGTCAGCAACGAAAGCCGCCAAAACCCCTCAACAACTGCCCACAGACCCCAGCAGTCCTCTACAGGGAAAAGCCCAGAGTTCAGACGAAAGCAGCAACGTTGAAACCAGTCACATTCCATGCGAAAACCTGGTTGAAGACCATACGGCAAACACCGTTTCCGATCCTCCATCACCAACAGAAGAGACAGGCATTGAAGGACATGCCGCCACCAACCAGCCCATCGTTCAGAAGAATTTGCCTCCCTTGCCGAATAAAATCAATTCAACGCATCGCGAACCTTATTCACAAGCAACGCCCCCTGTGACTGCACAGGAACAGGATCAGCCGATCACTCCAGATCCGCTTATCAGCAATAAAGTACTTACATCCACAGACACACTCGACACCAATCCATGTCACCTGAAGCAGCCTGCTGGCAAAAACTGAAAGATCGGAGGACGCTTGTCAACAACGAACATTGCCTGTTGGATCTTGACAGCCGACTTCAGGCCATTGAATCTCAGATCAATTTCGGTGCACACCATCACATTCAACCTGATGCCAAATCCGGCAATAGATCACTGGCCGGTATAACCTCAACGTCAGACGCTACTGCTACACCCGTTATCGAAGACCGGCCGCAGGACATCAGTCCGATCCCGGTCAGCGCAAGGCTACCCGAGCTGCACGAACTTGACCGCCAGGGTCGATGCTGGGCCTACCGCAGCACAACCCATGAACCCCTGGGACGAGCATGGGTTCTTGGCACACCAGTGAGCCTGCAACTCACCAGGTCCTGGTGCAGCTTCACCCATTGGTTACCCCATTGGTGCTTGCCAGTTGTTGAAGAGATCAACCCATAGCCAAGCTGATGGGACACTGGGATCTCCCCGTCACCGGAGCCCTGCTGTGAAATCCCTCTCCGTGCTCGGCTCCACTGGCTCAATCGGCACCCAGACGCTGGAGCTGGCCGAGGAGTTTCCCGATCGCTTCCGGGTGGTGGCCCTCACCGCCGGTAACAACCTCGACCTGCTGATCCAGCAGATCCAGCGCCACGCCCCCGAAGTGGTGGCCCTGGCCGATCCCGCCCGCGTCGCCGAGCTGGGCGAGCGCCTCAATGCCCTGGAGCCCAGCGCCCGCCCCGCCCGCCTGCCGGAGCTGCTGGGCGGCAACGAGGGCCTCGAGGCTGCCGCCGCCTGGTCCACGGCCGATCTGGTGGTGACCGGGATCGTGGGCTGCGCCGGCCTGCTGCCCACCCTGGCCGCCATCCGCGCCGGCAAGGATCTGGCCCTGGCCAACAAGGAGACCCTGATCGCCGCCGGCCCTGTCGTGCTGCCGGAGCTGGAGAAATCGGGCAGCCGCCTGCTGCCGGCCGATTCCGAGCACTCCGCCATCTTCCAGTGCCTGCAGGGCACCCCCTATGCCGAAACGGCGCGCCTGAGCACCGGCACCCCCACCCCGGGCCTGCGCCGCATCCAGCTCACCGCCAGCGGCGGCGCCTTCCGCGACTGGGACCCCGCCGATCTGGCCAAGGCCACCGTGGCCGATGCCACCAGCCACCCCAACTGGAGCATGGGCCGCAAGATCACGGTGGACTCCGCGAGCTTGATGAACAAGGGGCTGGAGGTGATCGAGGCCCACTACCTGTTCGGCCTCGATTACGACGCCATCGAGATCGTCATCCACCCGCAGTCGATCATCCACTCGATGGTGGAGCTGGCCGATTCCTCGGTGCTGGCGCAGCTGGGCTGGCCGGACATGAAGCTGCCGATCCTGTATTGCCTCAGCTGGCCCGAGCGGCTCGCCACCCCCTGGCGCCGCCTCGACCTCACCAAGGTGGGGCAGCTCACCTTCCGCAAGCCCGACCCGGCCCGCTACCCCTGCATGGAGCTGGCCTATGCGGCCGGCCGGGCCGGCGGCACGATGCCGGCGGTGATGAACGCCGCCAACGAGCAGGCCGTGGCCCTCTTCCTCGACGAGCAGATCCATTTCCTGGATATTCCAAAGCTGATCGACGGGGTGTGCGAGCGCCACAAGGCCGACCTCACGAGCAATCCCTCCCTGGACGACGTGCTGGCCGTGGACGCCTGGAGCCGTGAGGCTGTGCGCGAGGCTGCAGCCCGCCTGAACGCCAAGGCCCCGGCGGCGCTGCCGGCCTGAACCAGTTGCCAATGGATTCGCCACCTTCCCCCCTGCCATCCCCTCAGGCCAACGCCGCGGGCCCGATCCCGGTGAGTCATCACCTGCTCCTCTGCGCCACCCCCAGCAAGGCCCTCTGCTGCCCCGATCCCGCCGTCGGCGCCGCCAGCTGGGACGCGCTCAAGCGTCTGGTGCGTGAACTGGGGCTGGAAGACCCCGCCCGCCCCGGCGGCATCGTGCTGCGCAGCAAGGCCGATTGCCTGCGCATCTGCACGGACGGCCCCGTGCTGCTGATCTGGCCCGCTGGGGTGGTGTACGGCGGCGTGACGCCTGAGCGGATCGAGCGAATCCTGCGCGAGGATCTGTTGGGAGGGTGCCCCATTCCTGGCTGGATCGTGCGTGATTACAGCCTCCGTGAAAGCTCCGAGCGAAGCTCGGCACATGATGGGCCCCATGGCAGGATCCCGGAAGGACCCAACGAGATCGGTCGATGGTGATGTTGCGTTCGCTGCTGGAGATCCCTGCCAATCATCGATCTCTGTTTGGCGAATCGGAGGTCATTCCACCTGAGCCGCTGATCATTGAGGAGGGAGCAACCGTCATCCCACGCCACTTCAATATTCGCGAGAGCAAGGACTGGGCCATCCGCTTCAGCCAGGGAATTTATAATGCCAATGGTGATCATATTGAGGCCTTGAGCGACATGCGGGGCAACCGCAAGCTCTTCTTCCCATCTCCGCGTCTTGAAGAGGCTATTGGCTACGAACCGGCCAATATGAAAGGACGCAAATTCATGCTCTATGGAGGCACCCTCTACGAACATTTTGGCGACATGCTTGTTGATACATGCCGTGCCTATCAACTGCTGCGTCTTTTTCGCCACAGCAAGGAACCAATCTGGTTTCACTACGCAGCACCACGATCAGCCCGCAGTCTCCGCGCCGCCACCATTGAAGAGTGGCTGAAATGCCTCGGACTCGCCGAGCGCTTTCGGCTGATCCGGCGGCCCATGCGAGCCAAACGACTGGTGTCATGTCCTCAGATCTACCGTGACCTGAAATTCATCAGCGAGGACTATGCGCCTGCAGCGAGAGCTGCACTGCACCCAAAATTGCGTCGCCAACTGGCGGCGCTCGCCCCCGAGGGCAAGCGAATTGCCTACCTGTCAAGGCACAAACTGGCGAACGGAACCAGCAGATTCATTCAGGAAGGTGAACTGGTTAAACAGCTACGTACAATCTCAAAAGTTGACATCATCTGCCCTGAAGAACTGAATTTTAAAGAGAAGCTCTCCCTATGGCGAAGCCATTCCTACATCGTCGGATTTCCCCAGGGATGCCTGATGCTCAAGCCTTTTGTTCCCCATGAAGATCCAGGACAGATCGCACGCATGGTTTTTCTTGTAGCAGGCCCCAAATGCCTGCCCAGTACGTGGCTCAATGTGGAGAAAGTCTGTCACTTCGGCGATTTCTACCTCGACTGCCACGGCCAACCCGAGCACGACCCCGACCCCAACACCTCTGGCTTCACCCGGGCCAATTCCATCGATGTGCCCCGAATTGTGAAATCCATTCGTGAATTGGCGGCCTCGCTGGCCTAACTGTCATGGGCAAGCTCAGATCAGCAATGCTCATGGGCAGCTGTTGAGCGTGCCTTGAACCAACCCGCCACCCAGCGGTCGGCCCAGCTGGTCTTTCCCCTCCGTACCCCCCGATCGACGGCGTGAAATCCGTTGTGGCCACCTTGGCTCGGCAGGCAGAGATCCAGCCATGGCGGAGCCAGCGTCTGCAGAGTCAGAACGGAGGAAGCGGGCACCCACGGATCATCCAGGGCGTGGACCAGCAAGGTGGGCGGGAGGCAAGCGCCGTTGAGCAGCGCCATCAGCGGGGAAGCCTGGAGGTAGTAGTGGTCCACCGTGGGATGGCCCCAGCGCGGTGCGGTCACAGCCGCATCAAACTGGCGTATCGACCGCAGCGTGTGCAACGGCACAGTGAAGGTCTGGGCCTGGCGGTCAGCGAGGGTCTGGCGGATCAACCCCCGCAGCAGCACTCTCT
>Ga0164292_10005655_pt1 | contig 10233 bp, 8 predicted proteins | sample GEODES117metaG_FD_111486 | JGI IMG/M metagenome (GOLD analysis project Ga0164292, IMG submission 111486) | Eutrophic lake water microbial communities from Lake Mendota, Wisconsin, USA - GEODES117 metaG | ecosystem: Environmental > Aquatic > Freshwater > Lake | place: USA: Lake Mendota, Wisconsin... | reverse complement strand
ATTATCAATACCAAGGGTGTTTTTCGTATCAATCTTGACATTAACGTTATCTGCTTTACCCCAATGGTTTCGAATTTCAATCGCAAGTTCTACTTTTTCCCCATTATCTAAAACACCATTGGCGTTGTTAAAGTCTGGATTTAAAGTAATCGGATCCCAAATGAAAGTATCGAATAAAGATAATTCTGGTTTTGGTGCACTATTTAAAGAATTAAAAATATCGATCCCGCTATACGAGGTGTATTTAGTTAATCCTAAATCAATTAATCTTCTTGGGATGGTAACATCAGCCTTACCAGTTCCTATGATTTGGCCCATGATAAACCGACTACTATGAGACATTGGGTCACTAAAATATGACTTTAATAATGCAGCTTGACCAGCAACAATCGGTGCTGCCATCGACGTACCAGACCATTTTGCATATCGATTGTTTGGCAAGGTCGAAATAATTTGCGAACCAGGAACCGCCACTTCATATTCGGCATAATCTCTTGGTTGAAAGTCAAAGTTAGAGAAATTTGCTAATGTATTCGTACTATCCGTTGCCATGACACCAAGAACCCAAGGATAGGATGCCGGGTACATGTTTTTACCTAAAAAATGAGGTTTGGTCGTATTTGCATCATTCCCTGCTGCCGCAATAAGGGCAGCGCCATTAAATGCTAATTCAAGTGCTTCTCTTTCAATGTTCGACGCAGAATAACCACCATAAGACATGTTGATGACATCAGCACCCATCTTACGAGCGTAATCCAACGCTTCAACAATGTCAGAAGTTAATAAAATCCCACTTTGTTGACCAGCTTTAAGAGCCATGATGCGGACATTGCTCGCAACACCAGTAATACCTTTACCATTATTGCCATCTGCTGCGATAATCCCAGCAACGTGGGTTCCGTGACCATGGTCATCCATCGGGTCACCACTATGACCTGTATATTGGTTTCCAATCGCATTGATACCGTGAATATCATCAATCCAACCGTTATTATCATCATCGATGCCGTTACCAGCAATTTCCCCAGTATTCACCCACATGTTTGCCGCTAGATCTTCATGTCTATAGTCGACACCCGTATCAATGACAGCAACAATAATGTCTCGAGCACCGCCAGGATTAATTCCTTTTTCCTGAAGGAAGGTTTTTGCAGGATTAAGATTAATCATGTTTAAATAGTATTGCTGACTGACTAATGAATTATCCGTTGCTTCACCTGTATTTTGAACTTGACCATCAATTTTACGAATATAGATTGGTTCCGCAATTTCAACATTACTCATTTGATTGAGTTGCTTAACAGCATTTTCAACGCCTAAACCTTGAACAATGTCTGCTTCGTATACAACGGATTGATTAAACGTCAGTGCGTCACCAAGGAGTTGGCCTTGATGTTGATTCAAACGAACTTCTCGTAAATTGGTTATCCCACTTCTTCTTGGAAGGACTGGTTTTCTTTGTAATAAACGAAAGCCATTGAATTTATATTTAATCAGAACTTTATCTTTGACATAATCAAGGTTTTCTTCAATCTGAGGGGTTTCTTGATTGAGATCATTTGATGATGGGGTTGATTCTGAAGAATCAACAGATAGACTCTCTAATCCATTGGTCGCTTGGACTTGACCAGCAAACGTTGATAAGAAAGTCGTAACCGTCAGTAAAAGTAAAAGAAGTTGCTTTCGATAAAGAAAGTTTTTTTTCATAAATGCCCCCCAAAGGTATTTAAAAATATGGAAAAGGTAGATAAATTAACATCCATTATCCCCTTCAATACATTCTATGAAACTTTTATGGAATTACTATGTTCTTAATAAAAAATTCACAATTAAGTGTCATAATTTAGTCATAATTATTACAGCCGATTCATCTAATGGGGGAAACTTGGATGGAAATTGTTGTTTTACATGCAGAGCAGAAATTAGTTAGTAATATTGATTATTTAAAACAAAGAATTAATGGGTCCTATCAAGTCGTTCAATTAGCGGATTTCGAAGCTTCTTTTCCAAAAATGAATCCTGATCTAGTGATCTTTTTTCATGGTGCAGGAATGATTGATCAACATCAACTCGACGTTCTCAAGAAGATTAAGAAGTATAAACAAACCGCTGTGTTAACTGTCATCCCAAAAAATGATCAGTTATTCGAAGCAGCTTTCCACCATGGATCAGACGATGTGATTTATTCACCTTATTCTGCTCATGAATTTTTTGTTCGAGCCCAAGCCATTCTCAAGAGAAAGCAAATGGCAAGTGAACCCTTGGTAAAGAAATTTCTTGTCCATGATTTAGAAATAGATATCGATAATTATCAAATCAAGAGAAAGAATGAGATTTTGCCCGTGACTAAATTGGAGTTCAACATTTTCCTCACCCTCGCTAGTCATCCCAATAAAGTCTTTATGAAAAAAGAATTGTATGAAATGATTTGGCAAGATCATTACTATGACAATGGCAATGTCTTGAATGTCCACATCCGTCGATTAAGAAAGAAAATTGAACTCGATCCAGAGAACCCCAAAATCATTCAAACCAAATGGGGCGTCGGCTATAAAATCAACATGGTGCCATAAAAAAACCTTCCACTTGGACGGTTTTTCTCTTTCTATGTGGACCGCGAAGGATGGGAACCCGGCGTATAGAGGACCTGTGGAGGTAACTCAGCGCAACCTTGATCAACCATCCATCGAAGCGAACGTCTCTAGAAGAATCAATCGAATCAGAACGATGGTCTTTAGTGATCCCCATCCTCTACTTAAAGTATAAAACCTAGGATGTGGTTGTAAAGATGTTGGCGGGATTTATTTTAACGATGTTTGATCGCCCGGATGATGGTTTGAAACAACACCACCACACTTAGGACGGTCACAGACATTAACGACACGCCAAGGGAAATCCATTTGAGTAAACTGATGAGGACACCGAGATAAGCAAGAATCATCCATTCAGATGGATAAAGAAGAATGATGACAGAAAACGTAATGTTTTCCAAATAGTCTAAGAGCATCGCCAACAAGGGTAAATAAATAAAGAGTTTGCCGAACCGTGAGCTTACTTTCCCTAACCACAGTCTTAAGGTGAAAAAAATGGGAAACCCATAAACCATCGGCCAAACAGCATCAAAGGTCCAACGTTGAAATAAATAAAATGCTCGTCCGCTTTCTCCATACCCATTCAAGATAATGTAGATGGCAGACGGATCAAAACTAAAGTTTGTATCGATGGAAGGGGATAGTCCCATTTGACTCGCTGCATAGGAAACCGCGGGTAAAATCACCACCATAAAAAAAACAAAGACGAACCAATTGAATAGAATAAAACCTGGGTGAGAAAATATTTTTTTGATGGTCATGATTTCATTATACATAAGTCATGATGTCCTTTTAAAAGCATAAAAAAAAGATCACGCATTGCTGAGTGACCTTTTTGATAAACTACTTCTTAACTGGTTGTTTAGCTGGAACTGGTTTTGCAACTGGTTTCGCAACTGGTTTTGGAGTGGCCATGGTGTTATCCTCCTGTCATCTTTATTTATACCCTTATTTGTCTAATTTGTTGCATTTTGCAACCTGTGAAAACATTTCATTTTTTAATTTGCGATGAAATCGGCTTTTTAACTTTCTTTAAATTGGCAATAACAAAAAACATGGTGATTAAAAAAGCACCTAAACCAATCATGGTTGCTTGATACAGTAATTTTGATTCTGTGATTAAAAATTGAAATGGACTTCCGTTACCGTAATTCAATAATAAAAAATCTTGATTCGTCAAGGCATTGACGGTCATGGCGACGGCAGCAAATCCCGCAGTGAAGGCTAATGCATAGCCAATATCACTCATTTTTGGTTTGTAAAAATCAAGTTTAATTAACGCAAGTGGGGCAGCAATCATCACTGCGTGAAAAGTGAAACTAGCAATTTCAACATAGTTTTTATCAATAGGTAGCCAGAACAATTCCGGACCTAAAATATTCGAAGGGATCAGTAAGGCGATTAAACCTGCTAACATCACCGTTGCGAATGCCGCTGGCATTAACCATTGTTTTAATCGACCATTTCTCTTATCTAATGAAATCGCTGGATATAAATATAAAGGCACAGAACATAAGTTTAATGGAAGTTGATAGATGGCTAATCCGCCATCGCGAATCAATAAAAAGATTAAACGCAAGGATTCAATGACAAGAAATAACACGGTGAACAAATATAAGTAAAAACGTTCTTGTTTCTTTAGGTCAGTCTTGCTCTTTTTTAATAGAAAAAGAAATACAAAAACGGCAAGCAATAAAAAACCTGTTCCAAAAAGGTGTTTGTCACCAAAGACTTGTGCGAATAACATTTTATTTCTCCTCGGCGTATTCAATGATACGCAGTCTTTTATATCTTAATGAAAATCAAAAAGATTATCAATGTATTATTTAAAGTGATTTCGTTGAAAAATCTTGAATTTCTTGTAAGATTTATGAGAACACACTTATAGAAATGTAAGGTCGTTAGAACTATCAGGGTCTAAAGGATACAATCCTATGACAGCCAGCGTCATGGTTTGTCTTGTTTCTAATGCCTAAAAAACCATTTACTTAAACCCATAGGAGGAAACGTTATGTCAACCGTGATCATCATTGGTAGTGGCGGAGTCGCTTCTGTTGCCGCCCAAAAATGTGCCCAAAACCACAAGGTTTTTAAGACCATCATTATTGCCAGTCGCACCTTAGCGAAATGTGAAGCGATTGTTCAACGAATGAAATCTTTCCCCGTGAAGGCAATTGCCGAACAAGTGGATGCAGAATCAAAAACTCAGATGATTAAGTTAATTCAAAAATACAAACCAACCTTGGTGATGAATTTAGCATTACCCTATCAAAACATTCCCATCATGGAAGCATGCATTGAAACCAAAACTCATTACTTAGATACCGCTGCAGCGGAAGTCAGGGAAAAAGCTGGATTTGAATATAGCACCCAATGGGTTTATCATGACCGCTTTAAACAAGCTGGAATCATGGCGCTTTTGGGAACAGGATTTGATCCTGGAGTCACCAGTGTTTTCTGTATGTATGGCAAGAAACATTATTTTGACACCGTTGACTATATTGATATCTTAGACGCGAATGGTGGCGATCATGGTTATCCTTTCGCAACCAATTTTAATCCTGAAATTAATATTCGAGAAATCACCATGCCAGGACGTTATTTTGAACATGGCAAATGGGTAGAGATACCTGCCCTCACCGTGAAGGAAACTTATCCATTGGATGAAATTGGTCCAAAAGATATGTATTTGATGTACCACGAAGAATTGGAATCTATTGTTAAATTTATTCCTGAAGTCAAACGTGCTCGGTTCTACATGAGTTTTTCTGAACGTTATTTAACTCACCTGCGCGTGCTTGTGAATGTTGGCATGACCTCGGTTAAACCCATCATGTACGAAGGAAAATCGATTGTTCCTCTTCAATTCTTAAAAGCCATCTTACCCGATCCATCGTCTTTAGGACCAAGAACCAAAGGTAAAACTAACATTGGGGTGATCCTTCAGGGTCACAAGCAAGGCAAGCCAGTTTCTTACCGAGTCTTTAATATATGCGATCACCAAGAAGCGTTCGCCGAAGTTGGTTCCCAAGCAATTAGTTATACCACTGGCGTTCCTGCGATGATTGGTGCGGCATTAATCCTCACCAAACAATGGTCAGGACAAGGCGTTTTCAACGTTGAACAATTTAACCCAGATCCTTACATGGCGATGCTCAATCAATGGGGTTTACCATGGAAAGAAACCTTTAAACCGGTCTTGGTTAAGTAAGGATTGATGATGAAATTAACCCCAGGGTTACCAACCCCTTATTACTTAATTGATGAGCAACTTATTCTCAATAATTTAATGATTATCAAACGAATCAAAGAGTTGAGTGGTTGCAAAGTTCTTTTAGCCCAAAAAGCATTCTCAAGTTTTTACTTTTACCCTTTATTGAAAACGGTGTTGGATGGAACCGCATCAAGTGGATTGTTTGAAGCTAGACTTGCTTATGAATACTTTGGTAAAGAAATTCACGTCTTTACGCCTGGTTTTAAAGACGAAGAATTTGAAGAGATTCTAAAGTATAGCGACCACTTGGTGTTTAATTCCAATAGTCAATTGAAGCGATTTAAACAACGAGCCTTGGCTGCTAAGAAAACCATAGGCATACGGATTAACCCAGAGGTATCGACACAAACAGGAAGTAGCATGTATGACCCATGCTCACCAACCTCAAGAATGGGTATCAAGATTGCTGATATTGACGCAAGCTTATTAAGTGGTGTGTCTGGTTTTCATTTTCATACCCTTTGTCAGCAAAATGCGGATGCCTTGGAAGCAACCTTAAAAGAAGTTGAACGTAAATTCGGAAAGTATTTTTCCCAATTAACCTGGATTAATTTTGGTGGTGGCCATCATTTAACAAGAGCCAACTATGACATTGAAAAACTTGTTCGAATCATCAAATATTACAAACAAACCTACAAACTTGATGTCTATTTAGAACCTGGGGAAGCGGTGGTGTTAAACGCCGGTTTCTTGGTCAGTAAAGTCTTGGATGTCACGAAGAATGATGTTGAGATTGCTATTTTGGACGCGTCGGCGACTTGCCATATGCCTGATGTACTTGAGGCTAAATTTATTCCTCCGGTGACCACGTCAGATCCTCATGGGAAGCACGTGATTAGGCTATCGGGAGCAACTTGTTTAACCGGAGACGACATTGGTATTTATCGCTTCAAGGACGCCTTAAAGGTTGGCGATTCCATTGTCTTTCAAGACATGGCCCTTTACACGATTGTCAAAAACAACACGTTCAATGGGATCCCATTACCAAGCATTTATGCAAGGAGGTTGAATGGAAAAGACGTCTTGGTGAAATCCTTCACCTACGAACATTTTAAAGAAAAGTTATCGTAATGAACAAATCAGTGGTCGCCAAATTTGGCGGGACCTCGATGGCCTCAGCATCGACGATCAAACAAGTCGCAAAGATTATCAAAAGTGATCCTTTGCGAAAATTTATTGTTGTCTCTGCACCTGGTAAGCGTGATCCAAAAGATATTAAAATCACGGATCTACTTTATGAACTGGCAAAAGAAATCCAACAAGATAAAGATCCTGTAACCTTTAAGATTATTCGGGAACGATTTATCGAGATTGTTGAAGAATTAAAATTAGAATTACCGATTAAATCCATTCTCGCCGACATCTTTCAAAAGATGAAAAAATCAAAGTCGCTCCCCTACATCGTCTCCCGTGGGGAGTATCTCTCGGCATTGATCCTGTCAAACTATCTTGATTTTGCCTTTTTTGATTCAGCGGACATCATTCGTTTTAAGGGATTACAATTTAACCGTACGAAAACAAGAAATGATGCCGGATCGTTATTAAAGAAGCATCCTTATGTCGTCATTGGTGGCTTTTATGGAAGTGATGAACAAGACCACATTCAACTTTTGCCTCGTGGAGGATCCGACATCACTGGCGCGATCATTGCTGACGCGGTCAATGCAAAACTCTATGAAAACTGGACGGATGTCGATGGGTTTTTAACGTGTGACCCTCGTGTGGTTGATAAACCTAAAAAAATCGATGTGTTAACGTATCGTGAATTACGCGTCTTGTCGTTTATGGGGGCAAGTGTGCTTCAAGCAGAAACCATGTTCCCTTTAATCAAAAAAGGCATTCCAACACAAATTAAAAATACCTTCAATCCAAGTGGAGAAGGAACGATGATCTTCAGCAAACTACCTCCAGACCGGCATCATGGTGCGATTACCGGCATTACCGGTGTCAAAGGCTTTAACTTAATCGTCCTGGAAAAAGAAATGATGTCAGACCTGCTAGGATTTGATCGAAAGATACTTCGTATTTGTGAAAAACTAGAGATTAATGTCGAGCACTTCCCCTCAGGCACAGACACTTTTTCCATGATGATTGAATCGAAATATTTAGAGAATGGAAAAAAAGAGTTGTTGGTGCAAAAGATTAAAAAAGATTTGCATCCTGACACGATTGAAATTACAGAAGGTATTTCTTTAATTTATTTAGTCGGACGAAACTTACTACAAAACAAAATGAACGTCTTGAAGGTCTTTTCTGCCCTCGTCAACGCGAATGTGAACTTAAAAATGATTGATTACGGAAGCAACGGGATTCATTTGGTGATTGGGGTGGAAGACATTGACTATAAGTTTGCCATCAATGCACTCTATAATGAGTTTGTCTTGGAGGATTAAGAATATGAAACCAATTTCATTAGCCATCGTTGGCGCAACCGGTGTGGTTGGAAGAAAGTTTTTAGAAGTTCTTGAACAACGAAACATTCCCATTGAGAAACTTGTGTTGTTTGCCTCGGAAAAAAGCGTCGGCATTCAATTACCATTTCAAGGCAAGATGTATCCTGTGGTGGCGTTAAATGAAAAAAATATTGCGCTATATAAGGTGAAGTATGCTTTGTTTAGTGCTGGCAGCGATGTCTCGATTGCCTTTGCGCCGATGTTTGCAAAACAAAAAAGCTTGGTCATCGATAACTCTGCGGCATGGAGAATGGATAAAAACGTTCCTTTGGTCGTTCCGGAAGTGAATGCATTCGCAGCCAAACAACATCAATACATCATTGCAAACCCTAATTGTTCAACGATTCAAGCCGTGGTCGCTCTTAAACCTCTTCATGATGCCTACCAATTAAAACGGATGGTGATTGCCACCTATCAGGCGGTCAGTGGCGCTGGCAGTAAAGGTTTACATGACTTAAAAGAAAAACTACCCACTGGGAAAACCACCAAGTTCCCTTATCAAATTTATGAAAATGTCATTCCTCATATCGATATATTCCTTGATAACGGCAACACCAAAGAAGAAGAAAAAATCATTCATGAAACAAGAAAAATCATGGGGATTCCCAATCTTCCCATCAGTAGCACGGCCGTCAGAGTCCCTGTTAAAAATGGTCACAGTGAAGTCATCAATCTAGAATTTGAAAAACCATTTCAACTTCAAGAGGTGGTCTCCCTTCTCAAGAAAGCCCCCGGGGTTGTGGTCTATGATGATCCAAGTAAAAAACTTTATCCAATGCCATTACTCGTGGATGGTAAAGATGACGTCTATGTTGGGCGTATTCGTCGCGATGAGTCGATTAAAAACGGATTGAATCTATTTGTGGTGGGTGATAATATCCGTAAAGGTGCAGCGACCAACGCCGTTCAGATTCTCGAACTGTTCATCAAATAATATGATCAACCTATTGATATACGTCGCGATCTTTGCGGCAAAAATGTCTGAAGTGAGTATTGGGGTTTTTCGCTTGCTGTTAATGACAAAAGGTTTCCGAAAGCAAGCTGCATTGATTGTCTTCTTTGAACAAATCTTTTGGGTTGTCAATGTGTCGTTGGTTGTCACCAGTATCACCGAAGATCCCCTTCGTGTGCTTGCTTACGCAGGTGGTTTTGCATGTGGTTTATACTTTGGATCTTGGTTAGAAGGTCGGGTTGGTTTAGGTAACATCAAGGTTGAAATCATCGCCGAAAAAGAAGAGGCAATCATTTTTGCAAACGAATTAAGAAATGAAGGTTTTGCGGCAACCATTCTTGATTCAATTGGTAAAAGTGGTCATCATAACGCGATGATTATTTCTTACATCCCAAGAAAAAGAAGAAAAACGGTTGCCCTTATGGCAGCTCGTTTTCCTAAAGCAGTGGTAACGTTCTTGGATGTTCGACCTGTCCAAGGTGGCTTTGGCACAGCCAAAAAGCGTTAATATTTATTAATTTAAATTGCTTCTACCTTGTATTTGTTCGTCCCATTCTCGATAATTAATGTATGAAGAAAAAAATCATTTTAACATCGATGGTGATTATACTTTTATCATCATGCGTCCAATCTGTATCCTCTCTACCAAACGCTTCTACTTCAATGATTGTGTCTTCTTCGATGTCTTCTACGGTTGTTGTCACGTCTGAAACTGAGGATTTTCTATTCAACAGTCAAGTTCCCTACGGTCTTGATCCACGCCAATCCTTAGAAATAGCCTATCGACCAAATGATGAATCACCAACACCACTCATTTTATTCATCCATGGCGGTAGTTGGATTAGTGGTGATAAAAGCATGATGCGGCGTTATCAAGACCAAGTGGTAGATGCCGGTTATGCTTATGTCAGTATGAATTATCGCTTTGTCACAATTGGATTAACCTACAGTGGTTTTACTTAT
>Ga0164292_10005654_pt1 | contig 10235 bp, 8 predicted proteins | sample GEODES117metaG_FD_111486 | JGI IMG/M metagenome (GOLD analysis project Ga0164292, IMG submission 111486) | Eutrophic lake water microbial communities from Lake Mendota, Wisconsin, USA - GEODES117 metaG | ecosystem: Environmental > Aquatic > Freshwater > Lake | place: USA: Lake Mendota, Wisconsin... | reverse complement strand
TCTATAAGATCGCTGACTAGGGTTCGCAACTCTTTATCAAAATCTACGACCGGAGAAGCCGGCGTGACCAAGACTGGGTCACCAAATAAACGAATCTCCTGAATTGCCATAGTGCAATCTTAACTCAAAGCGTACGGGTCAACCCTCATACTGAGATTCGGTTTCTTAGCCAGTGATCGCTTCTTTCGATACGTTACAAGGAAATCAACGAGCGATTGTGCATCTTCGTGCGGGACTGTGAGAATCACCCTGGAACTCTCGTCGGTTATCTTCTTTGGTCCCAAAATTCTCGTAGCATGTGGAATTCGTCCATCATCCACTGCCTTCTTTATGCCAGTGATGAAGGTTTGGCAGTCTCCATGAACCATTTCGATGGTGAGAGCACTGACTAGAGGAGGCAGTTGCGTCTGCTCGCGCTCCAGTAACTCCCGATTATTGATTGCGTTCAGATTCCACCGTGCAATCGATGCCACAATCGGATGCGAGCTATCGACGACAACTAGTACCTTTCCGTCAGATGAGACGAGAGAAGAGAAATGCATAATTGACTCACGTGCGCGCTCTTGCGCTCTCAGATCGATCTGAGAAAAGAGCGAGTCTGCATCGAGTATGACCACTGCTTGATATCCAGATGAGACTCTCGGCGCCATCCCTGAGGTGGCAAGAACAATCGATCGTTCCTCCGTTACTGACTCTACCGGGCTAGAAGCATCTGAGGTAATGACAGGAAACCCTGGGAATGCTCGTCCGATTTCATGTGCAAATCTCTGACTGCCTCTACCTAACAAAATCGGTTGATCTTTCTTGCACCAACGACAAGACCAATGACTTCCTTTCTTCTCGCAGAGCGAGCAGCTGTAACCTTTGGCACTTCCCTGAAACGAAATTCTTCCTCCGCAGTCACATATCGCGATGTTTTTACACGACTTACACATCAAAGCACTTGAATAGCCTTTTCTAGAGACAAGAAAAAGAACTGATCCTTTCTCAAGCGCCTTACGTATAGGCCCAAATATTCGATCGGGCAAGAGCTCACCATTGTGTGCTGGATACGATTGCACATCAACTTTCACACTTCTCCCCTTAAGAACAATCTCTTTCTTTTCGAGTAGGTAAGAGGTTTCAGATGAAGGCGCATAACCCACAAATGTGAGATCCGCCTGCCCTATTTGTGATCTCAGCAGCGCAACATCGCGGGTATTCCAACCAGGAGTCCTCACCTCGTAATGTGATTGAGCGCCTTCGCGGTAGACAATGATCGTTTTCAAGGCATGAACTGGTGCAAATATCGCACTGCGAGAACCAATAACAATCTTTGATTCCCCTGATGCGACTTTGAGGTAATTGCTATACCTCTCTGACCTAGTCAGCGACGCGTCCAGAATGGAAAATTCAACTCCGCGAGATGTTAATTCTTGCGCCAATAGGAGAACTTCGCGAGCTTCGGGTGCAACAAGGAGCACCCCACCTAGTGCAGATCGAGCAAGGATCCAATCAGCCATCAGAGCTATTGCATCTTCACCCGGAGTAACTAGATAGAAAGATCGGGTGTGAGATGTTGAATTCTTCCGCTGTGTTGGCGAACGTTTTGGTTGCAGACTTTTCTCTACGGCGATCACTCGCGATGGGATGGCGCTACTGAGAATATCAAGCGGTGAACTCCCCCATCTCTGGGCGACTGCAGCAACTAATGAGGTGAGATCAGAGGTCAGTAACGGAATCGGCGAGAGGACCTGTTCGATGAATTTGAGGTTGCCAATCTCTGATGAATCCGTTCGAGAGAGGACATAGCCGTCAACAGCGCGTCCTGCAAAATTAACAGCGACCTTTACTCCAGCACTTACTTGCGTGGTGAGTGAGTCGGGAACTAAATAGTCATAGGTAAAGTCAAGATGAGGTACTCCTGTGTCGACCCACACATGTGCGACCGGAAGAACGGATGCTTTCTCGGCCGACCCCCGTGCGACTTTCTGTACTTTAAGCCGCAGAGGTGCGGATGTCATTGCTAAAACGCTGCGTTAGATTGCCGCGCGGAGAGCGTCTACGCGATCAGTTCTCTCCCACGTGAAATTCGGAAGTTCTCTGCCAAAGTGACCATAGGCTGCAGTAGCAGAATAGATTGGACGTAGCAGATTGAGATCAGCGATGATTGCAGCTGGTCGTAAATCGAATACAGAGAGAACGGCTTCTTGTATTTTTGATACTGGGACCGACTCTGTACCAAATGTTTCGACGAATACACCAACAGGCTGTGCCTTACCGATTGCGTAGGCAACTTGCACCTCACAACGGCGTGCCAATCCCGCTGCAACGACATTCTTAGCAACCCAACGCATCGCATAGGCCGCTGAACGATCCACTTTAGATGGATCTTTTCCGCTAAATGCTCCTCCACCGTGGCGAGCCATACCACCGTAGGTGTCGACGATAATCTTTCGCCCTGTTAATCCGGCATCGCCCATTGGCCCGCCGATGACGAAACGGCCGGTTGGATTAATCAAAGTTCGCACATTCTTCTGAGGAAGATCTATTTTTGAAAGAACAGGTTTGATCACGAGCTCAATAATTTCTGGAGTGAGCTTTGCAATTACATCTACCTCCTCAGCGTGTTGACTTGAGATAACTACAGTGTCGATTGCAACTGCTTTATCACCGTCATACTCAATCGTGACCTGCGTCTTTCCATCGGGGCGAAGGTAACCAAGTGCTCCGCTCTTTCGAACCGCTGTAAGTTGCTGAGCAAGTTGATGTGCCATGTAAATCGGAAGCGGCATGAGCTCCTTTGTATCATCGCAGGCATAGCCAAACATCAAACCCTGATCGCCCGCACCCTGAAGATCGAGTGGATCGATCGCTGAATCAACGCGATGTTCAAAGGCGTCATTGACACCCTGAGCAATGTCTTGAGATTGCTGACCGATGGAGATCGAGACACCACAACTATTTCCGTCAAAACCTTTGGCGCTCGAGTCGTAACCAATTTCAATCACAGTATCGCGGACAATTCCCATGACGTCGGCATAGCCGTTAGTGGTCACTTCGCCTGCAACATGAACTTGACCAGTAGTGATCAGGGTTTCTACAGCGACACGACTCTTTGCATCCTGAGAGAGCAAGGAATCTAGGATCGCATCGGAGATTTGATCCGCGATCTTATCTGGGTGACCTTCTGTAACTGATTCGGATGTGAAGAGGCGCTTTGACATTGTCCTAACCTAACTTACTCAGGGCCTGATCTAGAAGTAGATCGGCTAGCGTGTCTTTTGAAATTCTTTCAACCGTCACCCGGTCACTGGACTGTGAAACTCGTGAGGTCAATATCACTCCTTGCGTCTCATCTGATCCGAATATCTCACTACCTGATACATCATTGAGGTAGAGAATATCGGCGCTTTTAGCAAATAATTTTCTCTCTCCTTCTTCAATATCAAGAGATGTCTCAGCTGCAAATGCAATCACAATCTGCTTCTTCTTATCTTTGGCAACGCTTGCGATAATGTCCTTGTTGGCGGCGAGCTCGATGGATGAAAGAGAGCCTTTCTTAATTTTACTATCGCTATAGTGCGCAGGCCTTGCATCTGCTACCGCCGCGGTCATTGCAATAACATCACAATCGGCAAAGCGAGAATACACCTCGGTGTACATCTGATCGGCTGAAGTGACTCTTACCGTAGTAATACCTGGAAGTTCAGGTAACGAACTATTTGCAAGTATGAGGGTCACTTCGGCGCCGCGCTTCATAGCCGCCTTAGCTATGGCAAAACCTTGGCGTCCTGAAGAGTTATTTCCGATGAAACGAATCGGATCGATCATTTCTCGCGTTCCACCTGCGGTGACAAGAACTTTAACACCGGCCAGATCACTCGCCTTATCTGTCATCTCCTTGAAGGTCGCAATAATGCGACTTGTTTCAGGGAAACGTCCGACTCCGACATCGCTACCCGTGAGTCGTCCATGATCGGGTTCCATCACAACATAACCACGATCGCGCAGAAGTAAGACATTTGCCTGCGTTGCTTGATTGGCCCACATGGCCGGATGCATCGCAGGAACAATAAGCGTGGGCGCTGTGCTTGCAAGAATGGTATTGGTGAGCAAATCATCGGCACGACCTTGCGCAATTCTTGCAATCAGATCGGCCGTTGCTGGAGCAATAATATTAAATTCGCTCACCTTAGCCAGATGCACATGGCGAACTTCATCCACTCGTTCCCATACCGTTGTGGTGACCGCTCTACCGGAGAGCGCCTCCCACGTTGCCTTACCGACAAAGTGGAGACTCGATGGAGTCGGAATTACTGTGACTCCAAATCCAGCATCTTGTAAACGACGAAGAAGATCACAGGATTTATAGGCCGCTATTCCGCCGCCAACGCCTAAAACAACTTCGCGCGCGGACACGGGATTCTCGCTCTAAAAATTACTTGACGGCAGGGTCAAGGTTCTCGATTGTCAACAAACCTTCGTTGATTTCGCGTAGAGCGATCGAGAGTGGCTTTTCGTGAACATGTGTTTCAACCAGCGGTCCGACGTACTCGAGCAATCCTTCACCTAGTTGTGAGTAATAGGCATTGATCTGACGTGCGCGCTTTGCAGCATAGAGAACAAGGCTGTACTTCGAACCACTCTTATCGAGAAGCTCGTCAATTGGTGGATTTGTAATGCCGTCCATTATCGCCCCTTACGCTATTGATGCACGCACTCACCTTCATGAACGCTGCGAATGAGCCAATCTTATCAGGCTCGCGACAACCTTCTCGACCTCGTCATTGACCAGGATATGGTCGAAAAATGGAGCCTGCGCCATCTCATCTTGAGCCAACGCCAAACGCTCGGCCCGACGTTCTGGGCTATCGGTAGCCCTGCCTTCAAGACGTGACACCAAATCTTCCCAGGTCGGTGGTTCAAGGAAGACAAGTATGGAATCACTCCAACTCTCCTTTACCTGCTTTGCTCCATTTATTTCAATCTCGAGCAGAACATCCTTGCCGTCCTGGAGCGCATCGAAAACGTGCTGGCGAGGAGTTCCATATCGCGCACCAGCAAAGTGCGCCCATTCGAGAAAAAATCCATTAGAAATACCGCGATCAAATTCCTCATCGCTCATGAAAATGTAGTCAACGCCATGTACTTCATTTTCCCGAGGAGCTCTTGTTGTCGCAGAGACGCTCACCCAAAAATCGTTCCTCTTTCGAATCTCTTTCGAGACAGTACTTTTACCAACACCGCCAGGACCAGATAAAACAATGAGCGAACCAGATACGAGACTCATGTGTGGTATCGAAAACTCCTTTATTAGCGAATCTCGCTGATGGGTACCAAGTCCCTGCAGTCTACGAGTTCTAGAAATAGCGAGTCTATCTAAGGTCGCAATCGCTCGCACCTTACCCACTCCTGTAAATGATTCAAGGAGCTCCACTACTCTCATCTTTGCGACTGCATCGTCAGATCTGGCTAATTCGATAACATCCTGCATCGTCAGATTTCCTGAGCGCACGTCAGCCTTTACTGCAGCCCGTCGGGTTCGTGAACTTCTGGCCTTTTCTAACGCAGCATTTCGTTCTTCTGCAGTCAAGACCGGCGGGTTCTTCATGTACCTAATCTACCGAATGCCAGGCTTAGCGCTGAATTGAGGCGAGAATCTCAGCTGCACGTTCTGCCATCTTCGTTGGACCATCGGCCCAACGGGAGGAAATCGGGCGACCTATCACTAAGAAATTAGCACCGAGAGATATCGCCTCTGCCGGAGTCATTGTTCGCTTCTGATCATCACCTGAATTCTCATCAGCAGGTCGAACACCAGGAGTAATAATTGTTACCGCATCTCCCACGCGCTGTCGTATTCCGGAAATTTCATGCGGTGAACAGACAATCGAGGTCGCTCCAGCTCTCACCGCTACCGCTGCTAGACCTTGAGCTGCGCTTAGCGCAGTTCCTTGGAAACCAATCTCTGACAGATCATCCTCTGATAACGAGGTAAGAATTGTCACCGCTGTAATTGACGTCGATGAAACGGCTTCTACTGCACCGGCGATCATCGCTGCTCCCCCGCTGGCATGCACCGTTAAGAAGCGCGGTTTCAATCCGGCAACAACACTGGCTGCCTTAGAAACTGTGTGTGGAATGTCGTGCAGTTTGAGATCGAGAAAAATCTCTGCGCCTGTCTCCTGTTGAATTGCAGAGATGCCTTCGTAACCATGGCTGAGATAAAACTCAAGACCCAATTTGAAGATATCTATACTTTCACGGGTTGCAGATATCCAACGTTTCGCAACTTCGATATCCGGTGTATCGACGGCAAGAATGATCTGAGAGGTCATTGTGCTCCTTCTTCAACAGCGCGATGGGCATAACCAACCGCATCACGAAGAGTTGTAAATCCACGCGCTACCAAGTGAGTATGCAGTTCACGTTGAATTCTTGGGATCGCCGTAGGATCACCGAAACTAGCAGTTCCCACTGAGATACCTGATGCTCCGGCGAGAATAAGTTCGAGAGCATCACGTCCTGAAGTGACTCCACCCATTCCTAGAATCGGAACGTGTGGCATAGCGTTATGTACTTGATAGATGGCACGAACAGCGACGGGCCTTATTGCAGGACCTGAGAGACCGCCAGTTTTTCCACCGAGGTGTGGCCTCATTGTGTCCAGGTTGATCACCATTCCAAGAACTGTATTGATTAACGCTAAAGCATCGGCTCCGGCATCAACTACCGAGGATGCGATACTCGTAATATCGGTGACGTCAGGCGTGAGCTTTGCGATGATCGGGATTTCTCCACCAATAATTTTACGGACACCATCAATTGCACGTGCTGCTGTGTCGGTCTGGCAAGCAAAAACCATCCCACGATTTTCAACATTGGGGCAAGAGATATTGACTTCAATTGCACTAATTCCTTGTACAGGTCGAATTTTGCGTGCTAAAACCGAGTACTCATCAATTGTTTCTCCTGCGATCGAAACTATGACACGCGAACCCTTGCTCAGCAGCCAGGGAACATCATTGGCTAAGAAGTGATCTATTCCAGGTCCTTGCAAACCGATCGAATTAAGCATTCCAGAAGGAGTTTCGGCCATTCGTGGAGTTGGCCGTCCATGACGTGGTTTATTCATTACTGATTTAGTGACCACTGCTCCTATATCGCTCAGGTCGAAAAATTGTGCGAGTTCCTTACCTGAACTGGCACAGCCGCTTGCGGTGAAAATAGGTGAAGGAAAAGATGCTCCAGCCAAGGATGTAGAGAAGTCGAAACCTTCGTAATCAATTTTCATAGATTCACCACCGGTGGTGTTTTTCCTACAAGATCCCAAGCAACTGTGCTCGCATCCATTACTGGGCCGTCAATACAAGACCTGAGCATGGCGACCGTTCCATCTTCATCCTTAACAGGTAGAACGCAGGTCATGCATATCCCAATTCCGCATGCCATGGACTCTTCCACTGCGCATTGGTGAACAACATCGGTACCGTTTGTAAGATCAGAGATAGCTCGCAACATAGACATCGGACCACACGAATAAATCACATCGATAGATCCCTGTTCAATCAGGGATGAAATTGGAGCGGTGACGCGACCGCGTTCGCCCATAGATCCATCTTCTGTATAAATCTTTAGTGTTGATGCGCTGCGTTTACCTTCAAGTGGTGCATAAATCTTTGATCCAGTACTTGCTCCAAGGAGCATATCTACACGACATCCCCGCGTTTTGAGGACCTCAGCCAAACCAAAGAGTGGCGCGGAACCATATCCACCACCAACAAGAAGAGCGTTCACCGGCGAAGTAGGAATTCCAAAAGCTTTTCCGAGCGGTGCGACTATATCGATATCACTTCCTTCTGGCTGCGCGCATAACCAACGTGAACCAGATCCGTGGGGCGCAACAATCAACTCCATCGCTCCACCCGATGCGCTGCCATGAGTGATACGCGAGATCGCAAAGGCACGGCGCAGGATCATCTTGGATGATTCACCACCTACGGCTATGGCAACGAAATTTCCTGGACGACAAACTGAGGCAAGATCACCAATCGATAGCAGAATCTGATGGTAGGCACCAACGCGTTTACTGCTCAAAATCGTGGCAGTAATCTGAGCGGCGCTTTTGTTGATGGTATTCATGCGTCTTTCAACCACTCTTGAATTGGGCGCACACCGAGATCTCCCGACTGCAAAACTTTAATTCCTTCAACCGCTGCGTTAAATCCCGCTGTCGTTGTGATGCAAGGGATCGAACGTTGAATTGCAGCGGTACGAATAGCCCAGCCATCGGCGCGTGTGCCACGACCAACGGGTGTATTGATTACTAAATTAATTTCTCCACCGTTGAGTAGATCAACAATGGTTTTCTCCCCGTATGGCCCGACGCCTTCTGATGCCTTGCGGACGCGAGCGGTTCTTACTCCGCGAGCTTCTAGGAAATTTGCTGTGCCTGCCGTTGCAAAGAGTCTAAAGCCGAGAGTTGACAGCGCCGTCGCGGCAAGAACTCCAGATTCCTTATCCTTATCTGCCAATGAGATGAAGACAGAACCACTTTTCGGAAGCGAACCAAATGCGCTGATCTGACTCTTGGCATAACTTGCACCGAAGGTTGAGGAGATTCCCATTACTTCACCAGTAGATCGCATCTCTGGTCCTAGAACTGCATCGACACCGCGGCCGTCCGAGCGTCTAAATCTATTCCAGGGAAGCACCGCCTCTTTCACTGAAATTCCTTTAGCAATTCCATCCCCTGTGGCAGGAACAGTTCCATCTTCACGTAATTGCGCAATGGATTCTCCGACCGAAATTCTCGCCGCTGCTTTCGCGAGTGGCACTCCAGTTGCCTTCGATACAAAGGGAACCGTTCGTGATGCACGTGGATTAGCTTCTAAGACATATAACTGATCAGCGGCTAGCGCGAATTGAATATTGATGAGGCCTCTGACGCCCACACCTTCGGCAATCTTGAGAGTTGCCTCTCGAATCGCCAGCAACTGGGAAGCCGAAATAGTCATTGCTGGAAGCACGCATGCGCTATCACCAGAGTGAATACCCGCCTCTTCAATATGCTCCATTACCCCGCCGAGGAAGAGCTCAATTCCATCATAGAGGGCATCCACATCTATCTCGATAGCGCTATCTAGAAATCTATCTACTAAGACCGGATGGTCTGGAGTGATATCGGTTGCGCGGGAGATAAAAGAAGAGAGCGCGTCGTCATCATAGACAATCTCCATACCGCGACCACCGAGAACAAATGAGGGGCGTACGAGAACTGGGTATCCGATCTTCTTAGCTATTTCAACCGCTTGCATCTGCGAAGACGCCATTCCGAATTCGGGGGCAGTAAGTCCAACCATTGCGAGAACATCACCGAAAGCACCTCGCTCTTCAGCAAGATTGATCGCTTCTGGGCTGGTACCGAGAATTGTTACCCCCGCATTTTTTAATCCAGCGGCAAGTCCGAGAGGAGTCTGACCTCCAAGCTGAGTGATAACACCTAGTACCGGCCCTGCTTGAGATTCGGCATGCACAATCTCAAGTACATCTTCTAATGTGAGTGGTTCAAAATAGAGTCGATCGCTTGTGTCGTAATCGGTTGAGACAGTCTCTGGGTTGCAGTTGATCATGATCGTCTCGTATCCCGCTTCGCGTAAGGTAAAGGATGCGTGAACACATGAATAGTCAAACTCAATACCCTGCCCAATGCGATTAGGGCCACTACCGAGGATGATGACTGCTGGCTTACTTCGTGGTTTTACCTCAGTCTCTTCCTCATAGCTGGAATAGTAATAAGGGGTAAATGCTTCAAACTCTGCGGCACACGTATCTACAGTTTTGTAGACAGGACGCACGCCTAGGTGAGTTCTCGTTTTTCTGAGATCTTCTTCGGTCACATTTCGCAGTATTGCAATCTGAGCATCCGAGAAACCCCATTGCTTAGCGGTCCGAAGAATCTCCGTAGTGAGCTCGCCGGGCTGCGCAATCTCACGCGCTGCATCGTTGATCAATTGGATCTGTGTAAGAAACCAACGATCGATCTTGCTCTTGCTAAATACCTCATCAATACTAATTCCCGCCCAGAGCACCTGCTGCACTTGCTGAAGTCGGTACTCTGTCGGTGTTCCGATCTGCGTCATCAAACTAGATACGCGCTGCTCTGAAATCTCTGTTGGAAAAGTGAAAATTGCTTCCTTTCGTTCCAGAGAGCGAAGGGCTTTCATCAAAGCTTCTGGGAACGATCTACCAAT